>Ga0068857_100003896_pt1 | contig 12563 bp, 14 predicted proteins | sample KBSCornC72_FD_66591 | JGI IMG/M metagenome (GOLD analysis project Ga0068857, IMG submission 66591) | Corn rhizosphere microbial communities from Kellogg Biological Station, Michigan, USA - KBS Corn C7-2 | ecosystem: Host-associated > Plants > Roots > Rhizosphere > Soil ...
CTGCTCAATGTTATCTATCAGTGTTCTGAAATCACCGCCGGGCAAATCTGTGCGGCCGATACTGCCGGCAAACAACACATCGCCACCAATCAAAAAATTATCTTTCTCATCATAAAAACACAAATGCGCAGGCGAGTGGCCCGGCGCGAAGATCAGCTTCAAGGTAGTATTACCAAAGCTTACTGTCCCCTCCTCGCCAAAAAACACATCAGGCACCGGCGAGGGCTCATAACGCAGGCCAAACTGCGGCGCATAAGCAACGCCGGCTTCCAGCAAATGCACCTCGCCCTTGTGAAACTGCGGTTTCAAGCCGTACATATCAAAAATGAACTTATTGCCCAGAATATGGTCGATATGGCAATGCGTATTCAACAACAAAACAGGTTTCAGATTATTGTTTTTGATGAAATTCACTACCGCATTTTGTTCGGCGGCGGTATCCATCCCAGGGTCGAAAATGGCGCACTCGCCGGTTTCATCATAAACGATATGGGTGTTTTCCTGGAACGGATTATTAGGGAATACTTTTACTTGAGACATGTGTGTTATATCGGCGTTTTTATTTCGGATTTCGGATGTTCGATTTCGGATTTGTTCTATTTTGGGATTGATTTATTTGTGATTTGAATAATTTAATGCATCGACTAGCTCAGAAATTCAAAATCATTTAATTCCGAAATTGAACATCCGAAATCCGAAATCATTTCTTCCACTTAAAGCTGCCTATCATCACATCAATATCCTTTTTGATAAAATTCAGGACCGGCTGTATGGAATCAAGGCGGGGTTGTGTGTTAAAATACAAAGCAGCGCGGAGATAGTTTTTTGTGCTGTCGGTTAAATAGAACTGCACAGACGAAGCCGAGTTGCCGCCTATTTCGTAATAAACGCAGTACACCTTGTCGGCAGGTTTGCTGATGTTTCTTTGCTCGATATCTGTGGCTTTTACCGTGTTTTTGAAGGCAAATCTATGCGCGTCTTCCACCAGCTCATTAAATACTTTTTTTGAGGTGATGGTTTCATAGCTCAAATGCAAAATGCCATCAAACTGCGGGAATTTCATATTGAGCAAATGCGTCATGTTAGCCAGCTTAGGCGGTATGCGGGTTTGCGTATCTTTTTGAATGACGGCATATTTGGGATACTTGAACGTAAACGGATAATCGGACACAAACTCCTGGTACTCCTTTTTAGGCAGCTCAATGCGGAAGTAACCACGCGGCTTTGGCGCATAATCATGATTGTCGCCGCAGGATGCCAGCAACAAAATGCCCATTATACCTAGTGCAAATATTCTCATGGTTTTTCTTTTGAGTTCCAGATTTCCCATGATCTCTCGGCCTGTAGTATCAGCATTTCGTAACCGTTTTTAGGCACCGCACCGCGTTCTGCTCCGCGGCGTAAAAATTCCGTTTCGGGTGGGTTATATACCAGGTCGTACAGTAAATGTTCGTCGGTTATAGCCTCGTAAGGTATCGGCGGGCACTCATTGATGTTAGGATAAGTGCCCAGCGGTGTAGTATTGATAATAAGTTTATGATCTTTAATATGATGCGGTTTTAATTCATTGAACAATAAATTATCGCTATGCGGTTTGCGGGTCACTACCTTGTAGGCGATATCCAAATTCTGCAAAACACATTTTACGGCTTGTGCCGCGCCACCATCGCCCAAAACCAGAGCCTCTGTATGCTGCTCTTTGAGCAGAGGGCGCAATGACATTTCAAAACCATACAGATCGGTATTAAAACCCTCCAGCCTGAAATCATGCCCTTCAACACCAACCTCGCCGCTAAAGGCAGCCAGCACCGGACTTTCTTTGGTGATACGGATACAGTTTACAGCGCCGGCATTGCGGGCGTCGTGCTCTATCCAATCCAGGTAGCGCAATACATTTTTTTTATGAGGTACGGTAACGTTCAAGCCACACAGATTGGGGTGGGCGTCGAGCAGATCCTGCAGATCTTTAATATGTTCCAGCGGATACAGGTCATACACCGCGTCGGTAATGTTCTCGTTTGCAAACTTTTCGGCAAAAAACTTTTTAGAGAATGAATGCGAAAGCGGGAAACCGATAAGTCCGTAATGTTTCATGCTGTAATATTAATAACAAACAACGAGGATTTTAAACTTTTTGTTTAGCGATATTAATTGTAGATCCACATTAATACATGCCTGTTTTGTCTCCGCAATATCGGATCAACCAATTTCATGGTATTATTGGAAATGGCAGGACAGCCCCAGCCTTCGGGTGTGCCTGAGGGATAAACATCTTTTTCGGGTACCAGTTCCCAGGAATGGAATACTATTTGCCGGCCGAGCGCCTTATTGTTGGTGGCATCCAGTCCCGTGAGGTAATATTTTACATGAACGCCCCAGTTGCTATAGGCCCGGTTATTGATCTGATATCTGCCCAAAGCAGTGCAATGGCTACCGTCGGCATTGCTAAACTCCGGCTTATCGGCCGACCAGCAGGTGGCCCAGGGCCACCTGCTGCAGCCATGACTTACCAAACCGGATACAGCGATATCGTTCTTTTTAAAATCCCACAATACAAATCGTTTGATGCCCGAATGCAGGCTCATGTCAATTAAAATGCAATATTGGGTATTATAGCCTTTCTTGTGGCAAAACGCCAAAGCTTCTTTTGCCTTTTGCCGGGTGCGGGCGCTATCCAGACGCGGCGTAGCCGCACTTAAATGCAGCGCAAATAAAAATGCCGGTAAAAACATACAAATTGATTTATACATTTTTACCGGCATCTTGTAACGCGGTTAAATATTATCTTCTGCGGCCAAAAACGCGCAGCAACATCAAGAATAGGTTGATAAAGTCAAGATACAGTGTCAGGCCACCCATCAAAGCATATTTTTTTGATGTTGCATCGCCATACTCCAAGCCTGCGCCAATACGTTTTAGTTTTTGTACGTGGAAGGCGGTTAAACCAATAAATACCGCTACGCCAATGTAAGAAATAAGCATATCCAGACCGCTGCTGCGTAAAAACAGATTAACAACAGTAGCTATCACGATACCGATTAACCCGATAGTCATTAATGCGCCAAATTTTGTTAAATCCTGATGTGTGTTGTAGCCGGCAACCGCCATTACACCAAAAAGTAATGAAGTGCTCAAGAATACGCCTAATACTGAGCTGGCAGTATAAGCCAATAACACAAAGCATAAACTCATACCTGCTATTGCAGCGTAAGCAACAAATAACAAAGCTAAAACCGGATATGAAATACGATTAAGTCCGAAGCGCATTAGCAGCACGAAAGCCAAAGGCGCAAATATAATCGCAATGCCAAGAGCCGATAGTCCGTTTTCGCCAACCATTACATTTAATAAAGCTGGTGTTGAAGCAAACAGGTAAGCAAAAAATGCCGACACTCCTAAAGCGATAAACATCCATAGAAACACGCCGGCCAGAAATTTTCGCGATGCAGCTGCATCGTCAATTTGTATTACGTTTTCGTAAACGTAGTTTGGATTATTATTTTCCATTTTTATTCAGGGTTATTAATTATACGAATGTAATAATAGATTTGAGATATGAAACTTGTGATAAGAGAAATTATTACTTCTTACGTCTTTAATCTTTAAATCGTTATATAAACTTAGATTTGAGATATGAGACGTGAAATTTGAGATTTTATTGTCGTCATTAATTTAAATTGACGCTTCTAAGATATAATGACTAAAATATGGTTTAACTAACTCTGGTCTCAATACTCACATCTCATATCTAGTTTAAGCGCTTTGTAAGCTGCTCTTCCACCTTTTTATACAACTGCAAAGGCTTCAGTGACCGCCAGTTCAACTCGTCCAGCTCACCGCCGAAATTAATGTAGTAGTCGATGTTATTGCGTTTAAACTCCTCGATAACGTGCTCGCGGAAGTTGATGCCCGCTATCCAGCCGTCCTCCACATCCTGGAACCATTCTTCATAGTAACAATCGTCAGACGAATGAAAGTTCAGCACATTCTCGCCGATGAGGATAAATTGGTTGATACCGTTGTCTACCATCAATTCTGTTACCTCGCGCTTAAGCAGCATAATATCGTTATTGATAGCATCGTTCCACTCGCCAATAAATTCAATAATGGCGTAATGGCGATCGTAGTCGACAAACAATACTTTCAGATATAATGTGTTTGAACCAAACGAATCCCATTGAGGATGCAGCAGGAAATTGTAAATCTGCTTATCAAACTCAAACTCACTATACTCCGTAGCGTAAAAGGGCGAATACTCGTCCTCCGCTGCGATGTAATCATCCCGCCATTTGTAATATGGTTCTATTTCGTGCATGCTTGATAATTCAAAATTAAAAAGTCAAAAGGTGTTAAGTCTACTTTTCCTTTTGAAGATTATAAAAATCAACCGCTTTACGTACGCTGCCATGCTCTTGCAATAACTGTGCAGCAGTGGCTTCGTCAAGGCCGGTTTCGGTCATGACCATGTTGGTGCCGCGATGTACCAGTTTATTGTTCGATAGTTGCATGTCCACCATTTTATTACCCTTAACCCTACCCAGCTGTATCATTACGGTGGTGGTAAGCATATTCAGTACCAGCTTTTGCGCGGTGCCGGCCTTCATGCGCGTACTGCCCGTTAAAAACTCCGGACCGGTTACCACTTCAACCGGATATTGAGCGACAGCAGCTACAGGGCTGCCTGCGTTACATACAACGCAGCCGGTTGCTATTTTATTTTCGTTGGCTTTTTTCAGTCCGCCTATAACGTATGGTGTGGTACCTGAAGCCGCAATGCCCACCAAAACGTCCTTCTCGTTAATGTTATAGGCTTGCAAATCTTTCCAGGCTTGCTCAGTATCATCCTCGGCAAACTCTACAGCTTTGCGTATGGCGCCATCGCCGCCGGCAATGATGCCGACAACCCAATCAAAAGGCACACCGAATGTCGGCGGGCATTCTGAGGCGTCCACCACACCTAGCCTGCCGCTGGTACCGGCGCCTATGTAAAACAGGCGGCCGCCATTGCGCATCCTGTCGGCAACTACGGTAGCCAGCTTTTCAATTTGCGGAATGGCCTTACTTACTGAGATCGCAACAGTCTGATCTTCCCGGTTAATGTTATGGAGTATCTCGGCCACGCTCATTTTTTCGAGGTGGTTATAATGCGAATCTTTTTCGGTTGTGGTTTGCATAATAATCTTTTCGACAAAAATCGGTAAAATAATCGAAACTGGATTAATTATTGGTGTTGATTAACTGCCATAAATCGCATCATAAATTTTACAAATGCATGTGGTTTTTAGTACGATAAATATGAGAAAGCGTGTTAGAGCAATCAGTCTAAATCTGTAGATTTGTGAGAATTTTATGAAGAGGGCAGCTGCAATTATATTCAGGTCGGTTATTCTGGTGTTGATGGGCGTGGCTATTGGTCTTTTTATAAGCGACAATCACATTACTGAACATATCGATTTTAACCCGGACAAAGTATCCAAGGTATTAGAATTGGTGCGCCATAACTATGTCGACTCAGTAAATGTGGACAGCATTGAAGGCAGCACTGTAAACAATTTGCTGCAAAACCTTGATCCGCATTCACTATACCTGCCGCAGCAGCAAGCCAGTAGCATTAACGAGAAGTTAGAGGGTGGTTTCACCGGCATTGGTGTTGAATATGTTTTGCTGCGCGATACCCTGGTAATTACACAAGTAACCCCATACGGACCAGCCTACAATGCCGGCCTTCGCCCGGGCGATAAAGTGCTGGAGGTTGACCATAAAAGTTTTGCAGGCACCCATTTAAATACTCAAAAGGTAAGTAAAGCTTTTCGTGGCGCCAAAGATTCGCAATTGCTGATGGCCGTAACGCCTGCGGGCAGCAAAACCACCAAATTTTACAATATCAAGCGCGACCATGTGGACCTGAGTAGTCTTGATGCGGCTTACATGCTTAACCCAAGCACCGGCTACATCAAGATCAGCAAGTTTGCCTCAAATACTGATGCCGACTTTAGAAAAGCCCTGGCTAAACTAAAGGTAGATGGTTTGCAAAAACTGGTGCTGGACATACGCGGCAATGGCGGCGGCTACCTGAATACCGCAACCGCACTGGCCGACGAATTCCTGACCAAGAAAAAACTCATCGTTTATACCAAAGGCGTACACGAGCCGCGTACTGACTATTTCGCTACCGACTCAGGTAATTTCCAGCAAGGTAAACTGGCGGTGTTGATAGACGAATATTCGGCATCGGCCAGTGAGATTTTGGCGGGCGCACTACAAGATTTAGATCGCGCGACTATCATTGGCCGGCGTTCGTTTGGCAAGGGTTTGGTGCAGGAACAGTTTCCGTTTGCAGACGGTTCGGCAGTTAACCTTACCATTGCCAGATATTATACGCCTTCAGGACGGTCAATCCAAAAATCGTACGCCGGTGGTGCCGAAAGTTATCGTAATGAGCTGGCGCAACGGATGATAAAAGGCGAACTATTCTCAGAAGCGAATACTTTAAAAGACAGCATCTTTAAAAAGCCGACACACTACCATACCGCCAGCGGACGCAAGGTTTTTAGCGGCGGCGGCATCATGCCTGATATTTTTGTACCGGCTGATACGTCACGCAATACTTATCTGGCGCATCAGCTAAATAACCAGCAAATGTTTTCTGCCTACGTGGTGGACCATATGCAGCCGATACTGAACAAGTATACTGCCGATGACTTCATTAAAAACTACAACGTGAGTGATGCCGATCTGGGGAATTTTATTTTATATGCATCGCGCAGCATCAAAGAAATTGACACCCGCGAGATAATGATGGCGAAAGACGATCTGAAAGCATTACTAAAAGCTTACGCTGCCCGCTTTAAATGGGGCGACGACGCCTACTACAAAACCATCAACGCCGACGACCCGGCCATTAAAAAAGCTATTGAAGCGGTGAATTAATTTGCAGACTTATCAGATGTGCGAATATGTAGATGTGCAAATTGATTGCAAAGTTGATTAATTCTTTTTACATATCATCCCGACCAAAGGTAAAGATGACATTTATTAATAAATTATCATCAAAAAAGCATCTGCACATTTGCATATCTGCACATTCGCACATCAAACCTACTTCTGTCTGAACCACACCTGTACCGGCGCGCCGCTCAGGTCGAAGTTTTCGCGTAGTTTATTTTCTATGAAGCGATAGTATGGTTCTTTCACATACTGCGGCAGGTTACAGAAAAACGCAAACATGGGCGATGTACCGGCAATCTGCGTAGCGTATTTGATCTTAACGTATTTGCCCTTGGTTGATGGCGGCGGATAGTTCTCAATAATTGGCAGCATCACCTCGTTTAGTTTTGAGGTAGATATTTTGCGTGCGCGATTTTGATAAACCTGGTTAGCCACGTCAATTACTTTTAACACACGTTGCTTTTCAGTAACCGACGTAAACACGATAGGCACATCAGTAAACGGCGCAATTTTTTGGCGGATCATATCCTCAAAAACCTTAACCGTTTTGTTGTTCTTCTCGATCAGGTCCCATTTATTCACTACGATCACTATGCCTTTTTTATTCTTCTCGGCCAGGTGGAATATATTAATGTCCTGCGACTCCAAACCCTCAACAGCATCGATCATTAAAATCACTACATCGGCCTCTTCCAAAGCTTTAATGGTACGCATTACCGAGTAAAACTCAATATTCTCCTTAACCTTGGTTTTTTTACGCATACCGGCAGTATCAATCAGCATAAAATCATGACCGTACTGGTTGTAGTGGATATGGATAGAATCGCGCGTGGTGCCGGCAATTGGGGTAACAATATTACGGTCACGGCCTATCAATGAATTTATGATGGATGATTTACCCACATTCGGCCGGCCAATGATGGCGTACTTGGGGCGGGTATTATCTTCCAAAGGCTCATCGTCAAAATGCTTGATCACCTCGTCCAGCAAATCGCCGGTACCTGAGCCGGTCATTGAAGAGATGTTGTAGATCTCGCCCAAACCCAGTGCATAAAATACTGAAGCCTCTGTATGTTGGTTGTTATTATCCACTTTATTCACGACAACAAAGACGGGTTTCTTGCTTTTTCGCAGCAAACCTGCAATGTCATCATCAAGATCGGTTATGCCGGTAGTAACATCTACCACAAACAAAATAACGCTGGCTTCCTCAATGGCAATAACTACCTGCTCGCGAATGGCAGCTTCAAATACATCGTCAGAGTGTGCTACATAACCACCGGTATCAATAACCGTAAATTGCCTGTCGGTCCACTCAGCCTGGCCATAATGGCGGTCGCGCGTTACGCCGCTAAAGTCGTCGACAATAGCTTTGCGGCTCTCGGTTAAACGGTTATATAAAGTCGACTTGCCCACATTCGGCCGGCCAACAATGGCTACTATGTTACTCATTTGTTATAGATTCAAGAATCAAGAGTCAAGAATAAAGATGCCTTGCAAGCCGTTTCAACTCTCTCTTCTAATATACAGTTATTATAAATTTTTATGTCTTGAATCTTGATTCTTACATCTTGATTCTAATCAACTATTCGTATCCAAATTTCTTCAGATAGTTTTTCTTGCTGCGCCAGTCGGGTATAACTTTGACAAACATTTCCAGGAAAATTTTGCGCTGAAAGAAATCCTCCATGTCACGGCGGGCGTAGGTACCTACTATCTTCAGCATTTTGCCGCCTTCGCCAATGATGATGTTCTTCTGTGAGTCGCGCTCGACGATGATCTCGGCGCCGATGCGATATAATTTATCGCCCTCGACAAACGAAGTCACGATCACCTCGCAGCTATACGGAATTTCTTTTTTATACTGCTTTAACAACTGCGCGCGAATCATCTCTGACGCAAAGAAACGGTCGTTACGGTCAGTCAGGGCATCTTTATCATAGTATGCCGGGTGCTCAGGTAAGTTATCGATCACAAAGTCCATCACCGCCTGTACGTTATGTTTATGCAGGGCAGATATAGCGAAAATGGCTTTCGGGTTCAACTTTTGCTGCCAGTATTCGATTTTTTTCTTTACCTCTTCTTCGCTGCTTTGATCGATCTTGTTAACCAATATACAAAGCGGCGCCAATGAACCTTCCAGTTTTTTGAGGACGTCTTGCTCGTCGTATTCTTCGTAAATGTCAGTCACCAGTAAGATCAGGTCGGCGTCGACGATTGATCCCTCAACCGAGTGCATCATGCTTTCATGCAGCGCATAGTGCGGTTTGATGATACCGGGCGTGTCAGAAAACACGATCTGGTAATCCTCATCGTTCACAATACCCAGAATACGGTGGCGCGTAGTTTGGGCCTTAGGCGTTATGATAGACATATTTTCGCCCACAAGCGCATTCATCAAGGTTGATTTACCTGCGTTTGGCTTACCAATGATGCTTACGAAACCTGCTTTGTGACCCATGTTAAATTAATTTAAAATATTTTTGGACTGCAAAGAAACGAATTATATCTTTGCAGTCCAATAAAACGGAGCACAAAACGCTTTTTTAGTATTGGAACAAAACATTTCGGAAGTTATGACCGTTATGTAAAACACAAAAATAGTGCGGGATGGAGCAGTTGGTAGCTCGTCGGGCTCATAACCCGAAGGTCGTAGGTTCGAGTCCTGCTCCCGCTACCGAAAGAAGATGAAAGGCCTTTAGAGATGATCTAAGGGCCTTTTTCGTTTGTGTTTGTTTCTAAAACAGGTACTTATAAAGCCAAGCGCTCATCATGATTTTGCTCACCTACGCCTCGCGAGTTGCTTCAACACTGCTCACAGCATTTGAATTAACAACGCTACTCGCGTTGTTCAAATGCAGCGCCAGTGTCTTGTGAAGCATTCTCCCAATCGCTCTGTCGAGCTTCTTTTGGGAGACAACTCGCTCTATTCGCGTAGACGGTTCGCGAGTATTTGTTCTTAAACAAGACAGAAACTTTGATTACCGGACTCAAAGGCTGAATGCAAGTTAGTATTGACACTAAATAGACAAGTGGCTATTCTTCCATACCATGTTAAGTTTCACGCATATTAGAAGGCATAGACAATAACAAAGCTCCTTTCGGGGCTAGTCTGCTGTTTTCATGAATTCTTTTATGATACATTGCTTGGGTTAATCAGCTTTTCGGCATCTTCTAAACATTGCAATTCAAAATCTTTACAGCAAGCAGCAATCTTTAACTCATTCAAATCAACTTCTATAATTGGATGAATGTTGTGAACAGGGCATACCTTCTTTTCGATATGCTCTTTTAAGGGCTCGGAAAATAACATGTTTGGGGTTGGCTTATTTGTTGTAAACACAAGAAGTTAATGTTTGTTTACAATAATTTATTTTTGTAAAAAGTTTACTTTACTGCCAGTGTAACATAATGACTATCAGATAACATCAACCTCCCATGAACTTAGCGGTTTTCCTTATAAGGGTAGAAAGATGAAGCATTAGAAAGTAAACCACATCAAGAAATATGATTCCTAACCCTATGGACAGTTATTATCAAAGGGTATATACCCCATCTTAGAAAGTGTCCAAGCTTGACATTTAGAGAATCAAAAGCTTTTACTAGCTTCGCCGCAACTTAAACACATACTAATCAATTATACGACATGATATATTACGGAATCTTTAATGATGGGAACTTCATTGACAAACATAAACTTGAAGATTTGGCGCAGGTAATAGGTTGGAATACTTCCTCAAACAAGAATATCTACCTGGAAACAAGTATGACGTATTCACCTTAATCCATCCTGATGGTAAGCTTAATTTCTTGCGAATCAATCATATTGAACTTAGGAACATTGGTACCAATTACTGGGACAATTACAATAAGAAGACGATGGCAAGTTTATCTTGACTTTAGTAGAACAATGCACGGTTATTCCATGACGCGGAACCAGTTATTACATGACGAGATGAAGAGTGTAATACTTGCTGCGGTAAATGGTTTTAGAACAGGTGAACACAATCAAATCGAATTTGATGAGAAGCATTCTCAATGCTGCAATCTGCTAATCGACACATTCAATAAGTACATCTCGAGTGAGGAAGCAGAACTTACGTATGGGCAGTCTTAGAAATGGCTTAACATGACATTAAAATATCTCGTAACGTTAAGCATAGTTTGTCCTGAATTAAAAGATATTAAAACCAATAGCAGATATTTCCATGTACCTATCGATAGTTATGTGTTGAAGATATTAGATATCAAGATGACAAAAGCTTGGAGCAGAATGGATAAAGAGGATTACTTACGTTGTCAAGAGAAGTTTACTGCCTGTATCGCATAGAAATACCTACAGCCCAATCACCTATAGAGGCAGAAGTATACGAGTTGACTATAACTATCAAGTTTATGGTTTACTTCAAACGCCTATTGAATGATAGGAGAAAAGTCAAATTCTATCTATCCAGTCATCGTACAGATAAGGTATAACAGGAACATGTCGGCGAGATTTTAAAACAAAAAGTCGGAAGAATAACCTTCCGACCATTGTTAGCTTTGGCGCGTTGCTTTTTGAGATGAATAATAATGTGCACATGGCTATATACAAATAGCATCACATACCGCTACGGTTTACTGTACTGTAATATAGCTATAACGCCAAATGTAACTTAAGTCGCAAATTCTACTTGGATAGCCATTATCAAAATACTTATAAGTAAAAGCCGATGGATTACCATTAGTGCTAATTGTTAAAGGATTGTTAGCACCTGGCGTATTGGTAAACGATTTTTGTAATACTGTAAAATTAAATATAGCAGAAATATGTGATGACATTTCAATATCATAGCATTTAAAGTACACCCATAATGGTAATGCTTTTTGAAAATTAGGCTTATCATCAAACGAGCTTGTTTCTATAACGGTTGGGGTAAGATACGGCACACCGCTCTTATACGGCTGGTCAATTTCTTTAATGTTATTACCCTTGGCATCATACTCATAATTGATTTTTATGGCATTGGGTTCAAAAATTTCAGTAAGCAAATTGTCAGTATAAGTAAGCGAAAACTTTTTATCGGTTGCACCATCTTGTCTTATAAAATCAATAGTAGCAATGTGGCCGTTGGAATAGGAGACCTTTGAGCTACGAATATCTTCGGGATGGTCCGGTACCTTACTCGCGAACACCATGGTTGTGTTAGTAAGTTGATTATTGTCGTTATAATAAAAGTTTGTATGCACCGAAGGATACAAATCAGAAACGTATTGGCGGACCAAACCGGTTTCTGTACTTGTAAGCAATTTTCCGGTATATTTGAAAGTTGTTATAAAATAATTGTATAAAAAATCTGAGTAAGGAGTTGGCCCATTTGGACTACTTGGATCATACCTTATAATAGTATCAACCAAAATTGTAGGGGATGGGGCTAATGATGTTTTCAAGTCATTAGTTAACGATACAGGCTTGATTTCATCTGTTTGTTTTTTGCAGGCCGTAAATAGGAGCGCAAAGGCCGCAACCAAAAGTAGATTTTTTTTCATTTTTGGTAAATTTATGTTCACCGTAGTTAACATTGGTTTACTTGTAATGTTTGAAGTTTATCGGGATAAATGATTTTAATGATAAA
>Ga0068857_100003898_pt1 | contig 12559 bp, 9 predicted proteins | sample KBSCornC72_FD_66591 | JGI IMG/M metagenome (GOLD analysis project Ga0068857, IMG submission 66591) | Corn rhizosphere microbial communities from Kellogg Biological Station, Michigan, USA - KBS Corn C7-2 | ecosystem: Host-associated > Plants > Roots > Rhizosphere > Soil ...
GGGCTCTGCCCGGACAGGCGGTCGATGCGGGTGCCAAGGACACCCGCCTGCTGGTCGGCGGGGATGGCGACGACACAGTGGCCGTGCTGTTCCTGGGCTTGCCGCGCCTGGTGCGCGTCGTGAGCGAGACGCACTTGTAGCTCGATGGCGACCGGCTCGCCCCGTATGCGTTCGGACACGAGCTCGACGACACGAGCACCTTGGTGCTCGACGCGCCGCGCTGGGTCGAGGCTTTGATCGAAGAACTGACGCCGCGCTGAAGCCGTTGGCCTCAGCCTCGCGACACCCCCGAAAGGAACAGACTTGAAGATCGGTCAGAAACTGCTCGCCGGCGCCGTGGCGTTGACCTTGCTGCCCGTGGCGCTAACCGCGGGCATGTTGTGGCAGGGCGCTACGTCGCTGTCCAGCGACACCGTGAAGAACCAGGTGGAGCTGCAACTGTCCGCATTGCGCGACGAGAAGGCACAACAGCTGAAGGACGAAATCGACTTTCACCTGAACGCCCTGCGCGCGCTCGGCGCCAACCGCGCAACCGTCGAGGCAATGTCGAAGTTCAAGGCAACCTTCTACAGCGCCGCGAAGGACTATCCGAACGCCGCCGCCGAGATACCGCAGCAGCGCCAGGAGATGCTGGCCTACGTGGCCTCGCAGTTCGCACCCGAATTCGCGAAGCGCAACCCGTCGAGCGCCCCGGATCTCTCGGCGCTGGTGGATGCGCGCGACCCGAGCGCGGTGTTGCTGCAGCACGAGTTCATCGTCGAGAACCACAACAAGCTCGGTGAGAAGGAGAAGCAGCTGGCCGCTGACACCTCCTTCCCCTACAACGACGTCCATGCGCAATACCATCCGTCGTTCGAGCGGGCACAGAAGCTCTTCGGCTTCTATGACATCTTCCTGATCGACACGGCGACCGACCAGGTCGTCTACACGGTGTTCAAGGAACTGGACTTCGCCTCCCGCCTGACCGATGGCATCGCGGCGAAGAGCAAGCTCGCGGAAGCCTACTTTCGGGTGAAGAATGCCAAGAGCCGCGACGACGCCTATCTGTCGGACTTCGAGCCCTACCTCGCTTCGTACAACGACCAAGCCGCCTTCGCCGCCGTGCCGGTCTTCGACGGCAACAAGCAGATCGGCGTGCTCGCCATGCAGTACCCGATCGAGAAGATCACGACGACCATCAACTCGGGCAAGTCGTGGGAGAAGATCGGCCTGGGTGTTTCCGGCGACGCATACCTCGTGGGTGCGGACAAGCTGGTGCGTACCGACTTGCGCGACGTGCTCACCGCCAAGGCGCAATTCCTGGCGGCGATGGGCGACCGTGTCAGCGCCACGGCGCGTGGCCTGATCGACAAGAAGAACAGCTCGATCGGCGCGATCAACACCGACTCGCCGGCCGTATCGGAGGCGCTGGCAGGACATACCGGCGTGTCGCGCTTCAACGACTTCCGCGGCGTGCCGATGGTTGGCGCCTACGCGCCGCTGTCCGCGCAAGGCCTGAACTGGGGCATCGTGGTCGCGATCTCGCAGGCAGAAGCGCAGGCGCCGGTCACCGCGCTCTCGCGCAATACGCTGTGGCGTTCGCTGGCGGTCGCCACCGCGGTGCTGGTCGTCGTCGCCGGCATGATGGTGTTCGTGCTGCGCCGCTTCATGCGCCCGATCCAACGCCTGCACGAGACGGTGTCCGCGGTGGCCAAAGGGAAGACGGGCGCTCGCGCCAAGCTCACGCAAGCCGACGAGATCGGCGATCTGGGCCGGGCGTTCGACAAGCTGCTGGACGAGCGGATTGCGCAGCTCGAAAAGACCAATGACGAGAACGAACAGCTCAACGCCTCGGTGATCGCGCTGCTGCAGACGGTGTTCCAGCTCTCGAACAAGGACCTGACCGCACGCGCCGTGGTCACCGAGGACGTGATCGGCACGCTGTCGTCGTCGATCAATCAGTTCTCCGAAGAGACCAGTCGCACGCTGGTGCAGGTCAACGAGATCGCGCACCAGGTACGCGAGGCCAGCGAGTTCGTGAACCGGCAGGCCAGCCGCGTGGACCAGACGGCGCAGGACGAGCGCCGGGCGCTCGAGCAGATGTCGGCTGGCCTGCAGCGTGCGACTTCGCAACTGGTCCAGGTGGCGCGGCTGTCGGAGGACTCGAACAAGGTGGCCGAGAAAGTGTCGCTGGCCACCGAGGGCGCGCTGCGCGCGGTGTCGGCTACGGTGGACGGCATGGATGATCTGCGCGAGTCGATCTCCGAGACGGAGAAGCGCTTCAAGCGCCTGGGCGAACGCTCGCAGGAAATCTCCTCGGCGGTGAACCTCATCGGCACGATCTCGGAGCGCACCCACATGCTGGCGATGAATGCCTCGATGCAGGCCGCGACGGCAGGCGAAGCAGGCCGCGGCTTTGCGGTGGTGGCGGAGGAAGTCCAGCGCCTGTCCGAAAGCTCGCGCCAGGCCACGACGACGATCGCCCAGCTGGTGCAGAACATCCAGCTCGATACCAACGAGACCCTGCATACGATGAACCGGCTGATCGCGCAGGTGGTCTCGCAGTCGCGCCAGGCACAGGTTGCCGGCGAGCAGATGACACTGACTCAGACGACCTCCGCGCAACTGGTGCAACTGGTCCAGCGAATTGCGCAGTTTTCGGAGCAGCAGTCGCAGCTCGCGCGCGAACTGCAAACGTCGGTGGGCAAGCTGAACCAGGACTCCGAGCTGACCGTATCGGCCATTTCCGAGCAGACGCGCTCGACCGGCACGCTGGTCGATTTCGCGCAGAGGCTGGCGGACGCGGTGTCGCAGTTCAAGCTGCCCCAGCTCGCCTGAGCACGAAGGCTGCACCGTGCGACTTGCCGATCTGCTGGCCGTCGTCCGCGACGAGTTCGCAACGGCGGCCGACGACATCGATACCGCGCTGGCGGCCTGGATGGGCGACGAGCCCTCCCGTGCCTGCACCCACTGCGAGTCGCTGTGCTCGACCTTCGAGCGCCTGGCCGAGGTATCGCGCCTGGTCGGCCTCGAGGGTCAGGCACACGCGATCCATCTGCTGCGCGACGGCGCCCGCCAGATCGCGCTGGCTGACGACGCCGCGATGGCCGAAGGCCTGGCCTGGCTGGCGATGTGGCGCGATCCGCTGGCGGGCAGCTTCGACCATCCGGCCGACGCCACGGCTGCGCAGACACTGCTCGACCACGTGGCCGTCGGGCCGACGCCGCTGTCGAGCGATGCGATCGACGCGCTGCGCGCTTTGCTCCTCATGGCGCCGTCGCTGCCAGACGATGCCCACGCCAGCCAAACGTTCGATGCGCCGACGCACGACGATGTTTCGATCGCGGTCCCCGACGACGTCGATGTCGACCTGTACGAGAGCTTCCTCGCCGAAGCGCCTGGGCAGCTCGCCAGCCTGGGCGACACGGTGCGCGCGCTGGCGCGCGGGCCGGTGGATGTCGCCCGCGTGCTCGAGGCGCAGCGCGTCGCGCATACCTTCAAAGGCAGCGGCAACATCATCGGCATTCGCGGCATCGGTCGCCTCGCACACCGCATGGAAGATGTGCTCGAGCTCGCCGTGGTCGAGCACGGCGCACTGCCTGCGCCGATGGCGCGCGACCTCGAAGCCGCTGCTGCAACGCTCGACCAGATGATCTACGCGCTGCGCGGCGAGGAATCGGCGCCGACCGACGCGCTGGAGCGTCTCGCCGCCCTCGTGGGCTGGGCACGCTCGATCGACGATGGGAGCTGGCCCGAACGTGCAGCGGCGGCACCGGTGCCGGCAGCGTCCGATGCGCAGACCATGCGATTGGCTGCCTCGGCACCGCAAGACCTCGGCACCCACGACGTCGAGGCGCAGGTGCGCGTGCCCGCCCCGCGCATGGACCGCCTGGTTCGCCAGGCCGGGCAAAGCCTCGTGCAAACCGGCCGCCTGGCCGAGCGCGCCGAGCGCCTGGCCGAACGCCTCACCGCCTTGAATGCCGCGCAGGCGAGTCTCGCGGCCCGGCTGCGCGAACTGCAGACGCAGATCGACCGCCAGGGTGTGAGCCTGCGCGAAAGGTCCCAGCAGGAGGGCGGCTTCGATTCGCTCGAGATGGATCGCTACAACGAGCTGCATGCGCTGGTGCGCTTCGTGGTCGAGGCGGCCGCAGACAGCGATGACATGACCCGCGGCGCGCGCGAAGACCTGCGCGCCGCTGCGCAGGACCTGAGCGAACACGAGCGTGCGCTGAAGGCGCAGCACGCCGAACTCCTGCGCACGCGCCTCGTGCCCTTCCGCCAGATCGTGCCGCGTCTGCGGCGCAACGTCTCGCAGACGGCCGCGGCCACCGGCAAACCGGTGCAGCTGGTGGTCGAGGGCGAGCAGATCCAGCTCGACAGCGACGTACTCGAACGCCTGACCGAGCCCTTGCTCCACCTGGTGCGCAACGCGGTGGACCATGGCATCGAGAGCGCCGAGCAGCGTGCGCTGCTCGGCAAGCCGGCCGAAGGGACAGTGCACCTGCAGGTCAGCCGCGATGGTCAGGCCGTGCACGTCCGGTGCCGCGACGACGGTGGCGGATTGGATCTGTCTGCAATCCATGCCAAGGCGATCTCGCTCGGTCTCGTCGCGAACGAGGTCGAGCCCGACGCCGACACATTGTCGCGGCTGATTCTGCTGCCCGGCTTCTCTACCCGCGCGGCAGCCAACGACATTTCGGGCCGCGGTGTGGGCATGGACGTGGTGGCCGAACGCATTCGTGCGATGAAGGGCCATCTGGACATCCAGTCCATCCCGCTCGAAGGCAGCAGCTTCACGCTGCGCGTGCCGGCCACCACCGGCTCTGCGCATGCGCTGATCGTCGAAACCGGCGGCGAGCGCGTGGCGCTGGCTACCGAGTCGGTCGTCATCGGCTTGGCCGCCGGTCAGGGCGAGCTGCGCGACGATGGCCGTCTGCATTGGGGCGAACGCAGCTGGCCGCTCGCCTCGCTCGCCGAGCGGCTGGGCCTGCCCGATGGCGGCAGCCAGGCCGCGACGCTGCGGCCGGCCGTCGTACTGCGATGCGGGCACGAGGAGATCGCGCTGTCGATCGACCGCGTGGTCGAGGCGCGCGAGCTGATTCTGCAGGAGACCGGGCGCCTGTTGCGCTGCATGCGCAGCATCGGCAGCGGCGCGGTGCGCCCCGATGGCCGCGTGCTCTTCATGCTCGACTCCGATGCGATCGGCACACCGGACAGCTTCTCGCAAGGCAGCGCCGCGACGAGGCTCTTGCGCCAGGCCGTCGCGCGCCCGCGTGCCCTGGTGGTGGACGACTCGCTGTCGATGCGCAAGACGCTGTCGCAGTTGCTGCACGACGCCGGCTTCGACGTGTTCGCAGCGCGCGACGGCTTCGATGCACTCGAGCAGCTCGCGCGCACCGAGATCCATATCGTGCTGACCGATCTCGAAATGCCCAATCTCAACGGGCTGGATCTGACGCGGCGACTGCGCGAATCGCCGTCCTGGCGCGCGCTGCCGGTGATCATGATCAGCTCGCGCGGCACCGACAAGCATCGCGCCCGCGCCGAGCAGGCTGGCGTGTCGGACTATTTCACAAAGCCCTACTCGGAAGCAGAGCTGCTCGCCCGCGTGCGGGCCCACGTGGCGGCCTAGCCGGCGGAGTCCTCAGCCTCGCGCGCAGTCAGATAGGCGTAGGCCAGGCGCACGATCTCGCGCGTCGCCGCCTTGACCGAGACGCCGGCGGGCCGCTCGCGCAGCGTGGCATGCACGAGCGCGTGCACCGTCTGGATCATCATGAAGGCGGCGAGATCGAGGTTCGTGATCATGACTTCGTCGCGGTGCGCCGCCAGCATCTCGCGTACGAGCAGGTACATCTTCGCGTGCGCCTTGTCATGCGCGTCGTCGACCAGACCCAGCTCCTCGCACTGCTCGAGCGCGCGATGCAGATCGGCATCAACCTGGTGTGCGTGCATCGACGCTCCGATCACGCGCGTCAGCGCGGCGTGCAGCGTTTCGCCATCGCGCGGCCTGAACTCGCGCTCGAGCGCGAGTGTCATCTCGCGCGCATGCCGCTCATGCAGCGCGCGGATCAAGGCGATCTTGTTGGGGAAATACTGATACAGCGAGCCCACGCTGACGCCGGCGCGCTCCGCGACCAGGTTGGTGTTGGTCGTGGCGTGACCGCGCTCGACCAGAATGCGAGCCGTCGCGTCGAGGATCGCGTCGACGGTAGCTTGCGAGCGCGCCTGACGAGGCGCTTTGCGCGGTTCGATCGAGGTTTTCATCGTGATGCCGTGGGGTCTTGAAATGCGAGTCGACAATGCGAGTAATAGCTCGCATAGTGTCGTCACTTCGACGCATCGCGTCAACCGCCTACGAGCTGCCCGCATGCCCCGTCGCTATACGTTCTTCATGTTGCTGCAAGCCACCCCGCGCTGGCGCGCGCTCAGCGTGGAAGAGCAGCACGCCCACCACGATGCCCTGCTGATGCAGGTATTCGAGGGCTACCCCGAGTTGCAGCTACGGCGCTTCGACAGCACCGCGTTCGCCGGTCGCTGCAGCGACGTGCTGCTGTGGGAGGCCACCGACGTCGGGCAGTACTACCACGCGGTCGAGTGGCTGCGCGACCGCGGGCCGCTGGGTGCGCAGTGGTTCGAGGTGGTCGACGTGATCCCGGCGGTCGAGGACGCGTGGCGTGAGCATGACGCGTGCACTGTCGGGGCGAGCGCGCTCTGACGCCCGTCGATCGCGAAGCCGCTCCCTGACCAGCGGTATAAAGGCCGCATGCGCGATGCCATTCCCGTCACGTCCTCGTTCTCCTCTGCCGTCAAGCCCGCTGCCCGATCGTCGCCGACCGACAGGCCCAAGGATCGCCCCCACGTGGTCATCGTCGGCTGCGGCTTCGGCGGCCTCGAAGCGGTGCGCGCGTTGTCGAAGGCGCCGGTCGAGATCACGGTGGTCGACCGCACGAACCATCATCTGTTCCAGCCGCTGCTGTACCAGGTCGCGACCGCCGGGCTGAGCGCGCCGGCCGTCAGTGCGCCGATTCGGCACGTGCTGCGCAGTGCGATGAAGCGCGGCAACCTCACCGTGCTGCAGGCCGAGGTGATCGGCTTCGACGTCGCCGCGCGCCGGGTGCTGCTCGATGCCGGCCAGTCGCTCACTTACGACCACCTGATCGTTGCCGCCGGAGCGACTCACAGCTACTTCGGTCACGACGAATGGGCGGCCCATGCGCCCGGGCTGAAGACGCTTGCCGACGCATTCGCGATCCGCTCGCGCGTGATCGGTGCGTTCGAGCGCGCCGAGCGCCTGACCGACGCTGCGCAGCGCGAACCGTGGATGACCTTCGTCGTGATCGGCGCCGGGCCGACTGGCGTCGAGATGGCCGGCACGATGACCGAGATCGCGCAGCACACGCTGCCGCAGGAGTTTCGCCGCATCGACTCGACCCGCACCCGCGTCGTCCTGATCGAAGGCTCGGACCGCGTGCTCGGCGCATTCGTGCCGGAGCTGTCGCAACGCGCGCGCGAGCAGCTCGCACGGCTCGGTGTCGAGGTGCTGACTGGCTGCAAGGTGACGCAGATCGATGCCGACGGCATCGTCTACACGACCGGCCAGGGCGACGCGACGCAGCAGCACCGGCTCGCGAGCAAGACCGTCATCTGGGCCGCCGGCGTCGCCGGCTCGCGCCTCGGCCGTGAGCTGGCACAAGCAACCGGCGTGCAGCTCGACCGCGCGGGACGCGTCGTCGTCGCGCCCGACCTGAGCCTGCCGGGTCACCAGGAGATCGCAGTGATCGGCGATCTCGCGAGCGCGATGAGCCACGACCCGCGCGAGCCACCGCGCCACCAGCCCAAGCCCGTGCCCGGCGTCAGCCCGGGCGCGAAGCAGATGGGGCGTGCCGCGGCGGCCAACCTGCTGCGCCGCACGCGCGGCGAAGCAACCCGGCCGTTCCACTACATCGACTACGGCAACCTCGCGACGGTCGGTCGCAAGGCGGCGGTCGTGGACCTGACCGTCCCGCTGATCGGCGCGTTCCGCTTCTCGGGCTTCTTCGCCTGGCTGTTCTGGCTGTTCGCGCACATCTACTTCCTGATCGGATTTCGCAATCGCCTGATGGTGATGGTCGACTGGGGCGTCGCGTATTGGACGTATGAGCGTTCGGCACGTGTGGTGGCGGAACCCGCCCCGGCGCCGGTGAACCGAGGCTCCTAGAATCGGCGTTCCTGACACACGGGACTGCCCATGGACACCCGCACCTCCGCCTTTCGCCTGCGCATCGAAAAGGTTCGCGATGCGCTGAAACGCCACGGCCTCGCCGCCGTGCTCGTTCCGTCGAGCGACCCGCACCTGTCGGAATACCTCCCCGAGCGCTGGCAGGGCCGGCAATGGTTGTCCGGCTTCACCGGCTCGATGGGCACGCTGGTCGTCACGCTCGACACGGCGGCGGTGTTCGCCGACAGCCGCTATTGGGTCCAGGCCGAGGCCGAACTCGCCGGCACCGGCACCGAACTCGTCAGGATCGCCACCGGCAACAGCACCCAGCACGTCGAGTGGCTCGCTGCGCAAGTGAAACCCGGCGAGACCGTCGGCGTCGACGGCAGCGTGCTCGGCCTGGCCGCGGCGCAGTTCCTGCGCGACACGCTCGATCGTGCCGGCATCCGGCTGCGCACCGACTTCGACGCGCTGGCCGAAGTCTGGCCCGAGCGCCCCGGGCTGCCGCAGGCCAAGGTCTACGAGCATCGCGCGCCGCAGGCGCCGCTGCCGCGCAGCGCCAAGCTCGCCGCGGTGCGTGCCGCGATGGCGCGGCACGGCGCGAGCCACCACTTCATCTCGACGGTCGACGACGTCGCCTGGCTGTTCAACCTGCGAGGTGCCGACGTCAGTTTCAACCCGGTGTTCCTGGCCCATGCGCTGATCGACGCGGGCGGCGCGTGCCTGTTCGTCGCCGAAGGCAAGGTCGATGCGGCGCTGCAGGCAGCGCTCGCAAGCGACGGCGTGCGCGTCCAGCCCTATGCGCAGGCCGGTGCCGCGCTCGCGACGCTGCCGGCGGCGAGCGTGCTGCTGATCGACCCGCGCCGCGTGACGTTCGGGCTGCGCGCGAATGTCGGCGAAGCCGTGAAGGTCGTCGAGGCGATCAATCCGAGCACCTTGCTGAAGAGCCGCAAGACCGAGGCCGAGGCGGCGCACGTGCGCGATGCGATGGCGCAGGACGGCGCAGCGATGTGCGAGTTCTACGCCTGGTTCGAAAGCGCGCTCGGCAAGGAACGGATCACCGAGCTGACGATCGACGAGAAGCTCAGCGCCGCGCGCGCGAAGCGCCCCGGCTTCGTCGGCCTGAGCTTCAACACGATCGCGGCATTCAACGCGAACGGCGCGATGCCGCACTACCGCGCCACGCCAGATTCGCATGCCGTGATCGAGGTCGCGCCGGGCGAAGGCGGGCTGCTGCTGATCGACTCGGGCGGCCAGTACCTCGGCGGCACGACCGACATCACGCGGGTCTGGCCGATCGGCGCCATCACCGCCGAACACCGGCGCGACTACACGCTGGTGCTCAAGGGCACGCTCGCGCTGTCGCGCACGCGCTTCCCGCGCGGCACCCTCTCGCCGATGCTCGACGCGATCGCACGCGCGCCGCTGTGGCAGCACGGCCTCGACTACGGCCACGGCACAGGCCACGGCGTCGGCTACTTCCTGAACGTGCACGAAGGGCCGCAGTCGATCTCGCGAACCATCCCCGACGCGAACATGGCGATGGAGGTCGGCATGATCACCAGCATCGAGCCGGGTGTGTATCGACCCGGCCAATGGGGCGTTCGGATCGAGAACCTCGTGATGAACGTGCCGGCCGCGTCGCTCGCCGCGACCACCGAGTTCGGCGAGTTCCTCGAGTTCGAGACGCTCACGTTGTGTCCGATCGATACGCGCTGCATCGATCGCAGCCTGCTGCGCCAGGACGAGATCGACTGGCTCGACGGCTACCACGCGACGGTTCGCGCGCGGCTGCTGCCTCTGGTCGACGGCGCGGCGAAGGCCTGGCTGCTCGAGCGCACCGAGCCGTACTGAGCTTTCGGACGGCGCCGTTCGTCGGGCCACGGCGCGGTTCGTCCGCGCCGCGGCGCAACTCGTCGCATTCGGATTGGCGCCACCCGACGGCGCTCCTAGAGTTCGTTCCAACGCAACCGGAACAAGCCCCAAGGAGCCCCTCATGATCAGCCGCCTCAGCACCTTCGCCGCCATCTTCGCCGTCCTCGCCACCGCCTCGATCGCGTTCGCGGCGAGCGCTCAGCACGAGAACCTCGCCAGCAACGCAGCTGCCGCCAAGCCGCTGCCGGTCGTGCAGTTCGAAACCATCGTCGTGACCGGTCGCCGCGCGGACCTCGCCGACAAGTAAGACACCTCATCACGCGCCTGAGGCCCACCGGACTCCGGGCCTCGGGCGCTTTTTTTTGTGTCGTCGCGGCATGGCCCTAAGCTCCGGTCCATGCTCGCTTCTCCAACCACTTCCCCCCTGCACATCGGTGTCGACCTCGGCGGCACGAAGATCGAGGCGATCGTTCTCGACGGCGCCGGCCGCACGCTGTGGCGCGAACGCATTGCGACCCCGGCCGGCGACTACGAGGCGACGCTCGCAAGCGTGGCCTCGCTGGTCGCAGCGGCCGAAGCGAGCGTCGGGTCCGGTCCGCGTCCGGTCGGTGTCGGCACACCCGGCAGCCAGACCGCCGACGGCACGATCAAGAATGCCAACTCGACCTGCCTGAACGGGCGCGCGCTTGCCGCCGACCTGGCGCACCGGCTCGGCCGCCCGGTCCGAATCGCCAATGACGCGAACTGCCTCGCGCTCTCCGAAGCGAGCGATGGTGCGGGCGCAGGCGAACCGGTCGTGTTCGCGGCGATCCTCGGCACCGGCGTCGGTGCCGGCATCGTCGTCGACGGCCGCTTGCTGACCGGACCGAACGGGCTGGCCGGCGAATGGGGCCACAACCCGCTTCCCTGGGCCGACGCCGACGACGGCCCGGCCACGGCCTGCTATTGCGGCCGCCACGGCTGCATCGAAACCTGGCTCAGCGGCCCGGCGCTCGCGCAAGACCACGCGCGGCGCACGGGCCAGGCCCTCAGTGCGCTGGTGATCGGCGAGCAGGCACTGGCCGGCGATGCGGCGTGCGAGCTGACACTGCAACGCTACGAGTCGCGCCTGGCCCGCGCACTCGCGCAAGTGATCAACCTGCTCGACCCCGACGCGATCGTGCTCGGCGGCGGGCTCTCGCGGCTGGCACGGCTCTACGAGAACGTGCCGCGCCTGTGGTCCGCGCACGTTTTCAGTGCGGGCAGCGCCGCGCCGCCCCGCACCGCGCTGCGTGCCAGTCTGCATGGCGACTCCTCGGGCGTACGCGGTGCGGCCTGGCTCTGGCCGGCGCGCTGAAGCGCTCGACCCCGCCCGAGATCCGTCCGCCGCTGTCGCAGGTCGGGCCGGCAAAACTGCAGCTCGTCGCAAGTCGGTATCGCAACGGGGATCCGCCTCCTACAGTTCAGACAAGCGCAACAGAGCTTGCGTTGCAACACACTGGAGTACCTCATGATCGACCGCATCTTCTCCGCCGCCCTGACGTTCTGCCTGTTGATCGCGGGCACGCTGGCCATCGGTTCGGCGCTGTTCGGTCAGGACATCCGCGCCGCCCGCACGCAGGCGCCGGTGATCGAACTGCCGACCGTCACGGTGATCGGCCAACGCACCGCGATGGCGGTGGACACCGGCCCGTCGAAGGTTGCCGCGAATGTTCAGGACGCCGGCGAGTGCGCCGTCACGAACACCGTCGCGCCCGCCGCTCAGCCGGCTGCCCTCGCTCACATCTGACGGAACACGTGCACGAAGCTGCGACTGACCGGCAGCACGTCGCTGCGACCCTTCAGGTGCACCTCGGCGGTCTCGTTGATGCCGCGCTGCACCTGCGCCACCTGGTGCAGGTTGACGATCACCGAGCGATGAATCTGCGCGAACTTCTGCGGATCGAGTTCGTCGACCAGTTCGCGGATCGTCTTGCGGATCAGTGCCTCGCCGCCTTCCCACGCGACCAGCGTGTACTTCTCGTCGGCACGCAGATAGACCACCTGCTCCACCGGAATCAGCCGCACGCTGGCGCCGACCGAGGCACGGATCCATTGAAGATGCGCGCGCCCTGACGGTGCGCCGCGGCGCTGCAGCTCAGCGGCCAGCCGCTCCAGTACTTCGTCGACCGCGGCGCCGCTCTCGGCGGTCGGGCGCAACAGCCCGCTCTTCAGCCGCTCGACCGTGTCGGCAAGCCGCGTCTCGTCGTACGGCTTCACCAGATAGTCGATCGCGCCGTGTTCGAACGCCTCGACGGCGTAGCGGTTGTGCGCCGTGACGAACACGATCTGCGCCCTGCGCGCGATCGCGCGGGCCGCCTCGATGCCGCTCTGTCCCGGCATGTGAACGTCGAGAAAGACGATCTGCGGCGCATGCTGCTCGAACAGCTCGATCGCCTCGCGGCCGTTGCGCGCTTCGGCGACGATCGTCAGCTCGGGCCACAGGCGCGCCAGGTGGCTGCGCAGCCGTTCACGCAGCAGCGGTTCGTC
>Ga0068857_100003900_pt1 | contig 12555 bp, 11 predicted proteins | sample KBSCornC72_FD_66591 | JGI IMG/M metagenome (GOLD analysis project Ga0068857, IMG submission 66591) | Corn rhizosphere microbial communities from Kellogg Biological Station, Michigan, USA - KBS Corn C7-2 | ecosystem: Host-associated > Plants > Roots > Rhizosphere > Soil ...
ACGAGCGTCTGCGGCTGACCATCGCCGCCCGGCGTCCCCACGACCATGAAGAGCGAACCGTCGGGACGCAGGACCATCGCCGGGCACAGCGTGTGGAAGGGCCGCTTCCCCGGCGCGATGACCTGCGCGTGTGTGGTGTCGAGCACGTACAGCGAGCCGCGGTTGTGCAGCGTCACGCCGGTGCCGGGCACCATGCGCCCGCTCCCGAACGCGGCGAAGAGACTCTGAATCATCGAGACGGCGTTGCCATCCTTGTCCACGACGCCCAGGAACACGGTATCACCCGTGCCGTCGCGGTCGGCGTTCGAAGGCCCTTCGTTCGCCTTGAGCTTGTCGCGGAGGCGACGAGCGAGATCCGCCGCGTAGTCCTTGGAGATCAGCCGATCGACGGGAACCTGCACGAACGCCGGATCCGCGACGTACTTGTCCCGATCCGCGTAGGCGAGCTTTGCACCCTCGACGATCGCGTGGATGTAGTCTGCCGAATTGCGGCCCATGGGCTTCAAGTCGGACGCTTCGGCCACGTTCAACGCCTCGAGCAGGGTGACGCCCTGTGTGTTAGGCGGGAACGCGATCACCGGATTGCCCATGTACGTGCTGCGGATCGGCTTTGCCCAGGTGGAGTGATGGGCCGCGAGATCCGCGGCCGTGATGAGCCCACCCTCCTTCTCCATGAACTGCGCGATCTGCTTCGCGAGCGCGCCCCTGTAGACGAAGTCGGGACCCGACGCCGCGATCGAGCGCAGTGTCCGCGCGAGCTCGGGCTGCTTGAGCAGCGACCCGACCGGAGGCGCTTCACCGTTAGGCAGGAAGATGCGGGCCAGCTCGGGATCGGCGGCGGCCTTCTTCTTCGATTCCGTGATGTCCGCGTTCAGTCGTGGCGACACCGGAAAGCCGCGTTCGGCATAGCGGATCGCGGGCTGCAGCGCCTGCGACAGCGTGATCGTCCCGTACTTCTCGAGCGCGTCGGCCCAGGCTCTCACCGCTCCAGGTACGGACACGGAGAGAACGCCGGACGCTGGAACGGCCGTCAGTCCTTTCTCGCGAAAGAATGCCGGCGTCGCCTTGCTGCCCGCTCGTCCGCTTCCGTTGAGTGCGACGATCTCCCCGGTCTTCGCAAGCCGGATGAGCATGAAGTTGTCCCCGCCCACGCCGTTCATGTGCGGTCTGACGACGGCCAGGACACCAGCCATCGTGATCGCCGCGTCGACGGCGTTCCCACCTCGCTTCAGCACCTCCATGCCAGCCGCCGACGCGAGCACATGGTCCGATGTGACCGCGGCTTCGATGCCGCCGACGTCCGGTCGCATGGATGGGAGCTGTGCCGCGACCGGGCCGACAGTGAGCATCGAGAACGACAAAAGCGCGGCGACACGCGTCGCCGTCGGCACAGCGGACATGGTATTCGACGTTAGGTGTTCGGCTCTCGCGGCGGCATCGCCGACTGCTCGACCAGCCAGACCGTGCGACCGGCAGCGTGGACCATCGCGGCGGGATAGCGTCGCGCGCCGTCGCCGCCCTGCAGGATCTCGACGACGACTGGCCGTTTGTCGTTACCCGCAACGAGAAAGAGTACGTTGCGTGCGCCGTTCAGGCACGGGAGCGTGAGCGTGACGCGCGGCACCGACGGCTGCACCATCGTGGGAGCCTCGACTGCGCGGGCCCATTGCGTCCGCTCGGCCAGCACTGGCGAGCCCGGGAACAACGATGCCGTGTGCCCGTCGGGTCCGACACCGAGAAGCACGAGGTCGATCGCCGACGGCTGCGTGCCGTCCGCCAGCACGTGCCGGAGCGTTCGATCGTACGCGTCGGCGGCATCGCCGACCGTCGGCGTGTCCGTCGGGATGGGATGGACGTTGTCCACCGGAATCGGCGCGCCCGCGAGCAATGCGTCGCGCGCCATCTTGTAGTTGCTGCGCTTGTCGTCATTCGGCACGAAGCGCTCGTCGCCGAACAGGACCTGCCAACGCGACCAGTCGATCGCATCGCGATGCCGCTCGCCGAGCAATTCGTACGTGCGCTTCGGCGTGTTGCCGCCGGCAAGCGCAATGGAGAACCGCCCACGCGCCTGCACACTTTCCCGGGCGATGGCAACGATACTCTCGGCCGCTGCCTGGCTCAGCGCCTCGAGGTCGGCGAACGTACGCACCTCTCGCCCGTTATTCGCCATCCGCCTCCATTCCCGACTCCCTATTCCCGATTGGACCACTTCTGTCCGTTGCGCTGCATGAGCTCATCCGACTCCTTCGGTCCCCACGAGCCCGCCGCGTAAAACGATACCGCAAGCGTGTTGTCGAGAATCGGTGTGAAGAGTCGCCACGCCGCCTCGACCTCGTCCGCGTGCACGAACAGCGTCTGGTCGCCTTCCATCACGTCGAGGAGAAGGGTCTGGTATGCCTCGGGCAGCTCCTGGAAGCGCTCCTTATAGAAGAAGTCGAGCGGCAGGCGCTCGAGCTTGAGCGGCTTGCCCGGCGCCTTGATGTGAAAGTAGAGCGCGAACCCCTCGTCGGGCTGAATCGTGAGGCGCAGCGTGTTTCGGTGGAGCTCCGGCGAGCCCAATGGGGTGAACATCCACACCGGTGGCTTGCGAAACTTCACCACGATCTCGGTCAGCCGCTCCTTGATGCGTTTGCCGGTTCGGAGGAAGAACGGAACGCCCTGCCACCGCCAGCTGTCGATCTCGAGCTTGATCGCCGCGAACGTTTCCGTTCGAGAATTCGGCGCGACGCCCGGCTCCTCGCGATAGCCCGGGATCGTCTGGCCGGCGATCTCGCCGTGGGCATACTGGCCGAGCACGACGTTCTTCGGGGTGATCGACTTGATCGACCGCAGCGCCTTCACCTTTTCCTGGCGGATGAACTCCGCGGTCATCATCGCCGGCACTTCCATGGCGACGAGCGAGACGAGCTGGATGCCGTGGTTCTGCAGGATGTCGCGCACGGCGCCCGCCTGCTCGTAATACCCCGCGCGTCCTTCGACGCCGAGCTCCTCTGCGACCGTCACCTGCACGCTCTCGACATGGTCGCGATTCCACAGCGACTCGAACACCGAATTCGCGAAGCGGAAGACGAGCAGATTCTGCACCGTCTCCTTGCCGAGGTAGTGGTCGATGCGGTAGACCTGTGACTCGTCGAAGTATTTGTGGATGAGCTGATTCAGCGCTTCGGCCGACTGGAGGTCGCGCCCGAACGGCTTCTCGATCACGAGCCGCGTCCAGTACTTCGTGCCGTTGCCTTCGCCGGTCGTGCTGTGGCTCAACCCAGCTTCGCCGAGGCCCTGGATCGTCGACGGAAAGACGTTAGGCGGGAGTGCCAGGTAGAAGATCCGGTTCGGCGGCTGACCGCGCTCCTGTTCCAGTTGGGCGATGCGCGTCGCCACCGCTTTGAAGTCCTCCGGCGCACCGCCGCCGATGCCCTGGTAGAAGACGGTCTTCTCGATCCAGTCTTCGATCTCCTTCGCGGACATGCCGTCGTCTTCCACGGCCTGGCGGACGACGTCGCGAAACCCGCGGTCGTCCATCCCCTTGTCGCGCGCGACCGCGAGAATCGTGGTGTCGTCATCGATCAGCCCGCCGTGCCGGAGGCGCGAGAGCGCGGGCAGAATCTTTCGTCGCGCGAGGTCGCCGGTTCCGCCAAAGACGATGAACGTGCACGGCCCGTGGACCGGCCGCTCGCCCGCGCGCTCTTGCCCTTCACGGGCCTGTAGCCCCTTCAGTCTGCCTGGTCGTCCCACCTTCGTCGCCATGACGTGCCTCTGCGCTCGTAGCCCGCTGCCTAACGAAGCCGATAATTGACTGTTCCCGGTTCCCGGCCGCGCGTGAAGCGCGCCGTCGATTCCCGATTCCCTGTTCCCGATTCCCCTAGCTTTTCTTGATAGCGTGCCCGCCAAACTGATTCCGCAGCGCTGACAGCAGGCGATCGGCGTACGATTCGGAGTCACGCGATCGAAGCCGCTGCAGCAGCGACAGCGTGATCACCGGTGCCGGTACATCCAGGTCAATCGCCTCGGTGACCGTCCAGCGTCCCTCCCCCGAATCCGATACGTACGGCGCGATCGAGGAAAGCTCCTGGTCGTCGTGCAACGCGCGGGCCGTGAGGTCGAGCAGCCAGGAGCGCACCACGCTCCCCGTTCGCCACAGCTCCGCGATCTGCGCCAGGTCGAGGGCGAAGTCCTTCTTGTGCTTGAGGATCGAGAAGCCTTCGGCATACGCCTGCATCATGCCGTACTCGATGCCGTTGTGCACCATCTTGGTGAAGTGGCCGGACCCCGCCGGTCCGACGTGCCCCCACCCCGCGTCCTTCGCCGGCGCGAGCGTCTCGAAGATCGGCCGCAGCCGATCCACGGCCTCGTTAGGCCCGCCGACCATGAGGCTGTAGCCTTCCTTGAGTCCCCAGATCCCGCCGCTCGTTCCGGCATCGATGAAATGCAGCCCGCGCTCAGCCACCATCGCGGCCCGACGGATCGACTCCTTGTAGTTGCTGTTGCCGCCGTCGATGATCGTGTCGCCTTTGGCCAGCAGCTCGGTGAGGGCACGAACCGTGTTCTCGGTGGGATCGCCCGCGGGAAGCATGACCCAGACGGCGCGTGGTGCCTTGAGCTGCCGCACGAGATCCTCGAGCGCGTTGGCCGCGCGCGCACCGTTGCCGGCCGCGGCCTGCACAGCGTCGGCGCTCCTGTCGAACGCAACGACCTCGTGGCCTCCCTGAACCAGACGGGTCGTCATGTTCGCGCCCATCTTCCCGAGCCCCACCATCCCTAGCTGCATGGCGCCTCCGTGCCGGGTGAGTTGTACACAATAGTACGTCAAACCGGACGAGCCGAGGAATCACACTCGCGGTAAATACACGATCATGCGATATGCGGACCGATGACCGATAACTAATGACCCATGACTCACAACCGATTACCGGCCAAGACATCTCGCGATGCCCTCGCGAGTCATGAGCCCTGAGTCGTGTGCTGTTGGTTTCCGTCATCGGTTGAAACGAAAGCACGACTCGACTTAGAATTAGATACTTAGCTAATCATCTGATGCCGCCCTCCGCCCGTACGTGAACGCCGTCTTCCGCGCCCTCGCCGACCCAACCCGACGCGAGATCCTCAAACTTCTCCGGGCCGGACCACGTACCTCAGGCGAGATCGCCGACCGATTCCCGTCGACGTGGGCGACCATCTCACGACATCTCGGCATCCTTCGCGATGCCAACCTCGTCCTGGCGGAGCGCGACGGACAGAACGTGCGATACGAGCTGAACACGACCGTTTTTCAGGAGGTCGTCGAGCACCTGCTCGACTGGACCAAGCCTGCACGGAGGCCAAATGCGTAGGTGGTTGCCGGCATCGTTCATCGCCGGCGCTTGGTTGTTCTCGATTTCGGTCTATTCCCGACTGCCGGAGCGCCTCGCCGTCCACTGGGACATACACGGCGAGCCCAATCGTTACGGCAGTCGCGCGGAAGCCGGGTTTCTCTTGCCGGGATTGATGGTCGCGCTCTACCTCGTCATGCAGTGGTATCCGTCGCGGGACCCACGCTCATCCAACATCGCGAAGTTCCGCGGCGCCTACGACGCCATTGTCGCGGCGACGATTGCGTTCCTCGGCGTCGTCCACGTGCTCGTGCTCGGGAAGGGACTCGGGTGGCCAGTCGATATCACGACCGTCGTCTTTGTCTGCGGGGGCGCGGGCCTGGTGCTGCTCGGCAATCTGCTCCCGCTCGCCCGCTCGAACTTCATCTTCGGCATCCGCACGCCGTGGACGCTGTCGAGCGAAGACGTGTGGAGGCGCGCGCAGCGCGTCGGCGGGTATGCGATGGTTGCGGCCGGGCTGCTCACGATGGCCTGCGCGTTCTTCGCGCGACCGGTTGGCGCCGCGGTCGCGCTCGCGAGCGTGATCCTCGCCGGCGTGATTCCGGTCGTGTACTCCTACGTGCTCTGGTCCAGCAACCGGCCTGGACCGCCGAACACATCGCCCTGAACCGATCCGCAATGGCCGAATCGCAAGCACGGCGCGTGCAATGTGGGAGGTCCCCGGGGCGAAGGTCGCTCACCGCCCCGGGTTCCCTTCCACCAGCATGAATTCCTGATGACCGTTGCCGCCGAACGCCGCCATGAAGATCGAGGACGATCCCGGGTCGTTTGGGACGTCCTGTTCCGCGGCCTGCGCACGTCGTATCAGCACGCGCACTCGTTCGGGACGGCGGTCGGGATGTTCCTCATCTTCGGCGCGCTCATCGCCGTGCTCGGGACATACGCGTTTGCCGAGTTGGCGAAGCTCGTGAGCGGCGGCCACACGCAGGCGTTCGACGATTCGGTGCTTCGTTGGATGCAGCGCCATCAGACGCCGTGGCTCGAGGGTCTCATGCTGGAGATCACGATGCTCGGCACCTGGATCGTGGTATTGAGTATCGTGAGCATCACCGGGCTCTTTCTCTGGCTCACGCGACACCGTTATTCGGCCGCGCTTCTGCTCGTGGCGACCGCCGGCGGTATTGGCCTGAACAACATCCTGAAGGTGGGCTTTTCGCGCCCGCGACCGCACATCTTCGAGTGGGGAACCACCGCGAGCAGCTGGTCCTTCCCATCAGGGCACGCGATGAGCGCGACCGTCGTGTACGTGACGGTGGCGTACCTCGCGGCGCGGTTACAGAAGCGGCACATCGCACGACTCGCGACGCTCGTGATCGCCGCCGTAATGGTTGCGACCATCTGCTTGAGTCGCCTCTACCTCGGCGTGCACTACCCGTCGGACGTCATTGCCGGTGTCATCATTGGCCTCTCGTGGGCCGCGTTCTGCATGGCCACGCTCGAGGCCATTCAGCGCTTCGCGAAACGGCACGCGAAGGAGGTACTGAAGCACGAGGCGCCTGCGCCGAAGCAGACTACTGGTTAGGCGCAGACGCGCGTCGTGTGACGTCAGCGGGTTCGAAGATACGAATCCGTGCGGTTCAGCCAGTCTTCGCGCGGTGGACTGAACACATCGAGCACGCGCGTGTCCGCCATTGCCTCCGCGGCGTGCGGGACATTGGATGGGAGGAGCACGACTTCCCCGGCTCGCACGTCGTACGTGGCGCCCCCATCGTCGCCGACGGTAAGTCGTAGATGGCCGTCGAGCACGCAGCTCACCTGCTCGTGGACGTGCGCGTGCTTCGGGACGATGCATCCCCGCTGGAGCTCGACGGTCGCGATCATCACGCGATCACCGCTGATGAGTCGACGACTGAGATCGGCGTTGACCTGCTCTTCAGGGACGTCGGCCCAACGAAAGTACGTCGCGGTTGGCGTGCTGACGGGATTCGACACGGCTTCCTCTCGAGGCTATTGATTCCGAATGATCCTACAGCGGACGGCGTCCCGTGGAAGACATGCGCAAAACGAATAGCTGGGACGAACCGCGCGACGATCCGAACGACCAACCGGGTGTCATCGTTAGGCGGAGCGCGTTCAGCGATGCTTGACGACTCCTACCTGTCGGCAATACTCGAGCACCGGACACGTCGAGCACTTGGGCAGATGCCCCGTGCAAACATGCTTCCCGAACGGCACGAGCAGCCGGTTGATCTCGATCCAGTACTCACGCGGGAGCTTCTGCTCGAGCGCTCGCATCGTCGCCTCGGGTGAGGCCGTCTCGACGTAACCCCAGCGATTCGTCACGCGGTGCACGTGAATGTCCACGCTGATGCGCTCCGCGCCACAGGCGACGCCCATCGTTAGGTTCGCGCACTTCGGTCCAACGCCGTGAAACGACGTGAGGGCGTCGAAGTCGCACGGCAGCTCACCATCGAACTCCGCGACCGTGCGCCGGGCGATGTCCCGGATCTGCACGGCCTTGCCCTCGTGGAAGCTGCTCTCCCGAATCAGTGCATCGATCTGCGTCGGCGAGAGCTTCGCCATCTTCTCGGGCGTCGGCGCCCGCTCGAGTAACCGGATCGCGACCGGCAAACTGACCTCGTCGCGCGTGCGAATCGAGATGATGCACGCGACCAGCTGCTGGAATACCGTCTTGAACCCACGCTCCGCGAGATCGAACATCGCCGCAGGGGCGTGCTCGGCCACAGCGTCACGGATGCGGCGGAGTACGGTGTGGACGTCGAAGCGACGCTTCGCCGAATTCCTGCGCGCGGGGCGCGCACCAGATTTCGCTCGAGCAAGCATGCCGCTCACAGCGCAGAACGGATGCCGCGCGCCCCCACACGGTTCGCTAATCGCGCGGGCCCGGCCGGTACATGATCACACGCGCACGTTCGAGCGTGATGAGGCCGCCGCCGATCATCTCGTCGAGCTCCGGCAGGATCGCCTCGATCCGCTCCTCGGTCTCGACGCACTCCACGACGATCGGCAGGTCGAGCGACAGCACCTCGAGCCGGTCGGTGCGCACGTGCGCACTCGCGCCATATCCCATGATAGCTCGAAATACCGTGGCGCCCGCATACTGGCGCGCACGAAGCAGTTCGACGATCGCCTGATACAGCGGCTTCCCGGACTTCGGATCCTTGTCGCGCTCGCCGATGTGAATGCGCATGAGCGTGCGCTCGCCTGTGAACCCGTGCATGTGGACCTCGCTTACCTCACTCGTGCTGCTAGCACCGCGTTCGCCGCCATGATCCCGAGGAACGTCGCCGCAAGCGAGAGCACCACGCTCGCGACCACGTAAATCGCCGCACGCCGGTAGTCGCCGTCTTCCATGAGCGCGATCGTCTCGTAGCTGAACGTGGAGAATGTCGTGTACCCACCGCAGAACCCCGTCGTCAGCAGCGCGCGCGTCTCGGCCGACACCGACGTGGAGCCGAGCGCGTAGCGCATGAGGAAACCGAGGATGAGCGAGCCGGTGATGTTGATGATGAGCGTGCCCACCGGGAACGTGCCGGCTCGTTGTTGGATGACGCTCGACAGCGCGAACCGCGCCGCACCCCCGACCGCACTGCCGACCGCTACGTACCAGACCAGATTCATGGAAGGGCCTCGAGTTGCCGCGCGGGATGAGCCGAATGAAAAAGACTCCCACGCGTGAGGTGACGCGTAGGAGTCATTAGCCTTGAGTTGGCGGTTGAGGCGAACTCCATCGCCGACCACGGTGGTGCGCGTGGTTCGATATGCTACCCGCTTCGGGCGGAGCGTGTCAACGCGCTAGGCCGCCGATCTCACGCGCTCGAACAACGAACCGAGCGCCCGGACGACCGTGTCATTGCCCTCGCGCAGCAGGGCGGCGAGGATGTGCTTGCAGATCCGATCGCGCCAGAGATGGTCGCCGCAGTCGCAGCGAGGGATCGACGTGGTGTACAGGTCGACCCAGTGATCGTGGTCGCCGCCGACCACATGATATCGGCCTTCGCCGACGCGCCGCCCTTCGAGCTGGAGGCTTCGTTCCAGCCGGTCCAGATCAACACCGCCGGCTCGTTCGAAATCGATTGCTGGGTGTGCCATTCTCGTCTCCTTCGTCGTAGTCCAAGCCAATTATTCGCATACAGTTGGCACGCCGGAAAAATAACCCCAGGGCGCAGCGAGTTGCCATCCCGATCTCGCGAGGGACAGGCGTCATCCCGAGCGAGGGCTGTTGGTTCACCCGAGCGTGAGACTTGGGCCCTGGCGTGGAGTGAGCTCCGGAACCAGCTTGAGGTCGCCACCGGGTCGACCGAACAGGCACCGAGCATTTGTCATGCGTTTCGTGCATGGAACGCATAATTTCTTGCGCAACTGCCGATTCGTGGACTAAATTCAGGCTCAACGTAAGAAAGTTTTTGTTGTTTCTGCACGTTTTGCAGAACACATGCGGACCGAGCTCGTGACGTCGCGACGTTAGGTCCGCCTTGTCGTTTTCCGGTCTTGCCGCCCACGTCCTCGTCCCGGAGCATCGACGCATGCCATCAACCAGCTCGACCCCGCGGAAAGCTGCGATCCAAACGATCACCGGCCGATCCGCTCTCAAGCCCGCCCACCCTAACGCGTCCGACAACGGCACCGCGCCGGCGAAACCAACCTCCGACTATTTCGGCATCAACACGTTCGGTTGGCGCCAGATGCGGTCGAAGCTGCCGAAGGACGTGTACGCGAAGCTTCTCGCGTCCATCCGCCATGGCAAAAAGCTCGACGGCGAGATCGCCCCTACCGTCGCACAGGTCATCAAGGAGTGGGCGATATCGCGGGGGGTGACGCACTTCACCCACTGGTTCCAGCCGATGACCGGGCTGACGGCCGAGAAGCACGATGCCTTCCTCTCGTTCGATGATCACGGTCAGCCGGTCGAGACATTCTCGGGATCACAGCTCATCCAGAGCGAGCCGGACGCATCGAGCTTCCCGTCAGGCGGACTCCGCGCGACGTGGGAAGCGCGGGGCTACACGGCGTGGAACCCGGCGAGCCCGGTGTTCATCGTCGAGTCGGGCGGCGCGTGCACGTTATGCATCCCGTCGGTCTTCATCGGCTACAACGGCGAAGCGCTCGACGAGATGACGCCGCTCCTCCGCTCGAGCGACATCCTCTCCGAGAAGGCGATCGCGCTGCTCGAGTTGTTAGGCGACAGCGGGATCATCCGGGTCCACACGACCCTCGGGCCCGAGCAGGAATACTTCCTCATCGACCGCAATCACTTCGCACTGCGTCCGGATCTCGTGATGGGTGGCCGCACGCTGGTGGGCGCCGCCCCGCCGCGCGGCCAGCAGCTCGAGGACCACTACTTCGGCGGCATCCCCGAGCGCGTGCAGGCCTGCATCTCCGAGGTCGAGCACGAGCTCTATAAGCTCGGTGTCCCGATCGTCACTCGGCACAACGAGGTGGCACCGTGCCAGTTCGAGATGGCGCCGAACTTCGAGGAGACGGACATCGCGGTCGACCACAACCAGCTCGTGATGGCGACGCTGCGAAAGGTCGCGCTGCGTCACGGTCTGCAGGCGGTGCTGCACGAGAAGCCGTTCGCCGGCATCAATGGCTCGGGCAAGCACTGCAACTGGTCGATGGCGATCACGGCGGATAGCGCGCTCGACGGAACGAACTTGCTCAAGCCAGGGAAGACACCGCATCAGAACATCCGCTTCCTCATCTTCCTCGCGGCCGTGCTGAAGGGCGTGCACAAGCACGCCGGTCTGCTTCGCGCAGGCATCGGCACGTCAGGCAACGAGCATCGTCTCGGTGCCAACGAAGCGCCGCCGGCCATCATCTCGGTGTTCATGGGCGCCATGCTCACACGCCTCATCGAGGACATCGCGGCGGGCAAGGAAGCCGGCAAGGGTGCCGAGCAGCAGCTCATCAAGCTCGGCGTGGCGAAGCTGCCGGAGATCGAGAAGGACAACACCGACCGCAACCGCACATCGCCGTTCGCGTTCACCGGCAACAAGTTCGAGTTCCGCGCGGTGGGCTCATCGCAGTCGATTGCGTTCCCGATCACGCTGCTCCATGCGGCCGTGGCGGAGGCGATCGGTGAGCTGACCGAGCAGCTCCGCGAGACACTCAAGCGCACGAAGAACGTGAACGATGCCGTGATGAAGGTTGTGCGCGAGGCGTTCAAGGAGACGGCCGTCGTCCGCTTCGAGGGTAACAACTACTCCGACGAGTGGAAGGACGAGGCGAAGAAGCGCGGGCTGCTGAACCTGCGCCGCGCGCCCGAAGCGCTCTCGCAGCTCATGACGAAGAACGCCCGCACGGTCCTGACGAAGCTCGACATCCTCACGAAGGCGGAGATCGATTCTCGCTATCACGTGAAGCTGGAGCGCTACGTCAAGGACATGCTGATCGAGCTCCACACGCTGGCGCAGATGGTGGACACGATGATCCTGCCGGCGTGCTACTCGTACCATGGCTTGCTCGCCGATGCGGCGGCGAAGGCGAAGGCCGCCGGCATCGCGGTCATTCCGCAGGTTTCGGCCGCGAACGACGTGGGCGCGTTGATCGAGCAGCTGCGCGAGCGCCGGGCAACGTTAGGCGCGGCGATCGAGAAGGCGGAGCACGAGCACGAGAACGTGGACGCGTGTGCGAAGCTCCTCACGTCGGAGGGCGCGGACGCCATGGGGGCGGTTCGCGAAACGTGCGATGCCCTGGAGCTCGCGGTGGGGGATGAGTTCTGGCCGCTGCCCAAGTACCGGGAGATGCTTTTCCCGGTGTAGGTACACCGGTGAGTGCCCGACGAAGCGGCCCACCACGACGGTGTTCGTGGTGGGCCGCTCAGTCGTTGGCGTCTAGTCGTTCGTCTTTCGCCCGTCGCCCATCCCCGTCCCCGGCGGTTCGCCTAACGCGTGCCCGCGTACACCAGGTTCGCGCACATCATCACGTTGCTCACGTCGGTGGCGCGACCCGACCAGTAGACGTTCGCGTGATACGTCCCGCGCACGTTCAGGCCTATGGGGAGCTCGCCCCGAACGACACCCGCGCCGTTGGTGCCAATGTCGATCGTCGGGAACTCGTTGACGGCGAGCACCGGCGGCGTTGGAGCACCGCACGTCCCTTCGTACACCGCCCACGCGATCTGAGCGCTGGTCAGCGACGTGTTGACCGTGAGCTCCACCTTCACGCGTCGTTCCTGATCCGGCACCGGCGTCAGCACAACGGTGCCGTAACCCGACGAGCGCCC
>Ga0068857_100003901_pt1 | contig 12554 bp, 6 predicted proteins | sample KBSCornC72_FD_66591 | JGI IMG/M metagenome (GOLD analysis project Ga0068857, IMG submission 66591) | Corn rhizosphere microbial communities from Kellogg Biological Station, Michigan, USA - KBS Corn C7-2 | ecosystem: Host-associated > Plants > Roots > Rhizosphere > Soil ...
GATCCACCGCCACGGCAGCTTTGCGCCCCTCCGCGATAGCCCACACCACCAGCGATTGCCCGCGCCGCGCGTCGCCCGCCGCAAACACGCCCGGCAGAGAAGTTTGCCAATCCTGTTCATTAGCTGCAACATTCCCGCGCGTGTCCAGCTTAACGCCCAACTGCTCCACTAGTCCCTGTTTCACCGGCCCCGTGAACCCCATGGCCAGCAGCACCAGATCCACATCCATGGTAAATTCCGTCCCCGGAATAGGATCGAACTTCGGAGCGGGCGTTACCCGAATCCCGTGAAGCTGTTTCACATTCCCGTCGGCGTCGCCCGTGAAATGCGTGGTGGCAACAGCCCACTCGCGCTGTCCGCCCTCTTCATGCGAGCTCTCCATGCGCAATTGCAAAGGCCACAATGGCCAGGGCGTCGAAGGCGCCCGCTCCACCGGAGGCATCGGCATGATCTCGAACTGATGCACTGACGCCGCCTTCTGCCGGTGCGACGTACCCAGGCAGTCCGCGCCCGTGTCGCCGCCGCCGATGATCACCACCCGCTTGCCAGTGGCGAGTATTTGGTCCGGCACCTCGTCTCCGTAACCGCGCTTATTCTGCTGCGGCAAAAAATCCATGGCGAAGTGAATGCCCTTCAATTCGCGCCCCGGCACATTCAAATCGCGCGGATGCTCCGCGCCCGTCGCCAGCAAAATCGCATTGAACTCCTTGCGCAGTTTTTCGAGCGAACCGTTCACGCCGACATGCGCATTGACCACGAACTCGACCCCTTCCGCAGCCATCTGCTCCAAGCGCCGGTCGATCCAATGTTTCTCCATCTTGAAATCCGGAATGCCATAGCGCAACAGTCCGCCGATGCGGTCAGCCTTCTCAAACACCGTAACCGAGTGCCCCGCACGCGCCAGTTGTTGCGCCGCCGCCAGCCCCGCCGGGCCGCTCCCAATCACCGCGACTTTCTTGCCGCTCCGCGTCTCCGGAACTTCCGGCGTGATCCATCCGTGATCGTACGCGTAGTCGATGATCGAACGTTCAATCACCTTGATCGCGACAGCAGGCTCATTGATCCCCAACACGCAAGCCGCCTCGCACGGAGCTGGACAAATGCGCCCCGTGAACTCCGGGAAATTGTTGGTCGAGTGCAGCACCCGCACCGCTTCCTGCCAGCGCCCTTGGTACACCAGATCGTTCCAGTCCGGAATGATGTTGGTGAGCGGGCACCCGGTGTGACAGAAAGGAATCCCGCAATCCATGCAGCGCGCCCCTTGCTGCTGGATCTTCTCAACCGGGAAGTCCTGGTAAATTTCAAACCAGTCGTTGACGCGCTCCGCTACGGGCCGCCGCGTAGGCAGCTCGCGCGAGTATTCCATGAAGCCGGTGATTTTACCCATGTGCCGCCACCGCCCTGCGTGGAACGCCCAGCACACGTTTGAACTCGTGCGGGAACACTTTGACGAACTTGGGCAATAGCGAATCCCAGTTTTCCAATATCCAATTGGCCCGCGGACTGCTCGTCTCCTCCGCGTGCCGCGCGATCCAATAGCGTAGGTCTTCGATGTCCTTGGCCTCTTCGACAGGCTCCAGATCCACGCTGTTCGGATTGCAGCGAGTCTTCGTAAACTCGCCCGTTTCATCCAGCACAAACGCGATCCCGCCCGTCATGCCGGCCGCAAAATTCTTCCCAGTCTCGCCCAGCACCATCACCAGCCCTTTAGTCATGTACTCGCAGCCATGATCGCCCACGCCTTCGACTACTGAGGTCGCGCCAGAATTACGCACCGCATAACGCTCCCCCGCCACGCCATTGAAGAAAGCCTCGCCCGACGTCGCGCCGTATAGCACCGTGTTGCCGATCAGAATGTTCTTCTCCGGCGGGAACGTAGAATTCCGCGGCGGATATACAATCAACTTGCCGCCCGACAGCCCCTTGCCCGCGTAATCGTTGCTGTCGCCCTCAAGCTCCAGCGTCACGCCGTGCGCCAGGAACGCTCCAAAACTCTGCCCAGCCGAGCCCGAGAACGTGAAGTGAATCGTCTCCGCCGGCAACCCCGCGCCGCCGTATTTGCGCGCGATCTCGCCCGAGAGCATCGCGCCCACCGTGCGGTCCACATTGCGAATCGGCAATTTGAAATCCACCGCCGTGCCGTTTTCGAGCGCCGGCTTTGCCAGCTCAATCAGCCGGTTATCGAGCGCCGCCACTAATCCGTGGTCTTGCTGAATGGTGCAGCGCCGGCTCACGCGCCCCGGCACCGGAGGCGTAAACAGCAGTTGCGAATAATCCAGCCCTTTGGCCTTCCAGTGATCCAGCGCCGGACGCATCTCGATCATGTCCGCGCGCCCGATCATGTCGCTCATCTTTTTGAAGCCCATCTTCGCCATCCATTGGCGAATTTGTTCGGCGACGAAGAAGAAATAGTTGATCACATTCTCCGGAGTGCCCGTAAATTTCTTGCGCAGCGCCGGATCCTGGGTGGCGATGCCGACCGGGCAAGTATTCAGATGACACTTACGCATCATGATGCAGCCCATCGACACTAGCGGGGCCGTCGAGAAACCAAACTCCTCCGCGCCCAACAACGCCGCGATCACCACATCGCGCCCCGTTTGCAGCTTGCCGTCCGTCTGCACGATGATGCGGCTGCGCAGATCGTTCATCACCAGCACCTGCTGCGTCTCCGCCAGCCCCAGCTCCCACGGAATCCCCGCGTGCCGTAGCGAAGTGAGAGGCGAAGCCCCAGTCCCGCCGTCGTACCCGCTAATCAACACGACGTCCGCGTGAGCCTTGGCCACGCCCGCAGCCACCGTTCCGACGCCCACCTCGGCCACTAGCTTCACCGATATCCGAGCCTTCGGATTCACGTTCTTCAAATCGTAAATCAACTGTGCCAGATCTTCGATGGAATAAATGTCGTGATGCGGCGGCGGCGAAATCAGCGGCACGCCGGCGATCGAATGCCGCACCCGAGCGATCACTTCGTCCACCTTATGACCCGGCAACTGGCCGCCTTCGCCAGGCTTCGCCCCCTGTGCGATTTTGATCTGCAGTTCGTCCGCGTTCACCATGTAATTGGTGGTGACGCCAAACCGCCCTGACGCCACTTGCTTGACGGCACTCCGCGCCCAGTCGCCATTAGGCCGCCGCTCGAAACGCGCCTCATCCTCGCCGCCCTCGCCCGTATTCGAGCGCCCGCCCATACGGTTCATGGCGATCGCCAGCGTCTCGTGCGCCTCTTTGCTAATGGACCCGAACGACATCGCGCCCGTCGCAAACCGTTTGACGATTTCGGTAGCCGGTTCCACCTGCTCGATCGGCACCGATTTCTTCGCAGTCTTCAGATCCATCAGCCCGCGCAGCGTACACAGATCGCGGTTCTGTTTGTCGATCAAATCCGTGTATTCCTGGAACGTCTCGAAGCTCTCATTGCGCACCGCGTGCTGCAGCTTCGCCACCGACAGCGGATTCAGCAAATGAAATTCGCCGCGGACACGATACTGATAAGCGCCGCCCGGATCGAGCTCGGTTTCCGATTGCGTGAACGGCTTATAAGCGTGGGCATGCTTCATCTGCGCCTCGCGCGCCAGCACTTCGAGTCCCACGCCTTCAATGCGTGAAGAAGTTCCCGTGAAGTATTTGTCGATTAAGCTCTGGTTCAGCCCGATCGCCTCGAACACCTGCGCACCGCGATAGCTTTGCAGCGTCGAAATGCCCATCTTCGAGAAAACCTTCAGCAGTCCCTTGTTAATCGACTTCTTGAAGTTCTTCAGCGCCGTCTCAAAAGTGACCTTGCCCAGACGGCTCCGCTGCACCATGTCTTCCAGCGTCTCGATCGCCAGGTATGGATTCACCGCGCTCGCCCCATAGCCGATCAGGAGCGCAAAGTGCATCACCTCGCGCGGCTCGCCCGATTCGATGATGAGCGCCACCTGCGTCCGCGTCCGCTCGCGCACCAGATGATTGTGCAGAGCCGTCAATGCCAAGAGCGATGGCACCGGAGCGAAGTCTTTATCCACCCCGCGGTCGCTCAGAATCAGAATGCGGTAGCCATCGCGAATGGCTTGATCCGCGCGGCGGCAAAGGCCGTCCAGCGCGCGTTCCAGCCCGCCCTCGCCGTCAGCGACACGGTAAAGTGTCTGGATCGTAGTCGCCAAGAAGTCGCCCCAACTCACGCGGCGCAGTTTCTCCAGATCCAGATTGGTGAGGATCGGATGCGGCAGCTTCAGCGTGTGGCAATGCATCGGCGTCTCTTCGAGAATGTTGCGCTCGGTGCCGATGTAGCTGGTGAGAGACATAACCAGCTCTTCACGAATCGGATCGATCGCGGGATTAGTGACCTGCGCGAACAGTTGCTTGAAGTAATGAAACAGCGATTGCGGCCGGTCCGATAAGCAAGCCAGCGGCGTGTCGACGCCCATAGATCCGACGGGCTCCTCGCCGTTGGTCGCCATGGGCGCCAGGATCATTTTCAAATCTTCGTCGCTATAACCAAAAGCCCGCTGCCGCGTCAGCACCGTATCGGGATCGAATCCGTAAACCCGCGGCGGCTGCGGCAATTGCTCTAGAGTCAACTGGTTTTCCTTGAGCCACTCGCCGTAGGGCTGGCGCGAAGCCAGCAGGTGCTTGATCTCTTCATCCGGCACAATGCGATGCTCTTCCAGATTCACCAGCAGCATTCGCCCCGGTTGCAGCCGTCCTTTGTACTGCACTTCCTCCGGCTTAATCGGCAGCACGCCGGTCTCGGAAGCCAAAATCAATTCGTTGCTGGTGGTCACCAGATAGCGCGCCGGACGCAGCCCGTTGCGATCGAGCGTTGCCCCCAGCCACTTGCCATCCGTGAACGCCACGGCAGCAGGACCATCCCACGGCTCCATCAGCGAAGCGTGATATTCGTAGAACGCCCGCTTGTCGTCGGGCATCGTCGTGTCGGCGTCCCAAGCTTCGGGAATCAGCATCGCCATCACGTGCGGCAATTCGCGCCCCGCCAGCGTCAGCATCTCCACCGCGTTATCCAGCGATGCCGTGTCGCTGCCCCCCGGGCGAATCACCGGAAACGTCTTCGCCATGTCCTCGCCAAACAAGTCGGACTTCAGCACCGACTCGCGCGCGTTCATCCAGTTGACGTTGCCGCGCACCGTGTTGATCTCGCCGTTATGGCAGATCATGCGATAAGGATGCGCCAGCTTCCAAGTGGGAAAGGTGTTGGTCGAAAAACGCTGGTGCACCATGCACAGCGAGCTCTTGGCCAGCGGATCGGCCAATTCCAGATAGAAGTCGGAAATCTGCGGCGCCAGCAGCAGCCCCTTATAGATGATGACCCGCGAGGACATCGACGGCACGTAGAAAAACTCGTTGTCATCAAACTCGCTCGCGGCCACTTCGATCTCAGCGCGGCGGCGAACCACATACAGTTTCCGCTCGAATTCGTCCTGGGTCATGGGCTGGCCGTCCGCGCTTTCGCCCTTTTGAATGAAAATCTGCTCGATATAAGGTTGCGTCGCGCGCGCCTGACGACCGATGGCATCGCCATGCAGCGGCGTATCGCGCCAGCCGAGAACCGTCAATCCTTCTTCGCGAGCAATGCGTTCAACGATTCCCTCGCACAGCAGGCGCTGGGCGCTCTCCACCGGCAGAAACATCATGCCGACGCCGTACGAGCCCGGCTCCGGCAGCGTAAAACCTAACTTCGCGCACTCCCGCACAAAAAATTCATGCGGGATCTGGATCAGCACGCCCGCGCCGTCGCCGGTTTCCGGATCGCATCCGCAAGCGCCGCGATGCGTCAGATTGATCAGGATCTGTATGCCTTTTTGCACGATCTCGTGCGTCTTGTGGCCATCCAGATTCACCACGAAGCCCATGCCGCAGGCATCGTGTTCATGCTTGGGGTCGTAGAGTCCCTGTTTTTCGGGAGGGTAGGGCATGGTTCAGAATACCTTAGGCGACAGTATCACGTCAACAGAATTTGAAACCTTGTAATATTAGCCAAAGTGATGTTAAGATAGGTTACAGTGGACTACGAGAATCTAAAACTCTTCAGAGACATCGCTCAAACGAGGAGCTTCAGTCGTGCCGCCGCTATGAACCAGGTGAGCCAGTCGGCGGCCAGCCAACACGTGCAGGATCTGGAACGGACGCTTGGTATTATTCTACTCGACCGGTCAACCCGGCCCCTGGTGGTCAATGCGGCTGGCCACTTGTACAGCGATTTTTGCCGCGACGTGCTGCGCCGCAAAGAAGAGTTCGAAGTCGCGCTGCATCAGATGAAGCACGATGTCGACGGCACCGTGAAGATCGCCTCCATCTATTCAGTGGGCTTAAGCGAGATGGCGCAACTCGAAGACGAGTTCTCGCGGAGGCAGCCCAAGGCGCACCTCGAAGTAGAATATTTACGCCCCGAAAAGGTATATTCCGCAGTATTAGCCGACCAAGCCGACCTCGGTCTCGTAAGTTACCCGGAACCCAGCCGCGAAATCACCGTGATCCCCTGGCGCCAGGAAGAAATGGTCTTGGCCGCGGCCCCCGATCATCCATTAGCCAAGCGCGGCCGCGTAAAACTCGAAGACCTCAACGGCGTCGACTTCATCGGCTTCGACGAAGACCTGCCCATCCGCCGCGAAGTCGACCGCTTCCTCCGCGAGCACGAGATCGAGGTCACGCAGACGCTGCACTTCGACAACCTGCAAATGATCAAGGAAGCCGTAGCGCACCGCACCGGCGTCAGCATTCTGCCCGCCCGGATCCTGCGCGACGAAGTGCTGCAAGGCCGCTTGGCCGCGATCCCGCTAGCGGCGTCCGAACTCTACCGCCCGCTAGGCATCATCCACCGCAAAAAGAAACGCTTCCACGCCGCCGCGCAAGCATTTCTCGAACTGCTCCGCGAACCTGAATTCAAAGCGGCCTGAACCAGGCTCTATGCTGGAGTACTCAAATCCGTGCGGGCGGTGTATTTTGAGCTTCCATGACAAGGCGGTTCAACAATCTCGCTTGGTCGCTGAGATGCGAGTATTCGGCGAACAAAGTTAAGTTCCTTTTCTTTCCTGTGGACAGTTGCAGTTTTAGCGCATTTCCTTTACGCGTTTTCCATTCGAAGACTCTGGATATTTCCCTCACTGGATAACGCTTCGCGAAGACAAATGGACCGAATCTCCGCTTGACGTCGAGCACGTCCGATCGGCTGTCCATGCTGATTGTAGACTCCGTCGAGCCGTACAGCGCTAAACTCAGGAAAAGGGCGCACACGCTGAAGACCACAGAATTCTGTGGTCCTTCAAATTTCGCCCGCGCATGCGCCGCAAGACCCAGAGCTAGGACGCCCATGGCAACAAATAGGGTTGCGACGAAGTAGTGTGGTCGCTCGCGAAGCACGAGCCGTTTCTCAGTCAGTTCGATCGTCTGGAGTGACTCACGAATGAAAACAAATCGGCGCATTCACTCATTCTTGCGCATTCCATTGGTTAAAGAATTTCGACAACATTGGTATGATGCATCGCGAAGTAAAGGGCATTTCGCATGCGCGTATACTTGCAGCAAGAGGCAAAGCACATGTTCAAAATCGGCGGTTGGGTCGCGGTCGTAGCCTTCTGCGGCGCCCCGTTGTGGGCGCAAGGAACTGCAAAAAACCCAGCAGAAACGCAACTCATCGTTTCCATTCGCGGTAAGGATTTGTTCAGGTCCTACTGTGCTTCCTGTCACGGGCTCGACGCGAAGGGCAAGGGCCCCATGGCAGCGTCGCTCAAAGTTCCGCCCGCGGATTTGAGGCGGATTTCGATCCGCAATCACGATACGTTCCCGATGATGCGCGTCGAGAAGATCATCGCCGGCGAAGAATTGCCCGCTGGACATGGCTCGAGCGAGATGCCGGTGTGGGGGCCGGTATTCTCGCGGGTCACCACCGACGTGGACTTGGGGCGCGTGCGGATCGACAATCTGGCCCGCTACCTGCGCGATATTCAGGAAATGAAGTGACGCGGAGGACTTAGTTGACCAGCACGTTTCCGGGTTGTTCGCGCTCGCGGACCACTCGCGAAGATGCGCTGGCTTGCTCGCGGTGCGAATGCTTTTCGGAGTACATGCGGCGGTCGGCCACAGAGAGCAGCTCCTCGGCGTCGGCGCCGTCTTCGGGGTAATACGCCGTGCCAATGCTGATGCTCAGCAGGGCGCCCGAGAACATTTCCTGCGACACCTGGGAAATCACGCTGCGCAGTTGTTCGAATCTGGCGGTGAGTTCGCCCGGCCGCGCGCCCGGCAGAACCAGCACGAATTCATCGCCGCCCATGCGCGCCACCAAGTCGTATTCGCGGCATACCGATTTCAGTCCGGCGCCGATGGCGCGCAGGACGCGGTTGCCTTCCAGGTGTCCAAAGCGGTCGTTCACTTGTTTGAAGCCGTCCAGATCCATGGTCAGCACCGTCATGGGCTGCTTGCTGCGGCGGCTGCGCGACAGCTCAGCGTCCAGTTGCAGGAACAAGGAGCGGGCATTCGGCAATCCGGTGAGATAGTCGGTGGTCGCGGAGGTTTCCGCCTGCTGGTAACGCAGGGCGTTCTCAATCGAGAGCGCAATCTTGGCGTTGATCGCCAGCAGAATGCGCAAGTGATCTTTGGTGAAGGCGTCGCGATCGGAATGATACAACGTCAATACGCCCACCACGCCGCCGCTGCCTTCGAGGGGCACGGCGAGCGCTGAGCGCAGCGCTGAAAACTTGGTGGGATCGCTCAGATAGCCGGACTCGACCGATGGGTTTCCATTGAGAATCGCTTTACGGTTCTCCGCCACCCAGCCCGACAATCCTTGGCCTACCGGAATCTGCAGGGAGGAGAACAGACGGAAGTCATCTCCCGCGACAAATTCGGGCATCAAAACGCTGCCGCGCTGGACCCAGATCGCGAGGGCATGATGCGGCACGATCCGGCGCAGGCGCACGCCGAGCAGAGAGAGAGTTTCATCCAAGCTCAGCGAATTTCCCAGATCCTGCGAAATTTCAAACAGCGCTTGCACCTCTTGCCGCGCGGCACCGATCAGGCTCAGGAAGTCGCTGCGCTGGGCCCCCGGGGCACCGGGAACTCCGGGCGCTGCAGAACTGGCGCTGGGCGCGGCGGCTTCAAATCCGGCTGCCGGCGCCAAGCCGCGTTCCACTTTGATATCCTTCGAAAGCTTGGCCGGATCGTTCTCGCGCGGGGCCTTAGCCTTTTTCTCGAGCGCCACGTAATGCTTGGAGAGTGCGTCTACCACGCGCGGATCGAAGGAGGTGCCCGATTCCTTTTGCACCACCTTCATCGCTTCGTCGAGCGGCAAAGCCCGGCGATATTGGCGGTCCGAAGCTAACGCATCCAGGCAATCGACGGCGGCCAGAATGCGGGCGCCGATGGGAATGTCTTCGCCTTTGAGGCCGTGCGGATAACCGCTACCATCCCACTTTTCGTGATGCGCGCGCACGATGGGCACCACCGGATAGGGGAACTGCACGCGCTCCAGAATTTCGGCTCCGACGATGGGATGAATCTTCATCTTGTCGAATTCTTCCGGAGTCAGGCGGCCGGGTTTGGAGATGATGTGTTCGGGCACGGCCAGCTTGCCGATGTCGTGCAGAATCGAAGCGGCCTGTAGCGCCTGCTGCTCTTCTGCGGTGAGACCGAGTTCGCGGGCAAGTTCGCGCGCGTAAACCTGCACGCGCGCCAGGTGGTCATGAGTAGTGTCGTCCTTCGCTTCGATGGCCAGTGCCAGCGCTTCAATGGTTCGCAGATGCAGCGCCGATACCGCTTCCAGATGATCGCGTTCATTATCCACGCGTGCGGCGTAAAGGCGGTAGGAGCGGAACACGAGATACAACACCGGACCAGTCAAAAGAACCGTGGGCCAGCCCGCCAACAGTACCGCAAAGCTGGCGAGCTGAGCCACGGCGGCTCCCCCCAAATAATATGGCAGCGACCAGAAGTAACCCTCGCGCCATACCGACCAAAGAGAAATCTCCTCTGCCATCGACACGGCCAACGCGACAGGAACTGTATTCAATACGAAGAAGGCCGTGGCCGCGAGAGCCAGACGGATCGCCTCCTGCGCGTGATTCGCCAGCATCCACGGCGAGTGGTAAATCCACGTTGCCGTCGCGGCGGCTAGCGCCATAGTGGCCACGTTGAAAGCAATCTGATCCAGGCCGGGGCGGCGCTGTTGATTCCAGAAACACTGCACTAGCGCGACCGTTGACGCCAGAACCACCGTCTCCGATCCCGTGAGCTCTACGACGCCGAAGAGCGCAAACAAAAGGCTGAGCGAAAGCGGGCTAGCAACCGCGGGAACGCTGAATTGAACGCCACAGGACAGAATGGCGATCGCCAGAAATCCGGCGAATTTGAACAAGTCCGGCGAGGCCCAGCCAACTGCCGCCTGGCCGAGCGCGACGGCGCCCAGCAGGAACAGGAACCCGATATAGAAGCGCACTCGGTTGGGGAGGCGCGGTTCTTCGGCAGTCATATCCAGTAGTGCTCGAATGCACGCGGGTAACCACGAGTACCGAGAAATCGGCGCTTATATTTCAATGGGTTGGCGGGGTGGTCGCAACCTGGGTTGGACAAAGTGGCAAGTGCGGGAGCGCGTCATGCGACAAAGTGTCCCAATTTCAGGGGTGGATTTCTCAGGTGGACTAAGGTGTTCGGTCGAGGGCACTACGACCGTATTGCTGGCCAAATGGAAGCGGGGCCAAGGTTCGAATGATGACGCAGACGACCACAACGTTCCTGGGGATGGAAGCGGTGATCGAGAGCGAGCAGATCCGCGCGCTGCTCGGGACCATCGAACGCGTGGCGCGCTCGCAGGCCACGGTTTTAATCACCGGGGAAAGCGGCAGCGGCAAGGAACTGATCGCGCGCGCGGTGCACCACTATTCTGCGCGTTCGCACAAACCCTGGGTGGATTTGAGCTGCGCGGCGCTTCCCGAGCACCTGATTGAAAGCGAGCTGTTCGGTTACGAAAAAGGCGCCTTCAGCGGGGCCGATACTTCGAAGCCGGGCTTGTTTGAGATGGCCAGCGGCGGCACGATTTTCCTGGACGAGATCGGGGAACTGGATCCGCGTGTGCAGGTGAAGCTGTTGCGCGTGCTGGACTCGGTGGCGTATTACCGGCTGGGCGGCACCAAAAAAGTCTCGGTGGATGTGCGCGTGGTGGCGGCGACGAATCAGGACTTGGAAAAAGCGGTGGCCGACGGGCGGTTCCGCGGCGACTTGTATCACCGGCTGGCGCAATTCACGCTGCAGGTTCCACCGTTGCGGGAGCGGGTGGCGGATATTGCTCCGCTGGCGCACTATTTCCTGGCGCAGCAGGATCCGCACTTGAGCTTTGCAGCCTCGGCGATTGCGGTGCTCGAAGCCCAGCCGTGGCCAGGCAACATTCGTGAGTTGCGCAATGTGATCACGAAGACGGCGGTTCTGGCGCCACGGGATGAAATCTCCGCTGGCGATCTGGCGTTTGCGGTTTCTGCGCATGATTCCGGGGTGACGGCGAAGGGCAACAATCTGGAATCCCTGGAGAAACGCGCTATTCTCGATGCGCTCACGGCCAGCGGCGGGCATCAGCAGAGGGCGGCGGCGCAACTGGGAATTTCGCGGCGGACGCTGAATCGGAAATTGAAAGTTTACCGTCCGGCGGCGCTGGGGGCGCGGGTGTCGGCATGAGCCTCTCCGTTTCGATTGCGGAAAAACGGCGTGAGGCGCGGCATCCGGGCTCCGGAAACGTGCTGGTGCGGCCGGAGGCGCCGGGGTCACGGGATATTCAAGGGAAGCTGGTGGATGTGAGCGATAGCGGGTTTCGGATGGCTCACCAGTGTGCGGGGCTTACGGCGGGGCAGTATGTGCAGTTCGCGCATGTGGAGGCGCGAGGGCGGGCGCGGGTGGTTTGGACGCGGATCGTAAACCACGCTATTGAGAGCGGGTTTGTGGTGGCGGATTAGCTTCGGTCCGCTTCCTTCGGTCGCGGTTCTGTGCGCCCCCTGCTAACAGGGCGCGACCGCTGTTAATAGTGTGCGGCTGCGGCGAGACGGGCTTCACGGAGCCGCGCGCGATAGCAAGCGGGTTGTGGCGAGGCTAATTACGCGTCTGCTGGACCTTGGGGGCGGAGACGTAGCCGCTGATTAGATCCTTTTTGATGTCGTTGACCACCAGCTCGTAGGGCTGGGTGGCTTTCGACAATAGGAACTGCACGGGCTCGTTGATGGTCTTGTCTTTTTTCTGGACGGTTTTATCGTCTGCGATCACTTTTATGGTGTAGCGGTTGTTCTTGGGGTCGGCTTTTTCCAGAAGCACGGCGATGTCGCCTACCTTTTGCGGGGCTTTGGTTTTGGCCAGCTTGAATTCGGTGTAGTTGCGCTCGCCTAGGGCCCTCAACGCTGCCAGCTCTTTGCCGTTGGTGGCGATCAGGCCGCTTTGCACGCCCAGGTCGCCCTGGGTGGCTTTCAGGGTGGCTATCGTTTTTTCGAGCTCGGAGCGGGTGGCGGCTACGTCACTCTTGACGTTGCCGACGTCGGTGGAAACTTCGCCGATTCTGGTGTTGGCGGTGGCGGCTTGCTCCTTCA
>Ga0068857_100003902_pt1 | contig 12553 bp, 18 predicted proteins | sample KBSCornC72_FD_66591 | JGI IMG/M metagenome (GOLD analysis project Ga0068857, IMG submission 66591) | Corn rhizosphere microbial communities from Kellogg Biological Station, Michigan, USA - KBS Corn C7-2 | ecosystem: Host-associated > Plants > Roots > Rhizosphere > Soil ...
GGTGAGATCGGCCTTGAGCTCGTCGGCGGTGAGGGCGCCGCCGGTGGACGGGGTCTCGTGGGTCGTCGTCATGGCGCTCACCTTGCCCGGCGATGACAACCTGCGCAACAGTACGGCGAAACGCTGTGCAAACTGTCCACACCAGGAGCCGTCATGGACGATCTCGACCGCAGATTGCTCGCCCTGTTCGCCGACGACCCGCGGATCGGCGTGCTCCAGGCCTCGCGCGAGCTGGGCGTCGCCCGCGGCACGGTGCAGGCCCGGCTCGACAAGCTCACCGCGACCGGCGTCGTGACCGGATGGGGGCCGGACCTGTCGCCCCAGGCTCTCGGCTTCCCGGTGACGGCGTTCCTGACCCTGGAGATCCGGCAGGACAACGCCGAGCTCGGGGGCCACGACGCGGTGGCGCGGCACCTCGCGACGATCCCCGAGGTGCTCGAGGCGCACACCATCACCGGCGCCGGCGACCTCTTCGCCCGCGTTGTCGCCCGCTCCAACTCCGATCTCCAGCGGGTCATCGACCTGGTCCTGAAGGACCCCGCGATCGTCCGCTCCTCCACGGTGATCGCCCTCGCCACCCAGATCCCCTACCGGGTCCTGCCGCTGGCACACTCCGGATAGTCCCGCCCAAGCCCGTCGCCGGCACCGCTCGACGGTCCACGAACGGGACCTCGTGATCGGGACTATCCCGTCGGGAAGATCATGCAGGTGGAGGTGGCATGGGCGACCAGGCGGCCGTGGGCGTCGTACAGCTCGGCAGCAGCGAGAGCCGTCCGACGTCCGCGCTGGATCACCGAGCCTTCGCCGCGCAGCCGGCCCGAGTCGGTCGTGACCGGGCGGAGGAACTTCACGCTGAGGTCGAGCGAGGTGTACCGCTCTCCCGGCGCGAGCGTCGAGTGCACCGAGCAGGCGGCCGCGGTGTCGAGCAGCGTGGCCAGCACCCCGCCGTGGACGGAGCCGATCGGGTTGTAGTGACGATGCTCCGGCACCAGCTCGACGTGGATCGCGCCGCGCTCGCCGCCGAAGTTCTCCAGCCCCAGGGTCTCCGCGATCGGGGCGCTGGGGAGCCGACCGTCGAAGAACGCCAGGAGCTGCTCGAACCCGTCCATGTCGGCGAGCCCGGAGGCATCCGTGAGGTCCTGCGTCTGAGTCTGGGTCACGGACTCAGCCTGCCTCGTGCTTGCTGGGTCTGTCAATGAGACTTAGGCTGCCTCACATGAGCACCGCTCCCCCGGCCCTGGCGTGGTCCGCCGAGAACTGCACCGTCGGGCGCACGATGGCGATCCTCGGTGAGCGGTGGACGTTCGTGGTGCTGCGCGAGGTGTTCAACGGCGTACGCCGGTTCGACGACATCCGTCGCCACAGCGGCATCCCGCGGCAGGTGCTCAGCAACCGGCTCGCCCTCCTGGTCGAGCAGGACGTCCTGCGCCGCGAGCCCTACCGGGATCCCGGCGAGCGGGCCCGGCACGAGTACCGGCTGACGGACAAGGGGTTCGATCTCTACCCCGTGCTCGTCGCCATCGCCGACTGGGGAGACCGCTACCTGGCCGACCCGGAGGGTCCGCCGGTCGAGTTCACACATCGAGGGTGCGGCTCGCCCGTCCGGCCGCGCCTCGAGTGCGGGAAGGGACACCTGGTGGACCGGCCGCGCGACGTCGTGACCCGCGTGGGTCCCGGCGCGCGGCCCTTCGAGGTCAGCGCCGCCGGTTGAGGCGCTTGGCGAACCAGGCCTGGGCGTACGGGTTGTCGTTGTAGCGCTCGATGGAGCGATACCCCGCTCGTCCGTACATCGCGATCGCCTCGGTCAGGGTGCCGTTGGTGTCGAGGTAGACCTCGCGGTAGCCCAGCTGTCGGGCCGCGTCCTCGAGCGCCGCCAGCAGACGTACGCCGAGCCCGCAGCCGCGCCAGGCGGGGTCGACCCACATCCGCTTCACCTCGCCGACGGTCCGCGCGTGCCGCTGCAGCCCTCCACACCCGATGACCGCACCCTCCACCCGCGCCACCAGGAACGCGCCGTCGGGCGGCCGCATCCCCTCCAGGTCGGTGCTGCTCGCGTCCCCGGGATCGAAGCCACGGGGGAACCTGGTGTCGAGCTCGGCGAAGTACCGGGCCACGGCGGCCACCGCCTCCTCCGACGCGACGTCGACGCCCTCGATCGTGCAGGTCGCCGCACGGATCAGGCGGTCGGCCGTGGCCAGCGCCTCCCGCAACCGCTGCCGTTGCGACGGACCCAACGGCTCGACCAGCGCGAGTGCGCGCTCCTCGGACCGCTGGTCCAACCGGTCGATCGCGCGTCGCCCCTTCGCGGTGGGTACGGCGACGCGCCGCCGCTGGTCGCCCGGATCGGCCCGGACGGTGACCAGGCCCTCGTCCTCCAGCCCGCGCAGCAGGCGGCTCAGGTAACCCGAGTCCAACCCCAGCCGCCGGCGGAGGTCGAGCGCGCTCGCCCCCTCGCGCCCCATCTCGAACAGGAGCCGGGACGCACCGAGGCTGCGTCCCTGTCCGAGGTAGGACTCCTCCAGCAACCCCACGCGCTGGCTCCACGCCCGGTTGAACCGCCGCAGCACCTCCGTCTCGGCCATTCTCTGACTTTAGTCAGAGAACTACATCACCGCGAGGGCTTGGCCGCCCACTCGCGCAGCCGGTTGATCCGCGCGTGCAGCTGCTCGGCGTTGGCGATCGCCGCGGCCGGACCGCCGAGCTCCTTGCGCAACGCGGCATGCGTGACGCCGTGCGCCTGGCCGGTGCGATGGTGCCAGGCGGCGACGAGGCCGTTCAGCTCGCGCCTCAGTACGGCGAGCTGCTCGTGCGTCGAGGGCTCCCGCTCCGGGGGCGCGGCGTGGTCCGCGGCGGCCGCCGTGGTACGACGCGAGCGCTGCCGGTGGTGGAGCAGCTCGCGCACCTGGTCGGGCTCCAGCAGTCCCGGGATGCCGAGGAAGTCCATCTCCTCCTCCGACCCCACATGGACCTCACCCGCATGGCCGAAGGCGGCTCCGTCGTACACCACCTGGTCGAAGCGGGCCTGGGAGCCGAGCGCCTGGTACGACCCGAGCAGCTCGTCGGAGGCACCGACGTCCGCGTTCGCCTGCGCGAGCAGGTCCTGCTCGGCGGCGAAGATGTCGTCCTCGTCGGTGATGGTCCGCCCGAGGACGTGATCACGCTCGACCTCCATCTCGGCGGCGTACCCGAGCAGCGTCGGCACCGACGGCACGAAGAGCGACGCCGTCTCGCCCCGCGCGCGGGCTCGCACGAAGCGACCGACGGCCTGGGCGAAGAACAACGGCGTCGCGGTGCTCGTGGCATACACGCCGACGGCCAGGCGGGGGACGTCGACGCCCTCCGACACCATGCGCACCGCGACCATCCACCGCGCCTCCGACTCGGTGAAGTCCGCGATCCGCCTCGACGCCGCCCTCTCGTCCGACAACACCACCACGGGGGGCTCTCCGCTGATCCTCCTCAGCAGGGTGGCGTACGCACGTGCGGCGTCCTGGTCCGTGGCGATCACCAGCCCACCCGCGTCCGGCACGTGACGGCGTACCTCGGTCAGGCGTCGGTCCGCCGCGGCCAGCACCGACGGGATCCACTCCCCGGACGGGTCGAGCGCCGTGCGCAGGGCCTGGGCACCGAGGTCCCTGGTCAGGGGCTCGCCGAGCCGCGCCGCGATCTCGTCGCCGGCTCGGGTCCGCCAGGCGAGGTCGCCGGAGTAGGCCAGGAACAGCACCGGCCGGACCACGTGGTCGGCGAGCGCGTGACCGTAGCCGTAGGTGAAGTCCGCGACCGAGCGCGGTACGCCGTCGGCGCCCGGCGCATAGGTGACGAACGGGATCGGGTTCACGTCGGAGCGGAACGGCGTGCCGGTCAGACCCAGTCGACGGGTCGCCGGCTCGAACGCCTCGCGCACACCCTCACCCCACGACAGCGCGTCCCCGGCGTGGTGGATCTCGTCGAGGATCACCAGCGTCTTGAAGCGCTCGGTGCGGATCCGCATCGCCAGCGGGTTGACCGCGACGCCGGCATAGGTCACGGCCACGCCGACGTAGTCGGCCGAGGTCCTCCCCGAGCCCGCGGAGTACGTCGGATCGATCGGGATCCCGGCCCGGGCGGCCGCGTCGGCCCACTGCACCTTCAGGTGCTCGGTGGGCGCGACCACGATGATCCGGTCGACGATCCGGCGGCCGAGCAGCTCCGCGGCCGCCGAGAGCGCGAACGTCGTCTTGCCCGCGCCGGGTGTCGCGACGGCGAGGTAGTCGCGCGGCGACCGCGAGAAGTAGTCGGTGAGCGCGGCGGTCTGCCAGGCGCGCAGCGACGTGGCCGTGCCCCACGCAGCCCGCTCCGGCCACGCCGGGGTGAGAGCGGAAGACGGTGGGACGGCCTCTCTATCGGTGGAGGGCCGCGAGGTCACTCGTCGTCGTCCCCGCCCGGCTTGAAGGTCTCCCAGAGCTCCTTGCACTCCGGGCAGACCGGGAACTTCTCCGGGGCGCGGCTCGGCACCCAGACCTTGCCGCACAACGCCACGACGGGCGTCCCCATCACCATCGCCTCGGTGAGCTTGTGCTTGTCGACGTAGTGGCTGAAGCGCTCGTGGTCACCCTCGTCCGTGGGGACCGTGCGCTCCTCGACCCGCTCGTCGACGGCGGTGTCGGTCAGGGGGGAGAAACCGGTGGGAACCACCGGACCAGCCTACGTCAGTCACGCCGTCATGGTGGCCTCGACGGGCGGCCTGGGATCGCGCCTGCGGTCAGTTGAGCTCGGGGTCGACCGGACGGTTCATGTGCCAGGCGAGCTCGCCCGGCTGACGCCGCATCACCTCGCGCCACAGGTCGGTCGGGTCGGCCTGGAACGCGTCCGGCGGCAGCGACGGTACGACGTACCAGTCGCCGCCGTCGATCTCGGCCTCGAGCTGCCCGGCGCCCCAGCCGGCGTACCCGGCGAAGATCCGGACCCCGTCCACGGCCGCGTCGATGTCGTCGGCCTCGCCCTCGAGGTCGACGATCGCGAGCCGGTCGGTCACCGGACGCAGTCCCGGCGGCGCGAGGCCGCCGTCGCGCAGCAGCGCGACCGCGAGCGCTCCTTCGGGCGAGACCGGCCCGCCACGGAACAGCACCTCCGGTTCGGCGACGATGTCGCCCCATCCGGCGAGGACCGCGATCACCGGCACCGGGGACGGACGGTTGATCACCACGCCCATCGCACCGCCATCGTCGGCGTCGAGCAGGAGGACCACGCTGTCGGCGAAGTTGGGGTCGAGCAGCTCGGGGGACGCCAGCAGCAGCATCCCCGCCCGGATCTCCGCCATGCCTCCATCATGCCAAGCCGAGCGATCCGCCAGAAGGCGTCCGCGCGCTCAGGCGGCGACGAGGGCCCTGATCCGCCCGAGCAGGCCGTGGCCCCGGTGGCCGCTCGGATGGGTCGGCACGGGGATCGGCCGGTGCGACGCCCGCGCCCGCTCCTCGAGCACTCCGCCCGCGGTTGCCGTGGCATCCGTGCTTCCGCCGGCTCGCCCGGCCATGGCGGCCAGGAGCACGTGCTCCTTGGCGGTCGACGTCGCCAGGGCTGCGGCCATCCGGTCGTCGAGCGGCTCGGCCCGGTAGTGGTCGAGCACCATCCGGGTGCCGGGCAGCTCGTCGGCGGTGGCCTGCCACGCGGCGACGACGGCGTCGTCGGTGTCGAGCGGTTGGTGCATGAGTGCTCGCTCGAGCCGACCGGACAGGCGCGTGTGCCAGCGCAGCTGGAGGGCGCCGAGCAGGCTGAGCTCGTCGCCGAAGGTCTCGGGAACGCCGGGCACGTCCATCGGCAGCAGGCCGTCGCGTCGTGCGTCCGCGGCGTCGATCACGGTGCGGAGAACCTCTCCGCGATGGTGGAAGGTGGTCCAGGTCATGGCCAGCTCCTCTCTCGGTGCCGGAGGCGCAGGCCTCCGGCTCACATACTGTTGGTACGTACTCAGAGTATGTAAACGACCGGGGGTATGCAAACCGTCGGTGGGTGACGCGTGCCACTCGGCCGGGTCCGTCGCCGCGAGCTAGCGTCCTCGCTCGACCATCACGCTGGTCGACTTCACGACGGCCGTGGCGGCGACGCCCGGCGCCAGCTCCATCTCGTCGGCCGCCTCACGGCTCATCAGCGAGACGATCCGGTAGTCACCACACGCCAGCTCGACCTTGGCCATCACGCCGTCGCGCTCCACGGCGACCACGACCCCGGTCAGCCGGTTGCGGGCGCTCGACGTCCGGTCGCCGCCCGCCAGCGAGCTGAGGAAGCCGGCCAGCTCGGAGGCCGGCAGGACGCGCTGGTTGCCCCGGCGTTCGAAGCTGATCCGCCCCTCGGCCTCCCAGCGGCGGAGGGTGTCGACGCTGACGCCGACGCGCTGGGCCACCTCGCCGATGCGCAGGTAGTCCACCACGGGGCCAGCGTAGTGGCGACGAACCGCTCAGGGCTTGCCGAAGCCGGCCTTCTCCAGGACCTGCTGGCCGGTCGACCCGGTGACCAGGTCCACGAAGTCCTGGGCGAGATCGCCGTGCTCGGACTGCTGCAGCGTCACGATCGGGTAGGTCGTGATCTGCTTGGCACTGCCCGGGATCGGCAGCGCCGTCACCTGGTTCCCGGCCGCGACCGCGTCGGTGGTGTAGACCAGGCCGGCGTCCGCCTCCCCCTCGGTCAGCTTCGCCAGCACGGACTTCACGTCGACCTCCTGGCTGACCGGCTTGCCGGTGATGTGGTCCTGGTCGAGCAGCGCCTGGCCCACGGCGCCGCACGGCGCGGTCGGCACGCACATCACGTACTTCACCGACGACTTGTCGAGGTCGCTGAACGCGTGGACGTTGGCCGGGTTGTCCGCCGGCGTGGCCAGCACCATGACGTTGGTCGCGAAGTTCTTCGGCGTCGTGGCCTGGGCCGACTCGGCGCTGTCCATCGTCGTGGTGTCGGCGGTGGCCAGCACGTCGGCGGGGGCTCCCTGCGTCGCCTGCTGCGCCAGCGTGGCCGAGGAGTCGAAGGCGAACTTCACGGTCACGCCGGGGTGCTGGTCCTCGAGCTCCCTGCCCAGCTCGGTGAAGGTGCCGGTCAGGGACGACGCCGCGAGGACGGTGATCGTCGTGTCGTCGTTCCCGCCTCCGCACGCGGTCAACGGAAGCAGGGTCAGCAGGGCCGCCAACGCGACGGCCGAACGCAGGCTCGGTCGGAACACGACGTCGTTTCTAGCACATCACCTCTAGGTATTACCTAGGTATGGCCCGGTGACCGTCCGTCCGCGCGAGCCGCCCGGGGCCGGGGTCCGCCCCTAGACTGCGCCGGTGACCAAGAGCGCCCGCGTCCGACTGGCCAAGGTCGCGCACGTGCCCGGCACGAGCCGCCGGGCGCAGTACTCCGCGTCCACACGCCGGGCGCTGGTCGAGGTGGCGGAGACCCTCTTCTCCGAGCACGGGTACGCCGCCACCTCGCTCGACGCGATCGTCGCCGGGGCCGACGTCACCAAGGGCGCCCTCTACCACCACTACTCCGGCAAGCAGGCCCTGTTCGAGGCCGTCTTCGAGAAGGTCGAGTCGGCCGGCGCGCAGCAGATCCAGGCCGCGCTCAAGGGGCACCGCGACCCCTGGGAGAAGGCGATCGCCGGGCTCCGGGCGTTCCTCGAGGTGGTTCGCCAGCCGTCGTACAGCCGGATCGTGGTGCAGGACGGACCGTCCGTCTTGGGCTACGAGCGCTTCCGCGAGCAGGAGGAGCGGTCGACCTTCGCCTACGTGTTGGACATCGTCCGCGCGGTGCTGGGTGCCGGCGACTGGAAGGTCGACGCCGAGCTGGAACGCACCTTCGCGCGCATCTTCTTCGGCGCCATGTCGTCGGCGGGGACCACGGTGTCGACGGCGGACGACGCCGACACCGAGGCGGAGCGGGTCGAGCTCGCGATCGGTTTCATCCTGTCCGGCCTCCGCGCCCTGTCCGAGCAGGGCGCGGAGCTGCGCGACGGCCCTACTTCCTGAAGACGACGTTCCCGCCGTCGACGGGCACCAGCTCGATCCAGGTGTGGCCGGCCGGCACCTCGAGCTTCTGGCCCTTCTTGGTGGTCAGCGTGATCCGCGAGCCGGGCGCCTTCCCCTTGTGCCAGTTCGCGGCGATCATCCGGCCGTCGTGGAACAGCAGGGCGTTGCCCTTCCCGGTGAACAGCGTCTCGGGGACCGGGTTGCCGGCGGGGTCGAGATAGCCGGCGTTCCCCTCACGGACGCGCAGCACGAGGACGTTGGTGGCCGGGAACTGGTCGCCGGCGGGCGCGTTGCTGTTGAGGTTGTGGTAGCTGCCGTTCTCGAACTTCCACTGGGTCGTGTGCCCACCGGAGAACTGGGCGCCGATCGTGGTGACCTTGATCCCCTTGGGCAGGTGCTTGTCACCCCACTGCAGGTAGTTGGCAGGCGTGGCGGCCTTGGCCTTGGCGGCCTTCGCGACGTCGTTCAGGTGCACGAACAGGTTGTACGGCGCGGCGCGCTCGGACGAGCGGTACATGCCCGGCGAGCCCTCGCCGTAGAACGGGATGTGGGCGCCCCTGATCCGGGCGATGGTCCGCCCGGCCGCGCCGCTGGTCACCATCGTGGCGTGCACCGGCGAGACGACGTCGATGTCGCTGGCCCGCATCGAGCGGATCGGCCCGACGTTGTCCGGGATGCTGGAGTAGTAGAAGGCCGCCAGGCGGGTCAGGCCGCCCTCGACGAGCTCCTCCACCACCATGTCGGCCTTGGACAGGCCTACCTGCGGCTGGCTGGACACGGTGTTGTCCATCTTCGCGACCAGGACCGGGTGGTCGAGCGCTGCGGACTTGTTCGACGGGACCTTGAGCCCGGTCAGCGGCCAGAACTGCGGGATCGACTGCCCGCCCTCGACCTGCTGGGGGCTCGCGCCGGACTGCGGGCTCGAGGTGGACGACCCGCCGCACGCGGTCAGCATCAGGCCGGTCGCGGTGAGGGCGGACAGGGTCAGGGCAAGGCGTCGCACGTGAATCTCCATCGGGGGTGTTGACCTAACGATCCGGACCAGTGTGAGGGATCCGGCCGAGCGGATGGTGGGCGGCACGCCGAGCGTGTGACCTGGGTCACCTCAGGGCGTGGCGGAAGTGCCGGTTCCGCCGTACTCGACGGTCTCGAGCGGTTGGTAGCTGGTGGGGTCGACGAAGTCGACGTGGACGTCCGAGCCCTTCGGGTCCGGGATGACGACCATCAGCGCGGGCCTGGGCGTGCCGGGCTGGCCACGGCCCTTGGTGACGGAGAACGACGTGCGGAAGACCAGAGGCTGCCCGCCGTTGTCGTTGCCCAGAGCCGGCAGGTGGGCCAGCGTCGCCTGCTGGGTCGTGGCATCGACCGGCGAGAGCCCCTGGTAGGTCACGCCCTTGGTCTCCAGGGCGCCGGTGAAGCCGGGCGGCAGCTCGGAGTACACGTCCACGGACGACGCCTCGTTGCGGCCGTGGGTGAGCACGAACGCGAGCACCGCGAACCAGCAGATGAGGACGACCGCACCGATGACCAGGTGCACCGGCTTGTAGCCCGCCGGGGCTCCGGTGCGGTGGACGTAGTCAGGAGACAAGCTTGGCGCCTCCGTCGACGTACAGCGTCTGGCCGGTGATGTACGACGCCTCGTCGCTGCACAGGAACGCCGCGGCGGCCGCGATGTCCTCCGGATGGCCGACGCGGCGGACCGGGTTGCGTTCAGCGGCCGCCTTCCGGAACTCCTCCACCGGCATCCCCACACGCGCTGCCGTCGCGTCGGTCATGTCGGTGGCGATGAAGCCCGGGGCGATCGCGTTGGCGGTGACGCCGAAGGGACCGAGCTCGATGCCGAGCGTGCGGACGAAGCCCTGGATCCCCATCTTCGCGGCGGCGTAGTTGGCCTGGCCGCGGTTACCCAGCGCGGAGACGCTGGAGAGGCAGACGACCTTGCCGTACTTCTGCTCGACGAAGTGCCTCTGGGCGGCCCGCGTCATCAGGAAGGCCCCCCGGAGATGAACGGCGATCACGGCGTCCCAGTCGTCATCGGTCATCTTGAACAGCAGGTTGTCGCGGGTCACTCCGGCGTTGTTGACCAGGATGTGGAGCCCGCCCAGCTCGTCGACGACGCGGTCGACGGCGGCCTGCACCGAGGCGGCGTCGCTGACGTCACAGCGGATGCCGACGTGCCGCTGTCCGTCGCCCGTCGCCAGCCCGCCGGCCGCGTCGGCGGCCTGACTCTCGTCGAGGTCGAGGACCGCGACCGAGGCTCCCTCGTCGGCGAACCGGGAGGAGATCCCGAGCCCGATCCCGCGTGCGGCTCCCGTGACGACGGCGATGCGCCCGTCGAAGCGACCCATGTCCTGCCTCCTCGCACGGCTCTACTGCGGTCGGTGGGCGAGCACGGCGGCTCGGCCACCGGCCACTGTAGAGGCCCCTGCGAGACGGCCGGTGCGCGGGACTCGGGCGAGCCGCGCACGACGCTCGCCGTACGTGGGGACCGTCACGTAGTCCTGGTCCGCGGGCAGCACTCCGACCTGGGAAGTTGCCAGAAACCTCCGACAACGGTCGACAGCTGTGCCGGGTCAGCGGACCTCTCGGCCGACGGCCTGCTCGGCCTGCGCCCTGAGCCCGTCGAGGCTGTCGGCCGTGGCGAGCACCGCCCGCACCGCCGGGTCGTCCGACTGCGTCAGCGCGACCAGCAGCCGGCCACCGGTCATCCCGGGCACGCGACGCGCGTCGTCGCGATCCTCGGCCTCGAGCCGGTCGCGAAGGACCGAGCGTCGTACGTCGCGCAGCACCGCACGGAGCTCGCGCGAGAAGCGCAGGCCGTCACGCCGGCTTCGGGGCCCGCGCCGGCCGCGGCCCCGGCCCTCGTGGTGATCGTGGTGATCGTGGTGATCGTGGTGATGGCCGTGGCCCGGGTGACGATCACGGCGGCGGCGTCCCCGGCCGCGCTCGGGCCGGTCGCCCCAGCCGTCGGCGAGGTCGGCGCCGAGGTTGGCGCGCACCGCCTCACGGACCCGGTCGAGGTCGATCCCGATGGCCTTGAGGGCCTGGCGGTCCTCGTCGTAGCCACCGGCCGGTCGGTCGCGCTCCGAGCGGTCCGGCTCGGGCTCCGCGTCGACGTGGTGCGCCGCCACGAGGTCGCGGGTCGTGTCGAGGTCGAGCCCGTGGTCGCGGAGGGCGGAGTACGCCGCGCCCCGGGGGTTGGCGAGGAGGCCGACCAGCAGGTGGCCGGGGCCGACCTGGCGGTGGCCCATCTCGCGGGCGATGTCCGCCGCCTGGGCGACGGCGATCCTGGACTCGGTGTCGAATCGGTTGGACATGGGTGTGCTCCTTGGTCTGTGGGTCGGCCCTCCCGCGTCAGTCGCGGGAGTGCTTCTGGTGAACCGCCTGGCGGCTGATCTGCAGCACGTCGGCGATCGCCTGCCAGCTCCATCCCTGGTCGCGCGCGTTGTGGACCTGCACCGCCTCGAGGCGGTCGGCCAGCGCGCGAAGGGCGCGGACGGCGGCCAGTCCCCGTTCGGGGTCGTGGCTGGCCGCGCTCTCGGAGAGGCCGGCGGCGTCGTTCACGTGTCAAGTTAACCTGACAACCACGGGTGTGTCAACTTTTCCTGACAGTCAGCTCCCGAGCGCCGCGCGGAGCTGGGCGACGTACTCCCCCGCCTCCCCCTCGGCGTACCTGGTGCGGGGCCAGAAGAACCCCCGCAGGCCGTCGCCCTTGGTCCGGGGTACGACGTGCAGGTGCAGGTGCGGCACCGACTGGCTGACGACGTTGTTCATCGCCACGAAGCTGCCCTGGGCGCCGAGCCCGTCGACCACCGCTCGCGCCAGTCGCTGGGCGGCCTCGAGGAACGGGCCGCGCAGACGAGCCGGCAGGTCCAGCAGGGTCACCACGTGCTCGCGCGGCACGAGCAGCACGTGGCCCTTGAACACCGGCCGGGCATCGAGGAACCCGACGAGATCGGGCTCGTCGAGGACGAGATCGGCGGGCGTCTCACCCGCGATGATCGAGCAGAACAGACAGTCGGCGGCCACGGACCCCACCGTAGGGTGCGTGCCACCGGTCGGCGCTCACGTGCCGGCGCCGGCACCGCCTCCGCCGGTCGTGAACGACTGCTGTGCCTGGAACGTGCTGTCGTCGTCCTTCGCCACCGGGTCGAACTCGGCACGCGACGACCGGAGCGTCGGCAGGAGGAACCACACTCCCGCACCGATCACGAGCAGCAGCACGACGACGACACCCGCGATGATCAGCATGAGGCCCCTCTCCCTGAGGCTGCTGACCGGAGCGTACGCCGCGGTCCGCAGGAAGCACGGCACTTGCGCAGATCGCGCGCTCGCCGGCAGATGCGGCCAGAGCCGCCCGGGTGACGGGCGGCTCTGGCCGGTGGGTTGTTGATGGGTGGAGCTGGCGGGAATCGAACCCGCGTCCTCGAGCGTCGAACCAGGTCTTCTCCGGGTGGAGTCAGCGATGTCGTCTTCTCAGTCCCGGTGCTCGCGCTGACGCGTCACCGACGGACTCAGTCAGGATGAAGTCCCGGCCGCCCCTCCTGACAGAGAGCGGCCAGCAAGCCTTCTAGATG
>Ga0068857_100003910_pt1 | contig 12539 bp, 11 predicted proteins | sample KBSCornC72_FD_66591 | JGI IMG/M metagenome (GOLD analysis project Ga0068857, IMG submission 66591) | Corn rhizosphere microbial communities from Kellogg Biological Station, Michigan, USA - KBS Corn C7-2 | ecosystem: Host-associated > Plants > Roots > Rhizosphere > Soil ...
CCCGCGGCGCGCAGAAGCGCGGCGGGGCGCGCCACCGGGTCACGCTGGACGAGGCGCTCGTCGCCGGCGGCGAGCGATCGATCGACCTCGTCGCGCTCGACGAAGCGCTCGAACGGCTCGCCGCATTCGATCCCGAACAGGCCCGGCTCGTGGAGCTCCGTTTCTTCGGCGGCCTCACCGTCGAGGAAACCGCCGAAGCGATGGACATTTCTCCCGCGACGGTGAAACGGCACTGGGCGGTCGCGTGCGCGTGGCTGGCGCGCGAGCTCGAGGGAGGTGCGCCGGCGTGACTCCGGAGCGCTGGCGCCAGATCAACGAGCTGTTCCACGCCGCGCTCGAGCGTGACCGATCGACCCGCGACGCTTTTCTGCGCGACGCCGCGCGCGGCGACGAGGAGCTCCTGCGCGAGGTCCGCAGCCTGCTCGCCAACCACGTGAAGTCCGGGGAGTTTCTCGAGAAGCCGGCATGGGGGGTCGCCGCGCACTTGATCCTCGACGATCCGCCGGCCGGCACGCTGGTCGGAAAGCGCGTCGGGAGCTACCACGTCCTGGAAGAGGTCGGACGCGGGGGGATGGGGATCGTCTACGCGGCGGAGGACGAACGGCTCCGGCGCACGGTGGCGCTCAAGGCGCTGACCCCCGAGTACACCAGCGATCCGACGCGGCGTGAACGCCTCATTCGCGAAGCGCGCGCGGCAGCGGCGCTCTCCCATCCGGCCATCGCCACGATCTTCGCGCTGGAAGAGATCGCGGGGAATCTCTATATCGTCTCGGAGCTGGTTCGCGGCAGAACGCTCCGCGACGAGCTGCGCGACGGCCCCCTGCCTCCCGCACAACTACAGCCGGTTCTCATCGCGATCGCCGAAGCGCTGGTCGCCGCGCACCAGCGCGGCATCGTGCACCGCGACCTGAAACCGGAAAACATCATCAGGAGAGACGACGGCCAGATCAAGGTGCTCGACTTCGGCATCGCGCGCAGCCCGGTCGCCGCGTCGCCCACGGCGACGAAGTTGACGCAGGCGGGAGCCGCGCTCGGCACACCGGGCTACATGGCGCCCGAACAGTTCAGCGGCACGGACGTCGACGGACGCACCGATCAATTCGCCTTCGGCGTGCTCGCGTGGGAGCTGGCCACGGGCGAGCACCCGTTCGGTACGGATGCGGCATCGATCCTCGCGATCATGACGGATTTGATGCAGGGAAAGACGGTCGGCCTGTCGCGCGCGCTGCCGCTGCCGGGACTGGAACGCGTCGTGCGGCGCTGCGTGCGCGCGGCAGCGGCGGAACGCTACCCGTCGGCCGAAGCCTTGCTGGCGGAGCTGCGTGCGCTCGGTACGGTAGCCACGCCCGCACGCCTTGTCGCGGGGGGCGATTCGCTGTGGTGGTGGCAGTTTCACCAGGTCGCCGTCGCGGCCCTCAACGCGTCGATGCCGGTCGCGATGTGGACCATCCGGCATTGGGTGGATTCGAAACCGTACAGATCGACGCTGTTCCTGGCGGCGCTCACCTTCGCGACGGTGTCGGTCACACTGCGGCTGAATCTCTTCTTCACCTCGCGCGTGCATCCGGCGATGCTGATCGAACAGCGCACCCGCTCGTTTCCCGGAATCGCGTTCGCCGATGCCGGCCTCGCGGTGCTGTTGCTCGCGGCGGCAGCGCTTATTGCCGGCGACCACGATGAGATCGCGGCTCTGTTCCTGTCACTGGCGATCGTGGCACTGGCGTCGCTCAGCCTCATCGAGCCGGCGACGACACGCGCCGCCGGGCTCAAGGCTTGATGCGCTCCAGCCCTTCCATTCCGGTCGGCTTCGGAGACCCATGCGCGCCGCCGGGGATCAGGCGCGTATCAGGCTGAGACTGCTTTTCCTCCGCGTGCTCTTTTGTCTCGGGGGCTTTCGTCGGCGCGTAGGCACCGGTGTCATTCTTTTCGACGGCCATAGAACCCTCCGGGGGACCTCGTCGCAAGATCGGGGCCACGGTGTCGCGATTCGCGATGAGGGATTAGGGATTCATCCGTTGAGCGATCATTGCACCCGATCGGCGAGGAGCGCGACGCTGAGGGCGTAGGTGTGGGCGCAGTTGTAGTCGAGGATCGCGGTGTAGTTCGGATATAAGAGGAAGCTGCGGTTGCCCGCCTGCACCAGCGAGGCCTCGAGCGCGCTCGACGGCAGCGCGCCGCCGTTGAATGCGCGGAAGCCGAGCTTGCGCCAGGCGGTCAACGGTCGAGGGTCGCTCATGAGCCGCTCCGCGCGGCATCCTACTTCGCGGCGCGGGATCGCCGCCGCCTCGGCGCGCAGCTTCGCAGGGATCCGGATCTCGCGGCCCCACGCCTGGCCGCGCGTCCACCCGTGTTGCTGCAGGTAGTAGGCGACCGACGCGAACACGTCGGGCTGCGAGCTCCAGATGTCCCGCCGGCCGTCGCCGTCAAAATCCTGTGCGTACTTCAAATAACTCGAGGGCATGAACTGCGGCTGTCCGAGCGCGCCGGCCCACGATCCCTTGAACCGATCGAGCTCGACATCCCCGCGATTGAGGATCTCGAGTGCGCTGAACAGCTCACCGCGGAAAAACGCGCTCCGCCGCGGATCGTAGGCCAGCGTGGCGAGCGTCGAGATCGTCGGACGCACGCCCGCGAAGCGGCCGAAGTTCGATTCGATGCCCCACACCGAGACCAGGATGCGCGGGCTCACGCCGTACTGATCGCCGATGCGCCCGAGCAGCGCGCGGTGCTTCGTATACATCTGCTGCGCGGTGCGAAGCGTCTGCTTCGTCAGCCGCCGTTTCAGGTAGGACTCGAGATCGAGCGTGAACTCCGGCTGCGTCCGATCGCGCTCGATGACCTGCTCGACCGGTTCCACGTCGCTCAGCGCCCGCTCGAGGACCTCCGGACGGATACCGCGCTGCGCCGCTTCCGCGCGAACACCATCGAGCCACTCGTTGAAGGGCATTGGCAGGGGGGCGACCGGCGCAATCGGCGGCCCCGGGGGGACCGGCGGAAGCTCCTGCATGGGAGCCGCTGCGAGGACGGCCGCAAGCACGAGGGTCCCCGGACGGATCATGTCTAATTGTACCAGTCCGCGGCTTGCGGTATACCATTCACCCGTTCCCAAATTGCTGGAGCGGCCTCATGAATCCGATCCTTTCGACCGGCATCCTGATTGGCGTGCTGTGCACCGTGTGGACCCTCGTGATGGGCTACAGCGGTTGGTACAAAGATCCGTCGCTCGCCAACCTGTTCTTCCTCGTGATCCCGATCGAGATCGCCGGCCTCATTTGGGGGCTCCGGAGGACGGCACGCGAAGGACGGACGTACGGCGGACAGATACTCGCGGGGACGATGATGGCGATCGTCGCGGGCGTCATCATCATCGGCTCGTCGCTGTTGTTCACGACGGTGTTGTTCCCGAACTATGCGCAGGATCTCGAACACATGTATCGCGAAACCCTGCAGCGCCAGGGACAGACCGAGACGGAGATTGCCGTGGCCGTGCAGGCGAACGCGGCAAGCTTGACCCCCATGGCCCAGGCGATGAGCGGTTTCATCGGCACGCTCGTCACCGGCATCCTGGCGTCAGCGGTGATCGGATTGTTCGTACGCAAGCGGTGAAATGCTGAGTTTGGATTGCTGAGTGCTGATTGATTGGCTGAATAAACAATCAGCAAATTCACTTCCCCTCGCCTCCCCTCGCGGGACGTACAATTCCCGGTGGAGGTCCTCATGTTCCGGCGTGCCGGTTTTTTCCTCGGAATTCTCGTCATCGCGGGCGGAGCGTATGCGCCGCTCGGCGCGCAGACCCCGGCCGACTACCAGGGCCTGCTCACCGCGCTCGGGCGTGCGGGTGATTTCAAAGACGGCGTGTTGAAGGTCAACATTCCGAGAAGCGATCTCAAGGTCACGATCGGTCAGCGGCCCGCGCCGACGCCGTTCGGCTTCGGCGGCTGGGTCGCCTTGACGAAGGCCACCGGCGGCGGCGAAGTGCTGATGGGCGATCTGGTCCTGACCGAAGACGAGGTGAATCCGGTCATGTCGGCGCTCCTCGAAAACGGCCTCGAGGTGACGGCGCTTCACAATCACTTCTTCTGGGAGCAGCCGCGCGTCTTTTATATGCACGTGCATGGCATGGGGAGCGCCGCCGATCTCGCGAAGCGGCTCACGCCGGCGCTGGCGCTGATTCCGAAGCCCCCCGCGGCCCCTGCGGGAACCTCACCGGCGCCGGCCGCCGCCGCCCCCGCCGGGCTCGACACCGCCGCACTCGCGAAGGCGATCGGCCATGACGGCGAACAGAGCGGACCCGTCTACAAGATCACGATCGGCCGCGCCGACCTCGACCTGCGCGAGCACGGCGCCAAGATCAACGCGCGCATGGGGCTGAATACGTGGGCGGCGTTCGCCGGAACGGATGCGGACGCGATGGTGGCGGGAGACGTCGCGATGCTCGCCACCGAGGTCACGCCGGTGTTGAAGGCGCTGCGCTCGAACGGCATCAACATCGTCGCGATCCACCATCACATGACGGGGACCACGCCGACGGTGTTCTTCCTGCACTACTACGGGACCGGGCCGGCGCCGAAGTTGGCGGCGGGCGTACGCGCGGCGGTCGATCAGCTAGGCAAACACGGCGCGACGCACTAGACGACAGGCCGGCCGGTAACGGGCCGGCCTACACTTTTTCCTTCTCTACGCTCTGCCACCGCGAGGCCCACTGGCCGATCGCGGTGAGCGGGGCTTCGAGCGCCCGTCCTTTCGCGGTCAGCTCGTATTCGACGCGGACGGGTGTTTCGGGGATCACCTTGCGCGCGAGGATGCCTTCGTCCTCGAGCTCGCGCAGGCGCTCCGACAACATACGGTCGGTGATGTCGGGTACGGCGGCACGCAATTCCGCATATCGCTTCCGCCCCTGCAGCAGCACCTGGATCAGCGCACCGCTCCACCGGCGCCCGATGAGCTCCACCGCCCGGTGAAACTTCGCGCAAACTTCCTGCCTTGCCATAGGCCCATTATCGCGCAAAGAGTCACTTGACACAATTAAATTACTAAAGTATAGTTACACGATATTTGATTAGTTGATGAGCTTTAGTAGTTCGGCATCAGGGAGGTTGGACATGGCAGTAGCGGATGTGGCCCAGCAGGGGCTGACGACCTGGAGCATCGACGCGGTACACACCCACGTCGAGTTCGCGGTGCGGCACATGATGATCACGACCGTCAAGGGGCGTTTTACCGACGTCAGCGGCACCGTGAGGAGCCAGGACTCGGATCCGGCGAAGGGCGAAGTGGACGTCAAGATCGGCGTCGCCAGCATCGACACGCGCGAGGCGCAGCGCGATGCGCACCTGCGCTCGGCGGACTTCTTCGACGCGGAGAAATTCCCCACCATGACTTTCAAGAGCCGCCGGATCGCGGACGTGAAGGGGAACGATTTCAAGCTCGTCGGTGATCTGACGATCCGCGGCGTCACGCGCGAAGTCGTGCTCGACGTGGCCTCCGAAGGCCGCGCGAAGGATCCGTGGGGCGGCGAGCGTTCCGGATTTACCGCGACGACCAAGATCAAGCGCGGCGATTTTGGCCTGACCTGGAACCAGGTGCTCGAGACCGGCGGCGTGGTCGTCGGCGACGAGGTGAAGATCTCGCTCGATATCCAGTTGGTCAAGCAGTAGGGGAGAGGGGGCGCTCGAAAGTGCGCCCCCTCGACTCGCGACTCGCGACTCGCGATTCGCGGCTTGTCCGCCGGAGCTTTCGCGAAGGCGGATTCGCGCCACCTCTGCAGCTCTTGTATGATCCCGCCAATGGAATTCCCCGTTAACAGATTCAAGCAGGGGCTTCGCGAAGGCCGGCGCCTCGTGGGGTTGTGGAACGGGTTGTCGAGCGCGGCGGCGACGGAGATCCTCGCCGACTCCGGCTTCGACTGGATCCTGATCGACGGCGAGCATGCACCGAACGAGACGCCGATGATTGCCGAGCAGCTGCGCGCGGCGTCGCTCGGGACGGCATCGCCGGTCGTCCGGCCGGCCTGGAACGATCTGGTGATCTTCAAGCGTCTGTTGGACGTCGGCGCGCAGACGCTGCTCGTGCCCTATATCCAGTCGCCCGAGGAAGCCGCGCGCGCGGTGGCGGCAACGCGATATCCGCCGCGCGGCACTCGCGGCGTCGCGTCGGTCCATCGGGCCAACCGCTACGGCCGGGTCGGCGATTACTTCGCGCGCGCCGACGCCGACATGTGCGTGCTGGCGCAGCTCGAGACCCGCGCCGCGGTCGATCAGCTCGAGGCCATCGCCGCGGTCGACGGCGTCGACGGCGTGTTCATCGGACCGTCAGACCTCGCCGGGTCGCTCGGCTACATCGGCAACAATGCGCATCCCGAAGTGCGCGGCATGATCGAAGACGCCTGCCGCCGGGCCCAGGCGATCCGGAAGCCGATTGGGATCCTCGCGCCGCTCGAAACAGACGCGCGCGCTTACTTCGACATGGGGTTTCAGTTCGTCGCCGTCGGCAGCGACATCGTCGTGCTCCGGAAGGGGTGCGACGCGCTGGTGAAGATGTTCAAGGGATAGCGGGCGCGCGACAAACGAAGTTCGCCGCATCATCAACGCTGCCGGTTCCCTTGTAGCGCGCGACCTGCGGATACGGGCACAGTGGACACGTGAACGCGACGCCGTCTGGTGGATCCCGCGATCCGTCCGCCTTGTGCCCGGTGTCTGTGGACGCGGTCGCGTACCCCGCGTTCAGGACAGCGGCCATCGCGGCACCGCTTTCAACGTTTCACATGGCGCCGTGACGCTCGCGCCGGTAGCGACCCTTGCCGGCGTCCAGCACATGAGCGCGGCCACCACAAGCAATCCGAGTGATATCGATTTGTGCGAGCCCGTCATACTCATCCCCGCGCTTCTGCGCACTACCGCGCGCGCCTGACGCCCCAGGCGATCGGCGTGCCGACGCACACCATGTGGATGGCGAGCTGCGGCCAGCTCATCGAACCAGGCCATCGCGGCGGCGTGTGGAGGTAGAGGCTGCGCACCCATGACAGCGCCGGGAGAGTGCCGTAGTTCATCGCGCAGAACACGACGATGCCGTAAAGGGGCCCGACGATCCACAACGGCGCGATACGAAGGAGGGTCATGCGACGGCTGAGCGCGTAGAAGACGACTGTCGCGGTCAGCGCCACGGCGAAGTGCATCGCGAGGCCGATCGCGGCCATGCCGGGGCCGGCCGTCAGCGCCGCACGTCCCCACAGTGCCGAAGCGACGCCACGCAGCACGTCGGCCGGCGCACGGCCGGCCTGGATCCAGGCCTGGACACAGGCGGCGCTGATGTCGAGCACGCCACAAAGCAGCCAGCCGGTGAGAATCGCCTGGCGCGTGGTGACCTGCACGCGGCGCGGGATCGCCTGTGACGTAACGGCGGAAGCCATTGACGGAGAGTCTACTCTGTCGCGAGCCGCTGCGACGCGCTGGTGAAGTTCAAGAGGGAGTTCACTTCGGCGGTCCCCAGTAGCGCTCCATCCACTCGACGCGTTCCTTGATCAGTTCCGTACTGGGGATGGTGTGGGGGGTGTCGTAGACGAGGCGGCCCTTGTCGTTTGGAGCACTACCGAGCAGTTCCAACAGCGGTTCCTGTGAGGTTTCCGTCGCGAAAAAGAAATCGTATTTCCCGTTCAACGCCACCTTCCGGCCGAGCGCCTCGTCTTCGGCGAGGTACACCGCCCCCATTGCTCCCGTGCCGAGGTGGCGGACGACCCGGTAGTGTGAGATGGTCGTGCCGATCATCGAATGGATTGGACGATCCGTTCGCCTGCGCCACGCTCAATCCCACAACCGGACGCCGGAGATCGATGCCGGGAATCCGGCGGTGATTTCCGGCCCAATCCACGTCAAATCGAAGAGAACGCGTGGCATGGTTCACGCACGCACGCGATGACATGGGAATGGCGCTCGTGCGTGATCTGCGCTTCGCCGTTCGCACGCTGCTGAAGACGCCCGGTTTCACGGCCGCCGTCGTGGCAACGATGGCGCTTGGCATCGGCGCGACGGCCAGCATGTTCACTGTCGTCCATAGCATCGTGCTGCGGCCGCTGCCCTTCCCCGGCTCGGAGCGCGCGGTGATGCTCTGCGAGACGAACCCGCGGGTCGTCGACCGATGCGTCGCGTCGCCGCCGAACGTCGCGGACTGGGCGAAGAGCGTCCGCGCGCTCGAGTCCGCGGGCGTGGCGCGCACGGAAACGATCATCGTGCAGACGGATGAGGGACCTGCGAGCGTGCGCGGTGGACTGGCGACCGCCGGGTTCTTCCGCGTGCTACGCACGCCGCCGGCACTCGGCCGGATGTTCGATGACGCCGACATGAACCATGGATCGAACTGGGTTGCCATAGTCACCCAGGCGTTCTGGCGGCGGGTGCTGCACGGCGATCCGTCTGCGGTTGGGCGCGCGCTCATCCTCGACGGCCGCCGTTTCGCGGTGATCGGCGTGCTTCCGGCAGATACCTACGTCCCCGAATTCGATTCCGTCGAGGTGTGGACGCCGCTGACGACGAGCATCGACAATGTGGACAACCGGCAGTGGCGGGGCTTCATGGCGATCGGACGAATCGCGCCCGGCGCGACGATGCTGCAGCTTCGGGCCGAGCTCGACACCGTGCGCGCGCAGCTGGCCGCGGCCTATCCCGATTCGAACGCGGAGTGGGGAACGAGGGTGGCGGCTCTGCGCGAGCAAATCGTGGGCGCCACGCGGACGACCCTGTGGATGTTCCTCGGCGCGACGGGGTTCGTGCTCTTGATCGCCTGCGCGAACGTGGCCGGGCTGCTGCTGGTGCGCGCGACGCGTCGAGCATCGGAGTTCGCGGTGCGGGCGTCGCTCGGGGCTGGTCGTGGACACCTGGTGCGGCAGTTGCTCACCGAGAGCCTCGTCTTCTCCGTCGTAGCAGGGTTGCTGGGACTGCTGCTCGCGGCATGGACCACGCACGCCTTCGTCGCGCTGGCTCCGGCTTCGATCCCGCGGCTCGGCGAGGTGAACATCGACGCGCCAGTTGCCGCCTTTGCGGTCCTGCTCTCGATCGCGACCGCCCTCGTGTTCGGCCTCGCGCCGGCGCGCCAGGCTTCGCGAATCGATGTGAGCGCGGCGCTCAAGGGCCGCCGTCATGGCAGCGCGAGCCAGACGCGCGTGCGCTCCGCGCTCGTCGTCGGCGAAGTCGCGCTCGCGCTGATGCTGTTCGTCAGCGCGGGACTGCTCATGCGCACCTTCACGCGAATGCTGGACTGGAATCCCGGATTCGAGCGCACAGGGCTGATGACGTCGTGGCTTCTGGCGCCCCCCGGCAAGTACCGGTCCGCCGCCGCGGCGGTTGACGTGCTCGAGCGCGTACGCGATGCGGTAGCCGGCGCCCCCGGCATTCAATCTGCCGGCCTGGCGTCGGCGCCGCCGCTGTTCAACGGCGACGGCAGCGATGCGCTGTCGATCGAGGGCGGGCCACCAATCGATCCAGCATCGACGGCGGTGGAGTGGTTCGACGTGAGCCCGGCGTACTTCGAGACCCTCGGGGTGGCGACGGTCAGGGGACGCGGTTTCACGGCAGCCGACGCCGCCGGCGCGCCAAACGTCGCGGTCATCAACCAGACGCTCGCGACGCGCGTCTTCGGCGCGAGCGATCCGATCGGCCGCCGCGTCAGGGTGGCTACTCACACGAGCGAGATCGTCGGCATCGTCGCCGACATGAGCTCCTACCGCGCTGATCGGCCGACGGCGCCACAGATCTACTGGCCGATCCGTCAATACCGTCGCCTGGCCGCATACCTCGTGATACGCGTGTCGCCGGGAGCGGCACGAATCGAAAGGCTCGTACGCGCGCAAGTCGCGTCGGTTGACCCGGACGTGCAGGTCGGCCCCGTACTGAGCCTGAACGAAACGTTCGCCCGCCGGCTGATCACGCCGCGCTTCAACCTGCTTCTCTTCGGCGCATTCGCGCTCGCCGCGATCGCGCTCGCGGCGGTTGGCGTCTTCGGCGTCATCGGCTACGCGATCGCGAGCCGCACGCGCGAGATCGGCATCTGCATGGCGCTCGGCGCCACGCCACAACGCCTGGTGCGGGACGTCGTGCGGCACGGGATGACGCTGACGGCCGCCGGTATGGCGCTCGGTCTCGCGGGCGCGCTCGCGCTTGGCCGCGTGCTGGCGACGCAGCTGTACGGACTTCCGGCGACGGACGGAGTCACGTTGACGCTGACCGTCCTCGGATTTGCCGTCGTGGCCTTGGGCGCCAGTTATCTGCCCGCCCGGCGTGCGGCGCGTGTCGATCCGCTGACGGCTCTGCGACAGGAATAGGTCATGAACGATTTCTCGCTCGCCTTTCGAACGCTGCGAAAGCAGCCCGGATTCACCGCGGTGGCGGCGCTGACGCTCGCCTTCGGCATCGGCGTGAACGCGAGCCTGTTCTCGCTGGTCAGCGCGTTTTTCCTGCAGCCGCTGCCGGTGAAGGATTCCCACCGGCTCGCGCTGCTGATGCAGCGGAGCGACGTCATCAACCTCCCCTACGGCCACTCCTACCCGGACTACCTCGAGTACCGGCGTGAATCGAAGACGTTCTCGGATCTCGCGGCCTACACGCCGATGCCGGTCCACATCAGCGCGCGCGGGCAGGCACCGGAGCGCACGTGGATCGAAGTGATCTCGCCGAACTACTTCACGCTCGCCGGCGTGGCTCCGGCGTACGGACAATTTCCGACGGCCGCCGACGAGAACACCGGCGCCCCACCCACCGTCGTCCTGAGCTACCGCTACTGGCAGCGGCGTTTCGGCGGGAACCCCGCGCTGGTTGGACAGCCGATCACGTTGAATGGCCGCAGCTTTACGGTCAGCGCGATTGCGCCCGCGAACTTCACCGGCCTCGCGTGGGCGATGGCAGTGAGCGCTTTCGTCCCGTCCGGATCCATCGGGGCGCTGATGCAGGGGGGCGACGAATTCCGCGACAACCGCGGCACGCCGGCGTTCAAGGTGATGGGACGTCTTGCTCCCGGCACAACGCTGGACGAGGCGCGGGCCGAGATCGACACCATTGCGCGCCGTCTCGCCACCGCGTATCCCGCCGAGCACAAAGGCGCGCGCATCGTGCTCATCCCCGAGCGACGCGCCCGGCCCGATCCGGCGATCTCCGGGTTTCTGCCGGTCTTCGCCGCCGTGTTCATGGCGATGGTTGCCTTCGTGCTGCTGATCGCGTGCGCCAACGTGGCCAACCTGATGCTGTCGCGCGCGCTGCAGCGGCAGCGCGATCTCGCGATCCGCGCCGCCCTGGGCGCGAGCCGGCTGCGGCTCGTCCGACTGCAGGTGGTCGAAAGCCTCCTGCTCGCGGCCGTTGCCGGCATTCTCGGAGTTCTTCTGGCGCAATGGGCCGGCGACTGGCTCTCGAACCTGATCCCTGCCGGCGATATCCCCATGAACCAGGATCACCCGTGGGACTGGCGCGTCTACGCGTTCACCGTGCTCGCATCGGCTGCGGCAGGGTTGGTCACCGGCTTATGGCCGGCGCGAACGGCGACGCGGTTCGATCTCGTCGAGTCGCTGAAGGAAGGAGGCAGTACGATTGGCAGCCGCCGTCACCTGTTCAGGAACCTGCTGGTCATCAGCCAGGTGACGATGTCGGTCGTCGTGCTCGCGGGCGCCGGCCTCTTTCTCCACAGCCTCCAGCGGCTGCAGCAGACCGCGCTCGGATTCAAGCCGGATGGCCTCGTCATGGCATCGATCGATCTCGGCCTGCAGCAGTACAGCGAGACACGCGGGCAGCGTTTCATCGAGGACGCGCTCGGCCGCGCGGAGAGCCTGCCGGCTGTCTCGTCGGCGACCGTCGTTGCGCACGTCCCCTTCGACTACGGCATGCTGCTCGCCGATGTCTCGATCGACGGCGAGATTCCAGGGACCCGGGACAACGCCATGTCTGCCGCCTACGACAGTGTGGGTCCGCGGTTCTTCGAGACGTTCGAGGCCGCCATCGTGCGCGGCCGCGGCTTCGATCGAACCGACACCGAGCGATCGCGGCGTGTGGCGGTGATCAACGAAACCCTCGCGGCGAAGCTCTGGCCGGGGCAGGATGCGATCGGCCGACGGCTGCGGCTGGGGCGGAGCGGCGACGACTGGCTCGAAGTCGTCGGGGTCGCGCGCGACGGCAAGTACGTGATGCTCGCCGAACAGCCGCGCTCGTACGTATACCTGCCGTTCGCGCAGCATTATCAGACGCCCATCAGCATTGTGGTGCGATCGGCCTCGGATCCCGCCGCGCTCGCGCAACCGCTCCGACAGCTCGTCGGAACCATGGATCCCGATCTTCCGGTGTTCAACGTGCGGACGATGGACACGCACCTGCAGACCAGTATTTTCGGCCTGCTTCCATTCCGGATCGGCGCCACCATGGCCGCCGTGCAGGGCGGAATCGGAATGCTGCTCGCGATCATGGGCCTCTACGCCGTCGTCTCGTATGCGGTGGCACGGCGGACCCGCGAAATCGGCGTCAGGATGGCTCTGGGCGCTGCGCACACGGACGTGATGCGGCTGGTCGTCG
>Ga0068857_100003911_pt1 | contig 12535 bp, 9 predicted proteins | sample KBSCornC72_FD_66591 | JGI IMG/M metagenome (GOLD analysis project Ga0068857, IMG submission 66591) | Corn rhizosphere microbial communities from Kellogg Biological Station, Michigan, USA - KBS Corn C7-2 | ecosystem: Host-associated > Plants > Roots > Rhizosphere > Soil ...
CGGCGACAACCACATCTGCGTGCTGATTCCGTGCCACCGGGTGATCCGCAGCGACGGCTCGCTCGGAGGCTACGGCGGCGGCATCGACCGCAAGAAGAAGCTGCTCGCCGCCGAGGGCCATCGCACGGAAGCGCCGGAGCTGCCGCTGGCCGAGTAGGCGCTTGCGGTTCGCGTCGCCTTCGGCTCAACAACGGGCCGAAGGGGGAACGCGCGTGGACGGGGCTGAGGCAGTAACGGAGGACGAACGGCCGCTGTGGCGGCGGATCGTCGATTATCCGCTGGTCGCCATGGTGATCGCGACGATCGTGTACATTGCTGCGATCGTGCTCGCCGTCGCTGTCGGCAAGTTCGCGCCGCAGAGCCTCGGCAAGGTCCCGGTGGCGGCGATCCAGTCTGGGATAACGATCGCCGTCCTCTACGCCGCCTACAAGGCGATCATAGTCCGGCTCGGCGAGCGGCCGCGGGACGACCTGCCGCTTGGGCCCGCGCTGCGCGACGGCGCGATCGGGCTCGGGGCCGGCTTCGCGTTGATGGCGGTCTCGGTCGGCGTCGCGGCGGTGCTCGGCATCTATCGGATCACGGGTCCCGGCGACACGTCGAGACTGCTGCTCGAGCTGATCATGGTCGCGATCATGCCCGGCTTCACCGAGGAGCTGCTGTTCCGCGGGATCCTGTTCCGCTGGATCGAGGAGTTCGGCGGAAGCTGGCTCGCGCTGCTGGTCACCTCGGCGCTGTTCGGCCTGGCCCACATCCTCAATCCCAACGCGACCTGGTTCTCCTCGTTCGCGATCGCGGTCGAGGCCGGAGTCCTGCTCGGCGGCTGTTACATGCTGACGCGCAACCTGTGGCTCGCGATGGGCCTCCACGCCGGGTGGAACTTCACGCAAGGCGAGATCTTCGACGTGCCCGTCTCGGGGATCGACGAGCACGGCCTCGTCCAGGCCCGGCTGTCAGGACCGGAGCTGCTCTCAGGCGGGCAGTTCGGGCTCGAGGCGTCGCTGATCTGCCTGACGATCGCGACCGTGACCGGCATCGCGCTTGTCGTCTGGGCAGTGCGAAAGGGGCATTTGGTCCGCCCGCACTGGCTGCGCGAACTGCACGACGACCCGCCGCCGGCGACGAGCCACTAGCGAGTGGTCATTCGTCGGTCGTCTTGTAGTCTGCCGTTACCGCAAGCGCCCCAGGAATGTCGCCTGCGTCGATCTTGTCGATCATCGCACGTGCCATTCGTGCGGTTCCGCCGCCGTGCGGATCGTAGGCGACGGCAATCAACGCATGGCGGGCATCCGCGGGCTTTCCGTCGCTCAGATATTGCATGGCTGACGTGATTCGAAGGCCGGTGTCCTGCGGGGCAAGATCGGATGCGTAGTGAAGTGCGGCGATCGCATTGGCGGTCGGCGGCAACCCCTCGCGGGCGAAGGCGGAATAGAACTCCATCAGCGGTTCCGGGTCTTCGGGGTCGAGCTTGTTCGCGGCGATGAAGATTTGTCGCGCCTGAACGAACAGGGCATGTCGTAATTTCGCATCCGCGGTCGCGCCTCGAGCGGCGATTGCGCGCCCCTTGAGGACCATCGCGTCGGTGCTTCGTGGATCAAGCTGTGCGGCGCGATCGGCGGCCGCTTCGGCTGCCTCGGGGTGATTGGCGCCGAGCTCGGCTTCGGCGAGCGTCGTTTCGACCAGCTCGTCTCCTGGATAGGATCGTTCTACCGTCCGAACTTTCTGCGCCAGGCTCTGGGCCTCGCTCGCGGCAACGCCGTTCCGCACCTCCGCGAGCAGCGGGACTACGGCGGAGCCGCCCTGCGACAAGGGCGAAATCTGGATCGAGCCGACCTTCAGGGAATCGCCTTTGACCTTCAGATACGGGAGCGTCGGACGCTGCCGATAAAGATCGAGCTCCTGTTCGAGTCTTTTGAGGTCGCCGAATGCGGCGCGTGCGGCAGTGAGCGGGTCCGATCCCTTGGCGATCGCGCGAAGGTAAGCTGCAAGCTGGCCCTTCCGCGACGGCTCGAAGGTCAGGTAGTGCGTGAGCAACCAGCCTCGTCCGTAAACAGACTCCCGCTGCTCGGTCGTGATCTTGTCGTAGTGGCCGGAAAGGAGAGTCTCCAATGGGAGTTGTTCGCCGAGCGTCAGCCCGGCGTACCGGTGTGTCGCCGGAAGCCCGATTCCGACCGAGCCGTCGCTTTCGAACTTCGCCGTGGACATGAATTCGGCGAAGCCCTCGACGAGCCACTCGGGGTAGGGGACATCGAGATCCTGCATCATCAGATGGTGGGAATATTCGTGAAGCAGGATGGTGCTTTCGCCGAGGCTCGTGTTGGCGCTGTGATAGCCGATGTTCGAGCCGGTGTAGGTGACGACCTGTGCATCCGAAGCTTCGCCCTTGGATACGAACGCCACCGAGCCTGCTGCCGAGCCACGGTAAAAGCCGGCGATGAAGCCGCTCTTATCGCCGGCGAGCCGCTGGACGTCCTCGACCTTTGCGAGGCGGAAAATCGTGACCCGATTGCCCTTGCTGAGCGGCAGGTCGGCCATGCCGCGAACTGCGCGCACCGCGCCGTCAAACCTTTCGAGATGTTCGGCAAACGCGCGAAGCTTGTCCGGCTTTTGTTCCGAGTAGATTACGAAATGCTCCGAGCTGGCCCGAGACCAGTTCGCGTCAGCAGCTGTCGCGAGCGCAAACGAGGCGAGAAACACTAAACCGCGAACTGACGGTTGCACTGACTGCCCTCCCGATTCTTACGAAGTCGATTGACCTTTCAACTCCAAAAGCACGCAATTACAAGAAACTATAAGGATCGACGTCGACGCTGACGCGCACGCGGGCGCTCCATTCGACGGCCGCGAGCCAGTCGCGGATGACGTCCTGAACGTCGAGGCTGCGGCGGGCGTGGACCAGCAGGCGCTGGCGGTGGCGGCCGCGGAGCATTGCCAGCGGGGCCGGGGCCGGGCCGAACACGGCCATGCCTTCGACTTCGGGCGCGGCGTGGCCGATGCGGCGCGCGACCTCCTCGGCTTCATCGGAATTTTCGGCCGAGACGACGATCGCGGCGAGGCGGCCGAACGGCGGCATCGCGGCTTCGCGCCGCGCTTCGGTCTCGGCGGCATAGAAGCCGCGTACGTCCTCGGAGACGAGGGCGGCGATCACCGGCGCCTCAGGGTCGTGGGTCTGGACGAACACCCGGCCCGGTTTCTCGCCCCGCCCGGCGCGGCCGGCGACCTGCTGGATCTGCTGGAAGCTGCGCTCGGCCGCCCGCAAGTCGCCGCCGGAGAGGCCGAGGTCGGCGTCGACCACTCCGACCAGCGTCAGGTTGGGAAAGTGATAGCCCTTGGTGACGAGCTGGGTGCCGACGACAACGTCGATCGCGCCGGCGTCCATCGCCCCGACGAACTCGGCGGCGCGCAGCGGCGACCAGATCGTGTCCGAAGTGACGATCGCGGTCCGCGCTTCGGGGAACAGGTCGGCAACCTCGTCGGCGATCCGCTCGACGCCGGGGCCGCAGGCGACGAGGCTGTCCTCGGTGCCGCATTCGGGGCATTTGGCGGGCGGCGGCATGACGTGCCCGCAATGGTGGCAGGCAAGGCGGTGCATCAGCCGGTGCTCGACCATCCACGCGGTGCAATTGGGGCATTGGAAGCGATGGCCGCAGTGGCGGCACAAGGTCAGCGGCGCGAAGCCGCGGCGGTTGAGGAACAACAGCGACTGCTCGCCCCGCTCGAGATTGGCCTCCATCTCGCGGACCAGCTCGGGCGCGAGCCAGCGGCCGCGCGGCGGAGGGTCGTGGCGCAGGTCGATGGCGCGGATCCCGGGCAGCGACGCGCCGGCGAAGCGCTCGGTCAGGGCGACCTCGCGATAGCGGCCGAGCTCGACCATGTGGCGGCTTTCGATCGCCGGGGTCGCCGAGGAGAGGATCACCGGAATGTCCTCGAACTTGGCCCGCATCACCGCAGTGTCGCGGGCGTGGTATTGCACCCCGTCCTCCTGCTTGAAGCTCGGCTCGTGCGCTTCGTCGACGACGATCAGGCCGAGCTGCGGGTAGGGAAGGAACAGCGCCGAGCGGGCCCCGACCGTAACCGCCGCTTCGCCGCTGGCGATGCCGCGCCAGGCACGGCGGCGCTGCGACGAGCGCAGGTCGGAATGCCAGGCGACGGGCGCGCAACCGAAGCGCGCTTCGAACCGCTGCAGGAAGGGCTCGGTCAGCGCGATCTCGGGCAGGAGGACGAGCGCCTGCTTCCCCTGGCGCAGGCACTCGGCGATCGCTTCGAAATAGACTTCGGTCTTGCCCGAGCCGGTGACCCCATCGAGCAGGACCGGGTCGAAGCCGTGGCCGACCGCCGCAGCGAGGCTTGCGGCGGCGGCGCGCTGATCGCCGTTGAGCGCCGGTGGCGCGAACTCGGGGTCGGGGACGGCGAGCGGCCGGTCGGAGTCGACCGCGACCGCTTCGAGCGCGCCGGCATTGGCGAGGCCGCGCATCACGGTGTCGCTGACCCCGGCATGGTCGGCGAGCTCGCGGATCGTACCCTGGCGGCCTTCGATGCCGGCTAGCGCCTTCTCGCGCTGCGGCGTCAGGCGATCGGGGACGCGGCCGGTCGGGCGGTACTCGGTCAGCTGGCGCGGGCCCTCGAGCGCTGCCGAGGAAGGCAGGACCATCCGCAGCACCGACGCGAGCGGCGCGAGGTAATAATCGGCGGTCCACTCGCACAATCGCCGCAGCGGCGCCGCGAGCGGGCGGACGGCGAGGATCCCGGCGAGCGGTCGCAGGCGCGCGTCGGGCACTTCATTGGTCGGCAGCCGCTCGGCTTCCCAGGCGACGCCGAGCAGCTGGCGCGGCCCGAGCGGCGCGACGACGACCGAGCCGGGCTCGACCGCCATGCCCTCGGGCACCCGATAGTCGAGCGGTCCGAGCGCGGCATTGAGGGTGACGACGCGGGCGCGGCGCAAACTCATCATCTCCGTTCGGGCTGAGCCTGTCGAAGCCCTGTCCTCGCTCTTTTGAATAACGGCAGCCCTTCGACAAGCTCAGGGCGAACGGTTGAGGATTACTTCCCGCGCTTCTTGCGATGTTCGTCGAGGTCGAGGACCGCGACTTCCTCGTCGGGCTGGAGCAGGCCGAGACGGCGGGCGACCTCCTGATAGGCTTCCTCGACTCCGCCGAGGTCCTGGCGGAAGCGGTCTTTGTCGAGCTTCTGGCTGGTCTTGGTGTCCCACAGCCGGCAGCCGTCGGGGCTGATCTCGTCGGCCAGGATGACGCGAGCGAAGTCGCCGTCCCACACGCGCCCGAACTCGAGCTTGAAGTCGATCAGGCGGATGCCGATCGCTGCGAACATCCCGCACAGGAAGTCGTTCACGCGGATCGCCATGTCGGCGATGTCGTTCATCTCGTCCTGGGTCGCCCAGCCAAAGCAGGCGATATGCTCGTCCGCCACCATCGGGTCGCCGAGCGCGTCGTCCTTGTAATAATATTCGATGATCGTGCGCGGCAGCTGCGTGCCTTCCTCGATCCCGAGGCGCTTCGACAGCGAGCCTGCGGCGACGTTGCGGATCACGACCTCGATCGGGATGATCTCGACCTGCCGGATCAGCTGCTCGCGCATGTTGATGCGGCGGATGAAGTGGGTCGGCACGCCGATTGTCGCGAGCGCGGTGAAGATGTGCTCGGAGATGCGGTTGTTGATCACGCCCTTGCCGCTGATCGTGCCGCGCTTCTGCGCGTTGAACGCGGTCGCGTCGTCCTTGAAATATTGGATGAGCGTTCCGGGCTCCGGACCCTCGTACAGGATCTTGGCCTTGCCCTCGTAGATTTGGCGGCGGCGAGCCACGGTCGGCGATACTCCAGCGGCAGTGGAAAAAGGAGCGGCGGCTATAGGCGAGCCGCCGCCCCTTTAGCAATCAAGGCTCGTCGGAGTTCCTGGCCTTTGTCCGGCGCGATGGCGCCGGCTCCGGCTCAGCCTCGGCGGCCGAGCGATAGCCGCGCGACGACTGGAACCAGCCGAGGCGCAGGCCGACGCGGCGGAAGCCCCACACCACCAGCCATCCGACCAGGATCCACGGGATCAGCGTGATCAGGATGACGAGGATCGCAGCGAAGCCGCCGACGAAATTGTCGGCCGATTGCTGCAGCGCATCCTTGAGCGGCGAGCGGACGTCGAAGCCGGGCACGACGCTGCCAGAGCCGTAGTTGAACACCATCGGAGTCCCGGCCAGCGCTTCCTGGTCGGCACCCTTGCGGTCGGCGAGGTCGCGCAATTGCTGGCGGATCTCCTCGGCGCGGTCGCGCAGCCCCTGGCGGTCCAGGACCGGTTCGGGCGAAGCGTTGATGCCGGACGCGCGCGGCGGGCGGGCGAGTTCGGCCTCGATCCGCTGCAGCTCCTGACGGAGATCGGATTCGGTCTTGGTCGCGCCGGAGATCCGGGTCGCGACATCCTCGCCGGTGATCTCCTGATCGACCAGCATCCCGTCGGACTTGGTGACGGTCTCGGTCGCGGCCTTGCCGAACTGCCGCGCGATCTTGGGATCGAGCCGCAGCGCGAGCATCGCCTGCACGTCCTTCTGGTTGACCAGGCGGTAGCGCATGCCGGTGATGCGGCAGCGGTCGATGCCGAGCTTCTCGCACGCCTGCGCATGCGCTTCCTGGACCTGGCCGATGCGGTTGCCGGGCAGGCGGAAGGCATAGCTGTAGTTGAAGGCGACGCCGGGGGCCGCGGTTACGTCGACTCCGGGGCTGGCGACGTCTCTAACCGCCTCGGAGCGGAGGACGGGGGGTTCGGCGGGTTCTTCGCCTGGTTGATGTGGTTTGGAGCATGCCGCGAGCAGCGCGGCGCCAAGAAGGATCGACTTCCTCATACACTCTCCCCTGTTATCCCGCCCGGGGAGAGCGATACACTATCTCATCAATAGGGTAAAGTTGCAGAAGTTGAAGAGCGCGGGTGCGTGCGGCCCGCGCTCTTCGGGGAGTGTCAGTTGACGCGCGCGCGCTTGCCCTTCTGCTCCCACGGCGCGCTCCACTCGATGCGGTGGAGGACGCTGAAGCTTTGGCCGATCCAGCGGCCGAGTCCGGAAAAGGCCCGGCTCAGGCTTGCGTTCAGGTCGGCACGGCTCTCGCGGTACGCACGATCGAAAATCTCGTCTACCATCGTAACCATTCCTTTCCTCTCCTGCGCGCCGGTCAAAGGGCCAGCGGGAAACCGTCGTTGGCGAGCACCTGCTCGACCAGCCGGAGGCGTTTCTCGGGGTCGAGCTGGCGCCAGGCGTTGCTGAGTGTCTCGCTCACCCGCGAAGGGGCGTGCTGGGTGATTTCGGTTCGTGCGGACGCACGGGTGCTGTGGCCATAAGTCATGGCACGCCTCCTTTCCTGTTTTGTTGGCCGCCGGCGTGGGGGCTGGATGGGGAGGGAAAATCCTCGCCGGCGGCTGCACATCATCTATGTTTTCGACCCGACTTTCGCCAATCAAACGCTCGACAGAATCGATAAGCTGGATTTATTAGGTGCGCTGATGAGACGACTTCCGCCCATGGCCGCGATCCGCGCGTTCGAGGCCGCCGCCCGGACCGAGAACTTCACCGCCGCAGCGGCCGAGCTGGGGATGACCCAGGCCGCGGTGTCCTATCAGGTGAAAGGGCTCGAGGAGCGGCTCGGCGCACCGTTGTTCGTGCGCGAGCGCGGCCGGGTGCGGCTGACCCCGCTGGGGCAGCGGCTGCTGCCCGCGCTGACCACCGCTTTCGACACGATCGAGGCGGCGTTCGCAAGCCACCGCCAGGAAGACGAATCGCTGCTGACGGTGACGACGACGCACACCTTCGCCAACACCTGGCTAGCGTGGGTGCTCGGCGCGTTCCAGATGGAGCACCCCGACCTCGCAGTGCGCCTGTCGACCAGCAACGAGGTGGTCGACCTGCGCTCGGGCGACATCGACATCGCGATCCGCGCCGGCCGCGGCGATTGGGACGGGCTCGAGAAACACAAATTGTTCGACGTCGACTTCACGCCGATGGCGTCGCCCGGCTGCATGACCGAAGCGCGCCGCAAGTTCGGCGACAATTTCCAGCCGTCCGACCTGCTCCAGCTGCCGCTGATCAGCCCGCAGGACAGCTGGTGGCAGCAATGGTTCAAGGACTGGGGCGTCGAGACCGAGGGCCGGCCGGCGCCGCGCGGCGGGCTTCGCCTCGACAACCAGGCCAACGAAGGCCACGCCGCGATGGGCGGGCAGGGCTTTGCGCTGATGTCGCCGTTCCTGTGGGTCAACGACATCATCCAGGGGCGGCTGCTGGTGCCGTTTCCCGAAATGGTCTCGAAGCGCGGCTGGTCCTATTGGCTGGTCTATCCGAGCGAGCGGCGGCTGCTGCCCAAGATCAAGCGCTTCCGCGAATGGCTCCAGTCGGAAATGGACAAGGCCCATGCCCAGGAGCAGTCGCTGATGGAGCAGCTGCGCTCGGCGGGCGAGGCGAGCGAGGCGGCTTGAGCCGGAGCGCGCCGATTTAGGCTGACTTCGCCCGCGGGGCATTGCTAATCGGCAGGTCATGCAACCCGACGATCTTCCCTCGACCACCATCGATACGCCGTTCGACGCGGCTTTGTCCGAACGCTACCTGGTCTACGCGCTGTCGACGATCACCGCGCGCTCGCTGCCCGACGTCCGCGACGGCCTGAAGCCGGTCCACCGCCGCCTGCTGTGGGCGATGCGGCTGCTCCGGCTCGATCCCGCCGGCGCGTACAAGAAGTCGGCGCGCGTGGTCGGCGACGTCATCGGCAAATACCACCCGCATGGCGACCAGTCGGTCTATGACGCGATGGTCCGGCTCGCCCAGGATTTCGCGCTGCGCTATCCGCTCGTCGACGGGCAGGGCAATTTCGGCAACATCGACGGCGATAACGCCGCCGCCTACCGCTACACGGAAGCGCGGCTGACGCCGATCGCGATGCAGCTGATGGCCGGCCTCGACGAGGGCACGGTCGGGTTCAAGCCGACCTACAATGGCGAGGAAGAGGAGCCGGAAGTCTTCCCCGGCCTGTTCCCCAACCTGCTCGCCAACGGTGCGAGCGGGATCGCCGTGGGGATGGCGACGTCGATCCCGCCGCACAACGTCTCGGAACTCGCCGATGCGGCGATCGCGCTGATCGACAACAAGCGCATGGACGACCGCGAGCTGTGCGAGATCGTCAAGGGCCCGGACTTCCCCACCGGCGGCGTGCTGGTCGAGGACCCCGACACCATCGCCAAGGCCTATATCAGCGGCCGCGGCAGCTTCCGCATCCGGGCGAAGATCGAGAAGGTCACCGAGAAGGGCGGGGGCTGGCACCTCGTCGTCCACCAGGTTCCCTACGGCGTTCAGAAGGGCAAGCTGATCGAAGAGATCGCCGACCTCATCGCCAACAAGAAGCTGCCGATCCTCGCCGACGTGCGCGACGAGAGCGCCGAGGACGTCCGGATCGTGCTCGAGCCGCGCTCGCGCACCGTGGATTCCGCACTGCTCGAGGAGAGCTTGTACAAGCTGACCGAGCTCGAGACGCGGTTCCCGCTCAACCTCAACGTCCTCGACCGGACCCGCACGCCGGGCGTGATGAGCCTCAAGGAAACGCTGCTCGCGTGGCTCGACTTCCAGTTCGAGGTGATGGTCAACCGGTCGCTCCACCGGATCGCCAAGATCGACGATCGGCTGGAGCTGGTCGACGGGTTCCTTATCGCCTTCCTCAACCTCGACCGGGTGATCGAGATCATCCGCACCGAGGACGAGCCCAAGCCGGTGATGATCGCCGAGTTCGAGCTGACCGACCGCCAAGCCGAGGCGATCCTCAACATGCGCCTGCGCCAGTTGCGCAAGCTCGAGCAGATGGAGCTGACCCGCGAGCGCGAGGCGCTGGCGAAGGAACGCGAGGAGCTCGACAAGCTGGTCAACAGCCAGGAGCGCCAGAAGACCCGGCTCAAGAAAGAGCTTGCGGCGATGAAGGCGAAGTTCGGCGACGAGCGGCGGACCGAGATCAGGCCCGACGCAGCGACCGGGCGGGCCGAGATCGACTGGTCAGCGATGATCGAGAAGGAGCCGATCACCGTCATCCTGTCGCAGCGCGGGTGGATCCGGGCGATGAAGGGCCATCTCGCGCTCGACCAGGTCGGCGAGCTCAAGTGGCGCGAGGGCGACGGGCCGTTCATCCATTTCCACGCCCAGACCACCGACCGGCTGGCGCTGTTCGCCTCGAACGGCCGGGTCTATACGCTCGGCGGCGACAAGCTGCCGAGCGCGCGGGGGTTCGGCGAGCCGGTGCGGCTGCTGGTCGACCTCGACGCCGAAGTGGACATCATCCAGCTGCTGATCGTGCGGCCGGAGATGAAGCTGCTGGTCGCATCGTCGGACGGCAAGGGGTTCCTCGCGACCGGTGAAGCGACTCTCGCCGAGACCCGCAAGGGCAAGCAGCTGGTCAACGTCCGGCCCGGAGCCAGGGTGGCTGTGGTCCGGATGGTGCCAGACAACGCCGACGCCGTCGCGGTCGTCGGAGAGAACCGCAAGATGGTGGTCTTCCCGCTGTCCGAGCTGCCCGAGCTTGCCCGCGGGCAGGGCGTGACGCTGCAACGCTACCGCGACGGCGGGCTGTCCGATGCCACCGCCTTCCGTCTCGAGGACGGCTTGAGCTGGCCGCTCGGCGGCGAGAGCGGGCGGGTGCGGACCGAGACCGATCTCGCCCCGTGGCGCGCTGCGCGCGGCGCGGCCGGACGCATGCCCCCCATTGGTTTCCCGCGCACTAACCGCTTCGCTTGACCCACTCCGGTTAACAACCGCGTTAGGTGGCAAAAAGATACTCGGAATTAACTGCCTGTGGGCCAAGAAGGTCGGATGCAGGCTGCAGCTCACCGCCTGCCGACTGCCGAGAGGCACCGGCGGACGGACAATTCTGGCGCGAAACCGCCCGTCGGAATGGCGGACGATATCGGCTTGCTCGGTGCGCTCCCGATCGCCGCCGCAATCGTCGAGCGCGAGGCCTCCGGGCTGAAGGTCGTCGCGCACAACGGACGTTTTCACGACACGGTCAACCAATCGAGCTGCACGGCCAACGACTGGAACGATGCCGACTGCCTGAAGTCCGGGCCGATCGCCGACCTCCTCAACCGCTTCTTCGACGGCGACGACACCAAGGGTGAGCTCGACTTCAAGGACGGCGAGGGCGTCTCCTGCCGCTATTTCCGGGTCAAGCTCGCGCCGCTCGCCAGGAAGAAAGGCAAGGGCGCGCGGTGCCTGCTGAGCGTGGTCGACCGCACCGTCGAGGTCCAGGCCGAGCGGACGCTTCGCGCCGAGATGCTGCGCGACAGCCTCACCGGGCTCCCCAACCGCCTGGCGTTCACCGAGGCGGTCGAGAAAGCCGGCGAAACCGTCGCGCGTGACCTCGAGCATGCGGTGCTGGTCGTCGACATGCTGCGGTTCAGCCGGATCAATGAATCGATGGGCAGCCTTGCCGGCGACGAGCTGCTGATCACCTTCGCCCGCCGCCTGATCCTCGCGCTCCGCGCCGGCGACGTGCTCGCGCGCACCGGCGGCAACGAGTTCGGGGTGCTGGTGTCGCTGCGCCGCGGAATCGAGGATGCGCTGAAGGCCGCCGAGCGGATTCAGCAGATCATGGCGACGCCATTCAAGATCTCCGACCTCGAGATCCGGGTCGAATGCGCGATCGGCGTGTCGCTGATGCACGCCGGCCAGGATTCGGAGGAATTGTTCCGCAACGCCCAGTTCGCGGTGAAGCAGGCGAAGTCGGCGGGCCGGCCACAGGTCTATGAGCCCAAGCAGGCGACGGAGGCGCGGCGGCGATTCTCGATCGAGACCGAGCTTCGCCGGGCGCTCGACAAGGACCAGCTGCAGCTGTTCTACCAGCCGCTGATCAACCTCAAGTCGGGCCAGGTCGCTGGGTTCGAGGCGCTCGCGCGCTGGACCCACGAGGACCGCGGCGAGATCAGCCCGAGCGAATTCATCCCCGTCGCCGAGGAGTCCGGCCTGATCCTCCAGCTCGGCCGCTGGGCGATGGACAAGGCCGCGCACACGCTCGCCGACTGGGACAAGCAGATCGGCGAGACGCTGCCGCTCTACGTCGGCGTCAACCTGTCGGCGATCCAGGTCGCCCGCGACGACATTGCAGCCGTCGTCGAGAGCGCGCTGAAGTCGAGCGGGCTTGCCGGCGAGCGGCTGACGCTCGAGCTGACCGAAAGCTCGATCGTGCAGGACCCGGCGCGTGCGACCCGCGTGTTCGATGCGCTGAAGGCGCTCGATACGACGGTCGCAATGGACGATTTCGGGACCGGCTATTCGAGCCTCGCCTATCTCCAACGCCTGCCGATCGACGTGCTCAAGATCGACAAGAGCTTCGTCTCTGGAATGATGGTCGACCCCGACGCGGTCGCGATCGTCCGCGCGGTGCTCAGCCTCGCCGAAGCGCTCGGCATGTCGACCACGGCCGAAGGCATCGAGACGGTCGAGCTCGCGACGACGCTGGCGACGCTCGGCTGCGCTTCGGGCCAGGGTTTCTATTTCGCGAGGCCGCTGGAGCCGACGGCTGCG
>Ga0068857_100003913_pt1 | contig 12534 bp, 11 predicted proteins | sample KBSCornC72_FD_66591 | JGI IMG/M metagenome (GOLD analysis project Ga0068857, IMG submission 66591) | Corn rhizosphere microbial communities from Kellogg Biological Station, Michigan, USA - KBS Corn C7-2 | ecosystem: Host-associated > Plants > Roots > Rhizosphere > Soil ...
AATGTCTCGATGAGTCGCGATATTCAACCGACGCAATGGGCTGACCTGCGCACCGTTCTCGTCGGTGAACCCTGCGTCAATTGCGGCAAAGCGCTCAAGATGCAACGCGCGATCGAAGTCGGCCACGTTTTCAAACTCGGCACCAAATACAGCAAGGCTTTTGACGCTTACTTTCTGGACGAAGCCGGCAAACAACAACTTGCCATCATGGGCTGCTACGGCATCGGCGTGACCCGCACGTTGCAGGCGGTTATCGAGCAAAGTCATGATGAGAACGGAGTCATCTGGCCACTTAGCGTCGCGCCTTACACTGTTTGCATTACGCCACTAAATGTCGCTCCGGAGAGTGACGTGATGAAGCGAGCTGAGCAGATCTATTCGGAACTGACCGCAAAAGGCATCGATGTCATCCTGGACGACCGAAACGAAAGGCCCGGCGTGAAATTCAAGGATTCCGAATTGGTCGGCTTTCCATTGCGAATTGGAATTGGCGAGAAATCGCTTGCCAAGGGTGAAGTCGAAGTCAAGCCGCGCGCCGGGGCTTTGATACCCGTAAAAAGCGAGGAAGCGCTGCAAAAGATAATTGAATTGATAGGACGATGACGTTCTCCACTCGAGGAGAGACTTTTAGACTCTATGTCATTCCAGATCCTCTTTGTTCGTCACTGTATTTTTGACGGATGGAGCCTGGATGTTGAAATTTGGAGTTACCCGCCTGCTCTCCACCCACTCATACAACATCGGGAGCAACAGCAGTGTGAGAAATGTCGAACTTAGGATCCCGCCGATCACGACCGTTGCCAGCGGCCTCTGAACCTCCGCTCCGGCGCTGTGCGCCACTGCCATTGGCACAAACCCAAGACTCGCAACCAGCGCGGTCATCAAAACCGGACGCAATCGCGTCAGCGCACCTTCCCATACCGCTTCACACACGCTTTTGCCTCTTTCGCGTAATTGATTGAAGTGACTGATCAACACCAGGCCATTCAGCACTGCTACGCCGCTCAAGGCGATAAAGCCTACGCCCGCCGAAATGCTGAACGGCATTCCCCGCGCCCATAGCGCAAATACGCCGCCGGTGGCCGCCAAAGGAACTCCCGTATAAATCAATACCGTCTGGCGCAAGCTACCCAACGCCACAAACACCAGGACGAAAATTAACCCTAGAGCTACCGGCACCACCATTGCCAGTCGAAGCCGCGCTTCCTTCAGGTTCTTTATCTGACCGCCAAACTCGATCATGTAGCCCTGCGGCAGTTTCACTCCGCTCCGGATTGTCTGCTCCGCTTCGCGCACAAAACTCTCCACGTCTCGGCCACGCAGATTCACCAGAATTGCCGCCCGCCGTTGCCCGGAATCGCGTCGAATCGGATCCACACTCGTGGTGCGCCGCAACACCGCGAGCTTATTCAGGGGCACAAGGCCACTGTCACCCACGCGCACGGGCAGATTTTCGAGCACGCTCAAATCTCCCCGCGCTGCTTCAGGCAATCGCACGACGATATCGAACCGCCGGTTCCCCTCGACAAACAGTCCGACCTCCTCGCCGCCGAGCGCCGTCGTCACCGCCTTATTGACCTCCGCCGCGCTCGCATTGTATTTCACCAGCGCCTCGCGATTCACCAGCACTTCCATCATGGGCGTACGGCCAGAAGCTTCGAATTCCACTTCGCCTGCTCCGGGCATCTTCTCCAGCAGCTCTTTCACTTCAGTCGCCGTCTTTTCAAGCAGATCGTAGTCATCACCGAACAACTTTACCGACACGTCCGCTCGAATCCCCTCCATCAACTCATTGAAACGCATCTCGATCGGTTGCGACATGATGACTTCCTGGCCGGGCACTTTCTCTTCAATCACGTCTAATACACTTTTGGCCAGTTCATCCTTCGTGATAGTTCGCCCATTCACTTTCCGCCACTGGCCTCGCGGTTTATAAGATATGAATAAATCGGCGGCGCCAACCGGCATCGGATCCGTAGCGACTTCGGGCGTGCCCAGGCGCGAAAACACCGCAGCGACCTCCGGCATTTCCGCCAGCAGCGCTTTTTCCGTCTGCTCTTGCATTTCCAGCGAAGTATCCAGGCTCATCGTATTGGTCCTCGTCACCAATGCCGTGAACGAACCCTCGTCAAGCTTCGGCACAAATTCCGCCCCGAGGTTCCGGAACATCATCACTGACACTGCAAGCAGAACGACAGCAGCGGCGCTCACGACCCACCGAAACCGCAGGCACAATTTCAACAGCCGGCCATATCCCGCCTTCGCCCATCGAATCGCAAGATTGTCGCCCTCTTTGATTTGCCCTCGTAATACAAACGAACATAGTGCCGGCATGAGCGTGAGAGCCAGGGCCAGCGCGCTGCCAAGGCACAGCATCACCGTCACGGCCATCGGGTGAAACATTTTTCCCTCGATACCCGTCAGCGACAGAATCGGAAAATAAACAATCGTGATAATGACAACTCCGAAAAACATCGGGCTCGCAACTTCCTTGCTGGCCGCCGCCACCACGTGCAAGCGCTCCTCACGTGTCAGCTTCCGTCCGAACTGATGCTGCTTCGCTCCAAGACTCCGTACGATGTTTTCCACGATCACCACCGCCCCGTCAATGATCAGCCCGAAATCAATCGCGCCCAGGCTCATCAGATTTCCAGAAATTCGGCCCTCCACCATCCCAGTCATGGCAAATAGCAGCGACAACGGAATCGCCGCCGCGACAATCAGTGCAGCCCGCCAGCTTCCCATCAGCACGAGTAGAACCGCGACCACCAGCACCGCGCCTTCAAAAAGGTTTCTTGCAACGGTTTTGATGGTGCGCTCCACCAGATCAGCGCGATCATACACTGTTTCTATCACAACCCCTTGCGGCAGCTTTGGCCGGATTTCTTCAATGCGGTCAACGACACGCTTCGCCACAATTCGGCTGTTCTCGCCGCTCAGCATCAGCACGGTCCCGAGCAGAGCCTCTTCTCCGTTGCGTGTCGCCGCGCCAGTTCTCGCCTTGGCCCCGACCCCCACGTCAGCGACATCTCTCACCAGGATCGGCTTCACACCGGCGCCAAATTTCACCGGCAGGTTGGCGACTTCCTCCGTTGTCTGCACGCGGCCCACGGATCGGATAATCAATTGTTCCTTGCCCTGGCTTACCACGCCGCCCCCGGCGTTCTCAGAATTTTCGGTCAACACGTTCGCCAGCTCAGTAAACGTGATTCCAACCTCGGCCAACTTCTCCGGCTTCGGCAGCACGACGATCTGCTTCTCGTAGCCGCCACTGCCGTTCACATCGGCCAGCCCGGGCACGGTGCGCAACATCGGTTTGATCACGTAATCGTGAATGACTTCCAACTCCATCAACTGCTCGCGCCTCGTCACCGGTTTGTTTGTCGCGGCCGGTCCATAGTCCACAACGTAAAAGACGATTTCCCCCAGGCCCGTTGTAATCGGCGCGAGTTTTGGCGCGAGGCCGCGCGGCAGTTTCTCAATCGCATTCTGCAATCGTTCGCTGATCAGTTGCCGTGCCCGGTAAATGTCCGTTTTGTCTTTGAATATGAGAGTAATTTGCGACAGCCCAAACTTGCTTAGCGACCGCACCTCCGTCATTCCTGGCACTCCTGACAGCTCAACTTCCAATGGAAATGTCACCAGCTTTTCGATCTCCTCCGGGGCGAGTGCGGGCACTTCCGTATTCACCTGGACCTGGATATTCGTAATGTCCGGTACCGCATCTATTGGCAGCCGCACTGCCGACCATACGCCAGCGAGCGTGAGACCTGCCGCGGCCAGCAGCACGAATAGGCGATGCCGCAGCGAGAAATCAATGATCGCATGAATCATACCTATTCTTCGCTTGCGGACGCCTGCACCTTGTATAGTGGCAATCCCGTCAAAATTTCCAATTCCTGCGCGGCTTGCAGGGCATCATGCTTCGTTTCCAGAATAGCCTCCATCGCTTCAAGATATTGCTTCTGCAATTCCACATACGTCGCTACCGGCACCGCTCCCTGACGGTAATGTCGGTCCGCCAACTCCGCCGCCTCTCTCAATTTCGTAGCGCTATCCGCTCGCCAGTGCGACATTTCCTCCAACCGTGCTTCGTACGCAGCCGCGTTCTCAACGATCTTCCGCTCGATGTCCCGTAGCGCCACGCTCAGCGATGTTTCGGCCTGCTTTTCCCGCGCTTTCGCCGTCTCGATGTTCCCGTGGTTGCGGTTCCACAACGGCAGCGGCACAGTCACTCCTACGCCGACGGTCCGTTCCTTCTCTCCCACGCGTCCGCTCTCATCTTGCGAATAAAATGGCCCTACAGAAACGCTCGGATACCGTTCGTTCTTCGCCAGTGATACCCTGAAACCCTGCTGCTCCAATTCCACGCGTCGAATCCGTAACTCGAAACTGTTCGCGGCCGCCGACTCAATCATCCGCTCGATCGAATTCAATTTCTCAAACGAGATGTCCGGTTGTGCGATCCTAAGAACGTCCGATGCCCGCCTCCCGCGCAACTGGTTCAGATTTACCAACGCCACACGTGTTGCCTGCTTCGCTTCGCTCGCCTTTCTTTGCGCCGTCAGAGTGTTCGCCTCGACGATTCGCGTCTCTAGCAGAGGTGTCACGCCCGCAGGCTCTCTCTGGACGAACACATCGGTCAGCGCCCGAAACCGTTCTGCCACTTCGTCAGCTACATCGGCCTTTGCTTGCGCTGCGAACACCTCAAACGCAGCCGCCCGCGTCTTCGCCACCAGCGTCGCTTTGAACTGCTCGAGCCCAAGCTCTGCCAGTTGTATCTGCCGATTTGCAATTGCTTTGCGCAAGCCAGCCCGACCAGGATATTCGAAGGTCTGCATTACTGATACCGACCACGCAAGACCTTCACCCATCAGACCCGATTGCGCATCCTGCGCCCGTTTAGCGCCCACTTGCGATGACAACTCAGGATTTGTCCACGACGCTGCTGTCCGACGTTCACCTTTCGCCGCAGCGATCTCTGTGCGGTAAAAGTTCAGTTCGAGATTTTTCTCCAGCACCTCTTTCACCAGTGCTTCAACGGTGACCTCATTTGTGCCGATCGATTGCGCCATAGCGCTGGCTGCGGCATCCACAGAAAAGATAATCACAACCACTCTCAAAAAATTCGCTTTCATAAATCAACAATGAGACAAATTAAAAAGGAAACAACAGAACCGGCGTGGACCACGCCGACACATCGGGAATGCCCCTCAGAATGAGGCGCCAATCAGGAATGAAGAGAAGGACCGCGAATCGGGACTGCTACCACGGAATAGGAGCGCCAGTTATCTGGCAGCAGAACCAAAACATCAGAATCTGAAAGTGCAGGACTTACGGGGTAAGCGGGTTCCACGTTAGGGGAACCAACGTTTTCCAGGAGCATCGCAAGAAAAACAGCCGCTACGTCGCTGCTGTCGGGCGTTTTGTACACGCCGCGCTCGACTACGTCGCATGAATCACCAGCGCAATCCGGCTGCCCCTTTGTGTCAGCGGCGCACTGAAGAAACGAGAAGCCCGGGAGCTTCTCCAACTGACAATGCTGCGTCGCTGGCAACCAGATTGCCAGGCACAACAAACTTGCAATCGCCTTCCACCGACTCACCCTCTACCAATACCTCATCCCGACTTCCCATCAACCTTTATTTGTGGGAGGGGTCAGATTCGGTGCCCCAAAAGCTTTGGGGTGAAAAGGGAGAGGACTCCGTACAATAGATAGTCGAATTGATAGGACGATGACGTCCGCCTGGCGCAAAAAATTTCACGTGCCTGGCGGCAACGTTTCAGTTCTAACAATTCGATGCGCCAATTAGCGGTTCGAATCTCCTCTTCGATTTCTCCACATTTCGGGGCTGCCTTCCTTGCGTTCAGGTTGCTCCGGACGCTCCACTTCCGGCTCTCTCGCCTTCAATAGCCAGAAATCAGTAATCAACCGCGCCAGCTCGATGCTGTTCTCAAAATCCATCTCCTTCACCATGAACGAATTGGCCCCAAGTTGATAAGCCGCGTTGACATCCCGGATGCTGTCAGAGGAGGTCAGAACGATAACGCGCAAAGATTTCAGCCCGGGCGCCTGTCGTATCCATCTCAGAACCTCGAATCCATCCATCCCCGGCAGCTTTAAATCCAACAAGACAAGCGCCGGCAATGGATATTCGTCGCGAATCGAGTATTTTCCATTACCCGACAAGTACGCCACCGCTGCCTCCCCATCCCTCACAACGAATAACGGATTGTGAACGCCCGCGCGTTCGAAGGCCTTTCGGATAATCGTGATGTCATCTTCGGAATCTTCTACCAGCAAAATTACTAATCGCTCCGACATATATAATCTTTCGCTCTTAATTTCGTCCACTAGCTGCCGTTTGGTCATAGGGTGCTCACCCTCTTCGGCGGCCCAAATCGCCATCATTCGCAAATCCCGCGTCTCTGAAGGGGCATTCACCCCATACAAGAAGGCTCCGCGGCTGCTAAAACGATTTGCGAAAAGTGCAAGAGCTGCCGCTGATACTGTTGGCCGAGGATCGTGAAGACGATATCCTCCTCCTCCAGCGCTCGTTCTTGCAAGCTGGCATCCGCAACCCATTCCAGGTCGTGAGAGATGGCGAAGACGCTATCGCTTATATGGAAGGTACTGGCAACTATTCAAAACGAGACGAATTTCCTGTTCCGGAGCTAATTCTGCTCGATCTCAAACTGCCGAAGCTCGACGGTTTTGAAGTGCTGAGATGGATCCGCTCTCAACGCAATTTCACCGGCATACGCGTTGTCGTCCTCAGTTCATCGGGAAGTATCCAGGATGTCAATCTGGCTTACAACCTTGGCGCGAACTCCTTCCTCGTAAAACCATCGAATTTCAACGATTTCGCCGAGTTAAGCAGTTTTATTAACGATTACTGGTTTGTGCTCAGCAGGACTCCAGAGAGATTTCGAAAGCCGGCTAGAACGGAACCGAGACCGCAAAAAAAGGATGTTCTTATCCGCGAAAAGCGCTCCGGTTGCTTTTTCGCCGGACATGCCCGATGGGTCACCGCACGGGCCGATGCCCTCGATTTCGAACGAATCGAATTGGCCGAAACAGTCGCGACTGCAGAACATTTCGAGGGAGTGGAAATCGTTGTGGCCTACGAAGCGCCCGTTTGTGAGCTAACTGTCCCGGTCGCCTTCGCTGGTATTCGACGCCCCTGACTCTCATGAAACCTCGCATTTGCGTCTGCTGCGGTAACGCGCTCACCCATGACCGGCATCCGCACCCGAAGTACGACCACCTTTGCGTTGATTGCGCCACTTTCTTTGACCAGGCAGTCCAGGAGGATCTGGAATGGAGTATGCAAAGACGCGCATCCGACGCTGAGAAATCGTTCGCGTTGCGCCGCGCGTATTTAGACGATCTGGGGTCCTGAATTAGAATTTTTGCCAGAGCAGGTCTGTCGAATCCGCTCTACGCTGTTCATAATGGCGAAGAAGCTATTGCCTATCTGATGGGTGAAGCTCCTTATACGAATCGCAACGAATATCCCTTGCCCGACATCGTGCTCCTTGATCTTAAGGTGCCCGGGATTGACGGGTTTGAAACGCTGCGTTGGATTCGTGAGCAACCAGGGATACGCAATATTCCGGTAATCGTTCTGACTTCATCTGAGGAAATCCGCGATGTCAACAAAGCGTACGGGCTCGGCGCCAATTCATTTCTCGTCAAGCGAATGGATTTCGAAGATTCCACCCAGCTTGTGCGTACACTCCACGCATTCTGGATCAAAGCTTCTCGCCGGCCAGAAACCTTCCGTCCCTCTCCCCAGCCGGTCCCGCCGGCACTTGATAATCCGGCTTCCGAAACACCCGCAAATTCAAACTAAGTCTAGCTGTCGCGGCCTTCACGAATCGAGAATCGTCGAGGGCACGCACAAGTGGCTCGACCAGCCACCTCCCGATTTTTCACCGCCCTTGCATTTACTTCTATCGTGCCAGAAAATCGAGCATATCCATCAATTCTTAGTCTCGACTCGCGCATAAAAAGGAAAGACCAGACAAATGCCGGTCTTTCCTCATTGTCAGCGCTTCATCGAAATCAGACATTTGGCCCGCCATCTCCACTCGAGCAATCGGTAAAACCAATGAACAAAATCGTAATTCTGTTCTGCGAAGGCAGTCGGTAATCGATAAGTTGCACATGGGCAAATCCCGCGACATGATAAGCAACATTGTCTCCAGAACTACGCACGTCGTCGAACACCGGCACGATGATATCCACGCCTGAAAGATTGTTGAGGGCGCTTCGCATGCTGCTCCGGTTGGAAACGCCTGCTCTGCCAATTACCCAATCGCCGGCGTTAATCTCCTGATCCGCGAGATTGTCTGGATTTACATAGTTAGTGCTGTCTCCGGGAGGAACCAGGCTCGTTAACAACGCGGAATCGCTCAAATCGCCATTCCATGTCAGCCAGCCAAAATTGTCCAGTTGCGCGCCATTTACAATGTCGGTGATGACGCTATTCGTGGGCACGTTGCTCAATAGTTGAGCGGGAAGTGCAATCGGAAACGAAGGGCATGTTTGCGCTTGCGCAGCAGCAGGGCAGACGAGCAAAGCTCCTAAAAGGGAACCCACTGCAATGACACGTGATGCATGACGTTGGAAACGGTTCATATTAAGTCCTTACGATGTTGAGGTTACTGTATTACACCAGCATCCTCCTAAGAGCACCGGTCGTACCAACGCAAGAGTCGATCGAATTCATCCAAAACAAATAGGAACTGTTTCGAAATGAGACACTCATGCCCAGTTGGCGAAGGCGTAATTCACGGAAACTTTTTGGTTAACGACGAAGGTGCTCTCCATGAACCGGGCAAGCGGCCTGGCATGCCGCTCCTGCAGAGCTTGAGAAGAGGCAGAGGGGTGCTTGCGCAGCTACAGACATGGCGCGCCTACGGAGCTCATAGAGCGGAGAGTGGGAAGGCCGCCGTGACTTCAAAATGCCTTTGGACTCAACATTCACTCATACTGGCGCACCCGTCGCGGCGGCAGAGGGCGACAAAGCACGCCTGAATTTGACTGGGGCACAGGGCGTGATCGCCTGGCTCATCGCACTCAACGCCCAGGGTTTGTTTGCCCCAGGCGCCGAGTTGAAAGACGCAGTTCCCAGTCAATTCGCCGGCTCATTGACTCTGGAACAGCGAACCTGCCGCCCAGTTGAGCTGGGCCGGCGCAGAACGCTGGGACCCGCCGCTAACAACAGACCACCGTCCGCCTGCAAAGTTCCCCGTTCCCCCATTAACTGAGGAGTACACCTCCTGAGCTGTATTGCTCTCTCCACCGGTCACAGACGCGCCGAAAAAGACTGCTTTGTTGCGCGCTCCGCCAGTGATTGAAGCACATCCTCCCCGCGCTTCGTTGAAAGCTCCACCGCTTACGGACGCACTTCCAAATGTCGCGCTATTTAGTGTTCCGCCAGTGACAGACGCATTTGCCGCACTGGCTATGTTTTGGTCGCCGCCAACGACGGTCGCGTATGGACCAGAGATCGTATTTTGGGTGCCGGCGACAATTCCGCCGACGCTGGAGTAGGACGGCCAGAGACCTAACACTAAATTGTGTGAGCCGCTCTTCACGGGAGGCGTGAACAATGTTTCATTATATCCGATGATGAGGTTACCCAGTCCAGTCGCGACCGGAAATCCGGCGTCATTAGTGTTGCCCCAGGTATGCCCGCTACCGTCTCGGATATTCAGGTTAGCCCCGGTAATGTAGATTTCATTGCCATCACGCGAGAAGTGTTGAAGCAGACTTTGAAGATTTGTTACCGATGTCTGAAGGGACGCAATTTGTCCGGCTTGAGCCTGCACCTTCGCTTCCAGTGCAGTCACCCTGTCGGCAAGGTTTTGATCTGAAGCCGCAAATGCATAAACAGGCAATAGGAGGCAACTACTGGCCACCACTGAACGGCAAATGCTGTGAATGGAGCTAAACATAGTTTCTCACTTTCATTTTTAGTTGTTGATTTGAACCCTTTTGATTGAACCTGTGGAAGCCGGTGTCGTAATTCCCTGTTACAAGGGCAAAAAGCATCCGGATTTCTCAATTCAACCTCAAAGGTTAAATACATAGTTACAGAAAACCTTTGTCTCAAATGGGTAATAACCAGCAGCAGCGGGGAAGGATGTCACCCATACCAATCACAGGCATGTGTGGATTAGGGCATTTATCCGGAAGGAAAAATTCGAAAAACATGGCCGGGGCAGTGCCGAAAAACTGCGTTTTCCCGTGACCAACTAAACACTGAGTACGGAGTTATGGCTTCCGAACGGATTCGCGACCGATTCCTGAGCGCCTGGATCAGGCAGCCATTTGCCATCCACAACAAACTTGTATTCGTAACGTCCGCGGGGCAGGAAAATGGTCGTGTCCCAAGCCTCACCACTTTTATTTAGCGGCGTCCCATTTGGATCCCAGCCATTGAAACTTCCTGCGACGGAAACTGCTTTTGCCCCATTCGCCTCGACTTTGAAATGCACTTGAACCTTCAACCCGATCAATTCTCCCTTTGCGCTGGGCTCCAACCCAACTGATCTCTCCACATCACTGTGTTTGATGCGCGGCTTGTGATTTGTCCCGCCGCCATTTCCGACAGAATCCTGTCCTCGTCGTGCAGCCATTGCACAGCAGAGTATGGGCAATTCACCCCGGTCTGAATATGGGGTATCCACCGTATGGCGAGATAGTTGGCGTAGTATCAGTAAAAACTGTTAGTAAAATGTTGCCTTTTGCTGGCTTCGTCCGGAGGCAGTGTATGAAACCGACCTTCGCCTCCGATCGACAGGGTGCTCTATTCACTGCCCGAAGAAGGCGGGACGGTCTATTGGCTCGCGTGGATGGCCGACAGCCGCCGAGTGGCCATCGCCCGTGACTACGGCAAAATAGCCTTATGGGATCTCGACACCATCGGCCAGATCCTCGCCAGACTGGAACTGAACCTGTGAATGGAATCGCAAAGACCCGGAAATTTGGTGATTTGTGGAGAAGTGGCTAAAACCCGGGAATCAGTTACTATTTCAGAGAGCAATCAACTTATGAATCGCGTCAAAAGCTGCCTGTTATTGGCAGCAACCTTCATCTCATCATCTTCGCTCGCGTTCACTACCAACGATGCCGTTACCGTCTTCAATGCCTATAACAGCGCCTTTCAGGTCGCCGGTTATTATCCCGGTTGGTGGACTGGCGCTGAGGAAATTGAGATGGCCGAGGATGCATTTGAGAATTCTCCGACGCTCGCCCGCCAAAGCAACGTCTCCACTGCCCTCTCCCAATTCGCTGCCAATCACACCTCCAATTGGATCAGCGGCGGAGGATTCAACAATTACAATGACGACATTTGCTGGGCCGTGATTGCGTTCGCCCGCGGATATCTCATCACGGGCAATACTACTTTCCGAAATATCGCTAAAAGCAATTGGGACGGCATGTATGCCCGCGGATGGGACACGAATTTTACCGGCGGCGGCTTGTGGTGGAACACGGACAACATGTTCAAGAACGCCGCCGTGAACGGTCCAGCTGCGATTGGGGCCTGTCTGCTCTACGGCATTTACAACGATCCTTCTTATCTGACGAAAGCGCAGGCAATTTACGCCTGGGAACGCCGCGTCTTGCTGAACACTTCCAGCGGCTCAATCGCCGACGGCATCACCTGGAGCAATGTGACGACGACCGGAGGCGCGACTACGTATAATCAGGGCACATTTATCGGTGCTGCCAACCTGCTCTATCGAATCACAGGTTTGCCGAACTATTATCAGGATGCGCTGCTCGTCGGAAAATACACGCAAAAGAATATGTCCAGCGCCGCAGGCATCCTGCCCGAATATGTTTCCAACTCCGATGTTTCGGGTTTCAACGGCATCTTTTGTCGCTGGGTGGCGCGTTACGCCAAAGATCAACGTCTGTGGTCCGCTTTCGGCCCCTGGCTCGGCACCAACGCCAACGCTGCCTGGAATATTCGCAACGTCAGCAACCTCGCGTGGCAAAAGTGGGCAACACCGATGGGCACCAATGCACCGGACCAATGGGGCTGTTCGGCGTCTGTTGTCGTGATGCAGGTGGCCGATCCGAGTCCCGCAGATGCTCTTCAAATCAGTCCGGCATACGGATTTGTCGGCATCGCACAGCGCAACATTGTTCCGCCTCCCACCAGTGTGAGCTTTTTGCTGACCAATGCGGGGTCGGGTATCGTCAATTGGAATTTGTCCAACACGTCATCCTGGCTCAGCGCATCTTCCAGCAGCGGAACGCTTTCGGCCAGCGGCGACTCTGCCAACGTTGTCGTGAGTTTGGTTGGCTCCGTCGCGACAAATCTCGCTGCCGGGCGCTACTACGCCAATGTAGCCTTCACAAATGTCTCCGATGGGTACTTGCAAAACCGATTGTTCGAATTGATCATTTCCGCAAGCAATGCGCCCGTGTTGGTTTCGGGCCTCAATGCCGGCGTCATCGCACCAAACACCGCAACTTCCCCTTCTCCCGGCGCTACGTCCTTCGATATC
>Ga0068857_100003916_pt1 | contig 12530 bp, 13 predicted proteins | sample KBSCornC72_FD_66591 | JGI IMG/M metagenome (GOLD analysis project Ga0068857, IMG submission 66591) | Corn rhizosphere microbial communities from Kellogg Biological Station, Michigan, USA - KBS Corn C7-2 | ecosystem: Host-associated > Plants > Roots > Rhizosphere > Soil ...
TAAGGGCAAAGTTTGGGGACATTAGGTGCCGGGGTCCTAGCCGTTTTGGGGCGACCTTGCTGGAGCGCCAAGGGTTATTGGACGACAAGCCGACTGAATGGAAACACGTACGCTTGCAGGAAAACTAAAATTCCGACGAGCACCGCGAGCGCGAAGCTGTGAAAGAAAACGTAGCGGAGAATGCTGCTTTCGTGACCATACCAATTCGTCGCCGTGCTCGCGACGACGATGCTTTGGGCATCGATCATTTTGCCCATCACTCCGCCGGAACTGTTTGCGGCGGACATCAGCACTGGGCTGATTCCGATTTGTTCGGCAGTGATTCTTTGAAGACTGCCGAAAAGAACATTTGAAGCGGTGTCCGAGCCGGTTAAAGCAACGCCGAGCCAACCGAGCATCGCGCCGAAAAATGGATAGAGCTTGCCGGTTTTGGCCAGGGCAAGTCCGAGAGTTGCGTCCGTGCCGGAATATTTGGTGACGTAGCCGAGAGCGAGCATCGCGGCGATGGTGACCAGGGAATAACGGACGCGCACGAGAGTTTCCCAAAAAGTGCTGGCAAGGTTCGCTGGTGAAAATCCCATGAGCAGACCGGCGAGGATGGCCGCGGCTAGAATTCCGCTGCCGGTTGCTGAAAGCCAGTTCAATTTGAAAATCGCATCTTCAGGTTTGGTTGGTTTTTCGGGCGTGGGCTGTGGGACAACGGGAACGGTCCGAACCACGACATTGTGCAAGCCGACGATTTGAAAAGAAGGCGAAGATAGTTTGTCCAACGCGGTCTTCACGTAAGGAACGCCCCAAATGAACACGAGCAGGCTCAGGAGAATCCATGGTGTCCAGGCGGCTCGAATTTTGGCTGGGTCGTGAGCGGCCTCCATAGCCCCGGAAACGGATGGGATGTTTGTGGCTTCTGCATACTTCCACCCATCTTTTGGTTTCCAGAACTTGAGCAGACTGACCGTTGCCACGACAGACGAAATCGAGGCGATAATATCCACCAGCCATGGTCCATGAAAATTCGAGACAAGAAATTGCGGGACGGCAAAGGCAACTCCCGCTGTGAGCGCCGCCGGCCAGACGCCGAGCAGTCCGCGAAAGCCGGCCATGGCCCAAACGACCCAAAACGGGACGAGTAACGAGAAGAATGGAAGCTGGCGGCCAACCATTTGGGACAGTGTGACTTCGCTGATACCGGTAACCTTGCTTAGGGCGATGATCGGAGTGCCGAGTGCTCCAAAGGCGACGGGAGCCGTGTTCGCGATGAGCGATAAACCGGACGCAGCGAGCGGTCTGAACCCGAGTTGAATGAGGATCGCGGCTGTCACGGCCACAGGGGTTCCGAACCCAGCCGCGCCTTCGAAAAATGCGCCGAACGAAAAGGCGATCAGGATGACTTGAATCCGCGGGTCGGGCGCCAAACGCGAGAGGCTTGAGCGCAACACTTCGAAAAGCCCGGCTTTTACGGTAAGTTGATATAGGAAAATCAGATTGAGAATAATCCAACCAATGGGAAAGAGGCCGTAGGCTGCGCCAAATACTGCGGAAGCCATGGCCGGCTTAACTGGCATTCCGTAACCAAACAGCGCAATGGCCAACGCAATTGCGAGTCCCAGCAGCGCGGACAGATGAATCCGAATTTTGAAGAGAGCGATCGAACTGAGCAGTACCGCAACTGGCAGCGCGGCCATCAGGGTGGATAGAAAAGAATTATGAAATGGGTCATAATTCTGCGGCCAGGGGGCAAGCATGAGGCGGTGATTAGTGATTGGTAATTGGTGATTAGAAATCCGCAGGGCTTTTTAGCCATTCCCACGCATTGAGCTAGCGAGCCAACTGAGATAGCGTTTATTTCCGCGATTAATCGGCAAAACTAGAAATTCGGGCGTGTCGTAGGGATGCTCGGCCAGAATCAATTTTTCCAACGTATCCAATTTGGAAGTAACGGTTTTAATTAGCATCAAGACTTCAGCTCCGGTCTCAATTTTGCCTTGCCACCAATAATGCGATTCGAGTTTCGGAATCAGATTGGCGCACGCAATCAGGTGTTTGGTCAAGGCCGCTTTGGCCAATCGGCGGGCTGTCTTCAAATCGGGCGCTGTGACCAGGACAATGGAAAATGATTTGGCGGGCCTCATCTTGGACGCTGCAGAAGGTTATTCCACATTTCCTAATTCCTTTATTTCGACGTTTCGATAAAAAACTTCCGCGAATTCGAGCTGCAGGGCGATCCTGCCTTTTCTCAACGGAACCCACTCGCCGTTGACTTTTTCCTGAATGTGGGAAGCTCGATTGTTTACTGTGCCGTTGATAATATAAGTCGCCTCATCACCGCGCACGATTACTTCAACCGTATTCCAGTCTTCATGTTCGTTCATCGGGTTGCGAATAACGCGCCGGATGCCCTCGGCTACACCCTGAACAAATGGCACACCGCCTTTTTCGGTATCCATGAATGTTGGCCTCACGACCAGGTTCGTGTGAATCACTCCCGCTTCATTCGTAGTTACAATACTCACCAGATTGGTTGTGGCGGGATCAACGAAACCCGCGAGACGTGTATTGACCGTGAAAATATCACCGACGTCGTTCTCCTGAATTTGACATTCAATGCAACGTGGCCACACACCGTCCTTTCCAACGACGTGATACATGATTCCAGCATCGCGTCGTGATTTCATGCGAGGTTGAAAGCGCTTCTCGCCCCATTTGTATTGCAGCCGCAAGTGGTAATTCGAATATTCCTTATCCGTGACGATGTAGCCAGCCGGTTGAGCGGTCCCTGCCCGCGCATCTTTGTACATATGGATCGTCCCGTTCTCGACCTGAACGAGATGATTTGGGTCATCGCTCCTGGCATTGCGGATGACCCTGTACCATCCATTGAGATTCGTGCCGTTGAAGAGAGCCGTCCAGCCTTCATGGCCTGTCGATTCCGCAGCCAAAATCCTGATTGGATTGGCAAAAAGTATGATTGCGATGCAAACGGCAAAAACGTGAAAGAGCATTGCAAACATATTCGGGTTTTGCTGTTTCAATCTGACGATTCGGTCTCCATGTATCAAGGTGATTCCTGGGATAATCCTCAAAGGGGGCGCACTCACCAATGCCGCAGAAACGACCGGAGCGCCGTCGCCGCTCCACTCTGCCGGTGGACTCCATAGGGTAGCGTTTTTCGCATGATTTAACGTCAGGTGAACATCGCGCCCGGATGGAGGATAGACCTGATTGTTCCGAGGGGAATTGGGAATTGGTTTATAAAATGAAAAGGAGTCTTATGAATAAAAAATGGGTCATAGCGAGTTGTGTGTTGATGTTGGCGTTAGTTCGCGCGAGTGGTCAAACGTCCGGAGGGACCAGTGGTGGTGGAACAACGGGTGGAGGCACAAGCTCCAGTGGTACTAGCGGGCAAGGGACCACAACCAGCGGTCAGCAGCCGACCGTGCCGAATCCTCAACAATTACCGCCCGGTTTGCAGAATCAAAATCCATTGCCTCCCGGGTTGCAAAATCGGGAACAATTGCCACCGGGATTACAACGGGGAGGTGTGATGGCAACGAATCACTTCGGCAGAACGTTTACGAACCAAGGAAATTTTACAAACGGTTTTGCGAGAAGAACAAATCAATTTGGAAATACGAATATGTCACCGACTGGCGGCGACACGAACCGGGTATTTTCGACAAATCATTTTGATTTCAGACATTTTGACCGGAGTCATTTCAAGGATTCAGCAACTACCCCGGCCGATCAATCACTGCTCATCCGGATAAAACAAACGATTACGACAGAAATATCCGTAAGCACGTCTGGAGGCGTCAATTTTATCCCGATTCATATCTCGGTTGATTCGGGACGTGTCAGCCTTTTCGGGGTGGTTGCAAATGCAGCTCAAGCCCAGCAAATTCAGTCGGTTGTATCAGGAATGCCGGGCGTTGCCGCGGTGCAAAACTCGTTGAGCACCATGCCACAGGATCAGGCCGTTAACGAAAATGACAGAGTAATCCTGGCGCAAATTCGGCAAGTGATTCCATTAACGCCGACAGGTGGGGCCTGGATGCCTGTTGCTTTCGACGTAAGGCAGGGGGTCGTTGCAATCGCCGGTATCGTACCAACTACGCAGGAAAGTCAGCGGATCGAAACGGTGGTCCGACAAGTGCCCGGTGTGGTGCAAACATCGAACACGTTGATTGTGGATACATCATCCTCATCCCGCACAACGACGCCGACATCGGCGCAGCCGCAGTAATAACAGTTTGATGTTGTTAGTAGGTAGTTGATAGCAGCCGCATTTCAAGATGCTGTCGCGAGGACAGCGCCTCTCGTTCCGTGAGGTCTTGGAATGCGGCTGTCCTTTGCCGCTTTTACCCCGATTCGGTAGGAGCCCCGTATTTCATTTGCAATAACCAGCGATTAGATTGAGCCTGCTCATCCCGCGATGGCGGGTTGCAACTGGATGAAGACGTATTACGACCCGGGGGCGCAACGGGCGACAAAGGTGAATGAATTGTTCACGCGCATCGCGCCACGATATGATCTCATCAACGATCTCCAAAGCTTCGGACTGCATCGATATTGGAAGAGCCGAGTTGTCACGGAAGCAAAGCCGCGTGCGGGAGAAAAAGCGCTGGACCTTTGCTGTGGGACAGGGGACATCGCATTGGGACTGGCTCGGAATGGGGCGGAGGTGACAGGTTTGGACTTCAGCAGTAGAATGCTTGAAATCGCACGGGATCGACGATCCAAGGGAGGCGGAGCTTTCGCACGCATGCAATTCACGCAAGGTGACGCGCAAAGTCTGCCGTTTCCGGATGGCACGTTTGACATTGTAACGATTGGTTACGGTTTGCGAAACCTCGCGAGTTGGGAGAAAGGGCTGAGCGAAATGAAGCGCGTGGCCAAGCCCGGAGGGCGATTGGTGATTTTGGAGTTTGGCAGGCCGGAAAACAGGGTGTGGAGAGCGATTTATGAGGGTTATTTGAAAGTGTTCTCGCCGCTTTTGGGGCTTGTGATTTGCGGGGATGCAGCCGCGTATTCGTACATCCTCGAATCGCTGAAGCATTATCCGGCACAGCAAGCCGTCGGGGAGAAAATGCGAGAACTCGACATGACACATGTGCGAGTGATTGATCTGCTGGGTGGGGCGATGAGTATTAATTACGGGGAGAAGGGCGGTTGAAGCACCAAGATCCAAACGCCAAGCTCCAGAGAAGGACCGAATCTCAAACTCCAAACCCAAGCACGCATATCTCAAACTCTGATCGAATTCGCGGACATACAAAATGGCGAACGCAGCGCGTGCAGCGTTACCTGGAATGTGGTCCTGGCAAGCGCTGCGTGCTTTAAGCGAGAGTAGGATCGACTTCGTACGGCTGCCAAAGCCAGCGACCTTCCATGCCGCCGGCAATAGTAAGAGTTTGGCCTGTGATGTGGCGAGCCAAGGTATCGGAAGAAAGAAATACGGCGGCATGAGCGATGTCGGCCGGGCGGGCGATTTGCGGGAGGGCCATGGTAGCGATGACTTTTTTGATTATGCGAGCATCGCGGAGTTTGGCTTTGTTTCGTGGGACGATGGTCCAACCGGGGCAAATGCAATTGATTCGTCCACCGCAGTAATCGCGAGTGTGTGGCGCCAGGCGGGCCAATTCATTTTTCAACGTGCGAGTGAGGCCGTAGGCAATGGCGGCTTTGCCGGCGGAATAGTCTGCGTGGCCGGCTTCGCCAAAGACTGCGGCGGTGGAGGAAATGAGGACTGCATTCCCTTGTTTTTGTTTTGCGACAATACGGAAAAATTCGCGGACAGTTAGGAATGTGGTGGTAAGGACGCCGTCCAAGGTTTGTCGCCATTGGCCCAGGGACATGCGATGCAAAGGAATATCTTCAGTTACCCAGGAACCGGCGTTAGCGACGAGTGTGTCGATCCGACCAAAATGACTGAGCGCTTTTGCGAAGAGGCGTTTGACCTGCGCCTCTTTGCTGAGGTCGGCTTGAATGGTTAACGAGTCGGACAGATTGAGAACGCGACGAAGCGCATCGATTTGGGCATGACTGCGACGGTATTGAAGAGCAAGCTTCGCGCTTTCAGCGGCAAATTTTTGAACGATGGCAGAACCGATGCCACCGGAGGCGCCGGTAATGAGAACCACTTTTTCGGCCAGATCGGTGTTCATTGTGAGATTGGCAACCCGTGATCAGTGATTGGTAATTGGCAGCCGTAACTCAACGGCTTAAGGTCGATTTTTGAGTTCAATTTTGGCCCATTCGCGCGCCTGGTCAGGGGTTTTGAGTTCGTCCTGGAGTTGTTTTTCGCGAATCTCGGCAAGGAGCTGGCCTATGGAGGGGCCGGGCTGCATGCCCATGGCGAGGAGATCATCGCCGGTCAGGAGGGGAGGACGAATTTCGGGTTGTTTCTCAAGCTCTTTGGCTTGTTCGACGAGAAAGCCATAAATGTCGAGCCGGCCATGCGAGCCAAGGCAATCAAGACGATGGAGTTGGAGTTCGAGTGGGAAGGTGGGGCGCATTAACAAACGGCGAAGGGTGGACTTGCGCATTTCCAACACATCTTTGAATTGCATATGGCAGCGGACGGCAATGACAATATCATCGATTTGTTTTCGCGGGAAACGGAGCCGTTCGAGTATTTTTTCCGCCATTTCCGCGCCGATGCGCTCATGTTCATAAAAGTGAATGCTGCCGGTTTGCGGGTCGAGTGAAGCGGTGAGTGGTTTGGCAACGTCATGAAAAAGGACTGACCAGGGAAGCGACGGATCTGCATCAGCCGGCAGGTGCTTGAGCATCAGAAGCAAATGGTTGAAGACAGTTCCTTCAGGATGAAAATCGGGCGATTGCTCGCAAGTGATTGTCGCAGAAATTTCAGGCAGGACTTGTTCGAGGAGACCGCTTTCGCGAAGAAGGTCGAGGCCACGAGACGCATGTGGCGGGCTGAAGAGCCTGATCAATTCGTCACGGATCCGCTCAGCGCTGATGGCGTGAATCTTCGGCGCAGCTATTTTCAGCGCGGCGAAGGTATGGGGCTCGATTGTGAAATCGAGCTGGGCAGCCAGGCGGACTGCGCGCAAAAGGCGAAGATGATCTTCGCCGAATCGTTCTTCCGGTGAACCGATGGTGCGAATGATTTTGGCACGGAGGTCGGCTTCCCCGCCGACCCAATCATGGAGCTTGTGCTCACTCGGATCGTAGAACAGGCCGTTGACGGTAAAATCACGGCGGCGGGCGTCAGCTACTGCGTCGCCGAAAACGACGTGTTCCGGATGGCGGCCATCCTGATAATCGGCTTCGGCGCGAAATGTCGCGACCTGGAACTGCTGGTTATCTTCAAAGACGATGATCACGCCGAATTTGCGGCCGACAGGGATTGTGCGTTCGAAAAGTTTTTCGATCTGATTGGGCAGCGCCGAGGTGACGATGTCGTAATCGCCCGGTTCACGCCCAAGGAGATAATCGCGAACACAACCACCGACCCAAAACGCGGAGAAGCCGGCTTGTTGGAGTCGGCGAACGATTTGGGTGGCGGTTTCGATCATTGCGTCCCGGATAAGAGAAAGCACGAATGGACACGAATCAATACGAATGCTGAGCGTAAAAAAAGTTAAATGACGATCGCGGTTATTCGCCCCAGAGTCGCTTGATGTGAGCGACGCCGTTCCTGGCTTCCTCGGGAGTCAGAGCGGGGCTGAATTCAAAGACTTTGATATGGTGGGGTTTTACGCTGGGTTTGAGCGCGGCGAAATCGACGTTGCCGGAACCTGGCGCACAGTGGTCGCGCCCCGGAAATTGGACGTCATGAATGTGAAAACCCGACAGATGGTCGCGCATTGATTCCAGGTGGAGCGCGTGGTGGATGAAACCGAGATTTTCTTTGATTTGGGCGTGGCCGGTGTCGTGCCAATAAACGAGGTTCGGACTATCGATATCGTGAAAAAGGAATTGGTAATCGGTTTCGATGGGAAGTTCTTCCAAGCCCTGGCGATTTTCCACGCCGAGTTTGACATCGCGCGATTCGGCTTCAGGCAGGATCTTTTTGAACATCGCCTTTACGCGCTCGAAGACGGGCTCCTTTTTTGCGTCGCGTTTTTTTGCGTATTCCGCGCATAGTTTTTCGTATTTGGAGGTTTCACGTTCACCGCGCGCAGCGAGAGCGAGGAGTTTGTCGGTGTAGTTTTTCAGATCAAGGCTGCCCGAGTGAAGAACTACGAGGGGCGCCTTGAGGCGGCCTGCCAGTTCGATGGTTTTGAGAGTGTAACGCTCGGCTAATTCCCGCTCGCGCGGATTGTCAGAAGAAAATTGATAGAGGTTCGGAGCGGCGGTGGTCACGCCCATCGGCAAAGGACAAAAATTATGGAGACTGGAAATTTTTATTTCTCCGGCAGCAACACCTTCGATAATACCCGGAAGCAGGCTGAGCCGAATGCCATGGCTCAATTCGGCGTATTGAAACCCGAGTTCGCGAATTTCAAGCAGCATCGCCCGGCCATCGGTGTGGCGATGGGAGTTCCAGCAGGTTGAGAAGGAGTACATGACGTTGAAACGTTGAAGCGTTAAAACGTTAAAAGGCTAAAATGGACAAGCAATCGCATGAGGAATTTGACCACGCGAGGGCAGATTTGATCATCCACACGGAAGGGACCTGGAAAAGCAGCAGCCGAGGGGACAAAGCTCGAACGTTCGACCCAAAGACTGGAAGGAAGTTTGAGCCTCGTTATCTCGGCTGCTACGGGAAGAAGGGTCACATGTCAGCGTAGCGGGCGCTGAGCATGGCGGAGAAGCGCGCAGCTTTTTCTTTGCGCCGGCGGCGTTCGCTTGGCTTTTCGAAATGTCGATGGTTGCGAACAACCTTCAAAGTGCCTTCGCGGTCGATCTTCTTTTTCAGACGCCGCAGGGCTTTATCTACTGGTTCGCCTTTTTTTAACTTAATTTCCGTCAATCTTATTCACTTCCTCTCCAAAATTCCCGGGGTAAGCACTGTCCTTCATGGCCAATGTTCCGCTTCGGTCAGAAGAGTCAGAGTATTCGGGCGTGTCAAAAAGTCAAACCGCAAAGGAACGGGATTTATCGACAGCTTTAGCGAGTCGTTTGAGGTATTCGGTTCGAGGGATTTGAATTGCTCCGAGGCTGGTAGTAATTGGGGTAAGCATTTGGATGTCAAAGAGCAAGAAATTGCGCCGGCGCAGGTGTTCTATAAGGTAATACAGGACGACTTTCGAGGCATTGCTCGCGCGGTGGAACATCGATTCGCCCGCGAAGAGTCCTCCGGTCGCGACTCCGTAGATCCCTCCCACAAGTTTGCCTTCCTGCCAGCATTCAAGACTATGCGCGTGGCCTTGTTCGTGAAGCATCGTGTAAGCTTCGAAAAATTCATGTGTGATCCATGTCGTGCGACGGCCAAGACCTGGAGCCGCACAGCCTTTCATGACATCATGAAAAGCGCGATCGATCGTAATCTCGAACACGTCTCTGCGAATGACTTTGGCAAGACTTCGCGAGACGTGGAACTGATCGAGTTCAAAAATGGCGCGCGGATCCGGGGACCACCAGGTAATCGGCTTCACAGTCCACGGAAAAATACCACTGCGATAAGCCAGCAGAAGTCGTGGGACCGATAGATCGCCGCCGATGGCGACGAGGCCTTCAGCGTTGGCAGTAAGCGGGCTGGGAAAAGTCAAAGGCTGATCGAGGAGCGCTGGCATGGGCTACTAAAACGTAATGCGTAAAACATGAAAGGAACGCTTCACACTTCACGCTTCTCAAGCGCTTCGAGGAAGCGCATTTGAAATTGACCTGACATTTCCATTGCCCAAAAGTCAGGAGCGGTTTTGTCGTTCAACAGCTTGAATTCCAGGCCATGCTCCGGAGAGCCAAGAATAATCCAGCTTCCGACGCGGACATCGTTCAGGATTTGGAGCAACCATTCCAGTTCGGATGGTGAAACTGAAAGGCGTATGCCCGATTCGGTGTCCGTGAATCGGCGGGGGTCAGCGAGGAAAGTGTTCAGAATCTTTCGATTCTGTTCGCGCTGTTCGGCCAGGGATTCGTCGAGCAGCCGCTGGTTTTCTTCGGCATCGGGTAGCTTGCCGATTTTACTCAAGCGAAACGTTGCGGGAGGAATGCGCGGATATAGGCGCAGAACCTGAAACAGCAATTGCTTTTCGCGTTTGCCCAGTTGAAAGAGAAAATTGCCTTTGGTGACGCGGATGAGTTTCACTCGTCGCGCTCCATGGTCGCATGCAGGCTGTAGCGTTGCAACTGATGGACGTAGTGCTCGGCTTTTTCCATGCTATCGCGCTTGAGAATGCTTTTGCCCTGCTCGTGGACCTGCAGCATGTGGAACTCGGCCTTTTTGCGCGCCCAACCGAAAACAATCTGGAAAACGTGAGTCACATAATCCATGTAGTTGACAGGATCATTCCAACAAATCACCACGTAACCCGGGTCCAGATCGGACTTCGGTTTTTCTTCGGTTGTTTGAATCGTCCCCGGTGTTACCTCGGGTGTGGCAGTCTCAGCCATGGTCGCAACGTATAAGAGCAAGCAAGAATTGTCGAGTGCACGACGGGCAGAATGCAGCGGCATTGAATGTCGGCGCAACTGCGGATAACCTGCGGCGCAATTGAGCGAAACAATCGGCATTTCAATTATCACTCCAAGTTTTCGCAGTTCAGCGTGGCTGAAATTGTGTGTTGCGTCCGTAGCCGATCAAAAGGTTGGAGTCGAACATATCGTCCAGGACGCCGGTTCGGATGACGGAACACTTGAATGGCTTTTAAAAGACAATCGCGTCAAAGCATTCGTCGAAAAAGATCGCGGAATGTACGATGCGATTAACCGCGGCTTGCGCCGCGCGTCTGGCGAAATTGTCGCTTACTTGAATTGCGATGAGCAGTATCTGCCGGGAACGCTGGTGCGGGTGATTGATTTTTTTCAGAGCAATCCCGAAATAGATATGGTCTTCGGCGACGTAGTTTTTGTGGACGTAGAAGGCCAGTATCTGCAGCACCGCAAAATGCAGACGCCATTGCTCTATCACACCTGGACGTGCCATCTATCGACCCTGAGCTGCGGGACGTTTTTTCGACGGAGTCTCGTGCAAGATGAGCAATCTTTGTTCAATCCTGCGCTGCGGGATGCGGGTGACGGAGATTGGATGGTTCGAATGCTTCGACGCGGAGTGAAGATGGCCACGCTTGGGGAGTTTACTTCGGCATTTACTTGCACCGGGGCAAATATGAGCGCCGGGCCAAATGCCAGGCGGGAAAATCGGGAACTTTTCGAAACCGCTCCGTTGCTGGCGCGGAAACTGAAGCCCTTGCTGGTACTGCATCATCGAATGAGGAGATTGCTCGGTGGGATGTATATTCAACACCCGTTTGATTACGAAGTTTTCACGGTGAAGAGTCCCGAGCGGAGGCAAAGATTTCACGTGGACCGTCCGAGAGGAATTTACAAACTGGAGGCGAGTCGCGATTTGGCTGGACGATAAACTTGGCTGATTTTTCTACCTGTCCGAGTTGTTTGATCCCCGCAAAACACCCCATCGCGAGTCTGCCCTGAAAGCCATTATCTTTCAGTACTCTCCAAGAAGGAGGAACAAATATGAAAAAAACGATTGCATATCTCACATTAACGGCTGCACTGACGTTAGCGCCGATGGTCTTCACGACCGGTTGCGCAGTCATGCAAAAGCGGGAATCGGCGGGCCAATATACTCATGACAAGGAGATTGCCGCCAAAATCAAAACTAAATTGTATAAGGATCCTATCGCCAAGGGGACCCAGGTTGAAGTCAATGTTTTCAATGGCGTATGTCAATTGAGCGGCTTCGTTGACTCCCAGCAGGCCAAAGATCGCGCTGGCGAAATTGCGCAGAATACCGAGGGTGTCACCCAGGTTTACAATAACCTGATTCTGCCAACTGGCCGGACGAGTGAACTGCCGAAGTAATTGCCAATCGGTCAGAGGGGCCTTGTCTCGCGCTGCGAGATGAGTCGAAAAATGGGCGAGCGTGCCTTGAGCCGCTCGCCCACTTTCTATGTCAACGGACCGTGGTTGTGGTTCTCGCCTGTCCCAAAGATTCGGGTAAATTGCATCTGAGTTTTTGCGTATTTGACATTCGAATTTGTTTCGGATTTCGTCATGCGAATTTCAGATTTTCAACATGAACGTTTTTGTCACAGGCGGTGCGGGATATATCGGCTCCATTTGCACGGAAGAACTCCTTAACGCGGGCCATCAGGTCACGGTTTACGACAGTCTAACAGAGGGGCATCGCTCGGCTGTTGATTCTCGTGCGAAATTCGTTTTGGGAAAGCCCGAGGAAGAAGGCGACATCCTTAAAGCCGTCCAGACCGTGAAACCCGAAGCCATTGTTCATTTCGCAGCCAGCGCCCTGGTTGGCGAATCGATGAGCAACCCCGGCAAATATTTTCGCAACAACGTTTGCAATGGCCTTGCATTGCTCGAAGCTGCGGTTGCCGTCCGCGTGAAGAAATTCGTCTTCAGTTCTACTTGCGCCACCTACG
>Ga0068857_100003929_pt1 | contig 12510 bp, 16 predicted proteins | sample KBSCornC72_FD_66591 | JGI IMG/M metagenome (GOLD analysis project Ga0068857, IMG submission 66591) | Corn rhizosphere microbial communities from Kellogg Biological Station, Michigan, USA - KBS Corn C7-2 | ecosystem: Host-associated > Plants > Roots > Rhizosphere > Soil ...
GTTTGACGCGGTACACGCGGTAGCGGTGTTCGAGAACGGTGCGCACCCGGAGGCTCTCCCGATGCACACGCGCCTCGCGCCGTTCGAGCGCGACCAGTCGGGGGTCTTTGGCGGCTGCGGTGGGCTCCGCCCAGGGCCGGGCCGCGACGACGGCCCACGTCAAGAAGAAGACGACAATTGCGATGACGATCGCGTAGATGCGGGCGAGGCGGTCAGTCATCGTCTTCCTCGTCCTCCCACTCCACTCCGTGGTCGTCGTCGAAGGCCGACCGTGTGGTCGGGGGCGGCGTTTGCGTGGCGGTGGGCGCTGGGGGGAAGACGCGCACCAGGTGCGACTGCGAGTCGATCCTCTTCGGCAATTTCGGAAGCGCGGGCGGCTTCTTCTCGAGGGCTCTGCGCACGGCCGCCTCCGCCTTGTCCAGCTTCGCGTTGCGCGCGGCGATCTCGGCGGCCGGCACCGCCGCCTTCGCGCCGATCCCGAGCGAGGTCGTCGTCAGGACGGAAAACGTGGCGGCAACTGCGGCGGCTCCGAGAAGAAGCGCGAGGACGAGAGCATGAGAACGTTTCATGGGGAGGCTCCTGTTTCGCTGGGGTGCTCCGACGGTACGTTCGGGCCCGCGAAGCGCGGGCTAAGCGGCGGAAAAGGTTCCTCCACGAACCGGTAAAGCTTCGGTAGCAGCGTCGAGGGAGCCTCGCGATGCGTCGAGGCCGAGCGTAAGCAATGGTTACGCTCGCGGTCAGGAATTGAAGTGGTAGTGATGCTCGCCCTGAGGCAAGCTCACCGTATGGCCGGCTTCATCCTGCGTCGCCTGCTCTGGACGATCCCCATCCTCTGGGTCGTCCTCACGATCGTCTTCTTCATGATGCGCTCGATCGGCGGCGACCCGTTCCGCCATGGGCCCCTCCTGGGGCTCTCGAACGCTGGCTGGGTCAAGTACGGCGACTACCAGCCGGAGTCCATTCGGAGGAACCAGCGGGAGAAGTACGGCCTCGACCTGCCGTGGTACCAGCAGTACGCCAACTACCTGAGAGGCGTCGCAACCCTCGACCTCGGGCCGTCACTCTCGTTTCGCTACATGCGCGTGACCGACATCATCAAACAGATGGCGCCGCGCTCGTTCGAGCTCGTGCTGCTGGCGTTCGCGTGGGCGATCCTCATCGGCATTCCGGTCGGGATTCTGGCGGCGCTCATGCCCGGCTCGATCTTCGACTACGCCGTCAGGATCCTGACCGGCCTGGGGATCTCGCTCCCCAGCTTCCTCGTCGCCACGCTCCTCGTCTACTACGTGTCGGTGAAGCTCTCGCTCTTGCCGACCTCGGGCTGGGATGCCGGCTGGCAGAACAAGGTGCTCCCGACTTTCACGTTGAGCCTCGTCCCGATGGCGTACTTCGCTCGCCTGCTGCGCGGGACGATGCTGGAGACGCTGGAGACCGACTACGTGCGGATGGCCCGCGCGAAGGGGCTCTCGGCGAGACGCGTTGTCGGGGCGCACGCGCTCAGGAACTCGCTCCTGCCGATGATCACCGTCGCCGGGCCGATGTTCGGCGCCATGATCACCGGATCGTTCATCGTCGAGAACATCTTCTCGATTCCCGGGATCTCCAAGTACTTCGTCGCCTCGGTCATCGCCCGCGACTACATGGTGGTCATGGGCGTGACGATCGTGCTGGCGGTGCTGATCGTCTGCCTGAACCTGCTGGTGGACATCGCCCACCACATTCTCGACCCCAGGCTGCGCGAGGCCTGACCGGCTCTCGGGTTCGCATTCGACGCGAACGCTTCGCGGAGCCGGCACATTCTGCGCACCTCACGCGCGCTCTTTCGCTCTAGCCTCCGGGCTATGGCGAAAGCGACGACACCATGGGGGCAGGCAGAGGTGCTGGAGGAGTTCACCGTGCAGCAGCGCGCGGGTGAGCGGCGCTTCGCCACGATCGTCCAGCTGCTCGTCGACGAGACGGGGAACGAGCTCGTCCGCTTCGCCTATTCGACCGACGGCACCGCTCGAAGAGGGCCCGTCACCCTTCGCGGCCGCGACCTCGAGCGCTTCCGCGCAGCGCTCGCCGACCATCCGGCTATCCGAGGGGCGCTCGGTATGGCTGCTTAGGCCCTCGCATAAAGCCGCTCTCGAGCGGCATCCACGAGCGACGCGAGCACGAGCGCGCCGTCACCGGACCCGAGCAGGGGATCCACCGCATGCTCCGGGTGAGGCATGAGTCCGAAGACGTTCCCGTCCACGCTGATGACGCCTGCGATGTCGCGCTCCGAGCCATTCGGGTTCGCGCCTCCCGCGTAGCGGACGACGATCTGCTCGTCATCGAGGTCGTTTGGTGCGTGGTAGCAGCCTTCGCCATGCTTCACGGGGATCACGAGCTCCTGGCCCGGCTCACACCGCGACGTGAACGGCGTGTCGGCGCGCTCGACCCGGACGGGCACGTCTGCACAGACGAACTCGAGCGACGCGTTCGGGCGAAGCACACCTGGAAGCAGGCCGGCCTCGCAGAGGATCTGGAACCCGTTGCAGATCCCGAGGACGAGCCCCCCTTCGTTCGCGAACGACGTCACGGCCTTCATGGCCGGCGAGAAGCGCGCGATGGCGCCGCAGCGCAGGTAGTCGCCGTAGGAGAAGCCTCCGGGAAGGACGACTGCATCCACCTCGGGAAGCTCTTCCTCCGCGTGCCAGACGAGGCGAGAGTCTGCGCCGAGCGCAGTCAGAGCCCAGGCCGCGTCCCGGTCGTCGTTCGACCCCGGGAAGACGACGACCGCGATGCGGGGCACCACCTCGGTCACTCGGCGACCTCGATCTCGTAGCTCTCGATCAGAGGGTTGGCGAGCAGCCGCTCACACATGCGCTCGATCGCGCCCCGGGCCTCCTCCGCGTTGGACGCCTGCACGTCGAGATCGATCACACGGCCGACGCGCGCCTCGCCCACCGGGAAGCCGAGCTGGCGGAGCGAGCTCTCGACGGCCTCGCCCTGCGGGTCGAGAATCCCGGCCTTGGGGCGAACGAGGACGGTTGCCCTCATCGCAGAACGACCGCGGGATCGACGAGATAGTCGTCGAACCGGATGCCGGTGAGGCGCTCGAAGGCCTCGACGTAGCGGGCGCGCGTCCCGGCGACGACCTCTTCGGGCAGGTCCGGCCCGGGGGCTGTCTTGTCCCATCCGAGCCGCTCGCAGTAGTCGCGCACGTACTGCTTGTCGAAGGAGGGCTGCGGCCCGCCCGGCGCGTACACGTCTGCGGGCCAGAAGCGCGAGGAGTCCGGCGTGAGGGCTTCGTCGCCGAGGACGAGTCCGCCGTCCTCGTCGAAGCCGAGCTCGAACTTCGTGTCCGCGATGATCACGCCGCGCTCGGCGGCGTAGTCGGAGGCGAAACGGTAGAGCTCGAGGACGATCCGCTCCACCTCGGCCAGGCGCTCTTCGCCGACGAGCTCGGCGGCGCGAGCGCGGTCGATGTTCTCGTCGTGCCCCGTCTGCGCCTTCGTCGCCGGCGTGAAGATGGGGGCGGGCAGGCGGTCCGACTCCCGCAGGCCGGCGGGGAGCTCGTGGCCAGAGGTCGCTCCCGTGGTGCAGTAGTCCTTCCAGCCCGAGCCGGCCAGGTATCCGCGCACGACGCATTCGATCGGCAACATCTGCAGCCGCTTGGCCTCGGTCGAGCGGCCGTCGGGCCGCAGCGCGAGGAGGTGGTTCGGGACGATCTCGCGCGTCCGGGCGAACCAGAAGCCCGAGAGCCCGGTGAGCACCCGGCCCTTGTCGGGGATCTCGGTCGGAAGGACGACGTCGAAGGTCGAGATGCGGTCGCTGGCGACGAGCAGCAGGCGCTCGCCGTCGAGCTCGAAGATCTCGCGAACCTTGCCGCTCGCGACGTGGACGGCCGTTTCAGGCATGAACTGGTTCCTCCTTGCGGGTCATGAGGGCGGACAGTCGTTCGAAGACGACGTCGGCGTGCTTCAGCGCGTCGTCCAGGTCGAAGGCGGCGTCGAGCGCCTCCGGCGAAAGCTTGACGTCGGGGTCCTGCTCGAGCAGGCCGCGGAGGTCGAGACCCTCGTCCCACGCACGGAGGGCGTTGCGCTGCACCAGCCTGTAGGCCTCGTCGCGCGAGAGACCGGACTCGACGAGGGCGAGGAGCACGCGCTGGCTGAACACGAGTCCGTGGGAGGAGTCGAGGTTGGCGCGCATGCGCTCCGAATCGACGACGAGGCCGTCGACGAGCCAGGTGAGCCGGTCGAGCATGTAGTCGAGCGCGAGGAAGGCATCCGGGAGGACGACCCGTTCGGCGCTCGAGTGCGAGATGTCCCGCTCGTGCCAGAGCGCGACATTCTCGAGCCCGACTGCCGAGGCCGCCCGGACGACGCGCGCGAGCCCGCAGAGCCGCTCCGCCACCACCGGGTTCCGCTTGTGCGGCATCGCCGACGAGCCCTTCTGGCCGCGGCCGAAAGGCTCCTGCACCTCCCGCACCTCGGTGCGGGCCAGGTGCCGGATCTCGGTGGCGAAGCGCTCCACCGAGGCCGCGCAGAGGCCGAGCGCCGAGAGAAGCTCCGCGTGGCGGTCGCGCGGCACGATCTGCGTGGAAACCGGTTCGGGCATGAGGCCAAGGCGCGCGCAGGCGACTCGCTCTACCTCGGGGTCGCCCCCGCCATACACCCCGACGGCTCCGGAGATCTTGCCCACGCTGATCCCGGCGAGCGCCCGCTCGATCCTGTCGCTCTCGCGCTCGAGCTCGAAGGCCCAGCCGGCGAGCTTGACGCCAAACGTGATCGGCTCGGCATGGACGCCGTGCGTCCGCCCGACCATCACGGTGGCGCGGTGCTCCTCAGCACGGCGCACGACAGCCGTTTGCGCGCTCTGCAGGCCATCCAGGATGAGCAGGCAGGCCTCGCGCGACTGGAGTGCGAGCGCCGTGTCGAGGACGTCCGAGGACGTCAGCCCGAAGTGAAACCAGCGCCCGTCGTCGCCGAGCTGGTCGGCGACCGCGTCCACGAACGCGGCGAGATCGTGGTGCGTCCTCTCCTCGATCTCCGCGACGCGCTCGGGCGTGGGCGGCGTCGCGTGCTCGCGGATTCGCGCGACCGCGTCGGCAGGAATCGCGCCGATCTCGCTCCAGCCCTCGAGCGCTGCGAGCTCGATCTCGAGCCAGCGGGCGAGCTTGCCCTCGTCCGACCAGATCTGCTGCATGGCCGGGCGGGAGTAGCGCGGGATCACCGGGTCGATTCTAGAGCGCGCGGTGGGGGAGTCGACGGCAAGCCGAACGCGACCGGCGCCCGTATTGTGACCGTGGCCATGATCAGCAAGAAGAAAGTCCTTGTCATCGAGGACGAGCGGCCGATCGCCGAGCCCCTCGCGGATGCCTTGCGGCGCGAGGGCTTCGACGTCCGGCTCGCCGAGACGGCAGCCGACGGTCTCGAGGCCTTCTCTGCCCAGGGGGCGGACATCGTGCTCCTCGACGTCATGCTCCCGGACGGAGACGGGCGTGAAGTGCTCCGCCGGATCCGGCAGACGTCGCGGGTCCCTGTCGTCATGGTGAGCGCGCGGGGCGAGGAGATGGACCGCGTACTGGGCCTCGAGCTCGGCGCCGACGACTACGTGACGAAGCCGTTCAGCGCGGCCGAGCTGGTCGCCCGCATGCGTGCCGTCATGAGACGCGCCGCCGCGGAGCCGGCAAGCCAAGAGGCGGGAGGGTCGCTCGAGATCGGCGAGGTGGCGATGAACCTCGACACGAGAGCCGTCACGGTGGGCGGCGAGACGGTCGAGCTGACGGTGAAGGAGTTCGAGCTCCTGCGTGTCCTCCTCGAGAGTGCCGGCCGGCTGGTGAAGCGCGACGACCTCGTCTCGGAGGTCTGGGACCCGAACTGGTTCGGCTCGACGAAGACGCTCGATGTCCACGTGAGCTCGCTGCGCAAGAAGCTCGGTGACGATCCCGCCGAGCCGCGCTACATCCACACCGTCCGCGGAGTCGGCTTTCGCTTCTCGTCCGCGGACGAGCTCGAGCCGTGAGCTTCCGCACCCGCCTCGTCCTCGCGGCCGCCTACCTCGTCGCCGCGGTCGTCCTCGCGCTCGAGATCCCGCTGGCGCTCAGCATCGAGCGTCGCGCGGATTCCGACTTCCAAGCCGACGTGCTCAGTAACACCGCGCTCCTGGCGGCCCGCATCTCCGACGACGTGGCGGCGGCGAACCAGGCCGGCTCGAACGCGAACGCGATGGCCGTCGCGAACGCGGTCGACGAGACCGCGAACGGCCTGGGCCAGCGGATCGTCGTCACGAGTGCGAACGGGCGCGTGCTGACGGACAGCGCCGACCAGGCGGCGCCCGGATCGATGTTTGCGACGCCGCAGCGCCCGGAGTTCAGCGTCGCGCTCGAGGAGGGGCGGGTCGACTCGCGCCGCCGCTTCAGCGACACGGTCGGTGGAGACCTCCTGCTCGTGACGGTCCCGGTGGTCCACCAGGGGCTCGTCATCGGCGCTGTTCGGGCCTCCGCGTCCCGGGAGGCCGTCGTCGAACGGGTCCATCGCAGCTGGATGCGCCTCGCCGCGATCGGGCTCGCCGTTGTCGCCGGCGCCTTCCTGCTCGCATGGTTCCTGGCGACGACCGTCTCGCGCCCGCTGAGCCGATTGCGAGACACCGCGCGCGAGCTGGGCGAGGGGAATCTCGACGCGCGTGCGCCCACCGACGGCCCGGCCGAGCTGGCGGCCCTCGGTGCGTCCTTCAACCGCATGGCCGGCGCTCTCGGCTCGAGCATGCGCGCGCAGCGCGACTTCGTCGCCAACGCCTCGCACCAGCTCCGCACACCGCTCACCGGGATCAAGCTGCGGCTGGAGGCGATCCGGGCCGAGGGCGGGACCGCCGGCGCGTACGCCGCGAAGGCCGAGGAGGAGCTCGACCGGCTCGAGGCGCTCGTGGACGACCTCCTCGATCTCGCCGGCGCTGCGACCGCACCGCCCGCCGGGACGGACGTCGATCTCTCCGCCGTCGTCGCGGAGGGGGTCGAGCGCTGGCAGGCGCCCGCGGCCGATGCCGAGAAGACGGTCGCCGTGGGTCGCCAGGAGCGGGCGGTCGTCTTCGCCGACCCGGCCGATCTCGCGCACGTGGTCGACAACCTCGTCGAGAACGCTCTGCGCTACACGCCGCCCGGAACGCGCGTCACGGTCGAGTCGGACTCTGCGGACGGCCGCGCGGTGCTCGCCGTCGCCGACGACGGGCCGGGGATCCCCGAGGAGGACCGAGGCCGCGTCTTCGAGCGCTTCTATCGCGGGTCGAACGGCCGCCGGCTCGGGCCGGGGACCGGGCTCGGCCTCGCGATCGTCGCCGAGCTCGTCGAGCGCTGGGGCGGCGAGATCACGCTCGCGGATGGGCCCGGCACGAGGTTCCAGGTGGCTTTCGGGCGCACACCTGCCGATCGCTGACCGTGCCTTTACCGATTCTGAAGACAGGCGCTGCTACGTTCAGGTCATGCCCCGCCTGACCACCCTGCTCGTGGCGATCGCCGGTCTCGCCCTGCCTGTAGGCCTGGCCCTCGCGGTCTACCTCAGCTCGGCGAGCACGATCGCCGCGACCCCGGTCGCCGTGCCGGTCGCGACCCAGGGCAAGGCGAACCCGAAAGCGCTCGACGACGACTCGAAGAAGTCCGAGAAGGAGCGCAAGGGCGACGACAACCCCCACTCCTCGTCGAGCGGTGGAACCACGACGTCCGGTGGCACGAGCACGGACGATCACTCCGGCTCCGACGACCACGGCGGCTCGAGCAACTCCGGCCCGGGTGGCGGTGGCTCCGATGACAGCTCCGGTTCGAACTCCGGCTCCTCCGGCTCGGGGCACGGCTCGGACGATTCGGGCGGCGACGACTAGCTCGTCGGCCTGAACCAAGTCTTTAGCCCTGCTGCCCTAGCCACGCGGCTTCGCGCGGCCTCTGCTACCCATTTGCTACCCCACGCCCCGGTTGCGTGCTTCACCGGTGGCTCGTTCCCCCTTGGCAATCCCAGACCCGAGGGGGAATGCACACCGTTACCCCCTTATGGGGGTACGGCCGGGTGATGCGGTATCGGGCGCAGAGTTCACCGACTCTCTTGCGAGCCTCATCGGTAGCGAAGTCCCCTCCGCTCCGTCCTCGCTCGGCTGCTCGGGCGCAAACCTAGAATGAGACGAGAGCCGGGCTAAGCCCCTGGCCTCTCCCAAGGGGCTAAGCGGCCGGCGGGGAAGCCGCAGACCGGTCGGCCGAGCCCGGCTCGTTACCGGTCGCGCCTAGCCGTCCGGCAAGCAAGCCTTCAGCCGAAAGCGAGTTCCCTCAGAGATAGGTGCCCGCTTCGCTTCGGACTGGGGCGGGGTTGCTGCGGCGGCTCTGCCCCCTCTAGCGCCTGTTTGCTCCGCCCCAACCTTTTCATTGGGAGGGGCGATTGCATCTGGTCACGGGCGTGCTGCTCTCCCTGACGATCATCGGAATCCCGCTCGGGATCGCGGACTTCAAGATGGCCGGCGCAGCGCTCGTTCCCTTCGGCAAAGAGGTCTTGAACACCAGCGACCTCGAGGTGATCCCGTCGGGAGCAATCGCGGTGCCGGAGGAGCGCTAAGGGGTAAAAGAGAGCGGCCGGAAGAACGTCGGTGGAAACTACCGACGGTCGAATCAGGACGACCCCGGATGCCGGAGGTGGATCCTTTCAGCATGATGAGCATGCGCTAAGAGCCGGTCGTCAATAGAAAGAAGCTCTACCGAAGAAGCGCAACGAAGAACCACCGAAACGCCTCTCCGATAGAGCAGACGAAAGCGACACGGACTTAGCGAAGGTCAAAAGGAAGGGCTCAGAGATGAGCCCTTCCTTCGTTCCGTGGGCAGGTGCCGGCCGACTAAGGGAGGCTACGACTTCGCGACCTGCTTGCGCGCCTCGGTGAGCTTGAGACCGCGCTCGCGGAGCACCGTGTAGTAGTGCTCAAAGGTCTGATAGTCCCGGAGGTTGCGCCGCTTCTCTTTCGCGACGCCCTTCTTGCGATCCTCGGTGTACTTCTTCCAGCCGGGGAGCGCCTTGTCCATCTTGGCGACGATCTGCGCGACGCTCAGCTCGAAAAACCCGCACGGATTGAAGCCCTGACGACCTCGCTGAAAGGGGGGCGATGCTCCCCGCGTTGCTACCCCGCTCCCCGAAACTGGCCGCGACGCTGCGGCACGACGGGGTGCGCGTGTAATGGCTATTTCCCTGCAAAGAGGCCACTCCGCGGCAGGGGCCGGTACGCGCTGACACGCCCGGCAGGGAACCAAGTCTTTACCCGCGCCGACCCAACCTTCACCGGAAACCCGCCCGCGCTTGAACCGGGCCTTTCTACGGTGCGGGAGTAAGCCATTCGACGGAGGTCATCAGAGTGAATTCCTTCAACAAGCTTCTGCTCATCCTCGCCACGGTGCTCGCCGTCGGTGTCGGCGTCGCGGTCGCGGCGGGCACGAACGGCGGCTCCAGCTCGGATCCCGCCTCGACGGTCATCGACGTGAAGGGCCCCTGCGACGAGGCCGAGCACGCGAACGACCCGCGCTGCGCGGGCGCTCAGGTCCCGGAGGACTCACGTGCGGACGACCAGGGTGAGGATGCAAACGACGATCGCGGCCGTGGCCGCGACCATGCCGAGGACGACGCCGTCCTCGGTGACGACAACGGTGTCGGCGAGGACATCAGCGGCCCCTGTGACGAGACCGAGCACGCAAACGATCCGCGCTGCACCGGCGCGGGCGGCGCCGGTGAGGCCCCGAGTGGGATCGAGGACAACTCCGGCCCCGGGTCGAGCCATGACCAGGGCGACGACAACTCCGGCCACGGCGGCGACGACGACTCCGGCCACTCCGGCCACGGCGGCGGAGACGACGACTAGTCGCTCAGTGGCACGAACGACTCGGACGGGGCCCGCACGGGCCCCGTCGTCGTCTAGACGGCGGTGGCAGGTGCCCCCGGGCCCGGATAGCCCCCGCCCTGGGCAAGGATCTTCGCCGCGAGGATGGCGGCGTTCCGCGCCCCGTTCAGGGAGACGCAGGCGACGGGCACGCCCGGTGGCATCTGCACGATCGAGAGGATCGCGTCGAGCCCGCCGGCCGCGGTCTTCGACGAGGTCAGCGGCACACCGATCACCGGAAGCTCGGTGTAGGCGGCGACCGCGCCGGGGAGCGCGGCGGACATCCCGGCCCCGGCGATGATGACGCGGACGCCTCGCAGGGCCGCGGTCGAGGCGTACTCGGCGACGCCGCGGGGGTCTCGGTGCGCCGAGAGCACCCGAAGCTCGTTGGAGATGCCGCGCTCGTTCAGCTCCTCGACCGCGGGCTCGATGCCCTCCCGGTCAGACTCCGAGCCGATGAGGATGCCGACCAGCGGCCCCGCGTCCTCGAACTCCTCGAGCGCGGCGAACGGCACTTCGTGCAGATGCGACTCAGCCTGCGACATGGACGCCCTTCGCGGCGATATCGGTGCGGAACTGGGCTCCCGGGAAGTCGATCTGCTCGACTGCTGCGTAGGCCTGCTCCCGCGCTTCCGAGACGGAGCCGCCGGTGCCGACGACGTTGAGCACGCGGCCTCCGGCCGAGACGAGCTCGCCATGGCGAAGCGCCGTGCCCGCGTGGAAGATCAGCGCCCCCGTCGCCCCGGCGACCTCGACGCCGCCGATTGCGATCCCACTCTCGGGATCGTCCGGGTAGCCGCCCGCCGCGAGCACGACCGCGACCGCCGCGGTCGGCCCCGCCTCGAGCGCGACGCCCGAGAGGTCGCCGTGCGCGGCGGCCGCGAGCGCCTCGAGCAGGTCGCCCTCGAGCCGGGGAAGCAGGGCCTGCGTCTCCGGGTCGCCGAACCGGCAGTTGAACTCGAGGACGCGCGGGCCCGCGTCCGTGAGCATCAGGCCTGCGTAGAGGAGGCCGACGAACGGCGTGCCCCTGCGCGCGAGCTCCGCGATGACGGGCCGGTGGACGAGGCCGGCGAGCTCCTCGACGTCGTCCTCGCTGAGCATCGGCACGGGGGAGTAGCTGCCCATGCCGCCGGTGTTCGGGCCTTCGTCTCCGTCCTGGAGCCGCTTGAAGTCCTGGGCCGGCGAAAGCGGCACGACTCTCTGGCCGTCGCAGAGCGCGAAGAGCGAGACCTCCTCGCCCTCGAGCAGCTCCTCGACGATGACGTCGCCGCCGAGCATGCGTGCCCGCTCGACCGCGGCGTCCGCATCGTCCTGCGCTCGGCAGACGAACACGCCCTTGCCGGCAGCGAGGCCGTCGGCCTTGACGACGCACGGGGCGCGCGCCTCGTCGCGCCGGGCCGCGGTCGGAACGTTCGCGGCGGCGAGCACCTCCTTGGCGAATGTCTTCGACCCTTCGATCTGCGCGGCCGCCTTGCTCGGCCCGAACACCGCGACGCCCGCCCGCCTGAGCTCGTCGGCGACACCCGCGACGAGCGGCGACTCGGGCCCGACGACGACGAGATGGATCTCGTGCTGCCGACAGAGCCCGAGCAGGCCCTCGACGTCGTCCATCCTGATCGGATGGCAGCGCCCGAGCTTCGCGATTCCCGGATTGCCGGGCGCTGCGTGCAGCTCGTCCAGCCGCTCGCTCTGCGCGATCTTCCAGGCGAGCGCGTGCTCGCGGCCCCCGGACCCCAGGATCAGCACTTTCACGAGGGCGAGTTTAAGGTCGCGAGCGGGTGTTTCAAATACCTGGCGCGCGCGGTAGAGCAATCCTATGGTCGAACCCGGGCTTGACCGCCACGAATGGGAGACCGAGTGGGCAGGGCTCGAGCCGCTCGTCGTCGACTCGCCTGCCGAGGCGCTTCCCGAGCTCGACGATCTCGTCCGGAGGATGCTGATCGAGGCGGGCTATCCCGTCGACACGCCGGATGCGGTCGACGACGAGGGCATCGACCCCGAGGTACTCGGCTCCTACCGGGCCGCCCACCAGATCCGGATGCACGTCGACCGCGGCGAGGACTTCGAACCCGGCGACGTCGGGCAGGCCGTCGGCCTCTATCGCGAGATCTACGAGCACGTCCTCAACCGCGACGCCGACCTCAGCTAGGCCGCGCCGCCTATCGGCCTGCACGAGCATTCGGCCAAGTAACAGGCTGTTACTTGGCGAGAGCTGTGACAGGTCTGTGGTCTTGGAGACCGCGCCGCATCAGAGTCTTCGCGGTCTTTGTCACTAGTAACAGTCTGTTACTAGGAGTCTTTCGTCTGCGAATGGTTGCTCTCTGGTCACAGGTAGAGCGGAACGTTTGCGCCGTTTAGTATCCGCGCACCGGCCCCCTGACCAGGAGGAGAGTTCGTGGCGACAACCGACCTCGAGCGCTTCGTCGACGCCGACGGGCGCGCTGAGCGAATCAAAGAAGTCCGCAAGCGCATCGACGCCGAGGACATCTCGTACGTCTACTACCAGTTCCCCTCGGTCACAGGGCGGATCATGGGCAAAGGCGTCCCGGCTCCGCACTGGGAGACGATCGCGAACAAAGGCTTCCAGCTCGTCTACGGCGCGACCGCGAACCTCTTCATCGACCGGCACGGGAACTACATCGGCTACGG
>Ga0068857_100003931_pt1 | contig 12509 bp, 11 predicted proteins | sample KBSCornC72_FD_66591 | JGI IMG/M metagenome (GOLD analysis project Ga0068857, IMG submission 66591) | Corn rhizosphere microbial communities from Kellogg Biological Station, Michigan, USA - KBS Corn C7-2 | ecosystem: Host-associated > Plants > Roots > Rhizosphere > Soil ...
GCAGCCGTGCTCGCCCTTCTCATCATTATCAACCTGAGCACCGGTGAGAAGAAGATCGAGCATGAGCTGACCCACCTTTACGGCGTCGATGATCCCCAGTTCGCTCGTACCGTCGGCACCCTCCTCGGTCCCGCCCTCGTGCCCGGCAATCAGGTCATGCCGCTCTACAACGGCGATCAGATCTTCCCGTCAATGCTCGAGGCTATTCGGGGAGCTCGGCGCAGCGTCACCTTCGAGACCTACATCTACTGGTCGGGCGAGATCGGCAGACGATTCGCCGATGCCCTGTCGGAGCGGGCTCGGGCCGGCGTCAAGGTCCACCTGCTCATCGACGCCGTCGGCTCTGCCCGGCTCGACGCCAAGGCGCTGCACGAGATGCGGGAGGCGGGCGTAGAAATCGTCAAATTCCACCCGGTGCGCTGGTACACCCTGGGACGGCTCAACAACCGCACTCACCGCAAGCTGCTCGTGGTCGATGGCAAAGTAGGCTTCACCGGTGGCGTCGGCATCGCCGACAAGTGGGACGGTCACGCTCAGGATCCCGATCACTGGCGCGACTCCCACTTTCGCATCGAAGGACCCGCCGTTGGCCAGATGCAGGCGGCGTTCATGGATCACTGGATTGCGGCGCGCTCGCTGGTGCTGCACGGAGAAGACTATTTCCCCACCCTGGACACGAAGGGAGGGCAGTGGGCCCAGACATTCAAGAGCGGGGCCGATGACGGGGTCGAGAGTGTGCGGCTGATGTACCTGCTATCGCTCACCGCAGCGACCCAAAGTATCCGGCTGGCCAGTGCCTATTTCGTCCCCGATGATCTCACGATTCAGACCATGATCCGGGCCAGGCAGCGCGGTGTGTCGATCGATGTGGTGGTCCCCGGCCGGCACACCGATGCCTTGGTGGTGCGCAGGGCGTCACGGGCGCGCTGGGGCCCGCTGCTCGAAGCCGGTGTCGCCATTTACGAGTATCAACCCACGATGTACCACTGTAAGGTGATGATCGTGGATGATTGCTGGACCAGCGTCGGCTCCACCAACTTCGACAACCGGTCGTTCCGCCTGAACGACGAGGCCAATCTCAACATCCTCGATGGTGCCTTTGCCAGGGCCGAGAATAAAACCCTCGACCAGGACATCGCCCGCTCCGTCCGGGTCACGCTGGAGAGTTGGCGAAGGCGGCCCTGGACGGAAAAGCTGGCCGAATTCTTCGCTGCGCTACTGCGCCGCCAGCTGTAATGGAACCGGATTCGGCACTTGGCCCGAAATAGGTGTGGTGGCTATACTTGAGCAGCCTGATCAGGACACCCTTTCGGGAGAACACATGGGTTCTCTGGCGCATCCGCAGGCGGGGTTCGACACCACCGAAGTCCCCATCATTGTGCGCGGCGCGCTCAAACTTGGCGTGGCCGAGGCGCTCATCGTTGCAGCCATCGGCCTGGTATCTCGCTATCTGGACGGCCCGGTTGAGATAGCACTTGAAGCCGTCATTCTGGCGTTCGGCGTTTTACTCGTGGTCGGCCTCCCCGGCATCTGGACCCGGGCCCGGACGATCGAAGGGATCGCGGGAGCCGCCGGAATCGGACTCGGCGCCGCGGGAGTGTTTCTGGTTCTGGATCTGATCTTCCTCCAAGGCGACATCTTTCACGGCCTCACCCCATCGCTGTACACCAACCGGTGGCGCGAGATCGGTGGGGGGAGCAACTGGTGGTACCATCCTGTCTGGTGGATGGTCGGAACTTATCTGCCCTGGTTGGGAGGGTGGATTCTCGCGAATCAGACTCGCAAGTCCGGTGCACCCTCGCTGCCCGGACTGGCCATTCTCCTGGGCTTCTGCACGGTGGTCTGTGGCGTCATCGCCGTCTTGGTAGGCTTTCCCGGCGCGGGATGGAATGTGCCCACGTTCGGGGTGGCGGTGTTGCCCGGACTGGCACTCGCTACGACCATCTCGGTGCTGGGGGCCCGCAAAGCATAAAGGCGAATGCGCTGGCTCGCCCTCTTCGCCCGCATCGTCGGCTGGCTGCTCACTCCACTGGTGGTGTGGGCAGCTTCGTTTTTGGGAGCCTGGCTCGCGACGTGGTTCGCTACCGGCGTCGCGGCGCCGCGAGCGGGGCTCTACACCACGCTGATCTCCGGACTCATCGCGGGATTGGTGATGACGCTGGTCTGGATGAAAGTCCTGCGACGTTCCCGCCGACTGCGGCAGTCGCTGCACGTGACAACCGAAGGCTTGCCCATCCTCGAGGATGCGCTTCCTCCCGCGGAACCGCCGGCGGCGGAGGCGCCGCAGGCGTGAGGGGCCTGAGCTGGATTGCTGGCGTGACGGCGGTTACCGCGTTCACCGGCTGCCAGGGCAATCATCAGGTGAGCAGGGACTCGGCCGCGTCGTCCGTCCCATCCGACTCACCGGCAGATTCGCTGGCGTTGACGGCGGCCCCCGGGGTGGAGGTGTGGTTTACCGATGCCCGTCAGGCTCAGGACAGCGCCGGGAATGCATGCGAGGAGCGAGTGCTTGAAATCCGACGTGACGGCCGCCGAATCCCTGTACCGCTGCTGTATACCGGAAGCCTTCCCAGGTTGATCAACGACTCGACCATGGAAGCGCCGATATGGCTCCATTGCCGACCCGGCAACCTCTACCGCGTCAATCTCCACACCGGCTATCCCACGAGGGTGCAGTGAGGAAGACTCTGCTCCTCATGGCACTCATAGCCTCCCGGGCCGAGGCCCAAGGCCCGGGGTTCGAACTGGGGCGGTTGTTCACCGAGCCCACGGCCACGACCTACCGGCTTGGTTTCACGGCCCCGATCAGCGGATCGTTGAGCGGTGGGCTTCATGGAACCTACATGGACGCCGAAGGCGCGATCGGAAATCTCTGGGGTGCCGGGGCCGACCTGGCACTGTTCAAAGGCGGGAAGGCTGGGCTCTATCTGATCGGTGGGTTGTCGGGCGGGATGGTCACTCAAGGAAGCGAGACATTCTGGGGTTCGTGGTCAGGCGGCCTGGGATACGAAATATTTCCGTTCAGAGCGCTCTCTCTCGGCGTTGAGGGCCGGTATCGTGCCCTCGGCCCCGGCGACTATCACGGCGTGGAGCTGGGCTTCCACCTCGGCGTACAGAAACGGTCACGCCAGCCAGAGCCGGAAACCAGGCCCGAAACCGAACCGGTGCTGTCCTCACCTCCCACCACCGTAGCCACCCGGGCGGCGCTCGAGGGCGACGGTGTCTCCAAGGCCGATGCTTCGACCGTTGCGTCCGTGGTTCAGACGGCACTCGATGTCATGGGTACCCCATATCAGTGGGGCGGGGACGGCGAAGGAGGATTCGACTGCTCCGGACTCATCCGCTACGCCTTCGCCAAGCACGGCGTCGATCTCCCGCGCACCAGCGCCGAGCAGGCAAGCGAAGGCGTCATGGTAGACAAGGACTTCGAGCGGATGCGTCCGGGAGACATCCTGACCTTCTCCAGCCGGAGCGATCAAGGGATCACCCACGTCGGCCTCTACATCGGGGACCGGCGCTTCATTCACAGCGCTTCGGCCGGAGTTCAAATCAGCGTGCTGGATCCCAATGATATCTCGGGCCGCTGGTGGTATAAGCGCTGGATCGGAGTCCGTCGGGTGGTCGGATGGATCGGCGGGACGTGATCAGCATCCGCCAGCGCAGAGTACGTAGTGGGAGTTCTGGCTCACCAGCCTCTCAATGACCCAAGCACGCACTACCGCGATCTCCGCGGCGATCGTCGCCACGGTCGCGATCGGGTCCGTGCTTCATCTGGGTCGGGTGGTCTTCATCCCGATTGCCCTGGCCCTGGTTCTCGCCGCGCTGCTGGCGCCGGTGGTCGGTCAGCTCGAGCGGGCTCGAATTCCGGCGCCGGTCGGTGCCACTCTTCTCCTTCTGGGAACCGTGGCACTAGTGGTCGGAATCGGGCTCGCGCTGTCGGGCCCGGTCCAGGATTGGGCTCGCAAGACGCCGGAGGCAATTGCGGCCGCCGGGAAGAAGGTGCAAGCCTTCCGCCACCGGTTCGATCGACTCACTGCGCTCGTCATACCACCGGAGGATGCCACCAGCTCCGGCGATTCGACTCGCGGTTCCGCCCCATCCGACAGTACGCACGAAGCCCAGGACTCCGAGCCGGCCTTGTCACGCCAAGCCTCGCCCACTCCATCCGGTCTCACCCCAATCCTTGGTCGAGCCTTTGGGACCACAACGCAAATCATCAGCGCGCTTACCGAGACAGTCCTGCTGCTGTTCTTCCTCCTGGCAGGGGGCCGCACCTGGCGGGACCGCCTGACTCAGACCGCAAGTTCGCCAGCCGCCGGCAAGAAGGTGGTCGGTGTTCTCGGCGAGATGCAGCGGGTTGTATCCCGGTATTTGTTTGTCACCCTGTTAATCAATGTCGGGCAAGGAATACTGGTCGGGATTGCCATGGCGCTGATTGGTATGCCCGCTCCAGTGGTCTGGGGACTCATGACCGTGGTCGCGGAGTTCATCCCTTACGCTGGCGGACTGGTGATGGTGATCCTGCTTGGCCTGGTCGCTCTGGCTGGATCGCAGAGTCCAGGACACGTGCTGCTGGCACCTGGGCTCTATCTGCTGATTACCACGCTACAAAACAACCTTGTGAGTCCCGTGGTCTATGGGCAGGGACTGCGGCTCAATCCGCTCGCGATTCTGCTCGGGGTGATCGTATGGTATTTCCTCTGGGGTGTGCCGGGGGCTTTTCTTGCGGTGCCGATTCTTGCGGCGTTCAAGACTCTGTGCGAGCGGGTAGAGACACTGAAGCCGGTGGGGGTGTTTCTAGAGCAATGAGCGTTGGCGGCTAGCCTCGCTTCACGGTCCGCCGGTCCGCCGGTCCGCCCGACCGCCTTTCCGCCCTACCGTCTACTGCGAGTGCTGATGCTCGTGGTTCATCCCCTCCATTGGCGCCATCGAGTACCGGTCTCGCAGCGACTCCATCCACGCGACGTCCCTCATCCACGCGGTATCGGTCGGCACGATCTTGGGCCAGTCGCTCAGGTTGTCGGGCACGAAGGCGACCCCGACCGCTCCCATGGCACCCCGGACCAAGTCCGCTCCGGTCGGGTTGTTGTACTGGGCCGAGACCCGGTAGCGGCGATTGGCCTTGAGGTGGATTCCCCGCCCGTAGATGCCTGGCAGGGTGCGTGCGACTCCATGGATCTTTCCAGTTGAGTCCAGGTTCGAGTCCAGGTGCAGCACCGTCTTTCCCGTCTCCAGATCCACCAGCTCGAGAAACTCTCCGTAGTCGTGCATGTGCCCGCCGGCTCCCACGATTCGCCCGGCCACCGGCAGGGTGAATTCGAAGCTCTTGGTGGAAACGCCGGGCGGCGCAGTGTAAGGACCGGATTCACCCTTCCGTACCTCGAGTGCCACCGGAAGCACGCTCGTGGGCTGTGGGTTCATGTTCTTCGGCATCCAGTACAGCCGGACGTGCAGGTAGGTGCCGGCCATGTCATGCTCGGTGGTGTTGTTCCATGCCATGTACATCCCCATGTGGAATCCATTGGACATGGGGACACCCACCGTTTTGGGCACCATCACACGCTTGGTCTCGTTGCCGAAGGCAAACAGCCGCTCCACGTACGGGCTGATCAGTTGCCTGCGATCGAAGTTGAGGAGGGTGATGTGATGCAGGAGGCGGCGGTTGAGTTTCTGACCGGTCGAGTCGTAGAGCTCGACGTCGAACCCGCGCACCCATCCATCAACCGGCCAGATGAACTTGTAGAGCGGGGTGTAGTGGCCCTTCATGTCGTGGCCGGCCATCAGCATCTCGGGCATGGCGGGCATCACGAAGGGCCCCAGGACAACGGTCACTTGATGCTTCGAGGAATCGATCTCCACCCGCACCGTCGGAGTGTCGACGGCGATGGCGGTGGCGAGCAGGAGGGCGGAGATCATGAGGTGTCAGGCGGTCACTCGTTGTGATCACTGCCCGAATGCTCATGGGCTCCGTGGTCATGCCCACCCTCGCCCATGTCCATCCCGCGCATCTCGAGCGAGGCCATGTCGCGCTGGAAGGTCGGGTTGGAAAGGTCCACCGCCGGCCATTTGGCCATGTCGTCTGGCGCGAACAGTCCGGCGATATGACCCATCGCGCCGTTCTTGATGAGTTCGCCGGTGGGGTTGTCGTAGTACGCGATGACCCGGTAGGGATGGTTGGCTTTGAGCTTGATGCCGGCTCCCTTGATGCCCGGCAGGCTGCGGCTCACCTTCAGCACGCCGCCCTTCTCGTCCCGGGTTGCGGTTACCTTGGCCAGCTCTTTCCCGTTCGCCGCGTCTTCCAGTCGAACCATTGTCCCGTAGTCGTGCAGGTGGCCACCGTATCCGATGATGCGTCCGCTCACCGGCACCGAGAATTCATAGGACTTGGTGGACTTGCCCGGGGGAACGTCGAAGGTGTTGGTGCCGCCCACGGTCAGGTTCACATCCATGTAGAGCGGGAGGACATCCAGCGGCCGAGGATTCTGATTCTTCGGCAGGTACTGCATCGTCATCCGGAGCCGCACCCCCTCCAGGTCCATCCCGGTATCGTTGTGCCAGGCGACGTAGAAACCGATCGTCATCCCCGAGCGCATCGGCACCCCGATGGTAGCCGGGACCGAGGCGTCCTCCGATTCCGTGCCCGTGCCGAAGAGTCGTTCCGCCGCCTGGTAGAGCAACTGGCGGCGATCGTAGTTCACTACGATCAGGTGATGCATGATCCGTCGAGGCAGCAGGTTCCCGTCCTTGTCGATCACCTCGAGCTTGTAGCCGCGAAACCACCCATCCACCGGCCACTGGAAGGTCTGCACCGGAGTATCATGCGACGTCCCGTGATCCATCATGCCGTGCATCTCCATCGGTGGCATGTTGGGCAGGTCGAAGCTCCCGGCCGTGACGATGATCTCGTGATCGGAGGAATCCACCTTCATCACTAGGGTGGGCTCGTCCTGCTGGGTCAGGGGCGGCGTCGCAACAGTGAACGAGGCGAGAAGCGCGAGGGTGACCAGCATCGTGTGTCTCCTGGACGGAAAGCCCGATCCCGAGTGGACGGGCGACTGTACTGGTCGGGGAAAATCCTGAGGCCGGAAGGCAAAGTCAAGCGAGCCAAAGGGTAAGGGACATTGCTCCAGCGGCCACTGGACGAGATTGACTTCTTCCCTAAAGTTAGTGCAGCAATTGTGGTATCCCGGCCTCCGTGTCGGGCGTCTGACTCAACCCCCTCGCAGCTCCTCCATGGTCAGCGGCCTGCAGTTTTCAGTCTTGTTCGTCTGCACGGCAGCGGGCGCGGCAAACGCCCAGAACCTGTGCGTCGATCGGAGCGGGCGCCCGATTTCCGAAATCATCGACAATTCCCTGACCAGCGCAGGCGGGGCGGTACTTCGGAATGGAGAGCGGCTGATTTTGTGGAACCAGGCCGCTGCCTCCAAGTCATCCGAAACGGGTCGGCTTTTCCTTTATCTGCATGAATGCGCCCATCACGCCCTTGGCCACGTCTACAAGTCTCCCAACCTCCGGTGGGAACTGGAGGCGGACTGCTGGGCCTTCCAACTCCTCGCCGAGGGCGGGCTGGTCAAGAACCGCCGCCTCGTCGAGTTCGAGCGGGATCTAGCCGCGACGCCGGGGGACGCGCTCCATCTGGGCGGCGAGGTCCTGCTCGATAGTCTCCAGCGATGTCTGAGTATCCGAACAGACCAGCAGGCGTGGGTGACCGCACTCAAGGCCTTCACCAGCGCCGCGCAGGAGCGCTTCGCCTCGATACGGGGAGATGGCGTTCCAGAGGCTGCACTCGGAACCTACGAATCCCTGATTGACGCCCCGGGCAGTTTCGACTGTGAGGTGCTCGATCCCGCCTCGCTCCGCTGCCTGCTGTTTGTCTCCCGGAAAGACGGCCCGGCCCGGTCGCGCTACGAGCAGCTGGTCAAGATCTTCCGCCGCTGCCTCCCGCCGCACTGGACCTCCACCGATCAGCGCGCGCCGTGGGTGGGGCCCGAAGTCCCCGCCGCGCGGCGGCCGGTGCGGCAGTTCCTCGCCCAGGACAGCGAGAACGGGACTCTCCTGGCTTTGGTGCTCACGCAGCAGGATCGGGTCTACCTGGTCATGCGATCGTCGGAGGGTTGGCTGGCGAGTGCTCCCCAAACGGGCGGCTCAGAGGCGCCGGTTGCCGAGATGCGGGACCTGCTGCGGGTGACGGCTCCGTAGTTGAAGTCTGGGGTCGGGGGTCTGGAGCCTGGAGTCGAGAGTCGGGAGTCGGGAACCATTTGGACCGGTATTTCCAGACGGCAGACTGCAGATTTCAGATTTGAGACTCCAGACTCCAGACTCCAGACTCCAGACTCCAGACTCCAGAGTCCAGACTCTAGACTCCAGACTCTAGACTCTAGACTCCAGACTCTAGACTCCAGACTCTAGACTCCCCCTACTGCTCGTGCTGCATGTGCGTCGAGTCGGTCGCTACGGCTCCATGGTCGTGATCCATGTTCATCATCTCCATCGGGCCCATTGAATCGGCCGCGGTGTTCTTCTTACCTCGGCCGATACTCTCCAGCATCGCCATGTCGGTGAGAATCCCCGGATCATTGGGATCCAGCTGGGGCCATTTCGCCGGATCATCTGGAACAAAAGCCGCCACGATCAGTCCCATCGCTCCCTGTTTCAGGATACCGCCCGTCGGATTGTCGTAATCGGCCGTCACCCGGTAACGCCGGTTCGCTTTGAGTCGCAGTCCGTCTCCCTTAATACCCAGTAAACGCGTCGGCACTCCTTTGAGCTTGCCCAGCGAATCGGTCTTCGCCGGAAGGTCGAGCAGGACCTTGCCACTCTCCGCATCCTCCAGCCGCACGAACTTGGCGTAGTCGTGCAGGTGCCCACCCGCCGCGAGGATTCGACCTCCGACCGGCAGGGTGAATTCATAGCTCTTTGAGGAGGGACCGCTGGGAAGGTTATAGGCGTCGGACTTCCCAACCGTGTACGACACGTCCATGTAGAGCAAATGAATATCCAGCGGCCGTGGCATCATGTTCGGGGGCGTGTAGCGCATCCGAACCGTGAGCATGGCGCCGTGAATCTCTTCCGGCTTGCTGTTGTGCCAGCCGATGAAGGTCGCGAGCCGCATGCCGGGCTCCATCGGGACGCCGATGCTCTTGGGTGCGCTGAAGCGATCCACCTCTTGGCTCGCGCCAAGGAGCCTCTCGTATGCCGGATAGATGAGCTGGCGGCGCCCGAGGTTCACCATGCTGAGGTGGTGGAGATACTTGCGACTCAGGATCTGTCCCGTGGAATCGCGAAGCTCCACGTCGTAGGCGTGGAACCATCCCTCGACTGGCCAGGTCACATAGACGGTCGGCGTCTCGTGCGCGGACATCCTGCCGTGATGCATCCCCGGTCCACCCGCGGGGATCGTGAACGGACCCATGGTGATCGTGACGACCCGCTCCCTGGTGTCCGTGGTAAGGCTTGCTTGAGGTTCGGCCGAGGCGGTCTGGGCCGCGAGTTGGCCCCAACGACCGGCACTCGAGAGGCCGATGATGGCTAGGATCAGGAGGGAGACGAAGCGGCGCATGGGAGCAGTGTAGACCATCGTAACTCAGTGTCAAGTAAGCAGTTTAGGCACTGCAATATAGTTTTGGCAGTCTCGCTTGACATCTGCTAGCGGCTGAGTACATTCCGCTCCAGTCGTAAGCAGTCCGCCATGCCGAGTGCTAATTCATTGTGGCCTCGCACCTTATCAGCACTTCAGACCCGCCGGAGGAAGTCATGAGCACAGCCACCAAGGCCAAGCCCAAGCTGAAAATCCATCCCCTCGAGGACCGCGTCGTCGTCATGCCGTCCGAGGAGTCGGAAACCATGCGGGGCGGCCTCTATATCCCCGACACCGCCAAGGAGAAGCCCACCCAGGGTGAGGTTCTCGCAGTGGGTCCGGGTCGCTTCGAAAAGGGCGAGCGGATCAAGCCCGAAGTCGCCGTCGGTGACACCGTGATCTACGGCAAGTACAGCGGCACCCCGTACACGGTTGACGGGGACGAAGTCATCATCATCAAGTCTTCCGACATCCTCGCCAAGATCGGCTGAGACCGTCGCTTCTTACAGGAGATCAAGAGTTATGGCAGCCAAGGAATTGCTTTTTGACGTCGAGGCCCGCGCCAAGCTGAAGAAGGGCGTGGACGCTCTGGCCGATGCGGTGAAGATCACCCTCGGCCCCAAGGGCCGGAATGTCGTCATCGACAAGAAGTTCGGTTCACCCACGATCACCAAGGACGGCGTCACCGTCGCCAAGGAAGTCGAGCTGTCCGATCCGATCGAGAACATGGGCGCCCAGATGGTGAAGGAAGTCGCGACCAAGACCAGCGACTTGGCTGGCGACGGCACCACCACCGCGACCGTGCTGGCCCAGGCGATCTATCGGGAAGGCCTGAAGAACGTCACTGCGGGCGCCAACCCGATGGAGCTCAAGCGTGGCATCGACCGGGCGGTCGACTCGGTCGTCGAGGAGCTCAAGCGGCTCTCCGTACCTTCGGCCGGCAAGAAGGAGATCGCCCAGGTGGGCTCCATCTCCGCCAACAACGACAAGGAAATCGGCGATCTCATCGCCGAGGCGATGGAGAAGGTCGGCAAGGACGGCGTGATCACGGTCGAGGAAGCCAAGGGCCTGGAGACCACGCTGGAGACGGTGGACGGTATGCAGTTCGACCGCGGCTACCTGTCGCCCTATTTCGTCACCGATCCGGAGAAGATGGAGGCGGTGCTGGATGACGCCTACATCCTCATCCACGACAAGAAGATCTCGGCGATGAAGGAGCTGCTCCCGGTGCTGGAGAAGGTGGCACAGACCGGCAAGCCCCTGCTCATCATCGCGGAAGATGTCGAGGGCGAGGCGCTGGCGACCCTGGTGGTGAACAAGCTGCGCGGCACCCTCAAGGTGAGCTCGGTCAAGGCTCCGGGCTTCGGCGATCGCCGCAAGGAGATGCTGCGCGACATCGCCGTGCTGACTGGCGGCAACGTCATCTCTGAGGAAGTCGGCTTCAAGCTGGAGAACGCGGTGCTCAACGATCTGGGCCGCGCCAAGCGGATCGTGATCGACAAGGACAACACCACCGTCGTGGACGGCCGCGGCAAGGCCGACGCGATCCAGGGCCGGATCAGCGAGATCAAAGTCGCGGTGGACAAGAGCACCAGCGACTACGACCGTGAGAAGCTGCAGGAGCGGCTCGCCAAGCTGTCGGGCGGCGTCGCCGTGATTCACGTGGGTGCCGCGACCGAGACCGAGATGAAGGAGAAGAAGGCTCGGGTCGAGGACGCGCTGCACGCGACTCGCGCCGCGGTGGAAGAGGGCATCGTTCCGGGCGGCGGGGTTGCGCTGCTCCGGGCCCAGAGTGTGCTGGACAAGATCAAGGGCACCGACGATGAGAAGATCGGGGTGGACATCGTCCGCCGCGCCCTCGAGGAGCCGATTCGCATGATCGCCCAGAACGCGGGCGCCGAGGGCTCGATCGTCGTGGCCAAGGTGAAGGAATCGAAGGACAAGAACTTTGGCTACAACGCGGCCACCGACAACTACGAGGACCTGGTCAAGTCGGGCGTCATCGATCCGACCAAGGTCACCCGTACCGCGCTGCAGAACGCGGCGTCGATCGCGGGCCTGCTCCTCACCACCGAGTGCGTGGTGGTCGAGAAGAAGGAAGAGAAGTCGGCTGCGGCAGGCGGACCGCCCGGAGGCGGAATGGGCGGGATGTACTAACCGACCAGTCGGCCAGGTCGGATAAGTCGGACTGCGGCGCCCCGGGGAAACCCGGGGCGCTGTTCATTCAGCCGCTCTGCCCAGGATCGCGGATCGGACAGCTGGGGTCCGGACCTGAGCAAACTCGGGCTCCCGAGTCGTCTCATGCTCCGTCGAGGAGGATAGGCGCGTTCACGTCGCGTTAATCCCCAATAGATCGCACGTTCAGTCCCCGGTGCTATCCTCGCGCCTTCCCTCGAGGCGTGAACCTGGTCAGACCGGCGTCAGATGAACGTCAGAAGGGCAGGACAGGTTCGTGCCAGGCGTCGCTCACGAACTTCCGGGAGGAATTGAATGACCTCGTTCCGTGATGCCTGCGCGAGGTGCTGGTGTTTCGCACTGCTGGCCACGGGTTGCGCGACGGAGCCCCAGCCGCCCGCCCCGGAGATCACCTCCGTCAGCGCAGTCGCAGGGGTGGAGAATGCCTTGAGCGCGCTGGTCACGGTCGAAGCGCAGGCGGCCGACAGCGCCAGAGTCCGCTATCGACCGCTGACCGAACCATCACGCCTCGACAGCACGCCGGCGGTCCCCTTCGATGGCCTCACGCTCGAGCTCCCCGTCCTTGGCATGCGCGCGGAGACCGTATACCAGCTCGAGCTGGTGGCGTATCGTGGGACTGCTCTCACCGTACGGGACGCCGGTACCGTCGCGACCGGAACACTGCCGGACGACTTGCCCGCTTATGAGGCCGGGGGGGACGCCCCCGCACCGGGATTCGTTGTGTTCGCGGCTGGAC
>Ga0068857_100003934_pt1 | contig 12505 bp, 9 predicted proteins | sample KBSCornC72_FD_66591 | JGI IMG/M metagenome (GOLD analysis project Ga0068857, IMG submission 66591) | Corn rhizosphere microbial communities from Kellogg Biological Station, Michigan, USA - KBS Corn C7-2 | ecosystem: Host-associated > Plants > Roots > Rhizosphere > Soil ...
CGCGCGACTTTTTGCACGGCCATGGCAGCCATGACGATATGGATGTCATCCCGGCCTATCTGGACCAGGTTGCTCCGCAGTTCGAGTTTTCACGACGGGTGAAGGTGGTGCTCGACGGCGGCAACGGAACCGCCGGACCTGTGGTGCACCGTCTGTTCGAACGGCTGAACTGTGAGGTGACTGAGCTGTTCTTCCCTATGGACGGGCGCTTCCCGAATCACCATCCCGATCCCACCGTTCCTGCCAATCTGAAGCATCTGCGGGACGCTGTTCACGCTCAGAAAGCCGAGCTGGGCATCGCATTCGATGGCGATTCCGACCGCATCGGCGCAGTGGATGAAAATGGCGAAGTAATCTACGGCGATATGCTGCTGCTGATTTTCGGGCGTGAGATTCTCACACGGAAACCGGGCGCCACGTTTATCGGCGAGGTCAAGTGCTCGCAGCTTCTGTACGACGAACTAAAAAGGCTGGGCGGGAATCCGGTGATGTACAAGACAGGCCATTCGCTGATCAAAGCGAAAATGAAAGAAGAACACGCTGAGCTGGCGGGTGAAATGTCCGGCCACATGTTCTTCGCCGACCGGTATTTCGGATATGACGATGCTATTTATGCCGCGTGCCGGCTGATCGAAATCGTGGCGCGCAGCGGCCAGCCGCTTTCCGCTCAGTTCGCCGGACTGCCCAAGTTGGTTTCCACTCCCGAGATCCGAGTGGATTGTCCGGATGAGGTAAAGTTCCAAGTCGTCGAACGGGTGGCCGCAAGCTTCAAGAAGACTCACAAGGTAATCGACATCGACGGCGTGCGCGTACTGTTCGAGCATGGCTGGGGACTTCTGAGAGCATCCAATACGCAGCCTGTTTTGGTGATGCGGTTTGAGGCCGAGAGCGAAGAGTGGCTCAAGCAATATCAGCGGCAGGTGGAAGCAGTGCTGGAAGAGGCTAAAGCCGCGGTAGCTTAGGCGTGCACACTTTGCGCGTCCGGAGGCCGACCTCCGAGGAGTGCAGCCCCCACCCACGCGCTGGCGCTATATCGCCGTAATTTGAGAATGCCAGAAATCGCGGCGTTAATCCAACTAAAAAGTCTCCTATTATGTTCTTCTAAGTGGATTACCTGAGACCGTTCGGCAAATTCAAGCTAACTTCCGGAAAACCAACACCGCATTGAGCCCTCCGAAGGCGAAGGAATTGGAAATGGCGCCTTCCACCTGGACCATCCTCGGCGTATTGGGGACCACATCCAGGTCGCAGGCAGGATCGGGCGCCGTGTAATTCGCGGTGGGTGGAATCAAGCCGTAGTGAAGCGCGCCCAGGGTCGCTGCCGCCTCGATCGCTCCAGCCGCGCCCAGAGCATGGCCGTGCATGGATTTCGTGGAGCTGACCAGCAACTTTCCGGCATGCTCGCCGAAAACCGAGCGGATCGCCTCGGTCTCGGTCACATCGTTCGCCGTTGTTCCGGTGCCGTGGGCGTTCACATAGCCGATGGCATCGGGAGAAAGTTCTGCGTCGGCCAACGCGCTCCGCATGGCACGGGCGGCGCCCAAGGCCGAGGGCTGCGTGATATGGTGCGCGTCGGAAGACATTCCAAATCCGGCAATCTCACCAAGGATTTTCGCGCCGCGTGCGCGGGCTCGCTCTTCCGATTCCAAAACCAAAGCCGCCGCGCCTTCTCCCAAGATCAGACCGCGACGATCCAGCGAAAATGGGCGGCAGGTATCCGGTGCGACTACTCGCATGGCCTCCCACGCCTTGAGAAATCCCGTCGAGAGAGGCGCTTCGCTGCCGCCCGCGATGGCGACATCGACCTCGCCTGATCGAACCATCCGGAACGCTTGTCCGATCGCATGGTTCGCGGAGGAACATGCGGTCGAGATGGTGTAGACGGGGCCAGTGATCCCGTATTCGAGCGAAACGCGGCTGGCTCCAGCATTGCTCATCGCGCGCGCGATGGTCAGGGGCGAAACGCGCGGCTGCTGCAGCGCATACAGACTATAGAAACCTTCGTCTTCGGTGGTTTTGCCGCCTCCCGAACATCCCAGCACAATGGCCGTGCGTTCCTGAAGCTCGGGCGAAAACTCGATGCCGGATGCCCGGATGGCTTCGCGCGCGGCTATGGAAGCGAACTGTGCGAACCGGTCCAGCGTTTGTAGGTCTTTTTCTTCGAAATGGTCCAGAGGATTATAGTCGGGCACCTCGGCTGCATTTAGGAATCGAAGAGTTCCGGCCGGAACCAGAGTCAGGGGTCGAATGGCGCTGCGGCCCGCGGCGAGCCCTGCCCACATATCCGGGAACGTCGGTCCGAAGGCCGAGATTGCACCGATGCCGGTCACCGCAACCCGGCGATTCATTTCTGAGATTTCGCAATAATGAGCTTCTCGATTCCCTCTACCATGTCGCGCACGGTGCGGATGCCACGGGCCGCATCGTCGGGAATATCCAGATCGAATTCGCCTTCGAGCGCGAACAGAATATTAATCCCATCCAGGGAATCGATCTTCAGCTCCTCGAAAGTCTTGTCGATAGTGACCGTTTCCGGCGGAATCTTTTGAGTCTTGGCGATTACGCCTGTAACGCGAGAGATTAGTTCGTCGGACATAGTGTCTGGCTGAGGGTAAGAAATTGGAATCCGCGTTCTTGAAGCAGAGGCAGCGCGCGATCTACCGCCTGAATGGTCGTGTCGATATCGGGTGAGGGTCGCACGCCCCGGCCGTCGTGCAAGCAGATGATGCCTCCGTTTGTAGCAGTGTTGACCATGAGTTCCGAAACGCGCTCGGACGCCCATTTCCAATCGCGGCCGATCACGGTCCACATCACTCCGCGAAGTCCCAGGAGCTGCTGAGCCTGAGCCACACCGAACCAACGGACGCCGTAAGGAGCGCGGAACCAGCGCGGAGCAACGCCAGTAGTTTCCTGAATCGTCGTTTGCGCTTGCGCCATTTCGCGATAAATAAACCGCGGAGATTGGAAGTCCAGGCGAGGATGCGAGTCGGTATGATTGCCTAACTCATGGCCGCGAGCGGCTACCTCTCGCGCGACATCCGGACAGCGGCGGACGTTTTCGCCGCACATGAAAAATGTAGCGGGAACGCGATATTTGTGGAGAGCTTCGAGCAATCTTGGTGTCGATTCGCTGGGACCGTCATCGAATGTAAGGGCCAGCACCGGACGGCTGCGATCGCCATGGTAGAAGGACTCTCCGAAGACACTGGAAGATCGTCCGCGCACGGCGTATCCCATGAATCCCGCCGCGGCAGCCACTCCGGTGGCGACGCCAAGCAACCCACTATCCATGTTGTACATGATAGTAGGGGCGAGGCATGCCTCGCCCGGCCATTACGGAGTGAACTTGAGAAATGCCGACCTTGTCGTTACCCTGTCTAACCGGGCCGGACATGTCCGGCCCCTACAGAGTGGAATGAACGTTGTAGGGGCGAGGCATGCCTCGCCCGGCCATTACGGCGTGAACTTAAAATCCGAAATGCCGACCTCGTCGTTACCCTGTCTAAGGGGCCGGACATGTCCGGCCCCTACGGAGTGGGATGAACGTTGTAGGGGCGAGGCATGCCTCGCCCGGCCATTATGGCGTGAACTGGAAATCCGAAATGCCGATTTCGTCGTTACCCTGCACCAGGAATCCGAATTTGCCCTCCGCAAAGTTGCGATCCGGCTTGGTCCAATCGTCGAGAGTGATCCATTGCTGGTTTTTCTGGATGCGCTGGATCAGGTGATCTGGTGAGATTTCAATCTGGATGGCCCACGCCTTGTCCTTGCTATCGACGTTGTGCTTCATCTTGGCGTGGTCGCTGCTCTTACCATTCACCACATCCCGAATGGTCAGATTATTTTCGTCCAGCTCGGATAACACGTAGTTCTTGGAGTCCTTATAGTCGGTCACCCAACGAACCCGGCCGCCCTTGAAAACATTGCCGCCCTTGATCAAATACACCGCGAATGTGTAGGTGCCGGCGGACGGTGGTTTGTAAGTAAGGAATCCGCCGCCGCGGCGCCGCCAGACGCCGTTATCCTGTTTGTCCCAGCCTTCTTGATTCTCGAATCCGTCCATCGACGATGCCCGCGCCCGGACGACTTTGGGAGCAACTGGCTCGGGTTTAGGCTCTGGAGCAGGAGGCGGAGGGGGAGGCGCAGGAGCGCGCTCGGCCACTAGCGTCGCGTCGCTGCCGTTGATCGTCACCGTTTGCCCCGCAGTAAAGTTGCGGGAAAATTGCTTAGGAACGAACTTGTCGCGCCGGAGACCGATTACATGGGTTCCCGGCGTCACAGACAGGCTGCGGAAACTCCCGTTGTCTGCCACCGCGCCCACATTCCGCTGATCGATCAGAACCTCGGAACCGGGAGTCGCTCCGTCAATTTGCAGAGATGCGGTCGTGGCCTGGGGCTTCAGCTTGAACTCCAGCCGCACTTCACTGCCCTTCTTGACTTCGGCTGTTTGAACCGGCGAATCTTCAAATCCGGCTTTCACCACACGGACGTCCACTTGCCCGATGGTTTGAATCCGCAACTGCCCGTTCTGGGTGCGGCGCGGATACTCCTTGTTATTCAAGAAGATGCGCGCATTACTTTCGACAGTTGAAACGATGAGAGTACCCACGTTGCGGTCGGTCTTCAAGAACACCGTCAGGATCGGACCCGGGCCAAAATCCTCCTTGAAGGTTCGCTGATCGGAGCCCTGGCTGATGGTCAACTCGTCCAGCCCCGCCTGAAAGTTCTTGAGATTCACGCCTGCGGGACCGGTGCTGTCCTCATCCTGACCATTCACGGCCAACTTCCAAGGGCCAGAACTCGTTACCAGGCGGGCGCGGCCGGCTAAGCTGGAAACCAGCATCGCCAGCATATTTCGCGCGGTCACAGTACCACTTACCGCCGGCAGCGTTGCGGGCGCCAGATCGAAGCTGAAAGAAGCGTCCGCACCGGCTCCAGTCACGGTCACAACATGCGCCCCGATCGGAACCTTTTCAAATACGTACTGGCCATCCTGCAAATCCGCTGGCAATTGCGAATCCAAGACGACTTTGCCCTGCGCCAAGTCGGATAAAATCCTGACAGTCTGCGGCCGCGCTTCCAGGGTCAAGTTCACCGATTCGGGCTTTCCTAGAACCAGACTGACGCCGCTGGCGGCGGGCTCGTAGCCATCCAGGAATGCTGTGATCTGGTAAGCTCCAGGAGCAAGATCCAGCCTGCAGTTGGATGTGCATTTCGCTTCGCCATTTACACGAATCGACGCCCCGGGCGGCGTCGTGGCGAACTGCACGGCGACTTCATTGGCGGTCAGGTCCGACAAACTCACGTTGCGGCGGCGCGCGACATTCACCAGCACCGCAATCAAGATGAGGGAAAGCACCACGCCTACGGCCACCCCCATCCACAGTGCGCGCTGCCATTCCATGCCTTGGGTCTCGGGGGCATCCCGGTCTGGCCGAACGGGACCAGAGGGCAGCGGAGGAAGTACATCTTCCGGAATGGTAGTAGAGGAGCCGTCGAAAGTGGGTGGCCCGCCTGGTAATTCAAAAGAAGCAGTCGGCAAATCGAAGTTTGGGTGCCGGGTTGAAGGGGTCAACCGGGCAGCACGGCTTACCAGGAGCCGCTTGGCATCCTCCGCAGCCTTATGGACTTCCGGATCGCCTGGATTCTCGCGATAAAGCTGCTCCACCCGGTGCCGGATGGGTTCTAGTTCGGCTAGATCCAGCGCCAGGTCTACCTGCTGGCCAAGCGCCTTAATTTCGTCGATCGGCTTGAGGTTTTCAGATCCCACGATGCTATCCTACACTAGCGCCGTGACTATCGCCCTCGACGCTTCTCCTCTTACCGTATCGACGGGAGGCGTCGGCCGCTATACCCTGGAGCTGGCCTTGGCGCTGGCTGCCCAGTACCCGAACGACCAGTACTGGCTGCTGTCCGATCAGCCATTTGCCGCCCCCCATGCTCCGCCGCCTAACCTGCATACAGGTGATGGTCCCCGGAACCAAGCCGAGCGGAAGTGGTGGCTCTGGGGTCTTGAGAGGGAGATGCGGCGTCGAGGCGTTTCGTTATTTCATGGGACGGATTATTCTGTGCCCTACGTCCCCCTTCGGCCCAGTGTCATGACGCTACACGATCTGAGCCCCTGGATGGATCCTGCGTGGCAACCCAATGCTGAACGCGTTCGTCGGCGCACGCCGCGTCTGCTGCGAATGGGCCTGGCGACCATGATCATCACTCCGACGGAAGCCGTACGGCGAGCTGCCATCGAGCGTTTCAAACTCCAGCCGGATCGAGTGGTGTCAGTGCCGCTGGCGGCGGGCGAACTCTTTCGTCCGGTTGCTCCGGCGGCGACGGTAGCTCCATATTTCTTGTTCGTCGGGACACGCGAGCCGCGCAAGAATGTCGCCCGCTTGTTGGAAGCATGGAGGGATGTTCGCCGGACGTCGCCGATCGACCTGGTCCTGGCCGGCCGGGCCCGCGCCGATTCTCCGGCGATTCCGGCAGAACCCGGCTTACGCGTGCTTGGGGAAGTTCCTGATGCTGAGCTGCCCGCGCTCTATAGTGGTGCGCTAGCGTGCGTTTATCCGTCCTTGTATGAAGGTTTTGGATTGCCGGTGCTGGAGGCGATGCAGTGTGGGGCGCTGGTGATCACCTCGCGCGACCCGGCGATCCTTGAAGTCAGTCATGGAGCCGCATTGCATGTGGAAGCGTGTGACACGTCCGCGCTGGCAGAGGCGATGAGAGCCGTGGCCGCTGATCCCGCGAAATTTGCTGAACTGCGGGAGCGCGCCATCGCACGCGCGTCGGAATTCACATGGCGCGACACAGCTCGCCGCACTCGGGAGGTGTATGACGCCGCCGCGCGCCTTTTTTCTCACTCCTGAGGAACCGAAGATTGGCTCCGGGGGCGGCGGATTGCGGTCGGCATCGCTGCTGGCCTACTTGCGAAGCAAGTACGAGGTCCAGACAGCGACGTTCTCGTTGCGCTCGCATTCGAAAAGTCCGGCGGCTCGCATTTGGCGCAACGCCGTGCGGCTGGCCAGGGGATGCCCGCCACTGTTCGATCGTTTCTCGGGTTATGAGACGCAGCTGGCTGCATCTCTGGATGGCCGTTATGCGATCGGCGTGGTGGAACACTTCTGGTGCGGCTCGTACGCCAATCTACTGCGAGACTGCTGCGACCGTCTGGTATTGGATCTGCACAATATCGAGAGTCAGTTAGCGCGGACACACGCGCGGGCCGCGCGTTGGCCGGTATCCTGGGCGTCGGAACGATTCGCGGAATCCTACGAGCGGTTGGAGCGAGAATGGTTGCCACGGTACGACGTGATCCTGGTGGCCTCGGAAGATGATCGCCGCCGGCTGTCTCATCCTGATGTACGTGTTTTCCCGAACGCTTTGCCTGAAATTGCGCGGCTGGCCGTGCCGGAAGCAAACGCCATCGTCTTCAGCGGGAATCTCGAATACCATCCCAATGTCGAGGCGGTTCGATGGTTCCGCTTGAAGATCTGGCCACGCGTTCGCGAGCAAACTCCGGGAATCGAATGGCGCTTGTTAGGCAGCAATCCTGGAGCGATTGCCGCGTTCACGGGAGGCGACCCGAGGATTCGCGTAATCGGTCCGGTGGAAGACGCCATCGCGCATCTGGCGGAAGCCCGGATGTGTGTCGTGCCGCTTCTCTCAGGAAGTGGGACTCGCTTTAAGATTCTGGAGGCGTGGGCCGCCGGACGTGCCGTGGTTTCTACGACGCTGGGTGCGGAAGGCCTGGGGGCCCGTGACGGCGAACATCTGCTGCTGGCCGACAATGCTGAGGATTTCGCGGGTGCTACTTTGCGTCTACTGAACGATGGCGCTCTGTGCGAGCGATTGGGGGCTGCGGGACGTGCACTCTATGAGGAACAGTTCACGTGGCCAGCGGCGTGGCGGAGGTTAGAGGAGTCTGGCGGGATCTGAGGGCGAGGCATGCCTCGCCCCTACAGCCGGACGAAGTATGGCGAGGTTTTGTAGGGGCCGGGCATGCCCGGTCCGGCTAGCGTCCGGCGATTCCGAACAAACGGAAACTTGTCACAAACTGAACTGCGGCGATATTGTCCTCGGCCCCGTGAATCTCGGGACCGCGAGCGACTGTATAGCCGAACTTTATGATCTGATTCGCCGCAGGGCGGAACCCGGCGCCAAATTCGTACGTCTCGGTTCCAGCAAAAGCCACCGGATGACTGTAGCCGATTCGGGCGGCCGCGTACCACCGCGGATGTAGCACGCGGCGAACTTCCGCATATCCCGTGTGCAGGTTGTAGTTGGCGATCTTCCGATAGGTCATCTGAAAGCCCTGCAGTTCTCCGTAAACATTCCACGGACCGCGTCCCCATTGAACGTCCACACCGTAGCCATTTGCCGGCAAACTATGCGGCGGAGCCTCACCGGGAAAATAGAATTCAAAGTGCCGGTCCAGGTACGGACCACGGTACGCCGATGCGCCCACTCGAAATCCCTGCACGATGGTATAGCCTGCGCCTACCGTCCAATCGCCGTACTGATCGCGATCGAAGATGCTGCGCGGATTTGCCGGAGAGGAATTCGTGAACTGCGCCCGCATATCAAACCCTCCGGCGCTCGCGTCCACTTGCGCCCCGGCCAAACCTTGAATCTGCACGCCGCCGGAGTAATAACCGTAGGAACCAGGGACGCCAGGCAACGGGTTCACCGCCGGATCGTAGCGCAGCAGGAATGAACCGAACGCGGAAGGGAGTTGCCCCGCACGCACCACCACAGATGCCTTTTTCCAGAACTGCGAATAGCTGATGTTGGCGTTCAGGATATTGGTCTTCACGCCGTAGCCTTGGCTGTAGAATTCTTCCGGAAAATACGGCCGCGAGTGAACCTGAATCGCACCGGAGATCGCCCAGTGGGAATTCAATTTCCAAGCGGGATACAAGATTGCCTGGAACCCGCCCGTCACCGGTTCACCTTCGCGCGGTTCCCCGGTCAGCTCGTGGGAATAGACCGATTGGGCGCTTACAGTGGACCGCAACTCGAATCCTGACTCGGCTTCCTGGGCGAAAGCACATACCGAGGCACATGCGGCTAGAAAAACAACTCGAGAAATCATACCGGGGTCTCCTGAGCAGCCCCCGTTCGCACGACGGCCGATAGCCGATGCAGCGAATCAAGCATTGGATCCTCGCCTAGCGAGAGAAATGCCTGCACGGCAGAGGGATCGAGCTGTGTTCCCGCGCACTTTTCCAAAATCCGGACCGCTTCTTCGTGCCGCATTCCGCGGCGATACGGACGGTCAGAGGTCATGGCGTCATAGGCATCAGCCACTTTGACGATCCGCGCGGACCGCGGTGTCTCTTCGCCCGTCAATCCTCGCGGATACCCGCCGCCGCCCCAGTTCTCATGGTGCAGTTCCACTACTTGAAGATAGGCATCGAAACCCTGCACGCATTCGAGAATCTTCCGGCCGATCACCGGATGCTGCTGGATCAGCGCTTCCTCTTCTGCCGTCAACTTGCCGGGTTTTTGCAGCACGGCATCGGAGATCCCGATCTTGCCGATGTCGTGCAGCAGCGCTCCGACCCGGATAATTTCTAGTTCATCCGCAGGTACAGCCATGGCTCGGGCGATGGCACAGGAATACTCGCTCACACGCTGACTGTGACCGGCGGTGTAGGGATCGCGGGCATCGAGTGCGCTCGCCAGTGAGCTGACGAATTCCACGTAGGCTCGTACCAGCTGGTCGCGGCCGTCCTGAATGGACGCGGCGGCATGATTGAAACTATCCGTCAATTCCCGAATCTCGCGGACGCGCTGCTGGCCGGAGGGGAATTCAGGCAGAACTCCGGTCTTGCCGCCTTCACGCAAGCGAGCGACGACTTTGGCCAAGGGCTTCACGATCGATTTGGACGAGAACGCTGCGATCGCGAAGGCGCCTAGCAACGCAGTCAATCCGGCGCTCAAAAATACGCCCCGAAGCGCGGCCTGCACCGGTGCGGCGGCAGCATCCAAGCTTCGCAGACTTCGCAGTGTGAACTGCTGATTTTCCGTTTGGGAGGAGTCCAACGGAACGGACAAGTAGGTCTCGCCCGCCATCTGCACTTCGCACTCGGCTTGCGGCCCGCATTTTCGCAGCGCTGCTTCGACTTTGGAACTCGCGACGCCCGGCGCGCTGGCTGCGATCACGGACCCGCCGCGTAAGAGCACGGCGGGCATCGCAACCTCGGCCACATCGAACCGTTCGCCCACGGCCAGGGTACCGACGCTCTCCTGCCCTTGTGCGATGGCGACCGACGTGACGCGGAAAATCTGATCCTGCATCGAGAAAAATCCGCTGGCAGGCAGACGCAGGCTATCGAACTTGACCGGCGCAAATCCTTCTTTTCCTCGAACCACGCCAGCCAGTGGATCGCCCGAGGGACTGGACACGGCCAGAAAATCGAACCCCATGGTGTCGCAGATTTCGCTGAGCTGATCTTCCACGGTCCGGCGCGCGGCATCAGGCGTCAGGTCTTCGGTGGCCAGCAACTGCAAGCCAGCTTTCAGGGCAGGATTCTCGGCCGCTACGCGAAGAATTCGAATATTCTTGAGGTCGCTTCGCTCACGCTCTTTCGCCAGCGTTACCTGGCTATCGCGCTCGGCGGACCGCAATCCTTCCTTGACCGCGGATAAAGCAGCGGTTCGTGCCGCCCAGAAACTACCTGCCAGCAGGCAGGTAAACGGGAGGAACGACCACAAAAATGCCCGCGTTGAAAACCGCATCTAGTGACCCGCGTGAACGGGCGCTTCTCCTCCGGGAATTTCTGGCAATGGCACAAAAAAATTGATCTCGGAATTCTGCCCAGCCGTTACTTCGATGGTCTTGCGGAAAGTTCCCGCGGTTTTGTGCCAGGCTACGACGGAGTATTTTCCAGGCGGGACATCGGCCAGAACGAACTGCCCCGAGGGTTCCACGCGCACGGCCCATGCGTTGGGAGTCACCACCACAGTACCGGTCATGTTCGGATGCAGATGGCAGTAGACGAAAACTACCCCAGGCTTATCGAATGTGACCATACGGGTCTGGCCCTTGGGATAGTTCCCCAAATCAAAGCTCTTGGGCTTGGATAGCGAGAAAACATTGTGAAAAATGGGATCGAAATTGGGGAAGGAGACCGAAGAGCCCGCGGGGATCGTGACCAAGTCGGGAGAAAAACGCCGGTTCTGCTGTTCCATTACCACCGGAGGCGCCGACACAGAGCGCTGCAGACCTTCCAGATAGACCACAACATGCGAACGCTCGTAGTCCAGGGGATCCTGATCAGAATCGGGCCGCAGTTTCACGGGTGTGCCTCGCTGATACAATCCAGCGGCAGGAGTTACGTTCCTGGGAGTAAGCTTTCGTTCGACCGTAATAGTCCCGCGAATGTCTGCTCCCTGAAGGGCCGACAGGCTCCCCAGAGCAGCCAAGACGCAAACCACACTCGTATTCATCCTAAAACTTATCGGCCAAACCAGCGGAGTACCCCCTAAGTGGTTCTACTTAAGTCGGTCTCGTTCTTCGCGCACTTTTGCTGGATCGGTGCCGGGATCGGTCTAAAGCTTTCGTTTGTATGATTTACGAAAGCTGTTCGGGCGCCTGTGGAAATCTAAATGCAATCATTGTTCTTTCCGGTTCACATTTCGTGAAAATGTATCAACTAATTTCCAGTGTCAAACGTCTAATTCGAAAGATCCTCCATGGAGGGAGGGGTGTGCGACGAATCGTACTCGTGATGTCGGCAGTGGTGCTGGTGTCGTGCGAGCGCGCCACTCCCAACGGCTCGGAAATCCGAGTCTCTTCCGTGTCGGTGGCCTCGCCCGCCGAGCCAGCCCACGGGCAGCGGGAAGTCCGGCTGACGGGCACCGTTGAGGCGGTACATTCCTCGAAAATCATCGTCCCGCAGACGTTAGGTCAGGGCGGACAGCTCACCCTAACCCACCTGATCCCCAACGGGACGCATGCCGAAAAAGGCGACCTGCTGGCTGAATTCGATCCCACCCAGCAGATCGATAACGGACTGGCTGCTCGCGCCAAGTACGAGGACCTGGGCCATCAAGTGGAGCAGAAAGCGGCTCAGAATCGCGCAGACCAAGAAAAGCGCCGCTCGGATCTTACGCAAGCTCAAGCCGACTTGGGCAAGGCGGAGCTGGATCTGCAAAAAGCGCCCATCCTGGCGGAGATCGCCAAGCTGGAGAACGATATCAAGGCATCCAACGCGCGCATGCACGTGGAAAGCCTGACTAAATCGAACGCGTTTCATGACCAATCCGACGCCGCCGCATTGAAGATTTTGGAATTGCAGCGCGATAGGCAGAAGGTGGCTCTGGAGCGGGCTCAGATTAACCTCGACCGGATGCAGGTACGCGCGCCGCTGGCGGGCATGGTGGCCCACCAGAACGTCTATCGTGGAAACTCCTTCGGGCACGCGCAGGAAGGCGATCAACTCTATAGGGGCCAAGCCTTGGTGAGTATTTTCGACCCTTCCGAGATGCTGGTTCGCTGTTCTGT
>Ga0068857_100003945_pt1 | contig 12489 bp, 10 predicted proteins | sample KBSCornC72_FD_66591 | JGI IMG/M metagenome (GOLD analysis project Ga0068857, IMG submission 66591) | Corn rhizosphere microbial communities from Kellogg Biological Station, Michigan, USA - KBS Corn C7-2 | ecosystem: Host-associated > Plants > Roots > Rhizosphere > Soil ...
GCTCGATCGCCCAGCAGCGTCGTGAGGTAGCCGACCTGCTCGACCGGCGCGTCGTCATCCCAGAGATCGATGACCGAATTGGGTCCCACTCCGGGCTTGTGCGTAAAGTAATCGACGCCGCCACCTCGGAATCCCCAGAAGTGATCGTAGCCGCTCTTGAGCGGGCTGAAGTTCGGCAGACTGCCAAGGTGCCATTTTCCTATCAGAGTCGTGCTGTAGCCGGCTTGCTTGAGGAGGGACGGCAGGGTGGGATGTTCGGGTGGCAGACCGGGCGCGTTCGGGCCGGCACCTAGAGGTTCGGCGAGGCCGACGGGCAGACGGTATTGGTAACGTCCGGTGATGAGCGCCGTGCGAGTGGCCGAGCAGACGGCCGAGTTCGCATAGGCCTGCATGAACTTCATGCCGTCGGTTGCCAGGCGATCGATATTGGGCGTGGTGTAATCGCGGCGGCCGTAACAGGAGAGGTCGGCGTAGCCGAGATCGTCGGCCATGATGTAGACGATGTTCGGGGGCGCACCTTGAGCGCGGGAGGTTCGTGCGGTCAGGGCCAGGGCCAGCGGGGCTGCCAAAACGTTGCGACGGGTCAGTGAATGGCTCACCGAGCTATTGTGTCGCATTTTGCTGAAAAAGGGGACAGGCAGCTCTGTCCACGCCCACGCTGGAACGAGAGTCAGGAGCTTGCCTGAGGGGACAGAGTAGCCTGTCCCCGTTTTCAGCACACTTATTTGCGGCGGAAGACGGATTCGTCTTTGAGGAGCTTCTCATAGCGCTCCATGTCGGTATTGTTCTCGACGCACTCATACTCGCGGAGACGCGTGCCGGGACGGAGCATCAGAGTGCTTTGAAGAGTCCACGGCTTGGTGAGCACCTCGGGATCTTCCATGGTGACTTCGTAGGCGATAGTGTTTTCGTCTTTGCGGGTAAACTTCTCGACGACATGCAGCTTGTCGCTGTGGAAGGTGCCGGTACCGGCGAGCCAGGTCTTGTCGTTGAACCCAATCGCATCGACCACAAGAGTGTCGCCTTCCCAGCGGCCGACAGAATCGCCCATGAAGGAGGCTTCGAGGTCGTCGGGATGCTTGGCGCCGATCGGAATCACGCGGAACACGTGGAACACCTCGAACAACATCACGACGGTGGTGGGCGTCTGGACGATTTGCATCGGAAAGAGTCCCATGGTGGTGGTGCGAGGAACTCCGGGAGCCAGGCAACGCGCCATGGGATCGTCGATGCCTCGGCGGTTAAACGACTCTAGAACTTTCTCGGCGGCCCAGGGCTGGTACGGCGCTTTCTCCTGCGGCGTACGAATGGCAAAAGGAGTGATTTGACCGGTGGTGGCGTTGGTGCCTCCGCCGCCGTTGGCTTCTTCCCAGGTTCCGATGCGACTGCTGCCGCCTTGCCAGACTCCTGTGAGGTCGCGCTTCTTGTTGGTCTCCTGAGCGGACGAGGTCAACGCCAAGGCGAGAAATGCGAATGCAAGATTGTATCGTCGCATGGGATTCACTTCGTCGGAGCTGCTACCGAAGGCGCGTTGCCGCCATCGCCGGTGCCTGCGGGCGGACCGAAGAACAGCTTCTTGCCATCCTTGAAGGTGACCTCGCGTGAGTGGCCCCAATCGCCGCCGTCGCGTGCGTGCCAACCCGTAACGGTGATCTCGTCACCCTGCTTGATGGTCACGTCTTTTTTCCATCCGGTGCGATAGAGGACGTTGGGAGGAAATCCTTCCAGCTTCCAGTTGACCACTTTGCCGGACCCATCTTTAACGTCCAGGTAGAAGAAGCTATGAGGATTGGTCCACTCCACTTTGGTGACGGTGCCAGTAAGTGTGATGGGCTTGTTGGCATCGTATTCGGCGCCGAAGGAGTGATGCGCCCAGGCGGGGGCAGCGACCAGCAGCAGCGCTCCAGCGCCCAGCAAAAGGGCTAAATGTTTCGTAGATGTCACAACGCCTCCATTCCATCCGAGCATAAATGCGACGCGCGGCGGGGTCAACGGGGTGTGCAACCTATTGCACATGGTTCGTGCACAATGTGGGAGACTGGCGGCTTATGGCTGGCACCAGCTCTCTGGAACGCGCCTTAGTTTTGCTGAAGGTGATCGAGCAAACTCCGGGCGGGCTGACGAATGCGGAGATCAGCCGGCGTTTGGACATCCCTAAAACGACTAGCTCCTATATTGCTCGCAGGCTGGAGCACGAGGGCTATCTCATCAAGGACGCGGATTCAGGACGATACAAGATTGGTTTGGCAGTAGTGGCTCTGGCGCACGGCGCTTTACGCGAGGTCGGGATTCGCACTGTGGCTGAGCCTGCACTGTTTAAACTAACCACTCGAACCGGACTGTCCGGAGGCATCGGTGTGCTGGAGCGTGGGCATGTTTTGCTGGTGGATCGAGTGGAGGGTCCGCGATTCGTAGACAGGCGCCTTCGGACCCAGCGCGACATCGGCCGGAAATTGCCTGTGCACTCGACGGGGCTGGGTAAAGTTCTGCTGGCTTATCTGCCGCGTCCGCAAGTGTTGGAGCTCATTGCGGGGAAGGAACTAGCAAGAAGTACGGCGAAGACAGTTACTTCGAAGACGAGGCTGCTCGCCGAACTGGATCAAGTCCGTAAGCAGGGATTCGCGATCGCGGATGGCGAAGCTTATTCGGATCTGCGGTCGCTGAGTGTGCCGATACTCGGGAGCGACGGATCGGTTCAAGCGGCGCTCTCGGTGAACGGAAGCCCTAAGGATCGGGTGTGGCTGGATTTGCCGGAACTGGTAAAGATCGTCCAAGAGGCCGCGAGGGATATCTCGCGGCGTGCCTGGATCCTCCGACCAACTTGAACTAGAAGCTAATGCGAGCCGCCAACTGCATGGTGCGCGCCGGGCGGGCTGAAGAGATCTGACCGAATCCCGCACCGCCCAGAGTGAATCCCGGGACGTTGAAATTGGCTTTGTTCAGCAGATTGTAGGCCTCCGCGCGAAGGTTGAACTTAACCTGCTCGGTGATCGCGAAGTTCTTTTCCAGAGTGGCATCGGTGTTGAGGAGCGACGGCCCCCGCAATCCGGAGCGCGGGGAATTCCCAAAGGTCAGAGGCGCCGGATTCACGAACGCCGAAGTATCGAACCAGCGATTCAGAGTCTGCTGATCGGAAGCAAGGTTGGGATCTCTCAGCAGATTCGGCCGCTGCAGCCCGGCCGAGAATGAGTTGGTCTGATTGGTGGCGGTCACGACGGTGAACGTCGGACCCGACGTGAAAGTCTCTAGAATACCGACCTTCCAGCCGCCCAACGCGCCATCCACAAGGCGGTTGCCCTTGAACTTGGGGACCTCGTACATTACCGTGACTACGACGTGATGCGGAATGTCGCTACCGCTCAGTCCTTTATCGAGGCCGCGATTATAGGCATCCATGTAGCTGCCGGTCGATCCGAACTCCTGTGAGGCTTCCACGTCGTCGATAAATTTCGACCAAGTGTAGTGAGCCAGGAAGGAAAATCCTCGGCCGAAGCGCTTTTCGGCGCGGATGAAGCCGCCGTTGTACGTCGAGTTGCCAATTGAAGGATTGATCCAGGTGACGTTGCCGAATTGCGGGAAGGGCCGCAGGGCTTGTCCGCCGCCAAGCGCCATGTTCTGGGGCGTTACCTGATTGAGGTTGAAATCGTTCGCTGTCAGGTGGTGGCTGGTGTTGCCGATGTAGCCGACTTCGAGGACCAGATCGTTCGCGAGCTGGCGCTGAATACTGAAATTGTACTGATAAGAGATGGGAGCCACCTGATCGGGATTGAAATACGCCGGCGCGGTGTTGGGAGTCTGACCGAGAGGCACAGCGCCGAATGAAGGAGCCAGCGCAGGACGGGAATACGAGGGGAATCCATTTTTCAACTGGATCACAACGTCAGGCTGCGAAACCGCGTAGCTAGCCGATGTCGAGAAGCCGAGGGACGCCACGTCCCCGATGGTGTTGCTTACAGTCGGTCCGTAGAAAATCCCAGCGCCGCCGCGAATGACGGTCTCGCTATTTCCGGGAAGACGATATGCGAAGCCCAGGCGGGGTCCGAGGTTGTTCCAGTCGGTGGCAAACGCCCGTACAGGTGTTCCATCAATGCCGGAGAAGGTCACGATCCCAGGCGTGCCCGAAACCGGATTAATCGTCAGCGGGTCGAACGAATTCTGTTTGTTGCCGACCACCTTGCGGGGCAGCTCCACGTCATAACGGAAACCGGCATTGATGGTCAGGCGGTCGGTGATGCGCCAATCGTCCTGAATATAGGCAGCCCAGTAGGAGGCACGCGAAGGGATCTTGTCGGAAACCTGAATACTTCCCGCATACGCTTCGCCGAGCAGGAAGCTGGCGAAGGAGTTCCCACCGACGGATCCCAGACCTGTGCGCTGTGCGGAGAAGGAGAAGTTACCAGCCGAGCTGCGGTCGCGAATCTCGTCGTTGGCTCCGAAGCGCGCTTCCACGCCGAACTTGAAGGCGTGCTTGCCGCGATACCAGGAGACCGAATCCAGAATCTGTTGATCGATGATGGGGGTCTGAAAGCGGTATACAGCAGTGGGGCTTCCGAAGGTCGCGCCGGAGGTCGGCAGAACGATGTTGCCGGAGGTGAGTCCGGCGGGCGGGCCGTAGCCTGGAATCGTAAAGGACGGAAAGGCCGCGTCGCTTACGCCCTTCAGGCCGATCTGGCTGGCCAGATCCTCGCCGAATCCCGGTCGAGAATCGAGAAACTTACGACGCAGGTAGGTATAGCGCAGATCGTTGGAAAGGGTCGGGCCGAACGTGTGTGTTTCAGCGATCAGAAAACTTTGCACGCGGACGTCGGTGATGTCGGCGAGCGGATCGGATGTGGGAATGCCATATGTGCCGCTATTGTTGGTGCTGGCATCGTTGATGTAATAGCGCGCGGTCAGAGCATCGGTCGAGCGGAAATAATGATCCAGCTTGCCAACGACGATGTCACGATGCAGCGTGTTCGCGCTGCTTCCCACAAAGTTGTTTCCGAGCGTGCCCGGAATGTTCGGCGTGGGGAAATAGGCCAGCGAGGCCAAGGACACCGGATCCAAACGGGTCAGGGGAATTCTATTCCCGTCAAAGGGCGTCCGGGGCGTACCCGAAAGCGGATCGTAGATCTTGTTGGCGATATCGGAAAAATCGCCGGTACGATTCAGCAGTGTAGGAACGGTGGATTTCACGGTATCGCTGGTGAGCTGTCCAGTCTGCTCCCAGGTCACGAAGAAGTGCGTCTTATCCTTCTGGATGGGACCGCCCAGAGTGCCTCCGTACTGATTCAAGCGAACCGGCGGCCGGGTGGTGGCGAAGAAGTTTCGGGCGTTCAGGACATTGTTCTGGAGCGATTCAAAGGCGCTGCCGTGATACTGATTGGTGCCGGAGCGCGTGGACATGGTCACGATGCCGCCAGTGGAATGGCCATACTCGGCCGAGTAGGTGTTCGCGATCACGCGAAATTCCTGCATCGCATCCACGGGAAGACTGGTCAACTGCTGCGGCCGCGTCAGTCCAACGGCGTTCGATACATTGCCGCCATCCAGTGTGAAGCTCTGATTGCGCGCACGGCCTCCTGCGACGCTGAAGACCGGATAGTTCTCGGCAGTGCCGCTGCCCGAATCGATCATTACGACGCCTGGGGCGAGCGCGGCCAAGGAGGATGCCGTCCGACTGGGAAGCGGCAGGGCGATGAGCATCTGCTGGTTGACGAGCTGGGACACGTTGGAAGATTGGGACTCAACCAGCGGTGCGGCCTCAGTCACCGTGATCGTTTCGCTGGTCTGACCGACTTTCAGACTTAGATCGAGGGGAATCGTCTGGCTGACCTGGACGGTGATCGGTCCGCGAGTCAGGTGATCGAATCCGGGGACTTCGACGTCGATGCGGTAGCTTCCCGGCGCGAGCGCGGTAGCCCGATAGAGTCCAACTTCATTCGTAAGAGCTTCAACTGCAATACCAGTATTGACGTTTGTGATTGTGACCTTCACTCCCGCCATAGCCGCGTGGGTTTCGTCAAAGGCGGCGCCGACGATGCTGCTGTCGCCGGTCTGAGCCCACGTCACGTTAGACCACCCAACGAGTAATCCACTTGCCACCAGCAACACTGCGAACTTTGTCATGATTCTCCTAGATTTTTCGATTCGAACGGGTGAAGGAAAGAGAAGCTAGAAGCGAAAGGGACAACAGCGCTGGCAGAAAGTATACTTCATAGATAGAGAATAGGTGGATTCTCGATGCTTGTCAAGACCAAAAGAAGTTAGTTGAAATAACCATAGAGTTTATAGGGTTTTACGAATACAATCGATACCCTACTCAGATAAGGTAGATTCGTAATATTGTATAAATCTATAGCCGATAAGTAGATCGATAGAATTAGATTTCGTACGCCAACAGGTTGGGATCCTGCTGTTTTTTGCGAGCGGAATCCACTTGGCGGCAGACGGAGGCGAGAGTCGTTCGTTCGAGGATGTCCGCCATCGCATCACGAACCTCTTTCATCACGATGCGAGTGCCGCAGGTGTCGATGTCGACACATTCATCGCACTTTCGAAAGCGCGTTTCACTGGCACAAGGAAGCGGAGCTATCGGGCCATCGATCATACGGATGACGGAGGCAATCGTGATCTGTGAAGGAGGCTGCGCGAGCGAGTAGCCACCGCCCCTGCCACTCTTGCTCGATACTAGTCCTCGAGTCTTCAGGGAGAGAAGGATCTGTTCCAGAAATTTCTTGGGGATGGCTTCTTCTTGCGCCAGTTTGCTGATCAGGATCGGACCATGGCCGTAGCCGCGAGCCAAAGCGTAGAGGGCGCGAAGACTATACTGGGTGCGCTTGGACAACTGCCGCATGAACGTCGATACCGAAGCTAGTTTCGCACATCGTAGATCCCTTAGATATTTAGTAACGTGAAGGGTCCAAAGGGCTCTAATTCAAAATGTTATCTCGCACTGCCCTAGGGGACCGCGCTCGAATTGTGGCCGTACTCTGGACGCTGTTCTCTTTGGCGGTAGCTAAAGCGGAGGATACGCAACCGCCTTCAGTGGCTCTGAAACAACTGAGCCTGGAAGAGTTATCGCAAATCGACGTGACGTCGCCTTCCAAAGAACCTGCGCCCGCATTCAAGACTCCCATGGCGATTTACGTGATCACCAACGAGGAGATCCGGCGCTCTGGCGTCACGACCATTCCCGAGGCGTTGCGTTTGGCGCCAGGGGTGGAGGTCGCACGCATCGACGGCAGCAAGTGGTCGATTGGAATTCGGGGCTTCGGCACGCGGCTTTCGCGCTCCGTTCTGGTGCTCATCGACGGCCGCACGGTCTACACGACGTTTTTCGCGGGCACGTACTGGGAAGTACAGGACACAGTACTAGACGACATCGAACGCATTGAAGTCATCCGCGGGCCGGGCGGGACCATTTGGGGACCCAACGCGGTCAACGGCGTGATCAACATCATCACCAAGAGTACGAAGGACACGCCAGGTACGCTTGCCACGGTGCGTGCCGGCAACCAGGAACAGGGATCCTTTGACTTTCGCTATGGCGGCAGTGCAGGCGCATCGACGACTTATCGCGTGTACGGAAAAGGATTTTCGCGTGGACCCGAGTACCATCCGGACCAGCAGAACTTCGACGACTGGCGCGGCGCGCAGACCGGATTCCGCGTAGACAGCACCAAGGGAGACCGCGAAGCAATCACGATCCAAGGCGACGCCTATAAGCAAGAGGACGGGGAGCGCGTTACTGCCACGAGCTATACGCCGCCTTACTCGCGGGACATCGACGCCAATGCACATCTGTCGGGCGGCAACGTTTTGGCAAGATGGAAACGAACCTTGAATGAAGGCTCCGACTTCCAAGTCCAGGCTTATTACGATCGAACAAATCGTTATGAGCCGAACTTCGCTGAGAATCGCGATACCTTCGACGTGGACTACCTGCAGCGGTTGAAAATCGCCGGACGCCAGCAATTCCTCTGGGGTGCGGGAGCGCGATGGAGTGCTGGACGTGCGACCCAGGTCGTATCGGGCCTCACGTTCGATCCACTTGATCGAACCGACCATCTATTCACTGGTTTCTTTCAGGACGATATCGACCTGGTGAAAGGACGCGTGCAGTTGAGTCTGGGCACGAAGATGCTGAACACGAACTTCAGCGGATTCCAATTGGAGCCGAGCGCTCGCCTGATGTGGACGCCCACGGAAACGCGCGCGTTCTGGGTCGCGTACACGCACGCGTTACGGACACCATCGCGAGCAGAAGAAGACTTCTTTCTCTCCGGCTTCATCGCCACCACACCGGACGGCACGCCGTTCTTTGCGCGCTTCAATGCCAACAATAATTTCGCCTCGGAACAACTCAACGGATACGAATTCGGATACCGCGAGCTTCTGGGCAAGAAAACCTATCTGGATATTTCGGGTTTTTACAATCACTACCACGACCTGTTCAGTCAGGACATTACGGGATCGCCGTTCGTCGAAACCAATCCCGCTCCGACGCACATCCTGTTGCCCGCCCAGTTCGGCAACGGCCTGCTGGGTTTAACGACGGGAGTGGAGATCGCTCCGGAATGGCGGCCGACCGGCTACTGGCGCTTACGCGGGTCGTATTCATTCCTTCACATGGACCTTCAGAGGGCACCCGGCTCGCAGGACGTAGGTTCTGCTCCTGGAATTATGGGCTCCAGCCCGCAGCACCAAGTGGGAATCCATTCTTTCTTCGATCTTTCGAAGACCATGCAACTGGACCTTCTGTACAGCTATGTGAGCGCACTAACGAGTCAGAACGTGCCCGCCTACTCGACCGGCGATGCGCGTTTTTCATGGCGGCTGCGCGGAGGGGTTGAAATAGCGGTCGTCGGGCAGAACCTGCTGTCGCCGCAACATCCCGAGTATCAGGGCGATCCGGGCCCGCTGGTGGGAATCCGACGCAGCGGCTACCTTAAATTAACCTGGGTAAGGTAATGCCGGCTGAGGGAAACATCGCGTCGCATGGGCGGCAATTGGCGAAAAAGCTGGGAGCTTGGGTGATCGCGTTTTGCCTTCTGGTTTCAATCGCGCGAGGAGCCGATACGCCGCTTGAGTACGATGTAAAGGCGGCGTTCCTTCTTAACTTCACCAAGTTCATCGACTGGCCGGAGTCGGCATTTTCCGCGCCTGACGCGCCCTTCGCGATCTGCATCCTGGGACCAGACGCGTTTAAGAACGCGCTCGATAAGATGGTGGAAGGCGAGACGGTCAACGCCCGCAAACTGGTCGTGAGACGAGTGCAGCGGCAGCAGACCGGAGGCTGCCAGATCCTGTTTGTTTCCAAATCCGAGAAGAACTTTTCCACCGCTCTTGCCGGCGAAGGAATGGGCGTACTCACCGTGGGTGAATCGGACAGCTTCTTTCGCGACGGCGGCGTCATCAACTTCGTGATCGAAAACAAGCGTGTGCGGTTTGACGTGAATCAGACCGCGGCAAAACGGGTTGGGCTGGATCTGAGCTCGAAATTACTTCAGGTGGCGAGGAAGGTCGATTAGAGGACGCCATGCCGAACCTCCGCGACATGCCGATCAAGAGAAAGTTGATGGTCATTATCCTGGTGACCACGACGGCGGCCTTATTGCTCGCGGGCATCGGCATCCTGGTGTTCGACTCGGTCTTCTTCAAAGCGCAACTACAGAACGACCTGCGGGCGCAGGCGCAAATCATCGCGGATAACAGCACCGCCGCCGTCTCCTTTGAAGACGAAAAGTCCGCTACAGAGATGCTAGGCGCGCTGCGCGAACGGCCCCACATCGTCTCAGCTTGCATCTCCCGGACCGACGGAACAATACTGGCGAGCTACGTCCGGCCAGGCGCACCGGCAGATTGCCCGGCAGCCAGCCCCACGGGAAACGATAGCGTGTTCGCCGCCGATGGCCTGGTGGTCACCCGTCCGATTGTACTCAAAGATCGCCGTATCGGCACCATGGTGCTGCTCTACGATCTGGGTGAAATCGATGAGCGCATCAAGTTGTTCAGCGGCGCGGTACTGGCGGTTATGGTCGTGTCGAGCCTGCTCGCCTTCCTGCTTTCGTCGAGCCTGCGGGAGGTGATTGCGACACCCATCTCGCAATTGGTCCGCGCGACTAAATCCGTATCGGAAACCGGCGATTACAGCATCCGCGCGCAGAAACTCTCGGGGGATGAACTGGGCCTGCTGGTAGACCGCTTCAATGAAATGCTGGCAGGCGTCCAGTCGCGGGATAACGACCTTAAGAAGGCGCTTCTGGATCGAGAGGCAGCAATCCGCGAGGTGGATCGGGAAAGACAGCGGTTCCGCTTCATGGCTGAGTCGTTGCCGCAGAAGATTTTCACCGCCAAGCCGAATGGCGATGTGGACTACTTCAACCAGCAGTGGCTCGAGTTCACCGGACTCACTTTTGAGCAGATCAAAGATTGGGGCTGGACCCAATTTATACATCCGGACGATCTGGAGGAGAACCTGCGGACGTGGAAACAGGCGATTGCAACCGGCGAACCGTTCCGGTTCGAACACCGCTTTCGCCGCGCGGATGGAAAGTTCCGGTGGCACTTGAGCCACGTGCATTCCATGCGCGATGCGGATGGGAATATTTCTATGTGGATCGGCTCGAACACGGACATCCACGAGCAAAAAGAGAAAGAAGAAGACTTACAGCGGGCTAACGACGATCTTCAGCAGTTCGCCTACTCGGCCAGCCACGATCTGCAGGAACCGATCCGGAATGTTGCGGTGTACAGCGAACTGGTGGCAAAGCGGTATCATGGCGTGTTAGACGCGGACGGGCAGCAATTCCTGGGGTTTCTAAGTGAAGGCGGACGCCGACTGGCCACACTCATTTCCGATCTCCTGGCCTATACCAAGGCCGGTATGGTCGAGGTCAATCCAGCGCCGGTGGATTCTGCCGCGGTGTTGCAGCACTCGCTCGCCAGTCTTGCGGAGGCCATCCGTGAGAGTGATGCTGCCGTGACCTACGATGCGCTTCCAGAAGTCTACATGAGCGAGGCGCACCTGCAGCAGGTTTTTCAAAATCTCATCAGCAACGCTCTTAAGTATCGGAACCAGGACCAGCCTCGCATCCACATCTCTGCGATCCGTAACGGCTCAGCCTGGCGCTTTTCAGTACAGGACAACGGTATCGGCATCGACTCCCAATACAAGGAGAGAATCTTTGGCGTATTCAAACGACTTCACAACACCCATAAATATAGCGGCACCGGCATCGGGCTGGCTATTTGCCAGCGGGTTGTTAAACGCTATGGAGGACAAATCTGGGTCGAATCCGAGCCCGGAGCAGGAGCCACCTTCTTCTTCACCATCCCTCAATACGCGCAGCGAGTCCGCGCCGCAGCGGATGAATCTTCTGCTGGCTGAGGATAACCTTCCGGACGCTCTGATTGTGCGTGAAGCGATACGTGCTGAGAACTTACCCCTGGAGGTTCATATCGCACCCGATGGGGAACGCGCGATCGAGTTTATCGAGAGCGCCGAAAACGATCCGAATGCTCCTTGTCCGCATGTTCTGCTGCTGGACATTAATCTTCCGAAAGCGGATGGCTTCGAAGTACTCCGGCGACTGCGGGCGAGCGCTAAATGTAAGGGCGTCCCGGTGCTGGTGATCAGTTCTTCTGATTCGCCGGCCGACAGAAGCCAAGCGGCCAGCTTAGGCGCCAGTTATTTCCGGAAGCCACCGAGCTACGAAGAGTTCTTGAAGCTGGGGACCGTTTTGAAGCAGATGCTCAAGGATCGCGGATTGCTCTAGACGATTTTATTCCTGCCGTGGGCTCATCCCCGCCGAGGGTCCGCCCGCTGCGGGAGCGTAAGCCTTGGAGGTATAGTCCATCACCATTCGGTCGGCATTGAAGCGCCAGCCCAACGTTGATGTCGTAGTCCTCCACGAACACGAATTTGCCGGCAAACTGGCGGTCGCGCATCAGTTCGGCGATGCGCTGCAACGAATCGGGAGACAAACTCGGTCTGGGAAAATCCGGGGAGCGGGCGTCGGGAGCTCCCGCTTTAGGAATCCAGCGTAACACGAGGGAATAAACGGGACAGACATCTCTGCCCCTCCGGGAAATTCTTGACGTCGAGAAAAGGCTTGAGAGCGGAGGGAGCTGTCAGTCCCCTTTTTTTCCACAATCCTGCAGAACAGCCAGCTACTCGCTCAGAACCCTGTGGACCATCTGCACTGCCATGGAACCTTCGCCGACCGCGGAGGCGACGCGTTTGACGCTTCCCGCTCGGATATCGCCCACGGCAAAGACTCCGGGAACGCTTGTCTCCAGTAAATAGGGAGGCCTACGTAGAGCCCACTTTTCACCCAAGTCCGTGCCCGTGATGATGAACTGCTTCTCATCGAGTTCCAGACATCCGTCCAGCCATGCCGTATTCGGATTGGCGCCCGTCATCAGGAACACGTGATGTATATCGTGCGCTTCTTTCTCGTCCGTCTTGGTATTGCGCCAACGAACGCGTTCCAGGTGGTCGCT
>Ga0068857_100003949_pt1 | contig 12485 bp, 11 predicted proteins | sample KBSCornC72_FD_66591 | JGI IMG/M metagenome (GOLD analysis project Ga0068857, IMG submission 66591) | Corn rhizosphere microbial communities from Kellogg Biological Station, Michigan, USA - KBS Corn C7-2 | ecosystem: Host-associated > Plants > Roots > Rhizosphere > Soil ...
GTGCTGCCGAAGCCGCCGTACGGCCCGCTCGATGCGATCCCACTCATCGGCTTTCACCTGGTCGACGCCATTCGCGCCGGGCGTATCGCCGTTCGGCCGAGCGTCGCGGAGATCACCGAGACCGGCGTCCGATTCACCGACGGCGTCGAAGAGCCATTCGACGACGTGATTCTCGCGACCGGGTTCACGCCGGCGTTGTCGGCGTTAGGCGACCGCGTCCGCACCGATGCGAAGGGTTTTGCCTTGCGCACGGACCGCGTGACGAGCGTGGATCAGCCCGGCCTGTACTTCGTCGGCCACTCGTACGACTCGACCGGTGGTCTGTACAACATTCGCCGGGATTCGGTCCTTGCGGCCGAGCGCATCGCCCGTGGCTGACGGAGCCGCGTATGCCACGGTCATGGCCGTGCTCCTTGCACTCTTTTTCGCCCGCGTTCTCGGGCAGATCGTCGCGGCGACGATCGCACCGCCGTGGCTCCCGCCAATGCGACGATGGTACTCGGGACTCATGCCGTATCGCTACCTGCTTCCGACGCAGATCGTGTTTCTCGTCGTCATGGCCGTGATGACGCTGAGCATTGCACGACGATCCGCGCCGTTAGGTACGACGGCGCCCGCCATCGGCACGTGGGTCATCTGGGCGAGCTACGCCTACGCGCTCGGTATGGTGGTACGGTCGGTACGCTACGCGAGCACGCCGCCGGAGCGACGTGGCGTGTTGATTCCGATCGTCTTTCACTTCGTCCTTGCGGCCTTCCTGTTCACCTACGGCCGTGCGCTGACGCGTTAGGCGAGCTCCGCGGCCGTCGCGAGAATCGTCATCGCACGGGCGATGCCGAGCGGCCCCTCGATGTTGTCGTACCACTCGCCCGGGGTGTGCGCGTCGCCTCCTCGGCCGCCAGCGCCGATCGCGATCGCGGGGATACCCATGGCGATCGGGACGTTCGCGTCGGTCGACGCGGCTGCGAGCTCGGGCTCGCGGTCGATGAGCTGTGTGGCCTCCATCGCGCTCACCACGAGTGGATGGTCGGCTGACAGCTCGCCGGACGGCCGGTCGCCAATCACCATCACGTCGTGCGACAGTGGCGGGGTTGCCGTTGCGCGCCTGGCATTCTCTTGCTGCGCGGCCGCCCGAACAATGATGCGGATCTCGCGATCGAACCGATCGAGCACCGACGCCGACGTCGATCGGAGATCCACCTCGAGCCAACCTTCCTCGGGAATCGAGTTGATCGACGTGCCACCGCCGATGCGACTCACGGACAACGTCGTCCGAGGCGATCGCGGGAGCGGCAGGGATGCCAGCATGGCCGCCGCCGACGCGGCGGCGTGCACAGCGTTCGGCACGCCGAACGCCGCCCAGCTGTGTCCGCCCGGGCCTCGATACGCGATGTGATACCGCCGCGATCCGAGGGCCTTGTGGACGATCCGCTCGTCGCCGGCCCCGTCGAGCGCGATTGCCGCCGCGGGCTGTTCGTCGAGCGCGGAGAACAGGTATTTCGCGCCGCGCAGATCCCCGGCACCTTCCTCGCCCGTCGTCGCCGCGAACACGATCGGACGACGGGTGCGCACCAGCCGGCCGTCAACCTCCTCGGCGATCGCGAGCATCGCGGCGAGGCCGCGACCATTGTCGCCAATGCCCGGACCCGTGACCCGGTCGCCGTTGCGGCGGAACGTGAGCTGAACCTCGCGAGCGAAAACGGTATCGAGGTGCGCGCACACGAGCACCGGGGCCAGATCCTCGAGCCCCGGTCGCATCGCCACGACATTGCCGGCGCGATCGATGCGTGCGTCACGAAGGCCGAGCGATCGGAGACGGGTCGCGACCCACTCGCCGCGTTCGCGCTCGTCTCCCGTCGGCGCCGCGATCTGCGAGACCGCGACCTGGGTGCGGATCGTCGCCGAGTCGCGCGCCGCGATCCGCGCGTGCGCAGACGCGAGCGCACGGTGGGTTCGGAGCGTTCGAGAATCAGCGACAGGGATTGCGGCCATGAGTAATTCTAACTCTCAGGCCCGCGAGCACACGATGCCTCCGACTCCTACCTTCCGCGCGTGACCCAACCTTCGCCACGAGCCAACGCGCCGCGACTCGGCCGCAACGTACTCGTGCTCGCCGCTGTGTCGTTCCTGACCGATGCGTCGAGCGAGATCATCTACCCACTCCTGCCGATCTTTCTGACGACCGTGCTCGGCACGAGCGCGGCGGCGGTTGGCGCGATCGAAGGTGCGGCCGAGACGACGTCCGCGCTCCTCAAGCTCGCGAGCGGATGGTGGTCGGACAGAGCGAGCCGACGCAAGCCGCTCGTCGTTGCCGGATATGCACTGGCGTCGCTGGCGCGTCCGCTCGTGGCGGTCGCGCAATCGGCGGCGCAAGTGCTCGCTATCCGACTGACCGATCGGGTGGGGAAGGGCATTCGAGGATCACCGCGCGATGCACTTATCGCGGAGTCCGTTGATCCCGCGATCCGTGGCCGAGCGTTCGGGTTTCATCGCGCCGCCGATCATGCGGGGGCCGTCGTCGGGCCGCTCATCGCGTTCGCGTTGCTGCGCTGGGAGCAACTCCCGCTGCGCACCGTGTTTCTCTTCGCGGCGCTACCGGGCGTGCTGTCAGTGATCGTGCTCGTGCTGGGCGTGCGCGAGACGCCGCGTCACGCGCGAGCGGCGAGCGCAACGAAGAAGGCAGGTGTGCCGTCCCTCGATGTGTCACTCGGTCGAGCGTTCTGGACTTTTCTCGCGTCCGTGCTGTTGTTCACACTCGGCAACTCCACCGACGCGTTCCTGATTCTACGAGCGAACCAACTGGGTGTGTCGGTCGCCCTGATCCCTATCCTGTGGGCGGCGCTGCACGTCGTGAAGTCCGCCGCCAGCGTCCCGGGTGGCGCGCTCTCTGATCGGTTCGGGAGGAAGCCGCTCATCCTCGCGGGCTGGGCGGTCTACGCGGCCGTCTACATTGGCTTCGGCAGAGCGACCGAGACGTGGCATGCCTGGGCGCTGTTTCTCGCATACGGCACGTTCTTTGGCCTGACAGAGGGGACGCAGGCGGCGCTGATCGCGGACCTGGTCGGACAGGCGCGGCGCGGCACCGCTTACGGCTGGTATTACCTGGCCGTGGGCATCGGAGCGCTGCCCGCGTCGGTGCTGTTCGGATTGATCTGGGACCGTGTCAGCCCGCGGGCGGCGTTCGACGTCGGTGCCGGGCTCGCGTTCGCGGCGGCCCTGGTGCTGCTGGCGGTTCGGCCACAGAAGCCCGCCGACGCCTAACGTTGTGTCGCAGCCACCACCGGGGCCGATGCGGTAACCCGCCGAATGAAAGCATCGATCGCGCCGTAGTATCGAGCCCGATCGGCACTGTACGCGTCGGCATGGCCGGCATCCAGCTCGACGAACTGCTTGGGCTCGGCCGCCGCGGCAAACAGCTTTCTCCCATGTTCGATCGGAATCGTCCGATCGTTGCGCGCGTGGAGGAACAGTTTGGGGAGCCGCAGCGCTCCAACCTTGTCGATCGACGCGAACCGGCTCCGCGCGATGAGCCGGATCGGCAGCAGCGGAAAGACCTCCTGTCCGCGGTTGACGACCGAGGTGTAAGCGTCCTCGACGATCAGGCCGGCGGCTGGAACATGCCGCGCGAGCTCGATCGTGACGCCGGTGCCTAACGAATGACCGAACAGGACAATGTGCGATGGCGGAACGCGCAGGGAATCGGTGAGGTATCGATACGCGGCCGCAGCGTCGGAATACACGCCGGGTTCGCTCGGGCTGCCCTCGCTGGCGCCGAAGCCTCGATAGTCGTACGCGAAGAGGTTCACGCCGAGGTCGCGGAACCAGGCGTAGAACTGCGGCCGCCCACCGTACCCGATGTTGCCATAATTGCCGTGCGAAATGAGCACCCAGGGCGCGTCTGGCGCGCTCCCAGCCGCCGGGATGATCCATGCGGAAAGCGATGTGGAATCAGCCGCCTTGAACGACACGGACCGTTCGCGAAGGGCAAGAGACGCGTCTGGTGGATCTACCGCGCGGGCGCCCGGCTGGTACAGCAGACGTGGCTCGTACAGTCGGATCCCGACGACGGCGATCACGTACGCCACGCAGACGATGAACGCGATCACCTTCAGGGCATTGAGCACGGGCGCACCTCAAGGGCCAAGTATGCAGTCATACCCGAGGATACGCCGGCGAAGGGTTGTTGGATTGACCACCCACTCACCCGTTCAGCAGCAGCGAGAGCCGGGCCTTGAATACCGGCTCTCGAGCCGCTGGCGGATGAACTCGTCGCGCGACATAACTGCGCATCCCGGGTGGTGCGACTCCATGTGCGCCACGTACCGCTCGTAATCCGGGGCGCCGATGATGGAGCGTATCACCCGCAGCACGCGCTGAAGTCGCACGTAGAGGGCTGATGGCGGATGAGCGATGGCAGACAAAGGAATCTGGTCCTCTTCAGTCTCGAGTCTTCAGTCTTGAGTCGTTAGTCGCCTGCCGCCTGCCGCCTAATCCCCCGCCACTGCCACTCGGCCTTCGAACGGAACCTCCGAGCTCACCGCCGGCTTTGTTCCGCGCACGACGGACCACCATTCCCTGGCCGAGTCGGCGAGGATCACAAGCACGCTGAGTGCGAAGAACGCGGCGACCGCCGCATCCACTCGGTCGTTAAAGATGATCCGCGAGGCGTCGATCAGGCTCTTCACGCCCTTCGGCGTCACGCCCTGCGCCACCTGTTGCGAGAACAAGCTCGCATGGGCCAGGAATCCGAGACGCGGGTCCGGCGAAAAGATCTTCGTGTACGCCGCGGACATCGTCACGATAACGAGCCATGCGAGCGGCAGCAGCGTGACCCACGCGTACCGCTGCTTGCCGGTCTTGATGATCACCGTCGTTCCCACACAGAGTGCGACCGTGGCAAGCAGCTGGTTCGCGATCCCGAAGAGCGGCCAGAGCGAGTTGATCCCGCCTAACGGGTCGATGACGCCCTGATAGAGGAAGTGCCCCCACATCGCGACGAAGATGGCACTCGAGAGCACGATGGCCGGGTACCACGCGGTCCTGCCGAATGGTTCCCAGAGGTGCTTGCCGAGGTCCTGCAGCATGAACCGGCCAACGCGGGTGCCGGCGTCGAGCGTCGTCAGGATGAACAGCGCCTCGAACATGATTGCGAAGTGATACCAGAGCGCCATCGCCGTCGTACCACCGAGCACGTTCGAGAAGATGTGCGCCATGCCCACCGCGAGACTGGGCGCGCCTCCGGTGCGGGAGAGGAGGGAGGCCTCGCCGACGTTCCGCGCGAGCGTTTGGATCTCTTCCGGCTGGAGCACGAATCCCCAGTTGCGAATCGCTTCGGCAGCGCTCGCGGCGGTTGTGCCGATGGCGCCCGCCGGGGCGTTGATCGCGAAGAACACGCCGGGGCTGAGCACGCACGCGGCGATCAATGCCATCATCGCCACCATCGACTCGAGCAGCATGCCTCCGTAGCCGATCATCCGCGCGTCGGGCTCCCGCTCGAGCAGCTTCGGCGTCGTGCCTGACGAGACCAGCGCGTGGAACCCCGAGATCGCGCCGCACGCGATCGTGATGAACGCGAACGGGAACAGCTTGCCGGCGAACACCGGGCCCGTCCCGTCGACGAAACGAGTGAGCGCCGGCATCTGCAACGGCGGTAACACGACGAGAATCCCGAGCGCCAGCGCGAACACGACACCGAGCTTGACGAACGCCGAGAGATAGTCGCGCGGCGCCAGCAGCAGCCATACCGGCAGCACCGACGCGAGGAACCCGTACCCCATGATCAGGATCGCGAGCGACTTCCGGTTCAGCGTGAACATCGGCGCAAGCTCAGGATTCGCGGCGACAGCTCGACCGACGTACAGCGCGACAACGAGCAGCACGAGCCCCATGGCCGTCGCCTCGAGCACGCGATGCGGACGAATCCACTTGAGGTAGCCGCCCATCAAGAGAGCGATCGGAATCGTCAGGCCGACGGTCACCAGGCCCCACGGACTCTCGCCGAGCGCGTTCACGACGACCAGCGCTAGCACGGCGATCAGCACGATCATGATCCCGAGCACCGCGATCAGCGCGGTGAATCCCGCGACGGGACCGATCTCGTCCTTCGCCATCTGGCCGAGCGATTTCCCGTTGCGTCGGACGCTGGACGCGAGAATCACGAAATCCTGAACGGCGCCACCAAGTGAGACGCCAACGAGAATCCAGATCATCCCGGGCAGGAAACCAAACTGCGCCGCGAGCGTCGGTCCTACGAGTGGGCCTGGCCCGGCGATCGCGGCGAAGTGGTGCCCGAACACGACCCACCGATTCGTCGGGACATAGTCACGGCCATCGTTCAACCGCTCGGCGGGCGTCTTTCTGTTTGCGTCGAGCGCAAAGATCTTTGACGCGATGAATCGACTGTAGAAGCGGTACGCGATCAGATACGTGCACACGGCTGCCGTCACGAGCCATGCCGCGCTCACCTGCTCGCCGCGCGAGAGCGCGAGCCATGCGAACGCACCAGCGCCCACAACCGCGACCAGGAGCCACCCGATCCACGAGAGCAACTTGCCCATGCGCGTGCCGTCCCTTGGGTTTTGTTGCCGCCAAATTGGTCCGTCGTCACAGCGGAATCAACCGCGAGCGCCGCAGCGGGTGCCGCGGTTTCTCCAGCGTGGTTACCTTTGCTTACCATTCACCGACCGTGACCGCCGCCTCATTCTTCCTCCGAATCGCAGCGCGCAGTAGCGCGCTCGTGCTTGTCGCGGCCTGCGCGCGTCCCGCCGCGACGCAAACACCAGCGACGAGTCCAGCCCCAGCACCACACGAGCAAACGGTCACGCCCACGCAGGGCACCGCGGGTGGCATACTCGCGTCGTTCGCCTCGGAACCGATGATCGTGGTTCCCGTCCAGAGGCTTCGCATGGGTGTCCCCGATTGGGCCGACAAGGTCGGGGACCCGCGTGCGTACCTCTCGACGTTCGACGACGAGTTCGCGTTCGCCATTCGCGACCACGGCCTCAAGGTCCAGTGGGCTTTCCCGCCGGACCTCGCGCGATCGGCGCGGCGGAATCCCGGCTACACCGCGGACCCATACCAGCTCACGCTCGCTCCGCTGGCGCCCGTCGAGCGCGATGCGGACAAGCTCATCGCGGAACCGCTGGCCGGGCAGTTGCGGACGTTCACGGGGTTGTTCAACGCGCGTTATGCACTCGTGCCCGTGGAGCTCGCGCTCGTGCCAGATGGATCCGGAGGGCGCGCGGCACTCCATGTCGTCATCATCGACACGCGCGCCGCGCGCGTGATGTGGAAGGGCGACATCTCGAGCGATGGCATGCGTAACTTCTCGCCCGCGATCGCGGCCGGAGTCGCCGCCCGCCTCGCTGACCTCTTTACTCCTGCTCGCTGAGCTGAACGAATATGGCTGTGCCCTGCACGCTCATTCCTGGCGATGGTATCGGACCCGACATCACCGACGCGACGGTTCGCACTCTGGAAGCGGCTGGCGCGACGTTCGAGTGGGATCGACGCCTCGCGGGTATGGCGGCGGTCGAGAAGTTCGATGATCCGATGCCTGACGAGACGATCGAGTCCATCGAGCGCACGGGACTCGCGCTCAAGGGGCCACTCGAGACGCCGGTGGGCGGCGGGTATCGATCCGTGAACGTCGCGCTTCGACGCACGTTCGATCTGTATGCGAACGTGCGACCAGCGCGGTCGGTCGTGCCCGGCGGTCGCTTCGACAACGTGGACATCGTGCTCGTGCGCGAAAACACCGAGGGACTCTACTCAGGCGTCGAGCACTTCATCGCGATTGGACCGGATCCGCGCGCCGCGGCGGAATCCACGGCGGTCGTCACTCGGTACGGGTCGGAACGCATCATCCGATACGCGTTCGAGTACGCGGTTGCGCACGGCCGGAAGAAAGTGACGGTCGTGCACAAGGCGAACATCCTGAAGATGACGGGCGGCCTCTTTCGAGAGGTGGGGATCGAGATCGCGAAGGAGTTCGCCGGGCGCGTGGAGTACGAGGAGCGCATCGTCGACGCGATGGCGATGCAGCTCGTGATCAAGCCCGAGACGTTCGACGTCATTGTTACGACGAACCTGTTCGGCGACATTCTCTCGGATCTCATCTCGGGTCTGGTGGGCGGACTGGGGCTTGCCCCGGGTGCGAACCTTGGCACGAACGCCGCCATCTTCGAGGCGGTGCATGGCACCGCGCCCGACATTGCGGGGAAGGGCGTTGCGAATCCCGGCGCGCTCCTCTACGCGGCGTGCCTCATGCTCGAGCATCTCAGGGATCACACGCGCGCGCGCCGCATTCGCGATGCGATGGAGAGCGTGATCCGGGAGCGGAAGACCGTGACGCGCGATCTGGGCGGCACCGCGACCACTGCGCAGTTCACCGACGCCATCATCGCTCGGCTCGCTTGACGTCCGAGGCTGACCGATGGTGACGGTGTTCCACGTCTCGGACCTGCATTTCGGTCGACCATTCGTACCCGCCCAGATCGAAGCGATCGAGACGATCATCCAGGATCGTCGGTTCGATGTCGTCGCCATCTCGGGTGATCTCTCGCAGCGTGCACGCTCGGGAGAGTTCCAGCGGGCTCAGGCCTTCATCCGCGACGCGAACAAGGTGAGCAAGACGATCGTCGTGCCGGGCAATCACGACGTCCTCTGGTGGAAGGCGCCGTTCGGCATCGGCAATGGAGAGCGGCCGTTCGAGAACTACCGCCGGTATATCGCGGAGGATCTCGAGCCGGTGCTGCGCGTGCCGGGCGCGACGTTCGTCGGGCTGAACTCCGCACACGGCGTGACGCGTCACACGCTCACGTGGCGACTTCGCGACATCTCCATCATCGGCGCCATTCGTCGCTCGCAGGTCGATCACGCGCACGAGGAGTTCGAAGGCTCACCATCGGACGACGCGCGTGTGATCGTCATGCATCACAATCCGGTGAAGGGCGAGCTGTCCGGGAGGCACGGCCTCAAGGACACACGCAAGGTGCTCGGCGCGTTTGCGACGATCGGTGTCGACCTCGTGCTTTGCGGCCATGACCATCAGGAAGCGGTGCATTACATCGAGCACACACAGAAGGGCACGGTGATCTCGACCGCGGGTACGGTTTCGAGTCGCTCTCGCGGCGGTCGCCCATCATCAGCTAACGTGATTAGCATTCGGCAAGAAACCATTGAGGTCGCGACACTCGTGTGGTCCGCGGCCGAGAAGACATTCACACCAGGACCGTCACGGTGCTTCGATCGTTAGGCCGGCTGTTCACGCGGCCGCACGACCAGCTCGCCCTCCCGTTCGATACCACGCCACGGAATGCGACCGAGCTGCTCGCGCGATTGCGAGCGCTCGGGTTGAGCGGGATCGATCGGTGTCGTCTCACGCGAAATCGCGCCGTCATGGTGAGCTATCGCGGCCGCGAGCTTCGCGTGCACGAAGGCTACCTCGCCGCGCCGTCGGAAGTCCTGGCCGCCATCGTGACGTTCGTGAGCGGACGCACGGCCGCATCTCGCCGGCTTGCTCGTCGCCGCATTCTCGCGTATCCGATCGGGCGCGCTCCGCGGGCGCGCCGACCTGACGCACCACACCCGGACGACTCGCCGCTCGCGAAGCGCCTCGTCGAGTGGCATCGCCGCTACAACGAGCGCCACTTCGACGGCGCGCTCAAGCCGATCACCGTGCGCGTCTCGCGTCGCATGCGCGCGCGACTCGGCCACTACATGTCCGCGGCGCCGTCGGGCGAGCCGGCGGAGATCGTGGTGAGTCGCCGCCACATTCGTCGTCACGGGTGGGAAGAAGCGCTGCACACGCTGCTGCACGAGATGGTGCATCAGTGGCAGGACGAAACCGGTCACCCGATCGATCACGGCCGATTGTTCCGGGCGAAAGCGCGCGACGTTGGCGTGGCGCCGTCGGCGCGTCGAACCGTCACGCCGCTCCGGTCGCGCAAGGATCTGCCGGGTCAGAAGAACGCGCCGGCTGCGGCGCAGCATCTGTCGCTCAAGGCGGCGCGCGAAGAGTAGGGGCTAACGACTGAACTACCGGGACATCGGGACATCGGGACTCGGCCGGGACGCGATTAGCGCCGAGGAGCGTTCCTTCGCAGTAATAGCCTCCCGGCCGAGTCCCGATGTCCCGAGTCCCGAGCAGTCCCCAGTCCCTCGTCCCCAGTTAGCTTTTCCGCATGCCAACTCCCACCGATTTCTACGACATCGACAGCGTCCTCGCCGAAGAGGAGCGCGCTGTTCGCGAAAGCGTTCGCCAGTTCGTCAACGACAAAGTCCTTCCGATCATCGGCAAGTGTTACGTCGACGGACGCTTCCCCAAGGAGCTCATCCCCGAGATGGCTTCGCTCGGCGTCCTCGGCGCGAACCTGCCCGAGGAGTACGGGTGCGCGGGGCTCAACAACGTCGCGTACGGGCTGATCATGCAGGAGCTCGAGCGTGGCGACTCTGGGATTCGCTCCTTCGCGTCGGTGCAGGGTGCGCTCGTGATGTATCCGATCTACGCGTTCGGCTCCGACGAGCAGAAACGGAAATGGCTGCCCGCGTTGGCGAAGGGCGAGGCCATTGGGTGCTTCGGCCTCACGGAGCCCGACTACGGCTCGAACCCCGCCGGCATGGTGACGATGGCGCGCGAGCAGAACGACGGGACGTGGGTGCTGAACGGCGGGAAGATGTGGATCACCAACGGATCGCAGGCCAACGTCGCAGTCGTGTGGGCGAAGACCAACGGCGACAAGTCGGACAAATCGATTCGCGGCTTCATCGTTCCGACGAACACGAAAGGCTTCACGGCGAAGGATCAGAAGGGCAAGCTGTCGCTGCGTGCCTCGGACACGAGTGAGCTCGTCTTTCAGGACGTATGCCTCAGCGCCGACGCGATTCTCCCGAAGTCGGGAGGGCTCAAGAGCCCGCTCATGTGCCTCACCCAGGCGCGCTACGGCATATCGTGGGGAGCGATCGGCGCCGCGATGGCGTGTTACGAGGAAGCGCTGTCGTACTCGCGGAACCGCGTGATGTTCGACAAGCCGCTCGCTGGGTTCCAGCTGCAGCAGGCACGTCTCGCCGAGATGGTGAGCGAGATCGTGAAGGCGCAGCTCGTGTCGCTGCATCTCGGTCGACTCAAGGACCTCGGCACGATGACGCCGCAGCAGGTCTCGCTCGCGAAGCGCAACAACGTCAACATGGCGACGAACATTGCGCGCGAAGCGCGCCGATTGCTCGGCGCGAACGGCATCCTGGCCGAATACGCATCGATGCGACACATGGCGAACCTGGAGAGCGTGTACACGTACGAGGGGACCCACGATGTCCACACGCTGATCCTTGGCCAGGCCGTCACCGGGATCAACGCCTTCAACTGACGCCGACGCCGAGCGTGGGCGTGTGATGGGTGGTCGTTTCTGGGCCGTCGCGACGCTTGTCGCGATGGCCGCCGGATCCCTCGCGGCGCAGCAGCCGACGCCGCAGCAACCGACGTCGGTGCCGCGATCGTATCGCAGCTCACCATGGCGGATGAGCGTGCGCGCCGACAACGACGCGTTCAACTTCTGGCGCGGGATCCACGACCGACCCGACAAGGAATACACGAATGGCGATGAGGTGAGCGTCGAGTTTTCGGCGGCGCCATGGTGGGGCAAGCGGTTCGCCAGCCGCCTCGCGCCGTGCATCGGCAACGAGCCGTCAGGCAGGCGGTGCCTAACGACTGCATTCTCCATCGGCCAGGACATGTACACGCCGAAGCCGAGCCGAGAGCCGCGCGAAACCTCGGACTGGCGCGACGACCGGCCGTACGCCGCCTGGCTGTACGCGAGCGGCGAGGCACGCGTGTTGGGCGAGGAGTCGATGCGAACAGTCAGTCTGCATATCGGTGTGATCGGGCCACCGGCGTTCGGGGAGCTTGTGCAGCGGACGGCACACAGGCTCTCCGGCGTATACACGCAGGACCCGATCGGCTGGGACACGCAGGTCGGCTTCGAGCCCGGAATCATGTTGTCCGCGCGGAGCGTGCGCCGCTTCGTGGGCCGAACGCCGTCGGGCCGCGCGGTCGTGGACTTCGCTCCGCAGATCGGCGCCTCGTTCGGCAACGTGCTGACGGAAGCGGAGGGCGGATTCCAGCTCCGCGCGGGGACCAACCTGTCGAGCCCCTGGTGGACCAGCGGATGGAGTGGCCGCGCGCCGGTCGAGCTCTATGTCCTCGGAGGCGTTCGTGGTGAGGCGGTGGCGCACAACATCACGCTCGACGGCAATACGTTAGGCGGCACGCGCCGGGTCGATCGCGTGCCGCTCGTCGGCGAGTACTCCGTGGGCCTGGGCGGACGAGTTCGCGGATTCGTCGCCGAGTGGCGAGCCGTGACGCGCAGCCGCGAATACACGACCGGTCCGTTGGAGCACGCGTACAGCACGCTGTTCGTCAGTTACGAGGTGCCAGCGCACTTGGGGCGCTGACGCGGCTTCCGTGTCCCTTTGTGGCCGTCTACCTT
>Ga0068857_100003951_pt1 | contig 12481 bp, 8 predicted proteins | sample KBSCornC72_FD_66591 | JGI IMG/M metagenome (GOLD analysis project Ga0068857, IMG submission 66591) | Corn rhizosphere microbial communities from Kellogg Biological Station, Michigan, USA - KBS Corn C7-2 | ecosystem: Host-associated > Plants > Roots > Rhizosphere > Soil ...
CGCGGCTGTAGCTCAGCTGGATAGAGTACTTGGCTACGAACCAAGGGGTCGTGGGTTCGATTCCTGCCAGCCGCACCATAAAAAACAACGGGTTACGCGAGTTTTCGCGTAACCCGTTTGTCTTTTTATGAGCCGCGGCTATCTGTCGGCTACCAACAACTCGTGCCATGCCATCAAGAACAACACCTGGTCCTGGGTGCGGCTGCGCGCACGGCTTCCCTGTCGGTAGCCAGCTTCGAAGTCAGATCCTCGGGATCGGAAGTAGCAACGCGATCCCGGTCACCAACCACTGACTCAAAGCGCGATCAAAACGACGCGTGAAAGGGTGCCAGCAAATTCAAGCACATCGCCTGCGCGACGAGTTCAGGTGATGAGAGTAGCGGTGTCACGTCACCGACGGATTTGCATCGATGCGGATGAGGAGCCGTGTTCGCGGCGGGGGCAGAAGGATGCGAGCGACATTCGACTGATCTGGCGGTGATGCAATTACCTGGCTGGTTCGATCCGGTGTTTACGCAGCTTGTCGTACAGCGTCTTCTTCGGCAAGTGCAGCGCCTCCGCCGTCTTGGCAACGATGCCCTGGTTCTGCCTGAGTGCGTCCTCTATCAGTTGGCGCTCGAACGCGTTGACCCGCGCCGACAGACTTGCGGCGTTGGCGGCTGCGACGATCTCGTCGATGGAGGAGGCTTCGTTCACGGTGTCTTCGCCGATGCCCAGCACCAGCCGATCGGCAAAGTTCCGCAGCTCACGCACATTGCCAGGCCAGTCGGCTTCCATCCATCTTCGAAGTTGCTCCGCGGTCCATGTCGGTAAAGGCCGATCGAACCGCGCACTGGCCATTCTCGTGAAGTGCTGCAACAGCACGGGGATGTCCTCTCTGCGATCGCGCAGCGCCGGCATGTCGATCGTGACGACATTGAGTCGGTAGTAGAGGTCACGTCGGAACTTGCCCTCGTCGCTCAACTTGCGCAGGGACTCCTTGGTGGCTGCCACGACGCGAAACGACACGGGAACGATGTCGTTGCTGCCCAGACGCTCCAGCTTCCTCTCCTGCAGAACGCGAAGGAACTTGACCTGCATGACCAGCGGCATGTTCTCGATCTCGTCCAGGAACAGCGTGCCGTTGTGCGCGTGCTCGATCTTCCCGATGCGACGCTTCTGCGCCCCGGTAAACGAGCCGGCTTCATGGCCGAAGACCTCGCTGTCGAACACCGTCTCGGGGATGGCGCCGCAGTTGATGGCGACAAAGTTACCCTTGCGCTCGCTGGTGTCGTGAAGGGCCCGCGCAATGACCTCCTTGCCCGTGCCGGTCTCGCCGTTGATCAGGATGTCGACGTCGACGGCTGCCAACGCGGCCACCCGCTGCCGCGCACGCTCGATGGCAGACGAGTGGCCCACGAGCAGGCTGCCGTCCTGCTCGCGCAAAGCGTCACGCAGCCGCCGGTTGTCCAACACCAATCGGCGCTTTTCCAGTGCACGTCGCACGACATCGACGAGACGGTCCGCGGAGAACGGCTTTTCAATGAAGTCGTAGGCGCCCTCCCGTATCGCCTGGATGGCGAGCGCAATGTGCGCATACGCTGTGATGAGTACGATCGGCAGCTCGGTGTCGAACTCCTGTACAGCGGCCAGCATCGCGAAGCCGTCCTGACCCGGAAGGCGCACATCCGAGACGACGGCCCCGACCGTCGGATCGCTGATGAGTGGCAGCGCTTGTTCGACGGACTTGCACACGTGCAACGCAATCTGCTCCAGGCGGAACGCCTGCGCGATGCTGCGGCTGACGGCGGCATCGTCTTCCACCAGCAGGACTCTCAGCACGAAATAGCCTCCCTTTCAGGAATGGTCGGCGCGAGCGGCAGCCTCAGCGTGAACTCCGCTCCACCTTCGGGATGGTTCGCCGCGCGCATTTCGCCGTGCATGGCCTGAACGATGGACGCGGAGATGGCCAAACCCAGGCCCAGTCCGTGCCCGGGTGCCTTGGTGGTGAAGAACGGCTCGAAGAGCCGCAGTGCGGCCTCGGGGGAAATTCCGCTGCCCGTGTCGCGCACGCGCAAGACCACGTGTCGTTCGTCAAGCTCCATTCGGATGCTGATGCGTTTGTGGGCCGAGTCCTTCGTGGCATCGATCGAGTTCCTGAGCAGATTGATCAGCACCTGCTCCAGTCGAACACTGTTGCCCGAGACCCAAACCGGACGGCTCGTCGGCCGCACGTCGAACTCGACTCCGGCACTCTCGCGCCGCACCAGCGTGACAGCGTCGGACGTCACCTGGTCCACGAGCACCGGCTCGAATGTCTCCACGCTCTTTTGCGCGAAACCTTTTAGCTCGCCGACGATAGACCCGGCCTTGCGGCACAGGTCGCCGATCTCGATCATGTTGCCGTCTGCTTCTGCGAACTCTTCGACGCTCAGCAGCTTGCGGGCGTTCTCGGACAGGATGCGCATCGCCGTCAGCGGCTGCGCAATTTCGTGAACGATACCCGCCGCCATCTGCCCGAGCACGGCAAGCTTGCCGGCCTGGATGGCATGATCCTGAGTCGCGCGAAGCATGCGCTCTGCTTCGCCCAACTCGCTCAGCTTGGATTCCATGCGGGTGTTCGCATCCACAAGGACCTGGGTCCGCTCGGCGATGCGCATTTCGAGCTCATCGCTAACGCGCTGCAGCTCGATCCTCGCGGCCCGCCGCTCCTGTAGTCTGCTGCGCCGCAGCCAGAGCGTGATGATCAACAGCCCCGCGAGTGCGAAGGCAAGGGCTGTCGCAACGGCCACATCGCGTGCGGCATTGAATGCCGCTTCGGTGCCGCTGAACAAGATCAGCTTCCAAGCCAATGGTCCGACCTGCGCCGTTTGCATCAGCAGCGCTGGTGCGGGGGCTCTGCCCGCAAAGTGGACCAGGTCTGAACGCGAGCCCGTCAGCATCTCGCTGCCCCGCGCGGGCCGCGCCGGACGAATGGGCAGCGTCTGCAGGGCAGAGTCACCGTACTGGCGCGTCTGAAGCAATCTGTTCTGGGTGTCAGCAGCGAGCGGCGCGAGCGTCCGATAGCGCCAGTTGCTGTCGCTGCTCAGAAAGACAATGCCGTCGGCGTCCGCGAGTGCGACCGCGTCCGCTCCTTCGCTCCAAGCCTGTTCCAGGTCGCCGAGGCTGATCTTGACGACGACAACGCCGATCGGCGCCTGCGCAGCTCGGCTTGTTGCCGCGCGGTCGGCTGCCCGCGGGAAGAGCGGGTACGACAGGAAGTAGCCCGGCTCGGCCGTGGTGGTGCCCACGCCGTAGAACCTTCCTGCCTGGCGTTGCACTGCCTCGAGAAAGTAGGGCCGAAACGAATAGTCCTGGCCGACGAATGAACCCGGGTCGCTCCAGTTGCTCGACGCGATCGCCCTGCCTTTGCTGTCCAGCAGGTAAACCGCGAGCGGCTCGGTCTTTTCTCTGACTCGCTCCAGGTAGTCGTTGACTGACTGCACCCTGCGCGCATCGTCAGGATGCTCGAGCAGATCGACCAATTCCCCCTGCTGGCTCAGCACGTACGGCATCGACTCGTACTTTTGCAGGGTCTGACGGGTGACTGCTGTCAGGAAGTCGAGTCGTTGACGGCTCGTTCGCCGCAGCTGGTCGAGATTGCTGTCGGCGACCGCGATGTAGGTCGCGAGCACGAGCGCCATCCAGACCAGCACGATGCCCACCGCGGCGACCAGCGCGAGCCACGGCCTGCGCAGGGCGTCGACGCCACCGTCCGGCTGTTTCGGCGTGGCAGATCTTGAAGCGGCGCGCCTGTGTTTCATTCGGGCTGAAGTGTAGGTCGTGAAGGCCAGCATGGAGGCTGGCACATCGCTTCGCGCCCTTCACGTTTTCGCCTTCTCTCGCGGCGATCGAGATGTGCGGATTCCCAGCCACTTTGGAGTGACGGATGCGAAAACCCATCCATTGCGCGAAGGTGGGCAAGGGTGTTCAGTGCCTTGCGCCCCAGGAGGCCTCAGGGTGTTCCCTAGTTCTTGAAGAACTGGCACTGCATATGCGACGAAGAGGTCGACCCGGGCCACGACGTGGAGCGACTGCGGCCTTGCACGCAGCATCGCCCGCGAATCGTTCGCTGCAGCCCATTAGACAGGAGACACCATGCTGGCCAATTCACTTGCACTTCCTCTCAGGGAAGCCGATCTCGTCACGGGTGCCGGAGACCGTGCCCAACGCATCAAGGCGATCGTCGGCGCCTCATCGGGCAACCTCGTGGAGTGGTACGACTTCTACGCCTACGCGTTCACGTCGATCTACTTTGCGGCCGCGTTCTTTCCGACCGGCGATGCCACCAGCCAGTTGATGGCCACGGCCGGCATCTTCGCAGTGGGGTTCTTCATGCGGCCCCTTGGCGGATGGCTGTTCGGCTGGATCGCCGACAGGCATGGCCGCAAGAATTCAATGCTGATCTCCGTCCTGATGATGTGCGGTGGCTCGCTGATGATCGCCGTGCTGCCCACCTACGCGACCATTGGCGCCACCGCGCCCGCACTCCTCCTGGTGGCGCGCCTGATTCAAGGCCTGTCGGTCGGGGGCGAATACGGCACCGCGGCCACCTACATGAGCGAGATTGCCGGCAAGGGGAATCGGGGCTTCTATTCGTCGTTCCAGTACGTGACCCTCATCGGCGGCCAGCTGCTGGCACTGTTGGTACTGGTGTTGCTTCAGACGCTGCTGTCGGTGGACGAGATCAAGAGCTGGGGCTGGCGCATCCCGTTCATCATCGGCGCGGCAACGGCCGTCGTGGCCATGTATCTGCGTCGCTCCCTGGTAGAAACCGGCTCGCAGGAGGCGATGCACTCCAAGGAGGCCGGGTCGCTTGCCGGGCTGTTGAAGTACAAGCGCTCGGTGTTGATCGTGCTGGGGCTGACGATGGGCGGTTCGCTGTACTTCTACACGTTCACGACCTACATGCAGAAGTACCTCGTCAACACGGCGAAGATGGAGGCCAAGACGGTGAGCATGGTCATGACCGGCGTGCTGATCGTCTTCATGCTGCTGCAGCCGCTGTTCGGGGCACTGTCCGACCGGATCGGGCGGCGTTCCAACATGCTGCTGTTCAGCGGTCTCGCCACGCTCGCCTCGGTGCCGTTGCTGGTTTCGCTTGGCCAGGTGTCGAGCCCCTATGCGGCCTTCGCCCTGTCACTGGCCGCGCTGGTCATCGCATCGTTCTATACATCGGTCAGCGGGGTGGTCAAAGCCGAGGTGTTCCCGAGCACGGTGCGCTGCCTGGGTGTGGGATTCACCTACGCGGTCGGCAACGCACTCTTCGGCGGCACCGCCGAATATGTGGCCCTGTCGCTCAAGGCGGCCGGCCATGAGGGATGGTTTCCGTGGTACGTGACCGCCTTGGTCGGCGTGGCGTTCGTGGCCTCGTGGATGCTGCCGGATTCCAGACGAAACAGCTATCTCGACGGAACCTGGAAGGCGTAGCCTGTGCTCCGACCGGCTCATTCAACCCCAACGCATCACACAGGATCGACCCATGAAAGCAGCTGAACTGTTCGTCAAGTGCCTGGAGAACGAAGGCGTCGAGTACATCTTCGGCATTCCCGGCGAAGAGAACATCGACGTGATGGACGCGCTGCTTGACAGCACCATCAAGTTCGTCACGACCCACCATGAGCAGGGTGCTGCCTTCATGGCGGACGTGTACGGCCGCCTGACCGGGCGAGCCGGCGTCTGCATGTCCACGCTGGGCCCCGGGGCGACGAACCTCATCACCGGCGTCGCCGACGCCAACATGGACCGCGCGCCGATCGTCGCGATCGCGGGCCAGGGCGCGACCACGCGGCTGCACAAGGAGAGCCACCAGATCCTCGATCTGGTCAGCATGTTCCAGCCGATCACCAAGTACGCCACCCAGATCCTGGAGCCCGGCATTGTTCCGGAGATCGTGCGCAAGGCGTTCAAGGTCGCGCAGACCGAGAAGCCCGGCGCGACCTTCATCGATTTTCCGGAAAACGTCGCCGAGATGACGACGGACAAGAAGCCGATCAAGGTGCAGCGGGCGTACACGTCCGAGGCACCCGCCCACAAGATCGACGAGGCGGCCAGGTTGATCACGGCCGCCAAGGCGCCGATCATCCTCGCCGGCAACGGCGTCATTCGCCAGGGTGCCGCCGACTCGCTCGTGACTTTCGCGGAAGTACTTCGAATCCCGGTGGCCAACACCTTCATGGCCAAGGGCGTGATGCCGTTCACCAACGAACTCTCGCTCGGCACGATCGGCATGAAGGCGCGCGATCTGCCGTGGTTTGCATTCGAGAAGGCAGACGTGATCATCTGCGTCGGGTACGACATGGTCGAGTACCACCCGGACATGTGGAACCCGGACGGCGACAAGACCATCATCCACATCGATGCGCTGCCCGCCGAAGTGGACGAGCGCTACATCGTGGCGGTGGGCGTGCTCGGAGACATCACGACGTCGCTGCGCGCGATCGCGCTGCATGCGAAGCCGCAAACATCATCACCCTTCAAGACGGTGCGCAAGGCCATCGTCGCCGACCGCGCCGAGTTTTCCGAAGACACCGGCTTCCCGGTCAAGCCGCAGAAGATCGTCTGGGACCTTCGCGAAGTGCTGGGGCCGGACGACATCGCCATCTCGGATGTCGGCGCGCACAAGATGTGGATGTCGCGCATGTACCGGGCCGAGCGTCCCAACACCTGCATCATTTCGAATGGCTTCGCCGCGATGGGAATTGCGGTGCCCGGTGCCATTGCGGCCAAGCTGGCCTACCCCGATCGAAAGGTCGTGGCAGTGACCGGCGACGCCGGCTTCATGATGAACTCGCAGGAGATCGAGACGGCCATCCGCATGAAGACGCCGTTCGTCATCCTGATCTGGAACGACTCCGAATACGGATTGATCACCTGGCACCAGATGCGCCACTTCGGTCGCCCCAGCCACATCGATTTCAAGAATCCAGATTTCGTCAAGTACGCGGAAAGCTTCGGCGCCAAGGGCTATCGCGTCGAGCGAGCGGAAGACCTGCTGCCCACGCTGAAGAAGGCGCTGGCAGACGACACGGTGGTCATCATCGATTGCCCGGTCGACTATGCCGAGAACATGTTGCTCACCGGCAAGCTCAAGGAGATGAAGTCCCCGCTTTGACCCAGCAACGCCTTCCGGACACATGCGAGACCACATGCCGCTGAGTCTTTCGTCGAATATCTCTGCCAGGGCGGCTTGTCCTGACCACACCCCACCGAACGAGGAATCTCCCGATGAAGATGCGAGCTGCAGTGCTGGACAAGATGGGCGCGACGCCGCCTTATGCGGTCTCCAAGCCCCTGACCATCACGACCGTCGATCTGGCGCCGCCCGGGTACGGCGAGGTGCTGATCAAAATTGCGGCCGCCGGCCTGTGCCACTCCGATCTGTCGGTCATCAACGGCGACCGCCCACGGCCGATGCCGATGGCGCTGGGCCACGAGGCCGCAGGGATCGTCGAAGAGCTCGGTGAAGGCGTGACGGATCTGAAGGTCGGCGATCACGTCGTGGTGGTCTTCGTCCCGAGTTGCGGCCACTGCGCACCGTGTGCCGAGGGCCGCCCGGCGCTGTGCGAGCCGGGTGCTGCTTCCAACGGCGCAGGCACGCTGCTGTCGGGCGCGCGACGTCTGGCGCGCGGCGCCGAACCGCTCAACCATCACCTCGGCTGTTCGGTTTTCGCGGAATACGCGACGGTGTCGCGCCACTCGGTCGTCAAGATCGACCCGACCGTTCCGCTCGACGAAGCGGCGCTGTTCGGCTGCGCGGTGCTGACCGGCGTCGGCGCCGTGGTCAACACCGCGAAAGTCAGCGTCGGCGCCTCGGTCGCCGTCATCGGGCTCGGCGGGGTCGGGCTGGCGGCATTGATCGGCGCCAAGGCTGCCGGGGCGCGACAGATCATCGCCGTGGACCTCTCGGACGACAAGCTGCAGCAAGCGATCGCATTGGGCGCCACGCACGTCGTCAACGCCGGCCAGCCGGAGGCGCTCGAGCAGATCCGCTCGCTGAGCGCCGGTGGCGTCGAATTCGCCTTCGAGTTCGCCGGCTCGATTCGCGCGCTCGAGCTGGCGTACCGCATCACGCGTCGCGGCGGCTGCACAGTCACCGCCGGGCTGCCGCCATCGACGGCCGTGCTGCCATTGCCCGCCGTGAGCCTGGTGGCGGAAGAACGCACCCTCAAGGGCAGCTACATCGGCACCTGCGTGCCGTCGCGCGACATCCCGCGCTACATTGCGCTGTACCAGCAGGGCCGTCTTCCGGTCGACAAGCTGCTGACCGGCCGCCTGAAGCTCGACGACATCAACCACGGCTTCGACCTGCTGCACGAAGGCAAGGCGATCCGGCAGGTGGTGGTGTTCGAATGAGCGACGCCGCCGCCAGCACCTGGGCCGACTCGTGGGCCACGAGTCAGCAAGCGTTGATGAAGCTCATGTTCGCTGCCCCGGCGCCGGGCGAGTCCGGTGCGAAGGACACGGAAGCACCGATGCAGGAGCAATTTGCCGAGCTTCGGGACGCCTGGCAAGAGTCCATCGCGAAGTGGACCGAGCTGGTGAAGCAAGGCCCGCAAGCGGTTTCGATGACACCCGAAGCGCTGCGCGAGCTGTTCACTCCGGAGCGCTGGAGCGGCGTCGGCACCGGCTCGTTCGACGCGGGCCTTCGGCAGGTGCTCGAAGGGCCGAAGTACGCGATGCTGTTCGACTTGGACCGCAAGCTCATGGCGCTCAGGCAGCTCGCGTCCGAGCGAGACCGGGACGTCGCGGCCTTCCATGCCATCTTGCGCAAGGCCTGGGGCAGCGCGTTCGAACGCTTCTCGTCGGATGCCGCGTCCACGGTCGTCCAGGGACCAGCGACGTGGCGCGGCATGGCGGACCGATGGCTCGCCGTGCTCAACGACACGCTGATCGAAGTGCAACGGTCCGACGCCTTCATCGAGGCGCAGCGAAAGATGCTGCGGTCGGCCTCCGACTGCCGGCTGCAGGAGCAAGAGATTGCCGAGGCGTGGTGCGTGGCCTTCCATGTCCCGACGCGCACCGAGATGGATGAAGTGCAGCGCACGGTGACCGAACTGCGGCGTCAGCTCCGCGCGCTGCAGCGGGCGGCCGCGCCGCCTCCGGTGGCGACGCACGCGACCGCCTCCTCACCGACGAAGCGCCGCGCCACGACCAAGTCGCGCGCATCGGCGCGCAGCTGAGACCCATCGACATGGCCACCCCGAAGAAGACCGCTGCCGCACAAGCGCTCGCAGAGTTCAGCGACTTCAACCTGAAGATGGCGCGCGGGCAGCAGATGCTGCAGCGCCTGAAGGATGAGGACGTTCAGATCGCCACCGCCGACAAGGAAGTGGTGTTTCGGCAGGACAAGGTCACCTTGTATCGCTACAAGGCCACCGCCAAGCCGTCGCTGAAGGTTCCCGTCCTCGTCGCCTACGGACAGATCGGCCGCTACACGATGACCGACCTGCAAGAGGACCGCTCCATGTTGCGCAACCTGCTTGCGCTGGGGGTCGACGTGTATGCGGTGGACTGGGGCAACCCGACGCGCAGCGATCGGTGGCTCGCGTTCGAAGACTATGTCGACGGCTACCTGAACGAGTGCGTGGAGTTCATCTGCCGCCAGCACCGGCTGAGCGCGATCAACCTGCTGGGCATCTGCGAAGGCGGCGTCTTCTCGTTGTGCTACGCGGCACTGTATCCCGATCGCATCAAGAACCTCATCCTGACGATCACACCGGTCGACTTCCATCAGGACCAGGCCGAAGGACGAGCGAACCACGGCTTGCTGAACCTGTGGACCCGGGGGCTGGGCGCCGACGACATCGACCGGCTGATCGAAGCCAACGGCAACCTGCCCGGCGAGCTGATGAGCTACGTATTCGCGCAGATGACGCCGGGCGCTTCACTGTCTAAATACAACATCGGCCTGCTCGACACCTTCGACGACGAGAAGAAGCTGCTCAACTTCCTGCGCATGGAGAAATGGATCGCGGATCGTCCGCACCACCCCGGCGAGGCAGCGAAGCAACTGCTCGTCAATCTGTACAAGAACAACGAGCTGATCCGCGGCGAGTTCCAGCTCGCTGGCAGGACGGTGGATCTGAGCGACATCAAGGTCCCGGTGCTGAACGTGTTCGCCAGGGACGACCACATCATCCCGCCGAAGACGACGCAGGCCTTGCGCGCTGCCGTCGGCACCGATGACTACACCGAGATCGGACTCGACGGCGGTCACGTCGGCGTGTTCGTCAGCGGCAAGTCACAGGGCATCCTCGGCAAGGGCATTCACGACTGGCTTCGCAAGCGTGACTGACGGCACTTCGGACTACAGGCATGCAGCCGCAGCTCAAGGAACTCTCGGTACTCGGACATGGCGGCTTCCGCAGACTGGGCTACGCGGAATGGGGATCTCGCCATGCCGCGCGCACGGTCGTCTGCGTTCACGGCGTGTCTCGCACCGGCCGTGACTTCGACGTGCTGGCACGGGCGCTGGTCGAACAGGACGCCCGGGTCATCGCGCCCGACCTTCCCGGCCGCGGGCGCAGCGAATGGCTTGCCTCGGCAACGCACTACACCGACCGGGCCTACACGAGTGCGATGGGCGCGCTCATCGCGCGACTCGACGTCGAGCAGGTCGACTGGATCGGCACATCGCTGGGCGGGCACATCGGCATGATGCTCGCCGCGGAGCAGGCGACGCCGATCCGTCGGCTCGTCCTGAACGATTTCGGGGCCAGGCTGTCGGCGTCCGCACTGCGGCGCATCGGCGGCTACCTCACGCGCTCCTGGAAGTTCGAGTCGATCGACGCCCTCGAAGCGCATCTGCGCGACGCCTTGGCGCCATTTGGCAACCTGAGCGATGCGCAATGGCGCGACCTGTCGCGGCACAGCGCCGTGCCGGACCGATCGGGCGGCTTTCGCTTCCACTTCGATCCGGCCATCGGCGCGCGTTTCGCGATACCGATCTGGCTCGACATCGTCCTGTGGAGCTTGTGGGACAAGATCGAGTGCCCTGTCCTCATCCTTCGCGGAGAAGACTCGGACTTGCTCTCGTCGGACACGGTGGAACTGATGCTTCGCCGAGGTGCGGCCGCCAAGGCGGGCAAGGTCACCGCGATCGAAATCGCCGGCTGCGGTCACGCGCCGGCGTTGCTCGATGCGGAGCAGGTCGGAGCTGTTCAGAGCTTCCTCTTCCCCGATCGTCCCGAGCCACGTGACCGGACGACCGCCCCGACACGCCTGCGCGCGGGCCGCCAACCCGAAGCGAGTGCACCATGATGAAGGACAAGATCGTCACGGCGGATGAAGCGATTGCGCTGATACGGGATGGCGATTCGGTGAGTTGCTCCGGGTTCGTCGGCATCGGAACACCGGAGGAATTGATTGCAGCGCTGGAGCGACGCTATCTCGAGACACAGGGACCTCGAGATCTGACCCTGGTGTTCGCTGCGGCGCCTGGAGACGGCAAGGAACGTGGGCTCAATCGTCTGGCGCACGAAGGTCTGATCAAGCGCGCCGTGGGTGGCCACTGGGGGCTGGTGCCGAAGCTGGCCAAGCTTGCAACGGACGACCTGATCCAGGCCTACAACCTGCCGCTGGGCACCATTTCCCATCTCTACCGGGACATTGCTGCCCACCGTGCCGGCTCGCTGACCAAGGTGGGGCTCGGCACCTTCGTCGATCCGCGCAATGGCGGCGGCAAGATCAACGCGCGCACCACCGAAGATCTTGTCCGCGTGATGGACATCGATGGCGAGGAGTGGCTCTTCTACAAGGCCTTCCCGATCAATGTCGCCCTGATCCGAGGCACGACGGCAGATCCGGCGGGCAACATCACGATGGAGCGCGAAGCTTTGTTGCTCGACGCGCAGGCCGCCGCGATGGCCGCGCGGAACGCCAACGGACTGGTGATCGCCCAGGTCGAGCGCATCGCGGCCAGCGGGTCGCTCGATGCGCGCAGCGTGGTCGTCCCCGGCGTGCTGGTGGACTGCGTGGTGCTCGCGCCGCAGAGCGCGCATTCGCAGACCTACGGTACGAGCTACAACGCCGCATTCTCCGCAGAAATTAGAGTGCCCATCGACAAGATCGCAGCGCCCGTCCTCGATGAGCGAAAGATCATCGCGCGCCGATGTGCGTTCGAGTTGCCGCTCGGCGGCGTCATCAATCTCGGCATCGGTGTCCCCGAGGTGCTGGGCGCGGTCGCCGCCGAAGAGCGTGTACTGGACCACCTCACGCTGACGGCCGAGCCCGGCGTGATCGGCGGCATGCCGCAAGGCGGGCTGAACTTCGGCGCGGCCGTCAACACGCAGGCACTGCTCCACCAGAACCAACAGTTCGACTTCTACGATGGTGGCGGCCTCGATCTGGCGTGCCTGGGCATGGCAGAAGTCGATCGCGACGGCAATGTGAACGTCAGCCGTTTCGGTCCTCGTCTGGCAGGCGCCGGGGGCTTCATCAACATCAGCCAGAACGCGCGGCG
>Ga0068857_100003956_pt1 | contig 12477 bp, 19 predicted proteins | sample KBSCornC72_FD_66591 | JGI IMG/M metagenome (GOLD analysis project Ga0068857, IMG submission 66591) | Corn rhizosphere microbial communities from Kellogg Biological Station, Michigan, USA - KBS Corn C7-2 | ecosystem: Host-associated > Plants > Roots > Rhizosphere > Soil ...
CGGCGCAGAGAGACGTTCTCACGGCTCGATCGGATGCGCCGTTACCTCGAATCCGGTCTCACCATTCCACGTTTGGCCCCGCCAAAGAAATCGCTGTTGGATCATCGCGGCGAACCAATGACGGAAGACGAGACCGAGGAAATGAACCGCATCCTGGAAAGCCTTGGCGCTTGCACTCGCTACCGCCCGGATGGTTCGCGCTACGAAATCGCAGAGCGCAAGGCGGCGAAAAAGCAATTCGACCGCCCGCAAATGCCGACACGGCAGGACTACCTCGATTGGGGTGTTGATCCTGCCACGCTTGATCGCCTCGAAGCAGAGAAGGAACAACGCAATGCCTAACTTCACCGAACTCGAATCGACCGCCCGCACATGGGCAACAGCGCATCTCGTGGTGGCAATTCTTATTGGTGCTGCGGTGGGTGTGGTTGTCGGTGGGTTGCTGTTCTGATGGACACGACAGCGATTTTGGCTCGCGCCACCGAAATAGCGAAAGCGCGCTATCCGAACGGCTGCCCCAGCGCGACCAAGCTGGCCGCCATTGTCCGCGAGGCCATTGCCGAATTGCGCGGGCAATGAGCTACTGCGTCAACTGCGACGACGGCCTTTGGGTCTGCGAGAACCACACCGATAGGCCGTGGGAAGGCACCAGCAACAGCGAGGACGTGTGCGATTGCGGAGGCGCTGGCTCGCCATGCCCGGTCTGCAACGGCGGCCCGGTTCCTCGCGTCAAATGGATAGACGTGATTTGCTCAGTTCAGACTGAGGAGGATCATCATGTTTGCTAGGAAGCCTACAACGCTGGGAGACATATTGAACGGGCTGCTGCCCGGCGCCTATGCGCCGACGCCGCCTGTCAATTCGCTTTATCAAGTTGCCCAGCTTGTGCCGGGCAACATTGACCTAACGAAGCGGCCAATCGTCCACAATCCAGACGGTACAATTTCAACCGTTCGCTCAATGTCGTTTGGGACGGATCAGGGCGAGGTTCTAGTTCCTACCGTCTCTGATGATGGGCGCATCATGTCCAATCAAGAGGCGATCCAAACCTACTACCGAACCGGTAGGCATCTCGGCATCTTCAAAACACCCGCAGAGGCCGACGCATACGCTCAAAAACTCCATGAAGATCAGGCCAAAATGTACGGAGGGCGGCGATGAACAGGGCAGATGCGGAGTTGGTCGCCAAGCTTCGTGCTTACGTTACGGCGTTTGAAGACGATGTGGCAGACGAATTGGCGCGCGAGGGTGAGCGAGCGGATTTGTGGACGCAAGAGATTGATGTCCCAGTTTCTCTCCTCAGAGATGCAGCGTCAGCGATCGAAGCCCGAAGGGCGGCAACCGAAGGTGCCGTTCACGAGAGCCCGGTCGGCGAAGCCGAGACGCCCAAGGAGGACACTGATGGCAACACGGCGTTTGCGTAAGAAGCGGGGAGCGGCAACGTGAGAAACAAATCCAATCGCTTGCGAAAGCCGAAGGCTGACCCGACCGTGAAGGTGGCGCTGAGCATCGGCATCCCGCTGAGCCAGGTTGCCAACGATCGCTTCGTCCAATGCGATGTGGTCAACCATACTGAGGCTGACCATCGGGCAATGGTACGCGCGCTCGGCACCAACATGATAAACCAGGACGCACGCCGTACCTTACGCCGCAAGCCTAAGATCGACCAGCTCAGGGATCGTGGGATCATCAGCGACCGGGAAGCCAAGGCCTGTGAGTGGTATCAGATCACCTACGAATCCGAATACGAGACAAAGGTGCGGATCGCAGACTGGGAAGCGGCCGGCCATTGTTCAGACAGGGCCTACGGGCATTGGCCTGTCAGCATGGATCTAGGGCCGCACATCAGCATGTTCGAGTACGCTAGAGAAGCAATACCGCCGCTGGTTCGTCCGCTATTTGATCGCGTCGTCCTTCACGGAAGGCCGCTCGGGAAGCTCGCGTTAACATTTCGCATGGCCGCGAAACGCCTACTGGAACGCATCGAAGACAGGGTTGAATTGTAATTATCGTTTGCGCTCAGAACAAAAGTGTGCCTAAAAAGCTATTCTTCGGTTCTGCGCGCCAAAAAGCAGCGCAACCACCCAATTCCCGGCCAAGTTCAACAGGCTGCCCCCTTGCCGTTGCGCGAGGCCGATCCCCAGCGCCGATTAGCAGGTCTGTCGCTCAGTGAAGTGACCTAGCATCGCTGCGCTGGGGAAATCATAGGAGCCAGTCGTGAGATTTTTGCTCATCTGGCTGGCGATGAATGTTCGCCTTGGCCGCCTAAACCCGTGGATTTTTGGTTTGGCGATCGGCCGCTGGCCTCACAAGAGGAGAGAACCATGATAATCCAGTTCCTCATCGTGCTGATTATCGTCGGCGCCGCGCTCTACCTTCTCCAGCTGGTTCCCATCGACGGCACGATCAAGCGCATCATCCAGGTGATCGTCATCGTGTTCCTGGTCATCTGGGCGATCAAGCTCCTCCTGCCGATGGCCGGCATTGGCTGATGCCTCCGGTTCCCGCTCCCTCACAGGGCGAGCAGGAATGGGATCGAGTGAAAGCCATATTCGACGGGTGGCTCGCAGACTGCGAACGATTCCGCGACAGGCTGATCGAAGCGATGCTCAAAGAGATTGAGGAGGGCTGATGAGCCAAGTTCACACCATCAAGGGCCTCGTCGATCGCGACCTGCTTGAGGTCGAAGACATCGTGACCGACGAACCGAACGCGCGCGTGATAGCGACCGAATGGCACCTCAACGGTGAGCTCGTGCGCCGCGATGTCGCGGTTTCCATCCTTCGCGGGCAGGCGCTCGCTGGCGAGCAAGCAGAACTATAGGAGGCTATCATCGCCAACACGCAAGCCATCTGCGACACCTTCCGCGTCGATCTGCTGAACGGCACCCATGCCTTCGGAGCGCAGGGCGCCAACGGAACCCGCACCGTCACGACCAAGGACGTGTTCAAGGCGGCGCTGTACCTCGCTTCGGCGACCAAGGACCGCACGACCACCGCCTACAACACGACCGGCGAGGTCAGCGGCACCAACTATACGGCGGGCGGCGTCACGGTAACGAATGCAAACGCCCCGGCCAATACCGGCGGCACTGGCATTGTTGCGTTCTGGACTCCATCGGCCTCGTTCCAGTGGACGACGGTGACGCTTGCGACCGCCTTCGACTGTGTGCTGCTCTACAATTCAAGCAACACGGCGAATGCGTCTGTCGCGGTGTTCACGTTCGGGTCGCAGACGGTAACGGCGGGCAATTTCACCCTCACCATGCCGACGAACGATCTGACCACCGGCCTCATTCGGTTGTCGTAAGTGCTCGAAGCTACCGGGCTGTCTTCGTACGGCTTCACATACGACAATTGGGGGGCAAATCCGGCGACGACGCCTGGAACCAGTGTCACGCCTGGGGCCAGCAATGCTGAAGGTACCTTCACGCAAATCGCGTCATCTGGGAATATCGCTCAGGACTGTTATTGGCTCTATCTCGCCATGTCTGGCGGCAATACCTCAGCTAACCAAAAGGACCACCTACTCGACATCGGTGTCGATCCAGCAGGAGGCACATCTTATACGGCGGTAATCTCCAATATCGTTTGCGGTGCATCAGCGTCCGCAGGCAGTGGTGTCAACGGGCCGGTGTCGTTTCTTTTCCCATTTTTCATTAAGTCCGGCTCGTCGGTAGCCGTTCGCATTCAGGGTAATAACGCGACCGCAGGCACGGTCAGGGTGTCGGCCAAGTTCTGGGGCCAACCGGCCAGCCCGGAGAATGTACCGGTTGGGCAATATGCCGAAACCATCGGGACGATTACCAACAGCCAGGGCGTCAGCTTCACCCCCGGGAATGCCGCAGACGGAACTTGGGCCAGCCTAGGAACCACGACAAACGCTTTGTGGTGGTGGCAGCTCGGCGTCCAGCTCAGCAACGCGACTTCAAGCGGCAATCCCTGCTATGTCGATCTGGCCTACGGAGATGCCACCAACAAGTTCCAGATTACACGGCTGTTCATCTACACGGGCACGACCGAGGCATCTGCGGACAGCTTCAAGTGCAATCTTGCTTTGCCCAATTGCTTCAAGCCCGTTCCTGGGGGATCCACGATCTACGTTAGAGGGCGATGCAGCGCGGCTCCAGACTCGGGCTGGAACGCGGTTGCCATAGGGATCGGGGGCTGAGATGGCGGTCACCGAATATGTTACTGGCACCGAGGCGGTTTCGACCACTGAATGGAGCATGACTACAGACACCGCTGGCCCAGACGCAGATACCGGCGTGGGTTGCTTTCAGGCGTGCGTTGATTTGAATGCCCTAGTTGCTGGCGATCAATACCAGTTCCGGATTTACGAGAAGGCTCGTTCAGCCGACACCCAACGGATCGTTTATGAGACGATCTGGACGGGCGCGCAGGCGCAACCCAACTTTATGACGCCTGCGCTGATGTTGCTGAACGGCTGGGACATGACGCTCAAGAAACTGGCCGGGACGGATCGGACGATAACCTGGTCTATCCGGAAGGCGTAAGGTGAGCTGGTCCTATCAGCCGATTCCCGAGGCTGCGGTCTCGAATGGGGATGTTACTCTAGCTCTCACCGGCCAATCTGTAACTGTTGCTCGCGGGACGCTGGCACCCGCAGTTGATTTAGCTCTTTCTGGTCAATCGCTCTCAGCCGCCCGGGGGCAAGTCCAGTATGCCGTGCCCATCGTTGGGCAGAATGTCACCGCCGCCCAAGGATCGCTAACCGAGGGCGTATCGATCCCGCTCACTGGGCAAAGTATTTCCGTTGCCCGTGGGACTGTTTCGCCAGCCTTGTCCGCAACTCTCGCTGGTCAATCGATTGTCGTTGGTCAAGGGTCACTCGTTGCTTCGCTTAGCTTGGCTCTAACCGGCCAGGCAGCGACAGTTTCGCGTGGAACACTACTTGCCTCAACCAGCGTCCCGCTCACTGGGCAAACGGCGGTTGTCGGGCAGGGCACTGTTACTGCCGGCAGCGATGTCGTCGCGGCGCTGGCAGGGCAGTCGCTGACAGTTGCTCAGGGATCTGTTGTTGCCGTTGGGGACGTAACCGCAGCGCTCACGGGGCAATCCATCGGCGCTACGATAGGATTTCTGGCAGCAAATGTTAATCAGCCGGCAATTGGATTAGCCGCTCTTGACGCAAGACTAAGACGACAAGGCGGAAGCTGGAAAGAATGGCGGAGAGTCAAAATGCCGCATGGGAATGTAAGCTGAGATGGCCGAGCGATTGAGGAAACTACACCAGGAAGATGTGCGGGCTAAGATCAAAACCAGTCAGCTCGTAAATCGCCTTTCAGATCATGCACTTGGCGAGTTGGAACTGACAGCAACGCAGATCAAGGCAATCGAAGTGCTGATCCGCAAGACATTGCCAGACCTGAGTGCCGTCGAAATGGATCATAGCGGCGAGGTAACAACCACGCATGACCTCAGTGCTTACAGCCCCGCCGAGCTTGACACGCTTGAGCGACTTATCGGCAAGACTGCCAACGCTTCGGGAGATACGACAGGAGAAAGCCCGGCGCAGCCTGATCGACTTCACTGAGCAAACCTATTCACGCTATCGGACGGCCGCGCATCACAGACTGGTTGCTGAGCAGCTTGAGCGGGTAGAGCGGCGAGAGATCGATCGGTTGATGCTGCTGCTGCCACCGAGGCATGGCAAGACCGAACTGGCATCGAGACGTTATCCGCCGTGGAACCTGGGCAGAAATCCGCACCGGCAAATCATTGCTGCGAGCGCTACGGAGTCGTTCGCTACAGATGTTGGCCGGGAAGTTCGCAACATCGTCAAGACCGAGGAGTTCGCGCGTGTCTTCCCGAATGTTCACCTCGCGCCCGACTCAACTGCTGCTGGGCGCTGGCATACTAACCACGGGGGGATTTTTGCTGCTGTGGGCGTTGGCTCTCAGATCCTTGGAAAAGGCGCTGACGACTTCATTATCGATGACCCCTTCGCCTCAATGGAAGACGCCCAGAGCGAGATCCAGCGTAAACGGGTGATCGAATGGTATCAGGGCTCGGTCTATAACCGGCTCCAGCCCAACGGAACGATCGTCGTCATCAACCATCGGATGCACGAAGAGGATTTGAGCGGGTACCTGCTGGACCGGCAGAACTTCGGTGGCGATAAGTGGGAAGTGGTCGCCCTGCCGGCCATCACTGAGGATGGCGAGGCATTGTGGCCTGAGGCCTATCCGATTGAGGCATTGGAGAGGATCAAGGCCAACACCATTCCGAGGTTCTGGTCGAGCCTGTTCCAGCAGAACCCTCAACCCGACGAAGGCACGTTCTTTCAACGGGACTGGTTCAAGACGTGGGAGACGAAGCCCGCCCTTCGTTACTATGGAACGAGCGATTACGCGGTCACTGAGGGCGGCGGGGATTACACGGTTCATCGGGTGTGGGGGATTGATCCAACCGGAGAGATTTATCGCATCGACGGCTGGCGAGGCCAGACGACCTCCGACATCTGGATCGAAGAGAAGCTGAACCTGATCGCCAAGTACAAGCCTTTGGCCTGGTTCGGTGAGGGTGGAGTGATCCAGAAGGCAGTCGAACCGGCGCTTGCTCGCAGGATGCGCGAGCGCAAGGTGTTCTGTCGTCTCGTATGGCTACCCAGTGTTCACGACAAGCCGACGCGGGCCAGAAGCTTCCAAGCCATGGCTGCAAGTGGGCGAGTGTGGTTCGAGCATGGAGCGGACGTGGGTGAGTTCCTGTCGTTCCCAGCGGGCAAGCATGACGATGAAGTAGACACAGCGTCTTTGATTGGGCGGGCGATCGACCAAGCACACCCCGCGATTGTCCAGATGAAGCAGCCGGATCGAAATCCCCCAGATTTGTGGGGCCGAGAGAGAGGTGGTGACAGTTGGAAAGTGCTGTGACCCCCTCACTGGAGGATTACAAGAAGCTGTTCGCGGAAGCCCGTGACTTGTTGGCCGACAATCGCAAAGAGCAGCAGATCGACGACGACTATTACCATGGGTACCAACTGACTGCGGAAGAGCGCCGCATCCTCAAGAAGCGGATGCAGCCCGATACGGTGTTCAACCGCTACCGGAAGAGCATCAACGGGACTTTGGGGGTTCTCGAGAGCGGGGAGACCGATCCACGGGCTTACGGGCGCAATCCCGGAGTTGACGAGGACTCGGCGGACGTTGTTTCAAAGACGCTGCGCTATGTCGCCGACCTCAACCACTTCCACGATTTGAGGCTGGAGTGCGCTTACGATTATCTGGTGCCGGGGACTTGTGCTGCTCTGGTTGAGGTAGATGACGACAACCGGCCCAAGCTCACGCAGATCAATTCGGAAGAGCATTTCTACGATCCGAGGTCGCGCAAGAAGGACTTCTCCGACGCTCGCTACCAGGGAATAGCAAAGTGGATGTACGCCGACACCTTGGCGGCAATGTATCCCGACAAAGCCACCGAGATCGAGAATGCCTTGACCTCTGGGTCTGCCATTCCTGTCTCGGATACATTTGAAGACCGCCCGAAGGACAACCTCTCCAACTGGATCGACCGGAGACGACGGCGTCTCATGGTGGTGGAAATCTACCACAACGAAGGTGGATGGCAGCGCTGCCTGTTCCATGCTGGGGGAATCTTGGAAGCAGGGCCTAGCTCCTACCTCGACGAGAAGCAGAAGCCCGACTGCGCGATCATTGCCCAGTCCTGTTACGTCGATCGCGAGAACAATAGAATGGGCATCGGGCGGGACCTGAGAAGCCCGCAGGACGAGTTCAACAAGCGGAGGTCCAAGCTCCTCCACGAGACTTCCAACAGACAGATGCAGGCCATGCCCAATGAAATGGGGCAATTGGCTCTGTCAACCGATGCGGACGAGGTGAGGAAGGAAGCCGCGCGGCCGGACGGGATCATTCCCCCCGGGTGGCAGCCTGTCTCTCGGGGAGACATCTTCACCGGCCAGATCAACCTGTTGCAGATGGCCGAGTCCGAACTTGACCGGCAGGGGCCGAACCCCGCTATTCTGGCACGGGGCGCATCAAGTGCTTCAGGCCGGTCAAAGCAGGTCGATCAGCAGGCCGGACTGACCGAGGATTCAATCGTCTACAAGGGCCTCCATGCGTGGGAAATGCGGATGTACCGCGCGATGTGGAACCGCTGTCGCCAGTTCTGGAAAGCCCCTGACTATATTCGCGTAACGGATGATGAGGGCGCACCTCAATTTATTGGCATCAACCAACCTCAAATGGGAACGCAGATCGCGCGTAATCCCGAGACTGGAATGCCTGAGATCCAGCAAGTTGTTCTCGGATATGAAAATGCCCTGGCCGAGCTCGACGTGGACATTGAACTGGATGTCACGCCGGATACCGCCACTTTGAGGCAGGAGCAGTTCCAGACGCTTTCCGAACTGGCGAAGATGTACGGGCCTCAAGAGGTTCCATTCGACGACATGCTCGAACTGTCTGACCTTCCGGATAAGCGCAAGCTGATCGAGAAGCGCAAGCAGCGTCAGGAAGAAGCCCAGCAGGGCGGCAACATGGGCCAGCAGATGCAGATGGCGATGGCCAATGCGGAACTGCACGGCAAGGCCGCCGAGGCCCAGTTGAAAGAGGCACAAACCGCCAAGACCCAGGCTGAAACGGAAAAGCTTGGGTACGAAACACAGAACGAGATCATCAGGCCGCACCTCGAAGCCGTTCAGGCCGGGGTTAAATTAGGCCAGCAACAACCGCCGCCGGGTTTGACGGGCGCATCAGGCTAGACTGTTTCTAGCAATCCGCCGCCGGGACTCGGGCGCATCGTGAATCCGCTGACGACAAGAGCGGAAAGGGAAACACATGGACAAGCTGGATTTTCTGGGCGCGGAAGCGCCTGACGGAGAAGTTGCGCCCGAAGCACAGGCAACCGCGCCTGCGGAAGTCGTTGCCGAGGAAACCGCAGAGCAGAAGGAAAGCCGTGCTCGCGATGAGCATGGCCGGTTCAAGGCCAAGGAAGAGGCGCCAGCGCCAACTCCGGAAGCCAAGGCTCCTGTAGCCACTGAGCCTTCACCTCCTGCCGAGCAACCAGCGAATGCCGCTCCCGAGGGCTATGTGCCTTTGGCCGCGCTGCTGGCTGAGCGTGACAAGTGGAAAGCTCTTGAGGCACAAATTCCCAAGCCTCAGGCGGCTCCGCCTCCGGTTATCGGCCCGGCTCCCGATGTCTTCGCGGACCCGGAAGGCTTTCAGGCTTGGAACGACCAAAGAATCGTCAATGCGACCCTCAACATCTCGGAAGTGATGGCGAGGGAAAAATACGGCGAGGAATTGGTCGATGCTGCCAAGTCATGGGCTACCGAACAATTCCAGACCCGTCCCGGCTTTGCCCAAGAGGTTCTGAGTAAGCCGCATCCCTACGGTTTTGCCGTCCAGCAATACCAAATGAACCAGTCAGTCTCCCAACTCGGAGGCGACCCGGAAAGAATCAAAGCCTTCCTCGCTTGGGAACAAGCCCAGTCGGCTCAGCAGGGAGCGGCGCCCGCCGTTCCTCCACCCCCACAAGAGCGGCCTCCCAAATCGATCGCAAATGCCCCTTCAGCAGGAGGGACGCAGCATATCGCGGTCGGGCCGGGAGTGGCGTTCGACGACACCATAAAGTGAGATAAGAAATGGCTGAAGTCACTCTCGCAACCGCTTCTGAAAAGCAGAAGTGGATCAGCGACTATTTCGCGGAATATGTCCGGCAGTCGGGTTTCTCCGGCTACATGGGCCGTTCCAACAACTCGATCATCATTGCCAAGTACGAGCTTCAGGAAGAGGCCGGCAAGACGATCAACATCCCGCTCATCACCCGTCTCAAGTCGGCTACCGGAGTCACCGGTTCCGGCGTTCTGGACGGCAACGAGGAAGAGCTCGGCAACTTCAACTGCGCGATCTCGGTGGATTGGCGCCGCAACGGCGTCCGGGTGCCGAAATCAACCAGCTTCAAGACCGAGATCGACCTTCTCAATGCGGCGCGCGACATGCTCCGCACCTGGGAGGCTGAAAAGGTCAGGGACGATATCATCACCGCGCTGCTGTCGGTCGTGACCGCTGCCGATACCACCGTCACCCTGGCGGCAAGCTCGGCGGCCAACCGCAATGCCTATGCGGCAGCCAACTCCGATCGCCTGCTCTTCGGCGCTACCTTGTCGAACTACTCGGCAACGTGGGCCACGGCGATGGGCAACATCGACACGGCGGCCGACAAGTTCGATGTCGGCAAGGCGAGCCTGATGAAGCGCATTGCCAAGCTGGCTGACCCACATATCCGGCCATTCCGGTCGAAGGTGGGACAGGAGTTCTTCGTGGCCTTCCACGGATCGCGCACGTTCCGCGATTTCAAGGCGGATACGACCCTCCTGGCAGCCAACCGTGATGCTCGTCCCCGGGATGTCGAAGAGAACCCGATCTTCCAGGACGGCGACCTCATCTATGACGGCATCATCCACCGCGAGGTGCCGGAAATCGATGCGATCGCGGCCAACGGCGGCAATGCCTACACCCTGAACGCTGCCGGCGCGGCATCGGCGGATGTCCGCCCGGTGTTCCTCTGCGGCGCGCAGTCGGTGGGTATCGCCTGGGGTCAGGAACCCACTCCGAGGACGGACGTGAACAAGGATTACCAGTTCCGTCCCGGTGTCGCGATCGAGGAGCTGCTTGGCGTCAAGAAGCTCGCTTACAATGGCCTCCAGCAGGGCATGGTCAGTGGGTTCTTCGCAGCAGCGGCTGACTCCTAATGGCTGGCTTCGTTCCCCTTGAGCCGGGGAAATTCGGCGCACTTCCTGTCAAACCGAAGGCTGAAAAGCCCAAGGCGAAGCGGAAGGGCAAATCCAAGAAATAACGGGCGAGCGGGGGTCTCCGGGCTCCCGTTCTCCTTTGGAGACAGACAATGGCGACTTATTCTTCCTCTCAGGTGGCGGGGAACATCCCGCTGTCGCACCACGGCATGGGCGGCACCCTCAAGTGCGCTTATGCCACCGTGGCGGTTCCCTCGACGATCGCAACGACCGACACGATCAACTTCTGTGACCTGCCGGCGGGGGCGCGTGTTGTCCTCGTTGCAATCGAGGCGGACGATCTCGACACCAACGGCACCCCGACCATCACCATCAATGTGGGTGATGCCGGTTCGGCCACGCGGTACTTCTCGGCCTCGACGGTAGCCCAGGCGGGCACCCTGTCAACGGCGACTGCGGTGGCTGGTGCAGGGTTCCTCAACACGGCCAAAACCCGTGTGGTCGGCGTCTTGCAAGCCAACCCGGCAACGGGCGCGGCAGGCAATATCTACCTGTCGGTGCTGTACGTCATCGAAGGCGTAGCGTCCTAAGTGACTGGGGGCGGGGGAAACCTCGCCCCTTTTACCTTTTGCGGGAGAGGCTGAATGGCAACCTGCCTCGACATCGTAACCTATGCCATGCGCTCGCTTGGCCTTCTTTCGTCGGGAGAGACGCCGAGTTCTGAGGAAGGGGCAGATGGGTTGGTTGCCCTCCAGTCCTTCTATGACGAGCTATTGGCTTCGGGCATGTTCGGGCGGCTCGAAGACATCTTCCTCGATTTCGACGACACGGCCGAGGAGGGGAAGAGGTATCTCCTCGACACCGGCATCACCCTGACCGAACCAACCACAATCTCGGCCGATGTGTCGGCAGACGGGACCGAGCGCCAACCACGGGATTTGTCGGTCTATGAAAAGCTGACCTCGACCGGAACCCGGACGGTCAGGCTTTACGACCGCACCCAGTGGGTCAACCTCATTGGCTTGGCCTTAACGGACACCGCTCCCCTCTCGAACAGGGGCGCAATGGGCCTTGCGGCTGCCGTAGCCTGCTCAGGAGGCTTCTCAGACATGTTCGGGGCGCAACCCGGCCAACCACTTCTCGCGCGCTCACAGCGCTTCCTGTCGAGCCTCACGCATAAGATCGGGACGACCCGTGATCGTCTCACCGTGGAGTATATGTGAGTGCCGAGCATCGCCTACGGCAGCGGAGCCTACAAACGAACGAACGGCAACCTGCCGCCGCTCACCTTGATAAATATGTTCCTGGAGCAGGCGAAAAGTTCGGAACAAGGGGTGGCCTTGCTTTCGCGGGAGGGCCTGGTTCAATCCTCGACCCGAGGTTCTGGACCGATCAACGGTATCCTATCGAAGAAGGGGACCTTTAGCGGCGACCTGTTCGCGGTCTCGGACAATACCCTTTATCGTGGGGCGAGTTCGTTAGGTGCCATCACCGGTTCGGGGGTCGTTTCCATCGCCGGTTCGGACAATGAATTAGTCGTTACGAGGGGCGGGACGGCTTACTCCTACAATGGCACCAATCTGGCGGCGATTACCTTCCCGGATTCGGCCAGTGTCCGCGCCGTCGCGTTCATCAATGGCCGGTTCGTCATGGTCAGAGACGGTTCGGCCAAATTCTACTGGTCGGACATCCTCGACGGGCGGACGGTGGACGCCTTGAATTTCGCCACGGCGGAACGGCAAC
>Ga0068857_100003957_pt1 | contig 12476 bp, 9 predicted proteins | sample KBSCornC72_FD_66591 | JGI IMG/M metagenome (GOLD analysis project Ga0068857, IMG submission 66591) | Corn rhizosphere microbial communities from Kellogg Biological Station, Michigan, USA - KBS Corn C7-2 | ecosystem: Host-associated > Plants > Roots > Rhizosphere > Soil ...
CTCTGGCGTGCGAGCACCATGCGGCGGGCGATCTGCGGCACGGTGCGCGGCTGGTCGGGGAGCGCGATCGCACCCAGCACCTGCCAACGGCAGGATCTTATCGTTGCGCGACCAGCCCCGACCTGCGCGGTCGGGGCTGGTCGCGCAAAGCCTTTCTCAGGAGAACGTCTTGAGGCGCCAGGCGGCGCTCGCACCTCGGTGTCGCGTCACATATCAACCGCAGCCGCTGTTGTCTCCGCAGTCCCGGCAGGTGTAGCAGGCGCCGGTGCGCACCTTGCGTCCGCCGCACTTGGCGCACTCCTGGGCGTCCTCCCAGGCGTTGAACAGCGCCGTCTGCCCGGGACCCGGCGCCGGCGGCGCCTCGGGCGTCTCGCCGACCGCGGCCGGGCCGTAGCCCTCGCCCGAGGCCAGCTTGTCGCGGACGGCCTGGCTCATGATGCCCAGGTCGGCCTGCGTCTCGGCGTCGAGGAAGCGCTTGCCCATCCAGCGGAAGATGTAGTCGGGGATGGACTTGGCGACGCGGATGTCGGGATCGTTGGTCAGGCCGCTCGGCTCGAAGCGCATGTGCGCGAACTTCGAGATGAACACCTCCAGCGGCACGCCGTACTGGATGCCGACGGAGACCGCGATCATGAAGGCGTTCATCAGACCCGCCAGGGTTGTGCCCTCCTTGGCGATGTCGACGAAGACGTCGCCGGGGTCGCCCTCGGGGAACAGACCGACATGGATGTAGCCCTCGTACTCGCCGACCTTGAACTTACGGCCGACCTCATTGCGCTCGATCGGCATCACCCGCCGCTGCGGCTTGGCCGCGATCAGTTCGACCTGCTGGTCGCCCTTGCTGGTGGACAGCGGCTGGGCCACCTTGCATCCGTCGCGGTAGATCGCGATCGCCTTGACGCCCATCTTCCAGGCGTCGATGTAGAGGCCGGCGACGTCGTCGACGGTCACCTCGGTGGGCAGGTTCACGGTCTTCGAGATGGCGCCCGAGATGAACGGCTGTACCGCAGCCATCATCTTCACGTGGCCCATGTGATGGATCGCCCGGTCGCCGACCGCCACGTCGAACACCGCCAGGTGCTCGCCCTTGAAGGCGGGCGCGCCGACCACCGTGTTGTGCTCGTTCACGTAGGCCACGATCTGGTCGATCTCGTGCGGGGCGTAGCCCATCTTGGCCAGCGCGGTGGGCACCGTCTGGTTGACGATCGTGATGTCGCCGCCGCCGACCAGCTTCTTCGACTTGACCAGTGAGAAGTCGGGCTCGACGCCGGTGGTGTCGCAGTCCATCATGAAGCTGATCGTGCCCGTGGGGGCCAGAACGGTTGCCTGCGCGTTGCGGTAGCCGTTCTCCTCGCCCAGCGTGAGCGCCCCGTCCCAGGCCTCGCGGGCGGCGGCGATCATGTCGTCGGGCACCAGCGCCTGGTCGATGTTGCCCACCGCGGCACGGTGCTTGCGGATCACCCGCAGCATCGCGTCCGAGTTCTTCGGATACTCGTCGAACGCGCCCACGCGACCGGCCATCTCGGCCGACTTGCGGTAGGCGCGGCCGGTCATGATCGCGGTCACCGCGGCGGCGTAGGCCCGGCCCTCGTCGGAGTCGTAGGGCAGGCCGCGGGCCATCAGCAGGGCGCCCAGGTTGGCGTAGCCCAGGCCCAGCTGGCGCATCGCCTTGGCGTTGCGGGTGATCTCCTCGGTCGGGTAGCTCGAGTTCGAGACCAGGATCTCCTGGGCCATGAAGATCACGTCGACCGCCCGCTCGTAGCGCTCCACCTGGAACTCCCCGGTGGCCGGGTCGCGGAACTTGAGCAGGTTGAGGCTGGCCAGGTTGCAGGCCGAGTTGTCGACGTGCAGATACTCGCTGCAGGGGTTGGAGGCGTTGATCCGCCCGGTGGCCGGGCAGGTGTGCCAGTCGTTCATGGTGGTGTCGTAGTGCATGCCGGGATCGGCGCACTTCCACGCCGCCTCAGAGATCTGGTGCATCAGGTCGCGGGCCTTGATCGTGCGCACGACGGAGCCGTCGGTGCGGGCGGTCAGGTCCCAGGCCTCGTCGTCGATCACCGCGCGCATGAACTCGTCGGTCACGCGCACCGAGTTGTTGGCGTTCTGGTACTGGATCGACGCCCAGTCAGCCGAGTCGAGGCTCATGTCGTAGCCGGCGGCCTGAAGCACGCGGGCCTTCTCCTCCTCGTGCTGCTTGCACCAGATGAACTCCTCGATATCGGGATGGTCGACGTTCAGCACGACCATCTTGGCCGCCCGCCGCGTCTTGCCGCCCGACTTGATCGTGCCGGCCGAGGCGTCGGCCCCGCGCATGAACGACACCGGCCCGGACGCGTAGCCGCCCTTGGACAGCTGCTCCTTGGACGAGCGCAGCTTGGACAGGTTGATGCCCGAGCCGGAGCCGCCGCGGAAGACCAGCCCCTCCTTGCGGATCCAGTCCAGGATCGAGTCCATGTCGTCCTCGACGGAGAGGATGAAGCAGGCCGAGCACTGCGGGTTCTGCTCGAAGCCGACGTTGAACCAGACCGGCGAGTTGAAGGCCGCCATCTGGTGGAGCAGCAGGTACGTCAGCTCGTCGTGGAAGGTGTCGGCCTCCTCGCCATCGCGGAAGTAGCCGTCCTTGACGCCCCAGGCGGTGACGGTGTCGGCGACGCGGCCGACCATCTGCCGCACCGAGCGCTCTCGCTGAGGCGAGCTGAGCTGGCCGCGGAAATACTTCTGGGCGACGATGTTGGTCGCCGTCTGGCTCCAGGTGACCGGGAACTCGACGTCCTTCTGCTCGAACGAGGGCCCGTCCTTGCCCGGGATCAGCGCGTGGCGTGACTCCCACTCGACCGTGTCGAACGGATCGACGCCGGGCGTCGTGAAGTACCGGGGCACGCCCACGGAGACGTCTTCACGTCCCTCCAGCACTCGGGTTTCGGGCGGGTTCTCGGTCGTCGCCATGCCTGTCTCCTCTTCCTGTCGGCTTTCCGTATTCTACCTCAGACACGAACGGGTGTTCGTGTCGGTTTTACGCGTTGCTGCGAACGCCGCGGCCCTCCAGCCGGGCCAGCTCCTGCTCGAACTCCTCGACGTCCTGGAAATCGCGATAGATCGACGCGAACCGGACGTAGGCGACCCTGTCGAGGTCGCGCAGCACGGCCAGCGCCTCGTCGCCGATCGCCTCCGACGGCACCTCGTCGCGGACGCCGTTTCGGAGCCCTGCCTCGATTGTGGCGGCCGCACGCTCGATCTGCTCCAGCGACACCGGCCGCTTGGTGGCCGCCCGCACCAGGCCGGCCAGCAGCTTGGCGCGCTCGAACGGCTGCCGCGATCCGTCCCGCTTGACCACGAACAGCGGTGTCTCCTCGATCCGCTCGAATGTGGTGAACCGCTGGCTGCACAGCAGGCACTCGCGGCGGCGGCGGATCGCGCCCTGCCCGGCCACCCGGGAGTCGACCACCTTGGTCTCGCCATGCTCACAGAACGGGCACTTCATGGCTGCGCGATCTCCAATATCTAGTAGGACAACACCCTCACGAGCCACAACATGTTGTGGGGCTGGAGCGTGAGGGGGATGTATTGTGCACCGCCCCTCGGACGGACAGCCGGGCGCCACGGACAGCCGCCTGGTTGAGCCGTTTCACGTCTCGCCGGCGGGGCGGGACGGGCGGGTGAACACAGGTGTCTGACACCGTTGTTCACCCGCGCGGGGGTGGTCAAGCGCTGAGCAGCTCGTCGATGGTGACAAAGCGGTATCCCCGCGCCGCCAGCTCGGGCAGCGCCATCCCCAGCGCCTCCACGGTCGGCGTGCGATCGGCTGCCGTGCTGGTCGTGCGGGGCCAGCCGTCGTGCAGATCGACGATCGCTCCCGGGGCGGCCTCTCGCAGGATCACCTCCGCGATCGACCGCGGGTCGCGCTCAAGGTAGTCCACCGGATCGATCGTCCACAGCGCCGTGGTGGGGATGCCCCGCTCCTCGGCCACCCGGGAGCAGCGCAGCGGATCCTCGCCATAAGGCGGCCGGAACACCTGCGGTGCCAGATGCCCCAGCAGCCGCTGGCAGCGGGCGATGTCGTGCGCCAGCTCGGCGTCGTCCAGGTCGAGGGCGTGGCGGTGGCTGTAGGTGTGGTTGCCGATCTGGTGGCCCTCCGCCGCTGTGCGGGCGAGGATCTCCTCCCGGCCCTCCACCGACTCTCCGAGGACGAAGAACGTGCCCCGGGCGTCGTGGGTCGCGAACAGGTCGAGGATGTCCGGCGTCTGCGGCGAGGGGCCATCGTCGAAGGTGAGCGCGATCAGCGGCTCGGTCAGCCCCTCCCGCCCCCGGACGAGGGTCACGGGTGCAGCGCGGCCAGCGTCTCCGGCAGGCCCTGGTCGAGCGCCGTCGCCGGCCGCCAGCCCAGCTCTCGATCGGCCAGCGACGCGTCGAGGGCGCTGCGCGCCAGCTCGCCGATGCGCGGCGGGCGGTGCTCCGGTTCGAGCGCGGTGCCGGCGGCTCTCTGAGCCGCAGCCAGCAGGTCGAGCACGTTTGTCTCGACCCCGGTGCCGATGTTGAACGCCAGCTCGCGGCCGGTATAGGCCAGCGCCCGCAGGTTGGCGTCCACCACGTCGCCCACGTAGACGTAGTCCCGGGTCTGCAGGCCGTCGCCGAAGATCAGCGGCGTCTCGCCTGCGGTCAGCCGGCCGAAGAAGATGGCCACCACCCCGGCCTCGCCGTGCGGATCCTGGCGGGGCCCGTAGACGTTGCCGTAGCGAAGGATCACGTGGTCGGTCCCGTACAGCCGGTTGTACAGGCCGACGTAGCTCTCCCCGCCGAGCTTGGAGATGCCGTACGGCGACATGGCCAGCGCCGGTTCGTCTTCCGGGGACGGCACCCGCCGAGCCTCGCCGTAGAGGGCGCCGCCGGTGGAGGAGAAGATCATCCGGGCGCGGCACAGCCGCGCCGCCTCCAACACCTCGATAGTCCCCCGCACGTTGACGTCGGCGTCGTGGGCGGGGTCGTCCACCGACACCCGGACGTCGGCCTGCGCGGCCAAGTGCAGGATCGCCTGGGGTCGCACCTCCTCGACCAGCGCCCGCAGGCCGTCGCGGTTGCGGATGTCCAGCTCGACCAGGGTCGCCCGGTCGGGGACGCGCTCCCTGCGTCCCGTTGCCAGCGAGTCGACCACCCATACGTTGTCTCCACGGGCAATCAGCGCGTCGGCGACATGTGAGCCGATGAAGCCCGCACCGCCGGTGACGATCGCATTCATGGCGGGGGAGGATAACCGGGCAGCATCCGCTCAAGGCCGATACCGCTGGTGAACAGCGCCTCCCGGCGATCGGACAGCAGCCGCTGCATCCAGTCGACCGACCCGCCGTCGGCGACGTCGCGCATCTCGCCGTCGACCTCAACGTCGATCCGCAGCTGGAGCCCGTCGTAGTAGCCGGTGGCGTGGGTGCGGCTGAGGTCGGTCAGCACCCGCACGCCCGGCGTGTGCGCGGCCAGCGGCCGCACCGCATCCATCGCCCGCTCGAGTCGGTGCAGGCGCCGGCCGAGCGCGCCCAGCTCGGCCTCGGGCACCGCATCGGCGGGCGCCGCGACGTCCGCGGTCGGCTCGACCCCGCGCTCGCGCAGATGCTGATGGACGGCGGTGTCGGACAGCCTGACGACCGCCCGCCCGCCAGGGTGAAGCGCGCCGTAGAGCATGAGGTAGGCCTCCACGTGCTCGGCCAGGGCGCGCAGCGCGAAGCCGTGACCCGGCTCCGACCGTCCGGCGCTGACCATCGCGAACAGCCTGAAGTGCTGCAGCAGTCCCGGCCCGTCGAACGGCTGCAGCCGCAGCACGCGGTGGCACGTGCAGAGCCTGACCGCCGACTGGCCGCCGGTTCGGCGGGCCGCCGCCTCCAGGGTCAGCGCGGACGTCGGGTCTGCGACCACCTCCGTCGACCTGACCGTGGCCAGCACGTTGTTCTGGTCGATCCGGCCCAGCACCTGGTTCAGGCCCTGCGGCTCCACGGGAGACAGCTCGATCGGCTGGTAGTCGGGCGCCGACTCCAGCGCCTGTAGCGAGACCCGTGCCAGCGCGCGGCCGTCGGCCGCGGCCGGGGCCACGGTACGGTCGGCGGCATGGCGGCTGCGCAGGTCGGCGGGGTGGCGCCGCTCGGCGCTGCGGCGGGTCACCTCCAGCAGCAGCGTCCGCAGGTCGGTGGGCGGAATCCGCTCGCTCAGCGCCTCGACCAGGTCGGGCACGCCGGCCTGGCGGCAGATCCGGCGGAGGATCGGGTCGTCCACCACCGTGTCACCCTACCGCCTGCCCAGGGCGTGGCGGAGACTGGCGGCCCTACGCGTCGAACAGCAGCTGCAGGTGGCTTCGGTACTGGCGCAGCTGGCGGGAGACGATGCCCGGGTCGGCGTGGGCGCGAGACAGCACGAACGCGCCCTCGAGCACGGCCAGGAACTGGTCGGCCAGGATGTCGGCGTCGATCGCGACCCGCGGAGGGTGGAGGGCCACCGCCTCCGCCAGCTTGGCTGCGATCGCCGTGCGCCAGCGGAGCATGCCGTTGGCGATCACCTCACGGCTCTGGCTGTTGACGACCCCCTGCTGGTAGGAGAAGGCCGCGAACAGGCAGGCCGGTGCGGTGGCCAATCCGTCCTCCGCCTCCGCGATCAGCCCCACCAGCAGCAGCAGCTGTTGCAGCGGGTCGTCGCTGAGCCGCTCCGCGCGGCCCATGACGTCGCGCATCAACGCCTCGTCAAGCGCGTTCCAGCGCTCGATCAGCGCGCCGGCGAGGTCGGTCTTGGCCGGGAAGTGGTGGAAGAACGCGCCCTTGCTGATCCCGGCCTGGTCGAGGACGGCGTCGACGCTCGCCCCCGCGAACCCGCGTTCGAGTGTCAGGCGCTCAGCCGCATCGAGGATGCGGGAGCGGGTCTCGGTTCCGTCGCGTGGCATCGGCTGATGGTATCAGTCCATTCGGTCTGGTAAACGAAGAGTTCCGATCCGAAAACAGTAGTGCTAGCACCACGACATACAGACCAATCAGTTTGGTACATCTAGATCTCCCAAGAAATCCCCTGGCGAGGAGACGGCAGTGACGATGACGACAGAGGTACAGGAAGGCTTCGACGAACGTTTCGTCGAGGTGATCAACAGCGCCGCCCTGGCGCTGATGGTGTCGATCGGCCACCGCACGGGCCTGTTCGACGTGATGGAGGGCGCGCAGCCGATGACGAGCGTCGAGCTGGCCGAGGCCAGCGGCCTCGACGAGCGGTACGTCCGCGAGTGGCTGTCCGCTATGGCGACGGGACGGATCGTGGAGCTGGACGTACCGACAGCCAGCTTCTGGCTGCCGGACGAGCGGGCCCAGTGGCTCACCCGATCGTCCGGCGCGGACAACCTGGCGCGCATCGCCCAGTACATCTCTGTCCTCGGTGCCGTGGAAGACGAGATCGTGGAGTGCTTCCACGATGGCGGCGGAGTGCCGTACGAGCGGTTCGCACGTTTCCACGAGGTGATGATGGAGGAGAGCGGCGCGGGCGTCCGCGACTCGCTCGAGGAGCACGTTCTGCCGATCGTTCCGGAGCTGGCCGGGCGGCTCGAGCAGGGCATCGACGCAGTCGACCTCGGCTGCGGCCGCGGCCTGACCCTGATCCGGCTGGCGGAGCTCTACCCGGCCAGCACGTTCCTCGGTCTCGACCTGTCCGAGTCTGCGGTCGGCTATGCCAGGGCGGTGGTGGCCGAGAAGGGGCTGACGAACGTCAGCTTCGGCCGCCAGGACCTGCGCTCCTGGGACGTCGACGCACCGCCGCAGGCGTTCGATCTGGTGACGACGTTCGACGCCGTGCACGACCAGCCCCGCCCCCAGGCGCTGCTCGACGGCATCCGCCGCTCGTTGCGGCCCCGCGGGGTGTACCTGATGCAGGACATCGCCGGCTCGACGCACGTCCACGAGAACCTCGAGCATCCCCTGGGGACGTTCCTCTACACCATCTCGTGCCTGCACTGCATGACGGTGTCGCTGGCCCAGGGCGGCGACGGGCTGGGCGCGATGTGGGGCGAGCAGGCCGCACGGGCGATGCTTCACAACGCCGGCTTCGGCGACGTCGCCGTACGGCAACTCGACCACGACCCCACGAACACGTGGTACGTCGCGCGGCCCTAGCGGGACACGGTGCGGCGCGCCGTCAGGCGGCGGCTTCGGCTGACCGGTCGTCGGCGCGCTGCACCTCGACCGCCTTCTCGCCGGTGAGCACGAGGTAGCCCTCGAACTCGCCGGAGCGGTCGCGGAACTGCAGCGGTCCCACCCGGCCGGTCTCGATCACCGTCTTGGCCTCGTCGGGAGTGATCTCGCGGCCCTTGGTGCTCTTCCAGATCACGAAGCCGCAGCCGGGATTCTTCTTGCTCTTCCACGACGAGCAGCCGAAGGCGCGGCTGTTCTCGCGGATCTCGCCGCCGCAGCGGGGGCAGGTGGCGATCGACTCGCGGGCGACGCGCGCCGCCCGGCCCAGGGGGGCGCCCCTGTCATCGACCAGCTGGGGCAGGTTGTCGTCGCCGAGCACCAGCTTGGCCGGCTGCGGACCCTCCAGCGGCGCCTCCCGCTGTTCCAGCAGGCGGCGAACGTCGGCGGCGGTGATGGTGAAGCCCTTCTGGCTCTTCCAGATCGTGAAGCCACAGCCGGGCTCGGATTTGCTCTTCCACGACGAGCAGCCGAAACCGCGCCGGTTCTCGCGGATCTCGCCGTCCCCGTTGGGGCACGGTCCCAGCGTCCCGCCCAGCGGCGTGCCGTCGGGCGCGACGATCTGCGGCCGGTTGCCGTCGGCCAGGACGAGCTTGGCCGGCTGTGGGCCCTCCAGCGCCGCCTCTCCTGTTTCCAGCAGCCGGCGCACGTCGTCTGCGGTGATCGTGAACCCGGCCTGGGACTTCCAGATCGTGAACCCGCAGCCGGGCTCGTCCTTGCTCTTGTAGGAGGTGCAGCCGAACGCGGCCCGGTTCTCGCGGATCTCGCCGTCGCCGTTGGGGCAGGGGGCCAGCTTGAGCGCCTCGGTGATCGGCGTGCCGTCCTCGCCCACCAGCTGGGGCAGGTTGCCCTCGCCGAGCACGAGCTTGGCCGGCCGCGGGCCGTGCAGCGGCGCCTCGCCCTCCCGCAGCAGGCGCTCGACGTCGTCGCGGCCGATCGTGTAGCCCTGCTGGCTCTTCCAGATCGTGAACCCGCAGCCGGGCTCCTTCTTGCTCTTGTACGACGAGCAGCCGAAGGCGGCCCGGTTCTCGCGGATCTCGCCGTCGCAGTTGGGGCACGTGCCCAACGACGCCTCCCGCAGGTTACGGAAGTAGTCGACGATCTGCTCGGCGAACTGGGCGATGTCGCCCATGAACCGCGGCCGCTCGTCCTGGCCGTGCTCGATCCCCGACAGCCGCTTCTCCCAGCTGCCCGTGAGCTCGGCGGACGTCAGCGCGTGGCTACCCAGCAGCTCGATCGTCTGGCGGCCCTTCGGCGTCGAGACCAGCGCCTTCGCCTCCCGCTCGATGTAGCCGACGTTGAGCAGCCGCTCGATCGTGTCGGCGCGGGTGGCGGGCGTGCCCAGGCCGCTTTCCTTCATCGCCTCGCGCAGCTCCTCGTCGTCGACCAGCTTGCCGGCCGTCTCCATCGCGCCCAGCAGCGAGGCCTCGGTGAAGCGGGCCGGTGGCTTGGTCTGTTTGGCCAGCACCTCGGCGGCGGTGCAGCGGCCCTGCTCGCCCTCGTCGATCTGCGGCAGCAGCTGCTCGCGCTCGTCGTCGTCGCCGCCGTCCGCCTCGACCGGCTGGTCGCCGAAGGCGGGGGCCCGCCAGCCGGCCTCCAGCAGCCGCTTGCCCTTGGTCCGGAACTTCAGCTCGGCCGCCTCGGTGACGACCTCGGTGTCCTCGAACCGGGCGTCCGGGTGGAAGACGGCCAGGAACCGACGGACGACCATGTCGTAGATGCGGCGATCGTCGTTCGAGAGCTCGCCGCGGGGCAGCTCGCCGGTGGGGATGATCGCGTGATGGTCGTCGACCTTGCCGTCGTTGACGACGCGGGCCAGCGGCAGCACGTCGAGACCGGTCACGTACTCGGCATACGGCCGGTAGGCGTTCATCGCCGACAGCCGCGATGCGATCGGCTTCAGGTTGCCCGCCTGGTCGGAGGGCAGGAACTGCGATCGGGTGCGCGGGTAGGTGATGACTGCGCCGTTCGACGACCCCTCGTAGAGCCGCTGCGCGGCGGCCAGCGTCCGCTGCGCCGACATCCCGAACCGGCTGTTGGCCTCGCGCTGCAGCGTCGTCAGGTCGTACAGCAGCGGTGGCCGCTGGCGACGCTCCTTGCGCTTGACCGATGCCACGGTCGCGTCGGCGCCGGATGCCTGGCCGGCCACCTGCTCGGCCCGCTCGCGGTCGGGGGTGCGGTCGTCGCGGCCCTCGAACCAACGGCCCACATAGTTGCGGTCTCCGTCCAGCGCGAAGCTGGCGTCGACCTGGAAGTAGTCCTCGGGCACGAAGGCGTCGATCTCGAGGTCGCGGCGGACGATCAGCGCCAGCGTCGGCGTCTGCACCCGGCCCAGCGAGACCACGCCCTCCAGCCGGCCGGCCTTGGTGGCGGCCCGGGTGCCGTTCATGCCCACCAGCCAGTCGGCCTCGCCACGCGACCGGGCGGCTGCCTCCAGGTTCTCCAGCTCGGCGCCGTCGCGCAGCTCGCCGAAGCCGTCGCGGATGGCGTCGCGGGTCATCGACGACACCCACAGCCGCTTGACCGGCTTGTCAGAGCCCAGGTAGTCATAGATGTAGGCGAAGATCAGCTCGCCCTCGCGGCCGGCGTCGCAGCCGTTCACAACCAGGTCGACGTCCTTGCGCTTGATCAGCTTGCCCAGCACGTCCAGCTGCCGGCGGCTGCGGCCCTCGATCGGCTGCAGCTGGAAGCGCTCGGGGATGATCGGCAGCCGGTTCAGCGACCACACGCGGTACTTGGAGTCGTAGTCCTCGGGCTCGGCCAGCTCCACCAGGTGGCCGACCGCCCAGGACACGACCGAGTCGTCGGACTCCAGGTAGTCCTTGTGGTCGGTGAACGTGCCGGGCAGCGCCTTGGCGTAGTCGCGGCCGACCGATGGTTTCTCTGCGATGACGAGGGTCTTGCCCATATGCGGCGAGAGGGTAGCAGGTGGTACGGGCTGCGAATTCGGCGGAATTGCGCCGGTTCATGAGCCTTTGCGCAACGAGCGGGCGGACATTGGAGGACGCTTCGGGCGGTAGCATCCCCGGCCATGTTCATCTCCTTCGAGGGGCTCGACGGGTGCGGCAAGACGACCCAGGCACGGCTGCTCGCAGACGCTCTCGAGGACGAGGGCCAGAGCGTCGTCCGCGTCCGTGAGCCGGGCGGCACGCCGGCCGGCGAGCGGATCCGCCAGCTGCTGCTCGACCCTGGCGAGGAGATCGCTCCGGCGGCCGAGGCCCTGCTCTACGCCGCCGCCCGGGCACAGCTGGTGAAGGATGTGATCCGGCCCGCGCTGGAGCGCGGCCACCACGTGGTCGCCGACCGGTTCATCGACTCCTCGCTGGCCTACCAGGGCGTCGCCCGCGAGCTCGGCGTCGAGCGGGTGATGGAGGCAAACAGCCTGGCCACCGGCGGGCTGTTCCCCGACCGCACGGTGCTGCTCCGCCTGAACGCCGGCCAGGCGGCCGAGCGGCGGGCCGGCGAGCCCGACCGGATCGAGGCCGAGGGCGAGGGCTTCCACGCCGCCGTCGCCCGAGGCTTCGACGAGCTGGCCGGCCGGTTCCCCGACCGGATCGTCGAGATCGACGCCCAGGGGTCGCCGGCGGACGTGCTCCAGCGGGTGCGGGCGGCGGTGGGCCTGTGACCGCGGCGTTCGACGGCCTGCCCGAGCAGCCCGAGGCCCGGCGCCTGCTGGAGGCCGCACTGGCCGATCCCGGCCACGCCTACCTGCTGGCCGGCCCGCCGGGCAGCGCCAAGCGCCGCTACGCGGAGCACTTCGCGGCGGCTCTGCTCCACTCGCGGCTCGAGCGGATAACCGGCGGCACCCATCCCGACCTGTTCAGGCTCGAGCCGGAGGGCACCGGCATCCTGATCGACCAGGCCCGGGCGCTCCGCCGCGATCTGCACATGCGCCCGTTCGAGGCTGACCGCCGGGTGTATCTGGTGCTGGATGCGCATCTGCTTCGCGACGAGAGCGCCAACGCGCTCTTGAAGTCCCTCGAGGAGCCTCCGGCCTACGGCGTGTTCGTGCTCGTGTCCGACAGCGCCGAGCGGCTCCTGCCGACCATCATCAGCCGCGTCCAGCGGGTCGGCTTCCGCCGCTTCACGACCGCCGAGCTGGCATCCGTCACCGGCGACCCGGTGGCCGCCCGCGCCGCCATCGGCGATCTCGGCCGCGCCGAGCGGCTGGCCGGTGACGAGGACGCCGCCGCCCGCCGCCGGTCATACCTGCAGCTGGCCCGGGGCGCGCTCACCGATCCCGCCTTCGACCCCACGGCAGCGGCCGCCGAGGTGACG
>Ga0068857_100003959_pt1 | contig 12470 bp, 11 predicted proteins | sample KBSCornC72_FD_66591 | JGI IMG/M metagenome (GOLD analysis project Ga0068857, IMG submission 66591) | Corn rhizosphere microbial communities from Kellogg Biological Station, Michigan, USA - KBS Corn C7-2 | ecosystem: Host-associated > Plants > Roots > Rhizosphere > Soil ...
TCGAGCGCTGCCACAACGCCACCCGTGCCGACGCCGGGCACCTTGATCTCCCGCGCCTTATATACGCCGGTCGCGATCAGGATCGCGTCATGACGAGCCTTCAACTCATCAAACGTCGCATCCTTGCCAACCTCGAACCCTTCATGGAAAACGATGCCGCCATCCTTCAGGCGCTGGATACGACGCATCACCACATCCTTCTCCAGCTTGAAGCCAGGAATGCCGTAGGTCAGCAGGCCGCCCGCACGGTCATGCCGATCATAGACATGCACCTCGTGTCCCGCAGCGCGCAGATATTCTGCCGTGGTGAGGCCTGCAGGCCCCGCGCCGATGACGCCGACAGACTGGCCCGTTGCTACGCCCGGAACGAGCGGCTCAACCCAGCCTTCTTTCCAGGCGGTATCGGTGATGAACTTCTCGACGCTGCCGATGGTGACTGCGCCATGGCCCGAAAATTCGATGACGCAATTGCCTTCGCACAGACGATCCTGTGGGCAGATGCGGCCGCAGATTTCCGGCATTGTCGAGGTCGCGTTGGAAAGCTCATAAGCCTCGCGCAAGCGACCTTCCGCGGTCAGGCGCAACCAGTCGGGAATATGATTGTGCAGCGGGCAATGAGTCGAGCAATAGGGCACGCCGCATTGCGAGCAGCGCGACGCCTGTTCCTCGGCCTTTTCTAACAGGAACGTCGGGTTGATCTCGCCGAAATCCTGCGCGCGATCCTCAGCGGATCGCTTGGCCGGGTAGGACTGGCCGGTGCCGACGAATTTCAACATGGGATTGTCGCCCATGGGCATGCTCCTGCGATGCAATCATTGGATGCACAGGGGCATACCGATCAAAAGTGGCAAAGTCACGCAGATAATGCAATTTAGGTCATGTATATTGACCTATTTAACTTGTCACCCCATTTTATATTTGAAGGAACGAGCATCCCCTTACCCAATTTAGACCGATCCGGACCTACTTAACGCCAAGCCAGATCAGCGCGGCGGCACCCGCCACAATCCGATACCAGCCAAACGGCGCGAAGCCGACGCGGCTGATGAAGGAGACAAACGCCTTGACCACTACAAGTGCGACCACAAACGAGACGACAAAGCCGATGGCAATCGCCTGAGCATCCCCTGCTGCCATCTCCGATCCATGCTTATAGAGCTGCAGCGCAGTTGCGCCAGTCAGCGTAGGCACCGCAAGGAAGAAGCTGAATTCCGCCGCCGTACGGCGATCGATGCCGAGCGTCATCGCACCCAATATCGTGGCTCCCGAGCGGCTGACGCCCGGTATCATCGCCAGACATTGGACAAGGCCGATCATCACGGAGTTCTTGACGCCCACCTCGGCAATGCCGCCGCTATCTCTTGGCCGGGCGAACCGCTCGACCAGCAGGATCGCAAAGCCGCCGATGATAAGCGACCATGCAACAACCATCGCATTTTCAAGCAGCTTCTCAATAAGGCTGCCGAACGCCAGTCCGAGGATTACCGCCGGAAAAAAGGCGATCAGCAGGTTGCGGACGAAGGCGAAGGATTTGGGCTCGCCCTTCGTCAATCCCAGCATCACCGCCCAGAACGTGCGCCAATAAAGCACAACGATTGCCAGAATAGCACCCGGCTGGATCGCGATATTGAACAGCGCCCACTTCTGCGCGTCATAGCCCAGCAATTCAGTCGCGAGGATCAGGTGCCCGGTCGAAGAGACCGGCAGGAACTCGGTCACACCCTCAACAATACCCAGCAAGATGGGCGTTATGATATCCGACATGACGGCGATCAGGCCTTGGCGCGGCCGGAAAAGCGCCCGTGCTTGCGATACTGAACCAGCCAGCCATCGGCGACCGCCGCCAATGGCGTGGGCGAGACGCCGAGCGCAGCAAGGCCCTTTGCGTCGTTCGCCACGATATTGTCGTGCTGCAACATCTTCCACTCATCTGCATTGATGAGTGCGCCGGGCAACCAGCCTGTCAGCGTGGCCATCGCGCAAGCGACCGGGTCAGGCATCCGCAGCATCATGCGCTCATGGCCTATCGCGAAAGCGAGCCATTCGTTGATCTGCGCCATGCTCATCACCTGCGGTCCGCCAAGCTCATAAACCTGACCGCCATGCGCCGAAGCATCGGAAACTGCCGCTGCGACTGCGCGTGCGACGTCTACGACATAAACCGGCTGGAACTTCGTCTTGCCTGCCATCACAGGCACTATGGGCATTGCACGAATAAGATTGGCAAAGCGATTGGTGAACTGATCTTCCCGCCCGAAGATCAGCGAGGGGCGCACGATCGTTGCCTTGGGAAAAGCGTCGCGCACCGCTTTCTCGCCCTCGCCTTTCGAGCGACCATAAGCGGATCCGCTTTCGGCGTCCGCTCCGATCGCCGAGATATGGACGAGCGCCTTGACGTTTGCGGCTGCTGCGGCGCGGGCAACATTGGCGGAACCCTTGCGATTGATGCCGTCGCGATCGCCGCGCAGTACGGCAACCAGATTGACAACCGCGTCTGCTCCCGCAATCGCACGGGCGACGCTGGCGGCATCGCGCACATCGGCATGAACAAGCTGCGTCTGGCCGAGGCCGCCCAGCGGTTTTACACGCACGGCGTCGCCAGGATTGCGCTCCGCCACGCGCACGCGAAACCCTTTCGCCAGCAATTCCTGCGAGACATAGCGCCCTACAAAACCACCACCACCGAAAACCGTTACCAGCATGTCGTCATTCCCGATCGATTGTCGTCACCATCCGCCGGACCGGCAACGCGAAATCGCGCGGGTCTGCGAGCTTTCGCTCCAATGCACCAGAGAGCAAATGGAAACAAGGCTTCGATTGGTGAACTGCGCCGGTTTTGAACGCAATCTAGTTGCGGAAAACGACCGTCTTGCTGCCATTGAGCAGCACCCGATCATCCAGATGCAGCGAAACCGCGCGGGCCAGTACGCGCCGCTCGATGTCGCGCCCTTTGGCCACCAGATCATCGGGCCTATCGGCGTGGCTGATCGGTTCGACATCCTGAGCGATGATTGGCCCCTCGTCGAGATCGAGCGTAACATAATGCGCGGTTGCGCCGATCATTTTTACGCCGCGCGCATGCGCCTGATGATAGGGCTTGGCGCCTTTGAAGCCGGGCAGGAAGCTGTGGTGGATGTTGATGCATCGTCCGGAGAGATAGGCCGACATCTCATCCGACAAAATCTGCATATAGCGGGCAAGGACCACCAATTCCGCTCCTGTTTCCTCGATCAGCGCTTTTATCCGGGCTTCCTGTTCCGCCTTGCCGCCAGCTGTGATGGGGAAATGGTGGAAAGGCGGACCATCCGATAGCGGAACCGACAACGCTTCAAACGGATGATTGGAGACGATCGCGACCACATCCATTTTCAGGTCACCAATTCGCACCCGATAGAGAAGGTCCGCCAGACAATGGTCGAATTTGGAGACGAGGATCAGCACTTTCTTGCGCTCATCCTTTGCCCGCATGCGCCAGTCCGATGCGAATGGAGCCGCCCGTTCGGCAAAACCCGATTGCACCACTTCGAAATCGGTTGCGCCTTCCAGCGCAAATTCGATCCGCATGAAAAACCGGCCAGTCTCCCAATCGTCGAACTGTTGCGCTTCCACGATGTTGCCGCCGCATTCCGCGAGATAACTCGAAATCGCGGCAACAATGCCGGGCCGGTCAGTGCACGACAGAGTCAGAAGATAGGTTCCGGCCATTACAGTTGGTCTCGCTCGATAGTCGTTCCAGAATAGAACGCTGGGCCATATCGCGCGCTATCCGTAAAGCCAATCTCCCAACGGGGATATCGTAGCTGGCCACAGTCCCCCAGAGAGAGGCGTCGCCCGATTCACGGTGCATCCGATTGCAACAAAAGGGCCGGAGGATCGCTCCTCCAGCCCTTGCGTGTCTCTAACCCCGGCGTGTCAGAACTTGACGCTTATCGAGGCGTTCAAGGTCGTGCCGATATTATAAAGGTTGTAATAGATCCGGTTCGCACCGGACTGCTGATATTCCTTGTAATCTGTGCCCAGAATGTTGCGGGCCTCTAGCTTGAGTTCGGAGTTAAGTCCCCGGAACACGAACCCCTCACGCAATACGAAGTCCAGGTTGAGTCCAGGGTGCTCGAACACATCGGGCTGCCCGGAATTGGCAAGACCACGGCTCGTCACGCGCTTGCTGGCGTAGGAGACAATCAGCGTCTGCTGCGACAGTCGGCTGGTATCCTCCAGACCGATCTGAAAATTGGCGAGGTGGTCGGACTGACCCGTCAGAGACGATCCGTTGCGGAAGAAATCGGTCGCATTGGTAGAGGATGCACCAAACACCGCCACCGTATCGTTCGCGCCGACCTTCAGCTTCGATTTGGTGAACGTATAGTTGGCGATCAGCACCAGACGGCGCGTTTCAAACATCGGGTTTGCCCACAGGTCCGCCATATCGAAATATTTCTGAACCTCCACTTCGGCACCGTAAAGATTGGCGGAAGGCGCATTGGCGAAGCTGGTTGTGAATTCCGACCCCGCGATAAAAGCCTCGATCGGCTTTTCGATCTTCTTATAGAAACCGGCGATCGAAAAGCGCTGGTCCTTCGCGAAATACCACTCGAAGCGGCCTTCCGCGTTGGTAAGCTTGCTGTCCTGCAGCAGCGGATTGCCCTGATACTGGCGGTTGGTGTCCGGATCGAAATAGAATTGATAGATCAGCTCGCGGAACTGCGGACGGGCGATCGTCTTGGAATAGTTCGCGCGAACCTGCATGTCGCGGTTGACCTGCCAGGTCACTGTGGCAGCCGGCAGCCAGTAATGGTTCTTGAGATTGGTTCCGGCAGTGCTGGCGCCAGGTGTTGCAAACACCTGTATCGGCGCGACTGTTTCCTCTGCCCATTCGTATCGAACGCCGCCATCGACCGTGATTTCTGGTGTCACCTGGAAGTTCACTTTGCCATAGCCCGCATGATTGACGAGCTTGGCCGCGAAGGCAGGGTTGCCCTCATTGGTATCGACCAGCGAGATCGTCCATGGCGGACGGCCGGTGCTGGGGTCAACGGTCGGCGAAATAATGCCGGGCGACAGCAGCAGATCAGGCCGGAGCAGCGACACGCCAGCAGGGAAAGTGCTGGACGCCTGAAACTGGAAATCGCGCCGTGAACTGGTGCGCTTGGTGTTGAGGTAGGAATATCCCGCCGTCAGACCAAGCGTAGGGATCGGCCGCCAGCTAAGGTCCGCACCACCCGACCAGAGATCCTCGTTGAGATCGGAAAAGCTGATCGTCGCATCGCCGCCATTACCATTATTCAGGCGATTGACGAAATATCGACCCAGGGGATCGGCGGCGGAATTTGTGCGCACATATTCGAGCCTCAGTTCATTCGGCGCCTCCCGCTGCGAGTTGGCGTAGCTGCCGCGCAGATCGAGGCTCAGCTCTGGCGTGATCTTGAATTCGCCGACTGCCTGCGTGTTGATAAGCTGCCGCTCATACCAGGCGGTGTCCTGCTGCATGAAATCGACATCGGTGCCGTTGCGCTGACCCAGGCCGAGACGTGTCCGCTTCAGCGTGTCGCGGATGTAGAGGTTGGTCCAGCGGATCTTGTTGTCGCCGAACTCAAGGCCCAGGCCGAGCAGCGCATTGGCCACGATACGATTGTCGGTCGACACACGGCGGAAGTCCGATTCCAGCGCCGACAGGTCGGCCGTCAGGGAGTTCTGCTGCGTTGCTTCGCGCGTCTGCCACTTGTTGCTGAAACCCGCCGTCGCGATCAGGCCGAGGCGAACATCGTCACCAATGTCAAACGAGGTTCCGCCACTGACCGAAGCCGAAAAATTCGGCGCGACATGATTCGCGCGCTGCACGACACCATTGCGGAAGTTGACGAGCTGCGCGGCGATCGCCTGTGTATCGACATTGCCAGAGCTTATGCGTTCGCCGCTTTTAAGGAAGGCCGCCAGTGCAGGCGGCGTGTTGCGCGATCCGTCGTCGAACCCGGTCCAGTCGCTGGCGCTGCCGTAATAGGTATAGCCAAGGCTGTTAGTGGTGACCGTATTTGCGCCGATGCCGCCGCTCACAGTCAGGAATTTTTCCTTCGGCACAGCACTGGTCGTCAGGTTGATGACGCCGCCGCCGAATTCACCGGGGAAGTTGACCGAATAGCTCTTCTGCACGAGCGAAGAGGACACGATATTGGTCGGAAAGAGATCGAGCGGAACGACGCGCTTGAGCGGCTCCGGGCTCGGCAATGGTAATCCGTTGAGCAGCGCGAGGCTGTAGCGATCGCCAAGGCCGCGCACATAGACGAAACCGCTGCCCACGACGCTAAGACCAGTCACGCGGCCGAGCGCGCCCGCGATATTGCCCTCGCCAGTCCGCTTGATGTCCTCTGCGGACAGTACGGATACTACGGCAGGAGCAGCCTTCTGGATATTGGCGCCACGCCGTCCGACGACGACGATATCGCTGCCCGGCACGGAAACTTCCGGAGCGGCCTGTTCCGCCGTTTCAGGTGGAGTGGCAACCAGCTCCGCCGGAGCGGCAGCATCTGGAGCAGCGACACCAGTCGTCTGCGCGATGGCCGCTGGCGCGGTCAACGCCGAAGAAACAAGCAGCAGGCCCGCAAATTTGAGCGGCGTCGCCATCGGAAATTCCCCTTAGAAATGATGATATGAAAAGGCGGCGGGAAGCGACCGCAAAGGCCGCTCCCCGCTCTTCATGCTGCTATTAGGTAACGGGCAGCGAGGTGCAGGCGCGGTTGGCGTTCGAAGCGTTATCGAACGGGGCATAGCCCGAGTTGCAGGTCCAGCCCGCATACCAGGTGTCGCTCGCATCCTTGACCGCACCGATCCAGTTGGTGGTGTCGAAGAAGCTGTCGACCGTCTTCGGGTCGGTTGCGACAACAGCCGTTTCGTTCGTCCCGTTGATGAACAGGCTGGCGAGCGATGCCGTAAACGAAGCATTGTTGTTGTTCGCGCCAAAGATCGTTGCGATGTCAGACGTGGTGTAGGCAATGCCCGACGTGCCGGTCGCGAGGAACTTGGTCGCGTTGCATTGCAGAACCACCGAACTCGCAGCCAGCGTCGCGCGGTCAGAGAGCGATCCGGTACCGTGGATACGCAGGCACTCGTTGTTCGGTGTCACCACGATGCCGTTTACCAGCTTCGTATCCGAGTTTCCGCGCAGTAGGATCGACGCCTGATCGTTCGATTCATTGTTGCTGCTCACTTGCGACTGTATCGCGGTGAAGTTCGCAACATGGAGCTCCTGGCGCGGAGTGTTGGTTTCAAGGCCGTTGCTGTCGATCTCCATCAGCGCGTCACCTGCGCCCGGACGCTGAAGTAACATCACATATTGGAAGCTGGCACGTGCACCAGTATCGGAATCGAGGCTGTCATCGTCCGCACCCGTCGCGATATAGTGCTTGAAGCGCACGACACCGCCGAAGAATTCCGCGCCATCGTCAGAGCTGTTGTGGCTCTGGATATAATCCAGCGTGGTTCCGCTGCCAACGCCGCCAGTGGTCAACGCTTGCAGTTCCTTGTCCGCGCCCAGCACATAACCGGAATAGCGGAGCTGCACATATTTCATCGTACCGGCGTTGTAGGCATCATCCGCGCCGCCAAAGTTGGCAGGGTCAGCCGCGCCTTCAGTCTTGCGCTCGCACGTTCCGGCACCCACCGAACCTACATCACAATCCGTGATCTTTGCACGGCCGAGCAGCACGACGCCACCCCACTGACCGATCGTGTTATCATCATTGCTGCCGCTGACGTTCTGATTGCTGGTGAAAATGATCGGCTGGCTTGCGGTGCCGGTTGCATTGATCTTGTTGCCACGATTAACGGCGAGCCATGACTGGCCCGTGCCCGCCATCACGATGACGCCAGGGTCGATCGTCAATGTTACATTGGTATCTGATGTCAGCTGACCTGAGCCATTAAGGACAAAGCCATTGGCCGTGGTGCAACCCACGGTCGAGCTTGTGACAGGCGCGCCGGAAGTAGGCGCCGAAAAGCCGCCATCGCAACCGACATCGACGCGGCCATTGATACGATAAACCACACCAGCAGCCTTGGGCAGCGTCGTGTTTGTGGAAATGATCGAGGGCAATGTGCAGACGCGATAGCTGCCGGTCGGACCCGAGATCGTGCCGCTGTTGGCAAGACCCTTGGGATCGTTGATTGCCGGGCAGTCCGCAGCTGCGGTGACCGTTGCGCCGGGGGTTGGTGTTGGCGTCGGGCTGGGCGTCGGGCTCGGGTTGTTGATCGTGACACCGCCACCGGTGCCGGGGGACGAGACATCGCTGGCGCCGCACGCGCTGAGCGCGGCGCAGGCGCAACCGGCCATCAGAATCTTGGAAAACTGCGAGTTCTTCAACATGTTTTTCTCCGCTCCGGCACGGCCGGTTGGTGTTCAGGAAGCGGAGCGCAACTTGAGTGGACTCACCCCCTTTTGCGCCCTCGGCGGCGCAGTAGGGGTCACTCATGACCTGATCGTTGCAATTAGGTTGCAGTTTTGTGAAAACGCAAATGGGCGCTGGAAAACCACGTTCCAACGCCCAGTGGGCCAAGCCCGTTTGAAATATCAATATATTATCCGGCAGAAACCGGCATTCGCGTCAGCGGCTGGCAAAACCCACGCCAAGTTGACGCAGAGCACTTGCGGCGACCTGATGCGATGATCTTACTGAGCCATCAGCCAAATCAAGATCTTCGTCCGGAATACCAAGCGCCGCTCGATAGGCGAGCTGTGCGTCGGCACGGCGGCCCATGCCAGCATAGGCATTGCCCAGATTGATGAGCATCGCCGGGTCCTGACCGCTCGCTGGATCAGCCGCAATTCGCGTTTCCGCCTCGACATAATTGCCCGTCATCAATGCCGTTGCCACTGGGCGCAGATCACTATCGCCGGTTTTCGCCGAGACAGGAAAAGCCAAAAAGCCTGCGGATATTCCCGCCACAGAAAGCACAAGAGCCAGTTTGGACATCCCTCAATCCTTTCAGAAAAACCTTCTTATAATAATGATAAGTATTTCACTTTTATGACATGACAGCAAGATATGAATTCCCTCCTGTAAAAATAAAATAATGTCCTGATATCAGAAGAGTATGCCATCGAAAGGCGGTCGCGAAGCCGGGGTCGTTAACCATCGGATGACAGTACATGTCACAAACCCAAGGCCGCAACGCACGCGATCGCCCTCGCCCGTGGACATTTGAAGAATTTGAAGATAGCGCCAATCGCGCCAGACCATCCCGCCCAATGAAGGCGGGGACAAGGTGCCGGGGTTCTGTTGCCCGGCCCCCGGCGGCCGCTGAATCCCCTTCTGTTGCCCGGTGGGTTCAACCGCGTTCTATTTGGGTAATGTCAGGGCTTGCGCCCCTCAATTACGCAGCAAGAGCAAGTGCTTCGTTATCGTTGGCACTTATAGGTTTTGAGCCTTGAACGGGTTACTCAGCCCGAGCAAAAACACCGCCTTTGAACACACGTCGATCCTGGTTCGGCCCCATCAAAGGCGCCGGCGCGAGAGCACCGACATCTATGGTGGAGCCGCCGGGTACTGCCCCCGGGTCCGCTGCGTCTATTACACGGCACAATTTATCGCCATATCCGGTCGAAACCGGCACCATCGATATAGGGTATTCCACCAATAAAAAAAGGGGCACGAAGGGCATATCCCCTCGCACCCCTTTATTTTAATCTTGAAAAGCTTACTTCGTAGCGTTCTCGACGTGATCGCCAGCTTTTTCACCAGCAGCGCGGACCGCATCTGCCTTTTCTTTCAGCGCATCGGCTGCATTTTCGGTGGCTTCTTCAGCTGCACCAACCATGTTGTCAGCACGATCTTCCAGCTTTTCAGCCTGATTGTCGATCGCGTCAGCCTTATTGTCGTAGGCGTTCTCGACAGCGTTCTCCTGCTTGGAATCACAAGCAGCTACACTCATCAGAGCAGCAACGCCCAGAATGGTCAGAAAAGGCTTCATGCATAGTCTCCTGTTGGCCCCGACGGGAAAAAAAATTCATCATAAGCCCGTCGCATCGGCGAAGGCTCAATGGCGGAAACAAAAAACGCGCTTACAGGTTCCATAAACTGTAACAATTCACCGAAAATTTATTTGCGGAGCAAATCCCGTATTTCCCGCAGCAGCACAATCTCTTCCGCCGGTTCAGGTGCGGAAGCAGCCTGCTGAGGCGTTCGCGGAGCCATCAGCCGGTTTACCTGCCGCATCATCAAAAAGATGATGAACGCCAGAATCAGGAAATTAATAATTACAGTGATGAACTGGCCAAGGCCGATCGCCGCTACACCCGCCGCCTTGATGTCCGTATAGCTGGTCGGCGATCCCTTGAAGCCCTCTGGTATATTCCCCAGCAGCAGGAAATGCCTGGAAAAATCGACGCCGCCAAATGCCCATCCCACAATCGGCATGATGATATCCTGCGTTAGCGACGTCGTTATCGTGGCAAAAGCGCCACCGATGATTACGCCGACAGCAAGATCCATGACATTGCCGCGCGCGACGAATTCCTTGAACTCGGATAAAATCGACATGGAGCGCCTCCTTTTCTCGACTGCGGCTGCCCGTGTCGCATAGCTTGCCCAAGCCTGTCCAGCTTCACGCCCGACCAATAATAAGCGTGCCAGTTGCAACCGCATGCATGCACCACTAGATTTCGCTCTGCTGCTCTCTTCCGAACATTCCGGAGTCTGCCTGATGTTGCTTTCTTCCTTACGCGCCTCCACCCGTCTTATTGTGATCGGCCTCATGACGCTCGCCTTGTCGGCCTGCGGTATCAACAGCATCCCGACTGCAGAGGAAGCGGCGAAGGCGCGCTGGGCAGACGTGCAGGCGCAATATCAACGCCGGGCCGATCTTGTGCCCAATCTGGTCGCGACGGTGAAGGGCGCAGCGAAGGCCGAGCAGGACACGCTGACCGCCGTAGTCGAGGCGCGCGCGAAGGCGACATCGGTGCAGGTCAATACCAGCGATCTCGGCGATCCCGCAAAGATGGCGCAGTTCGCTGCTGCGCAAGGAGCGCTCAGCCAGTCGCTGGGCCGGCTGCTCGCCACGGTCGAGGCCTATCCCGATATCAAGTTCAACCAGAATTTCCGCGATCTTCAGGTCCAGCTTGAAGGCACGGAAAACCGGATATCGACCTCCGTCATCAAATATAACGAAGCCGTGCAGGACTATAACACGCGCGTTCGGACCTTTCCCGAGATGATCGGTGCGGCCATTCGCGGCGCCAAGCCGATGACGCCCTATCAGGCTGTGACGCCAGGATCTGACCGCGCACCCAAGGTCGATTTTGGCGCGTAACGACACATAAGCGCGATTTTCGCTATGAAACCTCTGCTCCGCACACTCGCGTCGTTGATGCTGAGTCTGGCTGCGTTCCTGTCACTGGTGATCGTGATGCAGACGGCGCAGGCGCAGAGCTTTCCCGCGCTCACAGGCCGGGTAGTCGATGCCGCCAACATCCTTTCGCCCGCGCAAGAGGTCTCACTCGACGCGAAGCTTACCCGGCTCGAACAGCAAAGCCACCGCCAACTCGTCGTCGCGACGATCCCCGATCTTCAGGGCTACGAGATCGCCGACTATGGATTTCGTCTCGGCGATCACTGGGGGATAGGCGACAAGCAGCGCGATGACGGCGTGATCCTGATCATCGCTCCGAAGGACCGCCGCGTACGTATAGAGGTCGGCTACGGCCTCGAAGGCATATTGCCTGACATCATCGCCGGACGTATCATTCGCGACAGCATCGTGCCCCATTTCAAGCAGAATGACTATCCGGGCGGCGTCTCGGCGGGTGTCGACGCGATCAGCAAAGTCCTGATGCTTCCGCCAGACGAAGCACGCAAGCTCGCCGATCAGGCAAAAAAGCAGGAGCAGGAGAAACAGAGCGGCGGCAATGGGCAGGTGCTGTTTGTTGGCCTGTTCATCCTGTTCTTCTTTATATTGCCTATGCTGATGCGGGGGCGGCGTGGACGCGCCTATCGCGGCGGTATTGCGCCAGTTATCCTCTGGGGTCCAGGCAGCGGTGGCGGCTGGGGAAGCGGCGGCGGCGGCAGCAACTGGTCGGGAGTCGGCGGGTTTTCCGGCGGAGGCGGCGGCTTCGGCGGCGGCGGCGCTTCGGGGGGATGGTGATGACGCGGTTCAAAATCAGCGATGCCGATCACGATCGAATCAGCAAGGCGGTGCAGCAGGCGGAGGCGCATAGCGACGGTGAGATCATCACCGTAATCGCTCCTCGATCAGACACCTATCACGATGTCGGGCTGCATTATGCGGTGGCGGCGATGCTGCTCTTCCTGACCTGCGTGGCAGCTTTCCCCAACCATTTCGCCAGGTTCGCCAGTGATATTGCCGGTGGATGGGGCCATCCCCTGCCCCCGTCATTGCTGTTGACGATGTTGCTGGGCGCGCAGATCGCTATCTTCCTGATCGTGCGCTATGCGCTTGCGTGGATGCCGTTACGCATGGCGCTT
>Ga0068857_100003961_pt1 | contig 12467 bp, 15 predicted proteins | sample KBSCornC72_FD_66591 | JGI IMG/M metagenome (GOLD analysis project Ga0068857, IMG submission 66591) | Corn rhizosphere microbial communities from Kellogg Biological Station, Michigan, USA - KBS Corn C7-2 | ecosystem: Host-associated > Plants > Roots > Rhizosphere > Soil ...
AGTACTATTATACCTACGCTTAGGAACAAGTGTCCCGAGCGTATAGCCCTCGCAGACGAGATCAAATGTTGCCGTGAGGAAATCGGTTTCCACACTATCCACTTGCAAGATGGCGCCTGCACCAAAGGGCGTCTCATTGGGCTGTTGGACGTCAATCTGCCACAGCGTCACCTGCCAGTTCGGATCGACACCCCAATAGTTTTCGAGGAGTGATTGGATGGCCTGATCCACGTTGGCGGCGGTGACACGGATATGCACCAGGGCGTCCGACGTTGGCTCCTCCAGGATGTCCACGTCAGTCGGAAAGGCAAAAAAAACGAAGCCGTGAAAAGTGACATCCTGGTCGTAATTAACTATTCGATAAGGCGCAGGTGCTCCAGGTATGTCTACTTGCATTGCGACCGTGATGACATGATCACTCGCAACGCGCGCATATTCCCGAGCAAGATTGGCACTGTAGATCCGGGGCATGGCTAGAGTAACTCCTCAATGGTGACGGTGAAATTGTAGGCCGGGGGCGTCTGGCCGCTGAGAGGGGTCAGTGTCTCTGGCCCGCGCAAGGTGACCGGGGACGCCCACGTATCATCACTAAAGACGCCGACGGCATTGGGGACGTAGACACGGACTGACCCCACGCCGGCACCACCGGAGGTGCTGCCGTTTAGGCTAATTTGTACGCTATTGACACGTGTCAGCGTATAGAAACCGTTCTTGGCATTCCCGCCGGGTGAGGAAAATACACCACACATCTGCCCCGTGATGAGCCCATGCGCACCATTGAAGCTGAGTGTAATAGGTGTAGTAGCAAGAAAAGTAACATTATCCAAACTAGTACTGTGATACCAGTCAAAGGGAAGTGTGCCAAAGCGTTGTGATGCTAAGAAATCGCGGATCAAATGCATTTCGTTCGTCGTTTTGCCAAAATATGAAAGTACCCACCTACGCCTTGGCCGACTATGTTTAACACGCCGTATAGAGACGCCCGAGTCAGAATCGAACCGGAAGACGGGATCAATATAGTCGGGAACTGAAATCTCACTCGGGAGCGGCGTTTGCGGATAGGAGGGCATATTTCACGCTGCTTTTCTGTTATAATATATAGGCGCGCGGCTCGGGTCTGCAGCCCGCCAAGCCAGCAACTCCACACTGGTCAGCCGCCGCACCCTTCTTCCTGTGGAGCCGCTCTCAATGTGTGGAGGTTGAGCATGCATATTGAATGTATTTGCCAGAACCCCGACTGCAGAAGAGTCTTTTTTCGTAACCCATCGAGAATTAAAGATCCATTGAGAGTTTTTTGTAAGCGAACCTGCATTCGCCATGCCCCTTCTCTGTCTGAGAGATTTTGGAAAAACGTTGCCGTGTGCGAGCATGGTACTGAATGTCCCTATTGTTGCTGGGAATGGCTTGCAGGCCGCAGGCCAGAAGGCTATGGTCTTTTCAATGTATGTATAAATGGGAAATGGAAATCTGATCGTGCGCATCGCATTGCTTGGCAGTTGTGGAATAAGCGTCTTATTCCCAAAGGACTGTTCGGTTGTCACTACTGCTCGCACCCGCCTTGCTGTAATCCCTTCCACATTCGCCCAGGCACTGCGAAAGATAATTCGCAAGATGCAGTTAAGCGTGGGAGTCTCATTGGTCGTTATCATGGCGTTCAGGCTCGCGGAGAACAGTTGCCGCAATCTAAGCTTAAAGATAGTGATATTCCACTCATACGTAAGATGTATGTTGATGGATGGAAGATCAAACCGATTGCTGAGCATTTTGGGGTAGATAAAGTTGCCATCTATAATGTTGTTCATGGAAAAACATGGACACATATTCCCTCAACTATTTCTAATATAGACATTCTTATGCAAACGCATGCAAACAAAATGCGTGGCATAACACACCACAACGCGAAGCTAACAGAATCACAAGTCACATCGATGCGTCTGCTGTATGACCAGGGAGCGCGTCTCTGTGATCTCGGAAGGCAATTTTCCATAACACCAGAGCATGCAGGCCTTGTTGTTCGTCGTCGTATCTGGAAGCACGTTCCCTAATACCCTCTAGCGCTGTGTCATTCTGAGCACGCGTGAGATCTTTGAGGCCTCTCCGCGCCCTAGGTCGTTCAGTACCTCGTTCAGAATGACTTGCTTCCCGAGCGCACGCTGATCAGCGGCGCTTTGTTCTGCGGCGGCCTGGCTGGGAAAGTTCATAATGACGATCCCTTGTCCCCCAGCGGCCTGCCCGCCTGCTGTCGGAGCGGCACGCATCGCGGCAGAAAAGAGCCCTTGAATTTCTGGTTTATTAAGAATTATTTCTGGAACGGTTGAGCTATTTTCACCCACGAGGCCAATCGTTGGACGATTGACCACGCCGCCTGCGGCAAATGCCACCGGTGGAGGGTTGAAAGGTGCCCCTCCCCCGATGGGAGCCTGATAGATGCCGCCTCCAGGGGTCGTCACGCCCTGTGTTATGCCGCCCGTGACCGCACTGGTCAGCAGGCCTACTCCTAAGCGTATGAGACTCTTCCACGCCTCCTGCGACGTAATCTGAATGATCGACTGCAAGATACTCCGCGCCATCTCGCGAAAGGCCTGCCCCACGGTCTTCGTGTGATCGGCGATACTGAGGAGCGCGTTGGTCCAGGACTGCCCGACCGACTGGCCGAAGTCTTCAAACAGCTTCACCGCGTAATTGAGTCGCTCTTGCGCCCGGATCTGGTCGAGGAGCGCCTGGGCCTGGAGGCGTCCGCCGCCCGTCTGAATGGCTTCGTCGCTCTTTTGTTGCAGGCGCACACTCTCGCGTGTTTGGCCAAAAAAGCCTTCGGTGCGCGGCGTTTGGAGTTGGTCGAGTCGGTCCTGGAGCCGCTGGAGTTCGGCGACTTCGGGGCGGCGCATCCGTTCCAGGCGTGCGTCCACTTCTTTCTGATCCAATTGCGGGAGCACATCTTTGATGTTCGCCTGCGCGAGATCAATGGCGGCCTGGCCTTCGGGGGTCGCGGTCTTTCGCAATTCGCCGAGCCGCGCATGGAGGGCGAGGAGCTTGGCCCCCATCTCATCAAAGGTCCGCGTGATCCGCTCCAAGTCGGCATCGAGCGGCTTGAGCCCGGCGGCACTCACCTGCAACCCAAACTGGGTGACTTCCTGCGTGATCGTGGCAATCGCGGCCTGCTGCTGCGCGACGACCTTGTCATAGGCTTTCTGACTCTCGGCCTCGACGGCGGCAGGGAGTGCGGCCAGTGCGGCATCAAAGCCGTGCGCGAGGGTCGCGCCCGCGTCCCCTAAGCCTGGCGTGGTGCGGATGGTCTGGAGCGCCTTCTGCCAGGACGCGGCCATCGCGGCGCCTTGCTTCTCGACGGCGTCTCTGGCTTGCTGGGCGGCGTCCTCGACGGGCTTGCTGAGAAACGCCTGCGCGGCAATGAGTTGCGCTTCCAACTCGGGCAGCTTGAGCTTGGCCTGGGCGGCTTCGACCTGCGTGCCGAGGGTATTGGCCTCCCCGGTTAAGGCTTGCAGGCGGGCCGTATAGCCGGCAATTTGCTGCGGAAACGTCTGGCCCGCGAGGGTGGGTTGCGCCTTCAGCCGCTCTGCAGCGAGGGCGGCCTGCGCCTCACGGGTATAGCGGGCGGCGGCGTCCTGCCCCTGGCTCAGCGTGAGGAGATCCGCCTTGCGCTGGACGATGAGATTCTCCAGGTCCTCCACCTGGGCTTTGACGAGATCCCGGCGCTTTTCTTCTTGTCCCAGCGTGACCTGGAAGATCGCCGCTTCACGAATCCCCGCTTCCGCTCGCGCACGTAGGACCGGGTCGAGTTTTGCGGCTTCTTCGGGAAACCGCGTGAGATACTGCCCAATACTCGCAAACTTGGTGATGAGGTCGTCCGCCTGGCTCTTGACGCCCTTGCCCAAAATATCATTGAAGTTGGCGCCGCTCTTCGCCATATTGTCAATCTGCGCACGCAACTCGGGAAATTGCTTGAGCGTCTCCTCAATCGTCTTTTTCCAGGTATCCGTTACGTCCTTCGCCACCTGGACCTGGCCCGCGGCAGGACCCTGGGTCATCGTGGGACTCAGGATCGAGGTGGACGGCACAAAGGGATTCGCGCCGACCGGCCCGGTCAGTCCCATGATCCCGGCCGCATAGGCTTTACTACTGGGCGGGAGATCGAGTTGCGCAAAGCCCGTCGCCCCGCCACTCTTTTTCGCGGCATCGAGAATGTCTTGGACCCTGGTCGGTCCGGCATTGTAGGCCGCCAGTGCCAGGGCCGTCTGCTCAGTCGAGTCGCGAAAGCGATTGAGTTGCTCGGCGAGATACTTCGCGCTCAGGCGAATATTGCGCTCGGGTTCTTTGAGATTCTCCGCCGTGACGCCCATTTCCAGGTCCTGGGCGGTGCCGAGCTTGAGTTGGCCCAGGCCAATCTCCCCGGCCTTCCCAATCAGCGTCGGGTCAAAGCCCGACTCGCGCTTAATGAGCCGGGAGAGGAGCCCCGGATCGATGCCCTGCCGCTGGGCCTCTTGCTGGATGAGCCCGGTATAGGGACTGGGCTCGATCGGCAGCTTGCTCGGCACGGGCTGCTGGCCTGGCCCCTGAATATTGAGCATCTCCCGCAAGCCTGCGGAGATTTTGGTAATGATCTCCAGGAACGGCACGAGCTTGGCGGCAATCGCCTCCCCCAGCGCGGTCATCCAGGCTGTCGTCTCATTGCGCAGGCGGGCAAAGGTGGCACTGATGCCCGTTATCGGGCCGGTACTCTGCGTGCCCAGACGCCCCATTTCTGCGCCAAAGGCGACGACCGCGACCGTGGCGGGAATGACCCCGGCCTGCACCATCTGCCGCAGCACCTCGGTCGTCACGCCGAGCCCGCGCGCCATAATCTGCAGCCCGCCCGGCACGGCATTGCCGAGTTGCCGCTGGTATTCTTCGGCACTGAGCTTGCCCTTGGTGAGCATTTGTTCGAGGGCGATGATGGCCGACTGGCTTTGCTGGGAGGAGGAGCCGAGCGCCCGCGCCCCGGCGGCCACGCCTTCATAGACGCGCCGGATGTCGTCGCCCGAGAGGATGCCCCCCTTGGCGGCTTGATCCAGGCGCTTAAAGCCTTCGGCGGCGGTGGTGAAATCGACGCCGAGCCGCTGGGCCGTGGTAAAGAGAAAGCCAAGCGTGCGATTGGCGGCACTGCCACTCCCCTCAATAGCCGTAAAACTGCGGTGCAGGTCCTGCATCTTTGCGGCCAGACTGACGCTTTCCGTGACGAGGCTTTTCATCTGACTGACGAGCGCCGTGACGCTGGTGGCAATCCCCACCCCCGCGGCTATGCCGAGGATGCTTTGCCAGGAGGTGCCGAGGGCCGCGACCGCGGGGGCCGCTGTGGTGGCCGCCTGTTGGACCTGGCCGAGCTGGGTCGCCATCTGCCCGAGGAGCCCGGTCTGGGAGATGGCCTGCTGATTGAGGAGCGTCATCTGCTGCGTGAGGCGCATCGTGGCCGCGGCACTGGCCTGAGTCGCCGTGTCGACGCGCCCGAGCCCTGCCGCCATCTGGCCGAGATACCCCGTCTGGGAGATGGCTTGCTGGCCGAGCCGCTGCAACTGCTCCAGCGTGGCCGCCATGGCCGGGCCAAAGCTGGACGTGTCGAGCTTCAGGGTCGCAATAATCGTACCGATGCTAATATCAGCCACTATGCATGATCCTCTTTACGGCCAGGGGACCGCATGTCCCGACGCGAGGAGTGCCTGATTCACATTGACGCCTGCCTGACTCGTGAGGATGCCCAGGTAGCGCCCGTAGTTATCGGTCCGGTCCTTGATACTCAGCATCGTCACCGGGGCTGGGAGTGGCCCGAGCAGCGATGCCAGATAGTCGCGGGCGACCTTGCCTTCCGGAGTTCCCAACTCTGGAGCATTTAACAGGGCCAGGCGAATGCGCTGATTCTTATGCCACAGATCGAACCCGAGCGAGAGGTCTATGAGAACGGTATCAGCATCGACTAGTCTTGTTACTATGGCGCTATAGGTATAGAGCATCACGCCTTCTCCCCGTTGGAGGGGATATAGCCGGTCCGGGGCACCTCGGGGAGGCTATTCCAGAACTGCGCAAACTGCGTCATGCGGTCCTTCAGCGTGTCCACATCGGGCTCCCCATGGGCGGGCGTCGGCGCATAGCCAAACCAACTCCGCACCTCATCCCAGGTAAAGGGGTCGCGGCGGTGTTCGCTATCGCGGTGCACGTTCATCGTCACTTGCAGCAGCAGCAGCAGCGGGGCCTCCCGGCGTTCCTGCTGGGCCAGCTGCGCGGCCTTAAGCAGATGCGCCTCGCGAAAGGTGAGCCGCCAGAACTCCGTCTCGCTCAGGCCAAGGACGGTGCGGTCATAGGCCCAACAGGCGTCCCAGTCGATGCGGCCAAAGGGTCGGGCTCCGCGTCGCCTCCCGGGGCCGCGGGGGGCGACGGAGCGGGGGGGCTTGCCGCTTGCCAGGCCTGCATGAGGGCAATGGCGAACGGGACGAGATCGCCCGGCGTCATGTACGGTAAAGCCTCTTCGACGTCGGCATAGGTCAAGGACGGATCCTCGGCCAGCAAGCCCTGCCACACGAGGACGCTGATGTCCGTCACACTGAGCGCGGCCACATCGCCGTCCGCCAGGGTCTGCGCCAGCCGGACCATCGCGGAAAAGAAGGTGCGCTCTTTGCCCCAGTGCCGCGAGAGGGCCAGTTCACTCTGCCGCACGGCCCGGCGGTCAAAGAGCAGATGGCGCTCGCGGTCGAGGGTGATCGGGACGGGTGCGATAATGCGGGGACTGTCCATAGAGAACCTCGTACGATACGGACGAAAAAGATCCAGGGCTATGCGAAGGCCATCGCCTCATCGGGAGACAAAATGAATCGCAAAGGCAAAGCTCCCTCGACCGGCGCATTCGGCATGCTGAAATCGCTCACAAAGGCATTAAAGGTCCACGTCGGATTACTTGCAACAGGCAGTATAATAGTGATGACCACGGATGTTCCGGCCAGGGCTGCGGCTAGGAGCGCGGCGTGGGTCGCGTTGCCCGGGACCCAGTTGCATTCAACAGTAATAGGCTTCCCGCGCTTCAGCGTCGGGATGCTGACCCCCCAGCCGGCTCCGTCATGACTTGTCGTATCCACTAAGCCAGTACTAAAACCTACGTCCGTGATGTTCCGTACTTCTGGAACTAAAGTTCCCGCAAGCTTCAGCTGGGTGCCGTTTGCGGACTTAGCGAGGGTTGTCATGTCCCCGTCCTTTCGTGTATGGGAGTGGCCCTAGGAGGGGGACCACGTCATTTGTCCATCAATCGCAATCGTCACAATGGACTGGAGCGGCCCAATCGGCATATTCGTGCTGTGTTCACTGACCCACCCTCTGAATGCGCAAATCGCATGGGGTGTTCCTGGGGTAATGAGGAGCCAGGGTTTGCTGACGCCCCCAAAGGCGACGTAGAGCAGCCCGGTGAGCTTGTCATGTGTTGGCGCAGCAGGCACCAGATTGATGTCGATACGCATCGCCTTGCCGCGCTTGATAATCGGGATCGACACCCCGAACCCCGACACTGCATCGTGGCTACTCACATCGACCAGTTCGATCATGAACCCCGCGTCCTGGATATTGCGGACTTCCGCCACGGTGGTATAGGTGCTATCGAGCGTCAGCGTGCCCCCCGAGGTATAGGCGGCATTGCCGACCGAGCCCCGGAGCTTGAGATGGGTCGCGTCGACGCGTTCCACAATCCAGGTGCCATTCGCCGCGGTGAGCCCGACAATGCCCGTGATGGTGCCATGGGAGGCCACGGCAATCCCGTGCGGGGTCGAGGTGGTAATGACAATGGGGGTTGCATTTGTCCCAGTACTAATGGTTAGCGGCGCAAGAGGCACATCATTGCCCAGTTGAAGCGCCATCCCGAAGGCTGAACGGGCCTGAGTCGTCATGCTGCAGACCCTTTCTCGCTCTCGCTACTGCGGACGGGCTCCGGCACTTTGGGTGCGGCCGCTGGCGCTGGGGGGCGTGCCGCCTGCTTGGGTGCTGCGGGCGGTGTGGTCCGGTGCTCCGCCCGCTGGGCCGCGCGGTGGGCACGGGCCTGGGCTGCCGCATCCTCGTCAGCGGGTTCCTCCTCGGCCGGCAGCGTGACGTCATGCCGCTGTTGCATGTGCTGGGCAAAGAGGGCGCGATCGGTCGCCCAGTGGTCGCAGAACTCACACTGGAAGCGGTCGACGCCCTCCACTGTCTCGGTATGGTAGTGCAAGGATTCACTCATGGCGTCGTCTCCTGAGCCGCACGGGCGTCTGCCGCGGCACGCAGGGCTCTGAGCGCAGGAATGGTCGGACTGGGGACGAGGGGCGCACGGTGGACCGTATTGAGATGGGTCGTCAGTGCGGCAAACGTCAGGCCGCTGGCGGCATTGCAGAGCAGACAGACATAGGTCGGGGGGGTATCCCAAATCGCGAGATGGTACGTCGGCGTGGACATGGCGCACCCGCCCAGAGCGAAAAAAAAGACCCGCGCTCAGTGCCTCGACTGCACTGACCTGGGTCTCGCCGCTCGTGAGCCCGTGCTCCTGCTGCGTGATGCCAGAGAGAGATGATGGCTGGAAGCATGACAGAGTTTGCGGGCGGCGTCAAGGACCCGCGTTCGTCGCTACGGGTACCGCCAACTCGCAAAGCTCCGCCGATGGGGGCCCCGCCGCTGGCGCAAGCCTGCAATGGTGGCAGTGACGGTGTTGGACACGACACTTTCATTGCCGCCCGCATCCACGGCGGTCGCCCGCCAACAATACTGAATGCCCGCGCCCACCGTGACATCGGTATAGGTCTGGACGGTGAGCAGCACGGGGGTGCGCAGCACATACGCCCCGGTACACCAGGGCTGCCGGTAGATGCGATAGCCGACGGCCGTGATCCCGCCACTCACATAATCCCACCAGAGCGTTTGCGACGCGGTGGCAGCGCTGAGCGTGGGAGCCGCAAGGCAGAGGACGAGGAGCACACCCAGACTGCGTCGGTATCTCATGCCAGTGCCGCCATAATCTTCAGGAGAAAATACCCATCATCGGGAAAGATGGCGATGAGCCCATCGTTCCACGCCACATACCACTCCCCCTCATAGACCCCGGGTGGTAAGGCTTGCGGGGCCGGCCAGGTATAACGGACGGTCATCGCTGCGGGACTGACGATCTCCACCGGCGTATAGGCCAGGAGCGTGCCACTGGGCGTGCGGAGGCGCAAGGTTACGGTCGCGGCCCCCAGGTCTCGCGTATTGAGCGGTCCCCCGGCCAGCGTCGCGTCCAGCGTCGGGGCCGTGGCGCCTACCTTCATAATGAAGTCGTAGTCCGTCGCCATGCGTCACCACATCCTTCGTACACCCCCTGGCGTGAGCCAGGAGGAGTTGTCACGCCTCCACATCGGCAAGCGTGGGAATCTCCTGGATATCGGCGCGGGCCGGCCGCCGCACGCCAAACTGACTGCGGAGCGGACCATGCACGACGCCCGCCGAGGCGACATGCATCGTCACCTGGGTCTGCGTCTGCCCGGCGCCGGTCACGAGGGAACTGGCGCAGAGCGTCACCTGGCTCCCGGTCATGCCCTGACTCGGGCCGTCCGCGTTGGCCGTGAGGGCCGCAGTGGCTGCTTCACGCAGCAGGGCGTCGAGGATGGCATGCGCGAGCATCTGGGGCAACGCGGCCACGGCGCCGTGCTGCGCGCTGAGACTACTTGCCAGTGCGTCGGCCATCGCCTGGGCCACCGCCGGACGCGCTAGCGTACTCGTGGCCAGCGCACTCGCGAGGGCCTGGGCTCCGCCTGCGGCCTGGAGGAGGTCCGTCGCCACGGTCCCGACGAGCGCCTGCGTGCTCCCGGTCCCTGGCGTCAGGTTTGTGGCGACCGTGGGCACGCTACTGGCCTGGGTCAGTGCGGGGCGGAGGGCCTGACTACTCGCGAGCACCGTCGCGATCGCGGTTTGCACGCCCGCAGTGGCGATAATACTGCTGGCGATCGTGCTGGCCAACCCCTGTACACTACTACTGCTCGCACGACTGGCATTGCCGACTGGACTCGCGAAACCCTGGAGCGTGCCTGCCGCCTGGACAAGCGCATTCCCGATGACGAGGGCGACGGCCTGCTGGACGCCCGTGCTCGTCACAAGACTACTCGCGAGCACCGCGGCTCCGGCTCCGCTGCTGACGCTGGCCGCATACGTCTGCGCGGTCGGATTCCCCGTCACCTGGCTACTGGTGCCCTGCGCACTGCCGCTCACGGCCTTGAGCGAACTGGCGAGCGCGGTTGTCAGCGCCTGTGCCACCCCTGCGGCACTGAGGAGCGAACTGGTGAGCCGCGCACTCACGGCTTGCACGGCGCCCGCGGCACTGACGACCTGGTTGCCGATGGGACTGGCGGTCGCACCACTGGCCCCGGCGGCGGTCGGCAGCAGTTGGGCCAGGATGCTCAGGATCACGCTGGCCTGCGTCGTCGCGAGTGTTTGGAGCGCCTGACTGAGGAGCGCGCTCATCCCCGCCTGCGCACTGCCCGCCCCTTGGACTGAGGCTAGCGTCGCCAGGGCTGTCGCGACGGCCTGTCCCGTGGCGGTCACAAGCGACGAGGTCAGGCGGGCGGCCGTCCCCTGACTGACCCCGAGTCCACTCGCGATGGCACTCATCAGTTGCGCGCTTGCGGCGCTGACCGCGCCTGACGCTGTGGGGAGCATGTTGCTGGCGACCTGCGCGCTGGCGAGCGCCGTCGCGGTCGCAATGACGCTGAGGAGCGCACTTGCCACCATCGTCGCTTGGGCCTGACTCGCGCCCGTCGCGGCCATGAGTGAGCTAGCAAAGAGTGCGGGCAGCCCCTGAGCCGTCCCGCTTCCCGTCGTCACCGCGTTCATCAGTTGGGCACTGGTCGCTTGCGCTGCGCCACTCCCGCTGCGGAGACTGCTCGCGAGCAGCGATGCCAGGCCGCTACTGGTGGCTGCGCCACTGCCGATGGCACTGAGGAGCAGCGTGGCCTGGGCTTGCGTCACCCCGGCGGCCGCGAGGACGGCGCTCATGAGCGCACTGCTGGCGGCCTGGCTCTGGCCGGTTGCGGGCGCAAGCGCACTCGCGAGGACGCCCGCGAGGGCCTGGGCCGTCACGCTGCGTGCGAGCAGGGAACTCGCGACCGCTGTCGCCGCTGCAGCACTCGCCCCGGTGGCAGTGCTCAGGATGTTGGTCGGGACGAGCAGGGCGGCCAGTGCCGTGGTCAAGCCGGTCGCTGCCTGAAGCGAACTGGTGAGGAGCGCCGCCGTGCTCGTGGCCGCCCCGCTCCCGCTGCACAGCGAGCTGGCGAGGAGCACGACACTCGCGCTGGCCGCGCCGCTGCCCGCCCCCGTGGCTGCGTTGGGCGTGACGAGCGGTGCGAGATGCGCCTTGGGCTGCTGGATCGGCGGGGGCGGATAAAAGATCGCCATGGGTTAGGGCTTGGGCGTCTGGAGCAGCGGGGCGGCCTGCGGGTGCCCCTGCACGCCACTCTGGAGATGTAGGGCATGATACTCGACAAACGCCGCGGCACACTGCGAACAGATATACTGCCCTGAAGGAAACTTGACGATCTGGTGCACGCCTTGCAGACACAGTGCGGGGATGGCCATGGGTCCTGCCTCCTCTACTGCGGTGTCAGGAGGGTCTGACACCATGCGACAAAGGCGCCGACCGTCTCGCGTTCCTCGTCCGTCCCGTCAAAGGCGTCGGCGGCCAGGGTCATGGCATGCAGCATCGGTGGGGTGAGCAGGCGCGCCACAATCTGCTCTTTCACCGCCTGGCTCTCGTCCGGGCTCACGTCGCGCTCGGGATTCGCCTCGTCCCACGCATCAATCGCGGCATCGACGCTGTCGCCGACCGCCATATTGGCACAGCCGACGCAGGTGACGCTGAAGGCGGGGTCGCGCCAACTCATCTCGGCGACCTGGCGGTCACCCGCACAGCGGCTACAGGGGTTTGTGGGAATGTCATGAAAGACCGGTTCGGCCATGGACAGGCTCCTTCTCCTCCTCAGCATCTGCTGGGGGAAAGTGCGGGTCATGCAGGCCCGCAGACTGGACGAGTTGTACGTCAATATCGTCATCACAATCGGGACTGAGCCGCGCAACGAGCCATGCCTGCAACTCCGGCAGGAACACGCCGAGATCCCGCACGCAACTATGCAGGTCGACCGCGAGGCTAATATAGGGGATCGCGCCTTCCTGACGGCGGGAGCCCGGCGTGCGGACCCGCAGCATATTCCACCGGCTTCGGCAGGCGTCTGCCGTGGCGGCACTTGCCGTCAGTCTGCACTTGGGGCACTGCGCTTGATAGGCGACGGCATGTTCACGCCACGCAATATAGACCACCGTCGGCGGCGTGTGACACAGGGGACACCGCTGAAAGTCCTCATGCGAGAGGAGAAGCGGTTCGGCCATTGGACACGTCCTTTCCTCTTGCTTGCACATCTGTCCTCGCGTATACTCGGCATCCGACAGTGAAA
>Ga0068857_100003967_pt1 | contig 12461 bp, 5 predicted proteins | sample KBSCornC72_FD_66591 | JGI IMG/M metagenome (GOLD analysis project Ga0068857, IMG submission 66591) | Corn rhizosphere microbial communities from Kellogg Biological Station, Michigan, USA - KBS Corn C7-2 | ecosystem: Host-associated > Plants > Roots > Rhizosphere > Soil ...
GAATCGTGTCGGCGATGATCGAGCAAGCAAAGCTCATCGAGGACCCTGTGACTTGCACGAAGCCTTGTGGCGCGAATATCACGCCGCCGAAGGTCGTCGCGTCGCCAGTCAAATGGATGGCATCGCCGGTCAGTGATGTGGCGAACTGCACGCCCTGGTAGAACGGCGTGAAGTTGCCACCCGCACCATCGATCTGCATCAGACCGGTGCTGATCAGCGTGACGTTCCCGGCTGGGCTGTTGCCGCTGAGGTGCATATCACAGGGGATGTAGTAGACGCCAGCCGCCAGTGGCATCTGCGTGCTCGTGCGCTGCCAGGCCCCCTTCGCCGCGCACTCGGCCGTCTGGTCGAAGTACCGCGCACCAACGGCTTGTGCTACTACGCCGCCAGGCTGGAAGTCTGCCAGGTTCAGTAGCGTCGGAAGCGGCTGCACACTCACGCGGCGCGGCAGGTATGTAAACGTGTTCTGACTGCCGCTGTTGGTGAAGCTGATGACGTAGTGCAACGGTCCGTTGATCAGGTTCTGCGATCCGGTGAACACGATGTCGCTGTTGGAGTGCACCGCGCCATACAGTAAGTGTTGGCTGCCGTTCCAGTCGAGCACGTCCGATGCACTGATGTGGTTGGCCCACAGCGCGATCGCACCAGGATTTGTCCCGACATCGATGATGCGCGCATCGACAAACACGCTGCTCAGCGCCGCGATCGTCTGCACCGTCTTGCCGTTCTCGATCAGTCGATGCGTGGCACTGCCACTCAAGACTGGACTGGCAATGAACGTGTCGGTCTGCGGCATGATTGTCACTGGCAGCGAGTAACCGCCGGATACACTGACCAGTGTCACATGACGCGCCGTTATGCCGCTGTTGCGGATCAGCCAGACCGTTGACGCATCGCTGCCGTCGGCATTCCTGATGCGGCCCATTGAACTCAACGACAAGTGCGTGCCGCCCACATCGGCGCCGAAGTAGCCGACATCGATTCGGCCCAGGGTTGCCAATTCTGCAGCCAGCGTGCCGGTATCCGGCGCCGCCGGGAGGCGACCGGTCAGTGTCGCCTGGGTCTGTGCCGATTGCGGCACGACGATGCGACTGGCCAGCGGTGAATCGAGTGCGATGTGTGCCGCTCCACCCGGCGCGCTGGCCAGTACATCGATCGCCTGTGCATTGATCACTGTCAAGTTGCCGGACTGCAAGCCTGCGATTTGCGCGAGCGTGTCGGAAAGCTGGCCTGCACCATTGGCGATGATCACGCCTTCGCCGCGATGCACCGCTTCGCGCAACAAGCGCTGCGTTATCGCATCCGGTGCCACGTTCGCGGCCAGCAGCAGATACACCTGATACGCGCCCGTACGCAGGCTCGTGCCGAAGTCCGCAGCGGTGTTGACGAATGTCGCCACGTAATTGCGCGCCGCCAATGCGTTGGTCACGCGCGTGACATCCGCAGGATTGGCATTGGTATCAATCAGCACCAGCGCCGCAAGCGGCGGCGTGCCTGTCGTGAGCGTCACGCTGGCATTCAAGCTAAGCGTCAGCGTGAAGGTGTCTTGAGCCAACGTCAGCGTCTTGGCCGTGGGGCCGCTGCCCACGATTGCCGTCAGCACGGCTGCGTAGGTCGTGTTCGCCTTTCCTTGCGTTACCCAGACCGTGTTGAAAGGCACGGTTGCGCCAACCGCAATGGACGAGGTCTGGTTGAACTGCTGCAGCACCGTACCAGCTGCCGGATCAATAATCGTGATTGTCAGCGGCAGATTGTTGAGCGCGCTGTTGCCCTGATCCGTCGCCGTCGCATTGAGCGTCAACGTAGCACCGACCGGCAACGACTTGGGTGTCGCCGCGATCGTGCCGGTCAGGCCAAAGCCGGTGTCGCTCGTAGAACTGACCGTATAGGTTGTCTCCACGTGACTGAGTAGGTTGTTCTGCGAGTCCAGCAGATCCTGCTTGACCGTATAAACCCCCGGCGCCGCGTCGCCGAGCTGCTGCGGTGTCGTAAAGTTCAGCGTCTGACCTGCCAGCAGTTGCGGGATCGCAAGGGTGTGCGCGAATTGCTGAACACCGCCCACATCGACGACTTGCAGGTTCAACGCCAGATTGCTCAGGATCGTGTTGGTCGACAAGCTCTGAACGCCTGACAGGATCTGCACTTGATCGGTCGGGTTATAGGACTGCTTGTCTGTGTGCAGCGTCGAAGTCGCTGTACCCGACGTATTGTCCGGCAACACGTCGAAGGTAGTCTGACCCTGGGCAAGCACAAGGCTGCCGTCACTCAGCACGGCTTTGGCCGTATAGGTCGCCGGCGCGATCGTGCCGATAGCAAACGGACCCGTGACCGGCAATGTGCCGTCCGGAGGCAGAGTCACATCTTGCTGCAGAACGAAGCCTACGAGCACGCCGCTCGCATCATAGACATCGACGACCAGAGTTCCGGAGATCTGCACGTCGTCCAGATTCTCGAGCGAAGTCGTCACTTGCGCCGTCGCATGGTGCGGATAGCTCGGCTGATCCGTCACGACCGACAACGCCACCGGCGCGTTCGCGGTGACGACCGGAATGGTGATCGGCACGGTAACTGCCGTCTGGTTGAAGCTGTTGTTGAATGCCATGTGAGCATCCGTTGCGACCGCACGCGTCTCGTTCGGCAGCATGTTCTCAAGCGTCAAGTCGAAATCCAGATCGCGGCCGGTGTCGGTTACGCCGATCAGTTTCCACGTCGCGGTGAGATTGCCACTCGCGTCGGTTGTCGTCTGATCCGGTGCCGGGGCTATTTGGCTGGGCTGCACGTTCTGCGGGAACGTCGCTGTAACTTGCGCGTCGATCGCGCCAAGACGATCGAGAATCATTGGCAGCCAGATCGCCACCATCGTCGTGGTCGACTCGTGCGTGGACATAATCCCATCCGCGCTTATCCAGGATCCATCGCCTTGCTGCTGTGTAAGCAGCCACGTAACCGCCTTGCGGATTACCGGATCACTGGCCGAAGGATTCAGATAATCAAGGGCAATGCCTACCTGCGCCGTAACCAGCGCATCGCTCGGATTGCCTACGTAATTGCCCCACCCGCCATCAGGACGCTGATTCGCTCTCAGCCAACCTGCCAGCGCCGCCATCTTCGTATGAATTGCGGTCGCTCGGGCAGTGTCGACCGTAGCGTAGAAACGATAGGCCTCTCCAAGCCCCCACAGCTGCTGAGCCGTATGGAGATTGTCGTTGGTGCCGGTTCCCTGTGAATTGGCATATGAGCGGTTCTGCAACCATGTCGTACCGAGGCTAATCGCGTTCCCATATTTGGGAAGCGATGGCGCTACGCTTTCCGTCTGCGCAATCAGTTGGTGAACGCCGGATTGATTGTAGGCCACGTATATGACCGAGCCATCGCTCAGCCTTGCCATTTGATCGGCGCGCGACCATGTGATGCGCTGAGACTCCCAGGCGCTGCTGACACGAAAGATTCCGTTTGTAGTGGACAACAGCCAATGGTCGCCGTCCTTCATCAGCTGGATGAGATGACCGTTCGCGTCCCCGGTGTAGTCATCCCCCTGCATCATCTCCATGGCCACAGCCACGGTCTTGTCGGGCAAGACGTGAAAAATTTTGAATTTGTTGTAATCCGGGACGTACAAGCTGCCATCCGCGTCGACGTAGATAAACTCCGGCTGTGAGAAAGGTCCGTTCGAGAGCCAAGCGAACGCTTTGCCTGCTGTATCGAGCTGATAGATCTTCGTGTCTCCTGACCTGGTCGCCCAGACCTTGCCATCAGAGCCCAAGGCCATTGTCGCCAGGCTATCGGAGGCTAGCAGCGTCTTGGTTCCGTCGGAATTCAAACGGTAGGTTCCTCCAGAGCTGGCCGCCCATACTTGTCCGTCAACACGCTCAACGATCGCGCGAGGGTCTGAGAAACCAGTCCATTGGACGAGCAGCGTGCCGTCTGGGGCAACAAGACTTACCGAACTGCCACTCAAGTCCGTCACGTAAAAGTTCCCGGCCGAAGAAACCATGAGGTAACCACGGCTGCTGCTGGGTCGCGAGAGTACGGTTTGTGTCGTATAGATAGGGACTGTAGTGATCGCGTTGGTCTTGAGGAACTCGTCGGCACGACGCAAGCTGGAAATGTTGACCATCGCCATGCTCGTGTCGTCGTTGAACCATCCACCGTTGTAGTCGGATGACCACTGGCCGTTCGATAGCTGGGTGTTGACCACCCAGTCAGCCGCTCGTTTGACGACCGTCGGAAATTCGGCGAGGTTGTGATAGCTCAGCAGTGCCCACAAGCTCAGTGAACCCAGTCGGTGACGGCGATATGGATCCCCGACCGTGATGCCTCCATCCGCAGCCTGATTCGACGAAATGTCGTTGAGAATCGTATTGCGATCGAACGCGTTATACGTCGACAACTGGCGCGTAAGTTCGCCGCCAATGAAGGCCTGATTGCCGATATGGCAACTGGAGCAGCGGTTCGTTTCGATCCACGTGCGCGCTGCTGTGTCGTTGAATGTGACCGCTTTCTGTATAGCCGCCTTGATCACCGGAGCCAAGGGATCCGTAATCGTTGCCTGCGCGGGATTGACGCCGGTTACATGTATATTGCCGTGAATGGTGCGGGTACCGGCAAGGACGGTCTGAGGGCTCGCCGTAAATGCAGCCTGTGCCACGTTACCGACGTACGCGTTGCCGGTGACGCTGCCTTGCGTCGGATCGGCGGCAATCACCGTCAGTTTGTAGTTGCCACCATCAGTCGGCAACCAACTTCCGAAATCGAGGTTTACCAGGCCGTTCACGGCCAAGTCGCTGAGATTGGCAGTTGTGGTGTATACAACGGTACCGTTCTGGTTGCTTACAGTTAGCCTCATCGGCTGCGCAGCAAACAGGATGTTGCCGTCGTTCTTTATCGCAGCCGTAAGGTCGACGGATTGATTGATGCCGGCCTGGACAACAGGCGGGTCCGCTGCAACCGTGCCCGTAAAATGTGTGGTCGACGTGATCGTGAAACTGCCAAGCTGGTTCAGGATCAGCGTGCCCAGTGGATTGGAGCGGCTGATTGAACCGGGCTCGACGAGACGCATCTCGAACTGATAATTGCCCGGAGCAAACTGCCCCGTATTCCATCGGCCAACCACGCCCTGACTCTGACCCGGATGCAGCGTGATTGTGCCAATACTAAAGCCGAAGGCATCCGTGAGCGGACCGGCGCCGATGATGTCGCCCGTAGAGTCGTGAACTTCGAGAAGCAACACACCTTCAAAATCTGAGCCTTCCCCGTTGACGAGTGTCGCGCTGACGCTGATGTCCGTATTGGCACCGCCGTTCTGCGGCGCAACTGTCAGTGCGCCTAGCGTCACCTGATTCGTCTGCTGGCTCGCCAGATGGAAATCTTGGGTGAACGTGCCAGGCGCCGTGATCGTGAAGACAGTGGCTTGAGTAACAAAGCCGACCGCCGACACCTGGATCGAAAACTGTGTGCCCGAGAGGCCCGTCAGCACATAGGCGCCATTGGCATCGCTCGTTGCACTGGGTCCCTGACCGGCGCTGACGATCGCATTGGCAATGATATTGCCAGCGCTATCAAGAACGTGTCCTTCCAATGTGGAGGTCGTAGCCGAAGGTTGCAGATAAATGGATCCCACATTGTTGACGCCCGACGCTGCAGTTCCGCTTACAGTCACAGCCTCATAACCGCTCGCGCTGACAGCAAGTGAGAACGCACCAGCTGTCACGTTGGTAAAGTTGAATGTGCCCGACGCGCTTGTCGTTTGCGTAACACCGTTTAGCACGACACTGGCGCTCACGATCGGACTTTGGGTCTTGGCGTCAACAACGACGCCCTGAATCGACGCCGCCGGCGGCGTGATATTGGTCGGATACATCGTGGGCGAGAAGAGATAGCTCGTCCCAGCCACGAATGTCACCGGCGCCGTAACTGTCCTGTATCCGGCCAGGCTTGCGTTGATCGTCGCCGCTCCCGGCACAATACCCGTCAACTGGTACGCACCGGAGGAATCGGAGAGTGTTGATTTCGAACCAACGACAATGAGGACGCCTGCGAGCGGTGCGCCGTTGTTGTCCTTCACGACGCCACTCAGGCTCGCCGTATTCGTCATCGGCGCGAGTGCAACTGTGCCGACATTCAACGCTTGTCCGCCGACCACCTGGACGTTCAGCGATTTCGCACTGTAGTTAGCGTGCGATATGGTCAGTGTGTAGCTACCCGCCGGCACAGTGCTCAGCACGAAGGTTCCGTTAGTTGCGCTGAGCGCGCTGATCCCGGCGTTCTGTACCAGCTGAATGCTCGCACCTGAGAGCGGCAGATTGGTACTCTGGTCGATGACGATGCCAGTCACGCCACCGCTCGTTGATGTCACCGGCGGCTGATCTGCGGACCACAGTCCCCGTAACGCCAGCGCCGTCAGATATGGATCGTCGGCCCAGCTGCCGTCGGAAAGCTGCGAATTTGCCAATGCGGTTACAAGTGGTGCGAGCGCAGCACTCTGCGTGGCTTGCGTCGCCAGCGCAATCAGACCGTACGCATTGTCGAACACGTTGCCGTAGTCCAGCGATGTGTTGCGCGCCCCAACGAGCCAAGTCGAAGCCATCGAGGCAATCGTCGCGGCGGCGGAATTCTGTGAAGTCCAGGCATTCGAAGCGAGCAGGACGTTCGCGGTCACATATAACGACCTGCTGCGGTTGATTCCCCAACCGCCATCTGCGAGCTTAATTTGCGACAGGTATGTCAGAGCCCCGCTCACTTGCGTCGAGACAGCCGAATCGGAAGCGCGTAATGCCTGCAGCGCGAATGCGGTGTCGAGCGGATTGCTTTGATAGTTTGCAGTCAATCCCCAGCCGCCGTCGGGGTTCTGCAGTGAAAGCAGCATCGTGACATCGACGGCATCGCTCTGATTGACAGCCGCCGCAGCGAGTACACGACGCGTTGCATACTCCACGTTCGCGTCACTGTTCTGGCTCACCGATCCCGCCAGCGAACTTGGTGCACTCGCCAACATGGCGAGTGTTACGAGCGACTCTTCGCGCACCTGAACAAGCGTCGCGTCCGAAATCGCTTCATTGACCAGCGAGCCATCGGCTTGAACCTGTGAGACGAGCCAGTTCACGCCGCTCTGCTCAGCCGGCGGCAGCGTCGGAGTTTGTGCCTGAGCACCTCCGGAGAAACCAGATCCAAGAAAGATCAACGCAACTGCAATTCGCACCCTACATCCGGCGAACGAAGACAAAAATCCCATCCTTGCCCCCTAAGGCACGAGCTCTGAGCGATTCGTGAACTCGCGCCTCGTAAGAACTACGGGCGCAAGAGGCGCGCAAAGTACAGAAGTTTTGTGACGTGCGCAAGACGCTTGCTCATGTAAACGTTTTCATTAATTCCTCGGCGAGAAACACCCTGTAAACCCGTACAGGTGCGGATTGCTAGAGGATGTGGTAGCGCGCTCCGCTTCTGAAAACCGATAATTTATTAGCTGGCCGCGCCCGAGTAATCCTCGGCACACATCCATAGCCATGCAATCTAACTATTCGCTCAAGCGGACCGCTGCGGATGGGTTGCGGTAGTCTGTTAGGCATTGCGGCAGCGGCCGCTTAGCTCAAGCGTTATGCACCTATTGGGAGTCTTATGCTGCGTCAATTGATTGCTGTCTCTCTCTTTGTTCTCTGCGTTGCCCAGAGCTTCCCGCTGGCTGCGCAATACACCGTGCCGCCCGAGGAACAGGAGCGGGTCGAGAAAGAGATGTGCAAACACGTTGGGTGTGCATTTGACGTGCACGTTGTCTTAAAGCAAAAGGACGGTTCGACCTACGATAAACGGCTTCGTACAGTACCCGTAGTGCAACCCAACGGTGTGTCAGTGTACGCCGGCCAGTCCGTCCTGTTCGAGGCGGACGTTCAAGGCGATCAACTCGTCAACTTAAAACTCGTCAAGACCATTGAACACCCCGACAAGACTCTGTCTGCCTCACTGGTACAAGATAGCGACAACTCGATGAGACTAACCCTGCATAACCCGTTCAACCAGAATCTGAAGATTGCCATGGGCATCATGCCGTTGGATCACGTAGATTTGCTCAACACATCAAGTTGCCCGGTGCTTGCCGGAAAAATCGGCTTTGAGCTATGGCCCTACCCCCTTTTTCAGGTTTGGCTGGGCAATATGCGGCTGCTAAGAGAACCAAACGACATGGCTTGCACAGAGTAGGTGCATAACTATTCGCTCAAGCGGACCGCTGCGTGTCGGCTTGGTGTATACCGACTCTTATCGCGGCAGCTACTTGGGAGATTGCGTGCGCTACCAAGGTCGCATCACAGAATGGCGCGACGAGCAGGGATTTGGCTTCATCACGCCAAACGGCGGTGGAGAACGCGTTTTCCTTCACGTCAAATCGTTTAAGTCGCGCTCTCGGCGCCCCACAGGCAACGAGTTAGTGAAATTCGTTAAAGCGAGTGACGACAAAGGCAGACCTCGTGCCGAGCAAGTTGAGTTTGTCTCGTCGCCAAGGCAACCGCCCAGGTCTGCCCAACGCACGAGTATCCCTGCTCTATTGTTCGCAGGGCTATTCCTCATATCTGTTGGCCTTCTCGCCCTGATAGGCAAGGTTCCGCCAGTTATCCTATTCGCGTATCTGGGTCTAAGCGCCCTCACCTTCGGACTTTACGCATCGGACAAGTCTGCCGCCACTGAAGGACGGTGGCGCATCAAGGAGAATACTTTGCAGGTATTCGCTCTACTTGGCGGTTGGCCTGGAGGGCTTGTTGCTCAACAATTGCTCCGCCACAAGTCCAAAAAGCAGGAATTCCAATTTGTTTTCTGGCTTGCCGTTGCAATCAATATTGGCTTACTTGGGTGGCTCATATCAGCAAACGGGGCGCAGTTCCTTGCTAGCCTCTTTCGCAGGTAGAGGCTACCTATTCGCTCAAGCAGGCCGCTGCGGACGGGCTTCGGTAGGATGCAATTCATTGCGGCAGCGGCCGCTTAGTTCAAGCGTTGGATGACCGCTCCGGAGCAGACCGCTGGGCCAGGCGAGTGGCCGGATTTGGCCGACTGCTGCCGGTGGCCATTGTGGACCGCCCACGCCTGCTCAAACCCAATGGCGTGAACAGATCAACCGATTGCCGCAAGTGACCAGCTAAATGACTGCCGCCACGTAAGCGCCAATGATCTTGAGTTCGTTGATGCCGAGCCAGGTCGGGGTCTCAAACTTCATGATGTGACGCAGATGCTCGACGTGATCCTCGAAGATGTTGCGCACCGTCTTTTCGTCGATACCGACATCGGCGGCGATCGGCAAGAATGGTCTACGGATACTTTCCCGATGTATGAATTCCACCAAGCGGCGGGTGGCAAAGCGCTTGTCGTCGAGATCTGAAATGGTATCGAACTGCGTCCGCGCGCAGCCCTCGCAGCGAAATCGTTGCCGCGAAATCGCGCGGATGTAATGCGACCTGACGATCAGCGACGACGCCCAACGATCCGAGCTACTCGCCTATCGGGCGGCGTAAGTGCCCGATAGAGATCTTCCGGATCAATCCCGAGCCGCTTCGCATTTCCTTCAATCAACGCCAAGCGGCCCAGCAGCGCGTTCACCTGTGTGACCATTCGATCTCGCTCCGACGCCAGCGCGCTAAGCCGTTCATCCAACGTGCGGCGCGCCGTGTCAGCGCGAGTGCAATGCGTTCGCCTCTGAACTTTCGCCGCTTGGGAAATTTCTTCATCCAGCCGATACTTCTTGAGCACGCGGCGGTCGTTACCAATAGCTTTCGCAACAGCAAATGTCGTCAAGGGCATGAGCTTCGGTGAGGTCTGCAGCGCCCTCTCGATGTACGCTCTCACCCTTTCGGTCACCGCGGTCTGAATGGAGGGCCGGCCCATGATTACTCCAGTGGCTCAAAACGACTTGGCTTGCCCTTAAAGGGAGCAACCACGCTTGTATCGCCAGACGGAACGGTTCTCAGTATCTGATCAATTCCGTCGTTGGTCGCTTTCAGATCCGCCACCCACTCCTCGACAAGTGCACCTTGGGTAGATTCCTTCCTCGCGCGCTCGGCATCTTCCAACGCATGGGTATTCATGACTTTCAGCCTTAGCAGCGAGTTGCGTTGCTGCTTGTCGGTCGTGTCATGCAGGTAAGAGCCGCAACGCTTGACGCAGTTGAGCGCCTTCGGGCATGGCGCCGTGTTGAAATCATGCACGCAGAATCCAAGGTGCGTGACGTGAATCGCTTGAACAACATTCTCAAGGAACACGTCCCGTTCGTCAGTCGCAAGCTGGAAGTACATCGTTGCGATTTCGCCCGTGACACGGCCGCTCTTGATGTGTTCTCGCAACCGGGTCACGCGCTCTTCCTTCGTGAGATGGATGTATGCATCGAGATCACCGGTGTGCTCGCGCCGCTGCCATCGCATAATGTGGGCATCTGAGATACCCGCTCCGGCCGCCTTTGAAGTGACGTAATGCCGAATCTGATGCGCATTAAGACTGATGGGTTTCCCGTTCCGCTCGGTCAGATTCAGCCGCTCGAAAATCGAAGGCAGATCGTCGTGCCCGCCAAGGAAAGTGCCGATTTGCTGCTGACTGATCAGTTTGACAAGCAGAGGATCCGTGCCTCTCGGAGCGTTGTTCTCGTAGCGGAACGAGATGAAGAGCGCCTCGTCGATTGGGAGCCACGTGCCGTCGGCCCGCAGCGTTACTCCACGAGTGGTTTCGAGTGCAAATTTCTCTCTGCGTGCCTGCAGATATTTCTGCAGCGTTGCGCGGTCAAACAGGACACGATTTGAGTTGGAAGCGCGACGCCGCAAGACCTCCGGTGGAAGTTTGTGCGATGACTGCGGAGCAAGGCCGAGCAGCGTGTCAACTTCTTCCGATTGAAACTCTAGCTTTTCGTCATCAATATTCGGTAGGGGAAAACTATGCGGCGAGGCCACCAGCTCCATAGCGCGCTTTCGCGCAGGGCCCGTGAGCTCGAGCGCCCGGCGAATTGCTTCGTCCACTAGATTCGCTTGTTTCCTGCTGAGCGCCATTTTCTCCTCACGCAGCTTGCTTTTTGACTTGAAGTAATACAAGAAGAACTTCTCTCCTTCCTTGCGCAGCGCATTGGTTGCGAGTTGCAGCGTCTCGTTGATCCGGAGACCGGAGGCAAACATGATGGCCACGATGCACATAACCAATCGCTCAAACGGCGTGAGGTCAAATTCGTCGTTGAACAGTCTCGCGAGCCCGTGTATAGCTTCTTCACTGGGCATCATATCCGCCCTCGCTTCTTGCCCGGCCAGAGTTAATCGATCGAGACTGTCGGTTCGAGGTGTTCGGAAAACCAGCTCCATCGGCGCAATAATTCCTGCGTTGGAAATAGCTCTCAAAAAGAGGCTGATGTTCTTGCATCGGCGATAGACACTAGAGCTGTTCATGTCTGAAGCGATCATCAGTTCTTCCGCGCGCTCGACATCGTCTTTCGTGAATCCCTGCCAGGTAAACGCAGACTCCTCGTGTGCGCGTCGCTCCAAACAGGCCTCCCACAGCCATCGACAGCCAAGAGCGTCCAGACTCATCGTTCCGGATGCTTTACCACCTGTCGCCAAGTAAGCCTTGACGATATTGGCGAAACGTGTGGCTATTGGCTGGTTTCCGTCGGTTTTCAATCGTGTAAAGTGAAGAGTCACATCACCGGCGAGCCCAGCTCCCTTGAGATGTCTTAAGTCCCATGAGGAGTGCTCGAAATGCTGACCGGGGAACAGTTCAGTGAAGGCAGCATTGCCGCGCTCAATGAAGGCGAGCTCCGCAGCAGAAGGTCCAGCAGCGGCTTTGACGATGCCCATGCTCAAGATGCGCTTTCGGTTTCGATTTGACGCTCAAGCTCTCGAATCGCTCGAATGGTTCGGACCAGCTCTCCGCCCATGCGTGCATCGGCCTTACCGTCGAACTGCGTTCGCGTAATGTGTTCGAGCGAGTCGCCGATCTGCTTGTGTGGCGCTTCCTGAAACGCCGCAAACTTGGGACACGTGTAGCAGGTGATGGGCGGGGCAAGTCGGCACACGCCGTGCTTGCGTACGTTCTGGCCGCATGCTCCGATGCCAAGGAAGAGTTGCGGAACATCCGGAAGCTGCGGAAAGACACCGGGAACGACTCGTTTCTCCAGCCCCACAAACGGCTGCGGATTATCGATCGATACGGTTTTCCCGAGGAAGTGCTCAATCGTCGATCCGAACGCATCATCGAGTTTCGACTCGATCTGATCCATGACCGTCCCTGCGGCATCGATGTAGACCTCGACATTCTGCAGATCGACGTGATCGAGCAGGTCTGCGATCTGCATCCGTGATGCCCCATCACGCGCGGCCTCAGTAGCGATGGAGTAACGAAAGCGAGTCGGATTGACTTTCAGTCGGTCATTGGTTCGCGGCGAAATAAGGTCGGCATCGTCAGCCCACTCCTTAAGAATTTTGGAAAGGTCGCCCGACGACGTGTCCTCG
>Ga0068857_100003971_pt1 | contig 12456 bp, 10 predicted proteins | sample KBSCornC72_FD_66591 | JGI IMG/M metagenome (GOLD analysis project Ga0068857, IMG submission 66591) | Corn rhizosphere microbial communities from Kellogg Biological Station, Michigan, USA - KBS Corn C7-2 | ecosystem: Host-associated > Plants > Roots > Rhizosphere > Soil ...
GGCTTCGATGGCATTCGAACCTGGCAACTGATAAAGAGCAAGAACCGCGCTCGGCTTGCTGTTGAAGCGACCGATAATATCATAATCCGCAGCGCCAAGTTCGATCCGCGCCACATCCTTCAGCCGCACGATCGAGCCGTCTGACGCAGCCCGAAGAACGATGTTTGCGAACTCGTCTTCCGAGACCAGCCGCCCTTGTGCGCGCACTGTATAAGTAAACGGCTGTGCAGTGGACATAGGCCGACCACCCAGCTTCCCAGCCGGATTGACCGTATTCTGAGCGCTCACCGCGTTGATGATTTCGGGAACGGTAATGTTCAGCTTGGCCAATTGGTCGGGCTTTACCCATATGCGCATTGCGTATTGGCCTGCCCCGAAGATCTGCACCTGTGAAATTCCTGGCACACGGCTGAGCGGATCGCTCAGATTGATGTACGCGTAGTTGGCAAGAAATTCGGCGTTGCGCGTCTGCTTCGGAGAGTTAAGGGATACAAGCACAAGCGGCGCGGAAAGAGACTTCTGAACCGTAACCCCGAAATTGCGAACGTCCGCGGGCAATTGAGATTCCGCCTGGGCATACCGCAATTGGGTCAGGACGTGGTCGATATTGGGATCGGTCTTTAAGTCAAAGTTTACGAACATGCGCATCAAGCCGTTATTCGCATTGATGGAGTACATGTAGTTCATGTTGTCCACGCCGCTCATTTGCTGCTCGATGGGAGTAGCGACGGACTGCTCGATGGTTTGCGCGTCAGCGCCAACGTAGTTGGCTTGAATGAAAATTTCTGGAGGAACGACCTTGGGGAACTGTGCGACCGGTAAGCCTGCCATTGTGACAAGCCCAACGATCACCATGATGATCGAAATCACCATCGCAACAATCGGCCGATTGATGAAGAACTTAGACATGCGAGCTATTTGCCCGACTGAGCGGGAGTCGTGACAGCGATAGACTCCGGCGCGGCATTGGTTGCATTCACGATTGTTCCTTCGCGAACCTTCTGGATTCCTTCAACAATGATGCGCTGGCCGGGATGAAGTCCTTCCTGGATCAGCCACTGCGTGCCAATTCGTTCTCCAACTCGCACAGGCTGGATGTGCACTTTGTCTTCCGAATCCACCACCGCGATCTGGTACACACCTTGTAACTCTGACACGGCTTTTTGCGGGACAAGCAACGCGCCGTTCGCAAGATCAAATTTGATATGGACGCGTCCGAACTGTCCAGGCCGCAGGGCGTAATTTGGATTCGGGAACAGTGCTGCGACTCTGAGCGCTCCTGTGGTCGGACTCACCTGGCGATCGGCGGCGTAAATCTGGCCCTTGAGTGGATAGACCCCGCCATCGGCGAGGATTAGTTGAATCTCCAACTGCCGCAGGCGTTCATAGCGGTTGCTCTCAGTCAGAAAAAGTCTCGTGAAATTAATGTAGGCTTGCTCGGTAACGTTGAAGTATACCTTGATCGGGTCCACAGTCGAAACAGTCGTCAACTCACCACTCCCTGGGCCGACAAGATCGCCGATTTGTCCGGTCGCTATACTCGCCACGCCATCAATTGGCGAAGTAATCTTGGTAAACCCAAGATTCACCTCAGCCTGTTCGACTTGCGCCTTTGCCGCGACGACTGCTGCTTGCGCTTCGAGGTTAGCCTGGACAGCGTCATCGTATTCCTCCTGGCTGATGGCTTTGTCCTTCACCAATGGTGCATAGCGTTTGACGTCGAGGTCGGTCTTGCCAAGCCTTGCCTCGGCCTGGGCTAGCTGACCTTTGGCCTGGTCGAGCGCGGCCTTGAATGGTCTGGGATCAATTTCAAACAGCAAATCTCCCTTCTTGATCGGATCGCCTTCTTTGTAATTTTGTGTCTGTAGATACCCGACGACTTGAGCCCGGATATGCGCGTTGACCAATCCGTCCAATACACCAATCCAGTCGTGATAGATCGGCACGTCACTCTGTGCGACAGTCGCCACCTCGACAGTCGGCGGAGGCAGAGCCGGTTTTTGAACCTTGTTTTTACAGCCGCCCAGGCAAAGAGATGCAGCCGCTATGATTAGCCCGATGCCGATCGGAAGAAAAGTGCGTCCCGGCTGCAATGATGCGCTGTTATGCACAATGGTCGTGAACATGGAACCATATCCAATACTCGTCAAGGCTGTGTGACGCGTTCATATGGCTTCGCCTTCCCCAAGCTCCTCGACTTCTGTCATTCCATTCAGGGCAGTTTTGGATCGGGTATTTTACGATTGCAAAGGACTGTCCAGAGCAAAGCTGCGCCAGCAGCGGCTGTATAAACGGAATAATCGAGCGGAGGCTTTATGCCAATCACAACGGTCATGCTCAACGCAAAAAGCAGCAGCAAACCGAACTCGCCAAAGCGAAACGTCGCCGCCAAAACCCGGCGAGCAAGCCTATCGCGAGAATTATTTCGAGAAGCGTCGCCAACGCCCCAACGGGCTGGATGAATTGATGGGGCAAAAACCAATTAAGCTTTGCGGTGTAGGAGATAAAGTTCGACCAATCACCCCACGCTACATCAGGGGCCCCTGGTTTTCCCCACAGACCCAGGCGATCCGCAACTGCTGATAGGAACCCTGCGGCGAGCGCCAGTCGCAGCGCCAACGCCGCGCCTCTCGTGGCCTTTAGATAATTGCGGTCGGTCATTTTCACATTTTGCGGACTAAGCGGCCCAAACGATTCGATTTCAAAAATGGTGTCCACGATTACTGGTGTTCCAATTCACGACCGGCAATGTTCCGCTCAGGAAGAGTCGTTTATCCCAAAATCTCGGAACGTATTAAGCCTCGTTGCCTGTGAAACCTTTGCCAGTGTGATAGGCAACAGCAGTTCTCGTTGGCGCGGAAAGCGCACAATGATTTTTGCTCTGGCCTCTGGAGCTAGAGCTTCGGTGCTCGTGAAGTTCAAATCCTGCTTAATAGCCAACAGGGGCAGTTCGTGACGGACTTCTTTCGTGAATCCTTTATTGATGCTCGATTTCATAGACGTTTGTGTGAACACGGGTAGGCCTTCACCACGACATTTGCGTTGTGTTCACAATTGAATCCTTTTCGATTTGAGTTTCGCTTTTGCGGATGTTTGCTTCACGGTACTATGGCGCGTAACGGGTGAAGACCAGGTCGCGCTCTTTGATTTTCGCGTGGCAATTAAAGCAGCCATTGAGCTTGGCGGTATCGGTTAAGGGTTTGCCGTCCTGGAAGTGACCAAATCCCCAGCCACCAGTTGATGCATACTTTTTGGAGTCCTTGATCATGAGCTGAACGTTCGAGAGGTCTCCGAGGACGAAAGATTGCCCCCTCCCAAAGACCTTGTTGTTCTCCTCCGATGCGACGTGGTGATAGTGCAGAGCGGCAATGATGGTGCCATTGGGAAACGGAAGCTCGCCTTCGCGATAGGCCTTGATCGCCACATCATTGCCCAGGACAACAGCAAAACTGTGGAGATTGCCTTCTTCGTGGGCGACGGAGATCAACCTCCACTCGCGGTAGCCAGGAGGGATTTCTGTTACGCAGGGCAGGGAACTTTCCTGATTGTTGATTTTTGCCGCGTCAGCAATCTTAGCGTCCGCTTTGTCCACGTGCCGGGGAGTGGCATTCTGCACTTGCCCCTTTTGTCTGAGTCACGAATCGAGAAGTCAGGATACTCTCGAGCGCTATTCATCACGGAGCCGAAACGCGGCCGATGATCCCGTTCGTGATGTAAAGTGTGACTCCGCCGATCGACACATTTGTGGTGACACCCGTCACAGCCGACGCACTTCTCTGTGCCGCGGAATAACTGGTCATACCCATCCAACTCCAAAGCAATTGACTGAACGTAGCATATCCCGAGGCGGTGAGGTGGGCCCCATCGGTGTACAAACCGAGCGAGGCACCGTTAGCATAGTTGCTCCAGGCGGCAATCGACGCGCCTTGTCCATCAAAGAAAGGAATTCCCGATGTCAGACAGAAATTTTGTTCCAGGGCATCGGAATGAAGGGCAGAGACAAGATGCACACCAACATTGACGATATCAGATTTGGGGAATCCCGCTTTTACGAGGTTCAGCGTTCCGACTGCGTCACTCAACCTCGGGTCTCCCCATCCGCCGGTGACGAACACGAGATCTGGATTTCTCGCCGCCCAGATTGGATAAACCCGGTTCGTATCCGTGTAGGTCCAGAAGTTGCCCGAATTCTGGCGCGAATATTGGCTGAGAATCACGCCGTTTGTGATGGTACTGTTCCATTGGGCATAGCCAACGATGGGTGTCCAACCTAGAGTGGTAGCGCGCACGCGCAGTTGGGTTGTCGTCGGAACCGAATTGGTCCACCAGGCAACTCTTCCCTCCCAGGTTGGATTCTGGGCGTCGACTGTGGCAATGGTTGTCCAGGTGGAGTCGAGGTTTGTAATGATATTCGGAAAGGCGCCGTTCGTGCGAATTTCAAGGACGAAACTGCCCCCGCCGGGGTTCGCGAGGTACTGGACGTTGTAAATGTCCGAAACAATTATCTGCGCAGGGGCGGTGATATTGCCCGAATTGGTCAGGATGAAATACGAGCCGTGCCAATTTGTGTCATCTCCCGCCGTAGAAAGAGCAGTGTCATTGCCGCTAGAAGGGCCGTAATTCATAAAGCTTGGAAGGACAAAAAGAATGGTGGAAGCGTACCCTGCCAGAGGTTTATAGCTGAGCAGATTGGTAACAAAGCCTCCAAATTCAGAATCTTCTACCCAACCACTGCCGACGAAGCAAATCGCGAGGGTCTGGTTTGCGTTCAGTCGAGTGAGAGTATTTGTCCACGCGAAGCGGTTCACACCGAATTCCGCGATGCCTGCCCTGGCCAGATTGATGGATTCGGTAAAGGTAAAGTTGGTGGTGGAAATCGCCTGTGCCGCGATGGGGAGATTTGTGCTGAGAGTATAGGCAACTGTGGCAACTTCCGCCGAGGCAGCATGGATAGCGTAGCTGGCGTACGGCGCGGCAGTCAGTGGCTGGCGTGAATACAGCGCGGTGAGCAAAGTTCCGTTTGTATAAAGCGTCATCTCCAGCCAACGAGGATCGCCATTAAAAGCCGCTGGGCCGAAATCGAGCGATGCCACAAAATAACCGTTTGTGTCTATGGTGGTGGAATTGGTGATGAGCGGCCCAATCTGTGTTCCACCCACCACGGAATCATAAAGGCCAAAAACCAGATTATAGCTGCCAGAAGCCGCGTTCGTTCCGGACCTCATCAGCCCTTGATAAGTGAAGCCAGTCCCAATTTGTGCCGCAAAGAAGCTCTGCTGAGCGCCAAGAAGAATAAAAATGGCTGCTGCGATACAATGAGAGAGCGATTTCATTCCATCGGCCTTCATAGTCCTACTCTTCTGACAAAAAGTCGACTGACAAAGAGATCTCCCTCCCGCCAGCAACTTTGTGGGGGAGCATCTTGAAAGCAGCACCGTATTGCGCCCTCCGGTGGAAGTGGCAAGATACACCGAACTTTCTCCAACAGGCAGCTTTACACCATTCGCACGCGTCACTAAACTATGACTATGCCAGCGGATTTTGATGCTTCGGAGTTTGTGGATGGAGATTTCCAGTTCCATAAGACTGCTTATGCCGGACTTGCCAGTGTGACAACGCCGCCACAGCGAGCGCCGATGCGCGAGGAAGACAATGTCCGGGCGTTGGCCATCCAGCAGGAATTGGCCGAGCTTAAGCGGCGTCAGGAAGAGAAGGAACGCGAGAAGGCGGCTGTCGAGGAGCGACTGAGGCGCCGGACTGAGCTTCAGACCGGCCGCCAGGAAATGTTGCAGAATCTGACCCGCGGGGTTGGCTTGCTGGAGGAGGCTGAGTTCACGGCTCGGCGGGACGCCGAACAGATGGCCAAGACCCTGACAGATTTTCGCGATGCGCTCGGTAAAGTTGAGGCGATTCGTGAAGAGGCATGGACGGCGGAGAATTCTGACGTGGAGCTGACTCGAGCGCTGACTGCTGTCGAAAATGCGCGCATGGAATGGAATTCGGCGCGGCTGAAATTTCCATTGCTTTCAGGAAAATCTCCAGAGGACGTGACGGAAGCCGCTTCCAATCCATTTGCGCCATCCACCGTGGCTGGCCTGAGCTTTGGCCAGCTTTGCCGAATGGGCTTCGCCCTGACCTGGCCACTGGCGGTCGTCGGACTGGCCGCGCTCGGAGTATTTTTGGCAATATTATTGCGCCGTTGATGGCACTGCGGTCATGGCTTGGTTCAGGAAAAACAGCGATCCACTTTCCGACCGAGCCCGCGCGCTGAACGACGAAATCGCCGACCTCGAGGCGCAGATCAAGAAACTCGATTCGGAGCTCCAGCAAAACCAGGCCGAATCTCAACCAAAGCTCCGTTCGACCGCGATCCCTCATGGGGAGACCGTCAGTCACGAGATGCATGATCCGATGGAGCCGACCCCTATCCTGAAAATTCATGACGAACCGATTTTTGAGGATGTGGACGTGGATCGACTCAAAGACAAAAGCGAACCCATCACAACACCCATGCACTACAACGAACTCGGCGTGCGGAAATATGATCTGCCGGCATTTTTTCGGCGCGTTCGAGATCAGTTTCGGGGACCTTCAACGACGAATCCGAAGCTGGTGAGTTATCTCGCTGCTGGAGGGATTCAGGGACTTCGCCCAATGCGTTACGAGAAGCGGGTTGCGCGCAATCGTTTCATCGTGTTGGTGGCTGTGTTGTTCCTGGCGTTGCTAGGGATTATTTTGCTGTTCCGGCATCGGTGATTTTTCGTGATGGGAAATTTTTGCGTGATTCTTGATTGCGGTGATAAGCGACATGAAAGCGGCAGAGGACAGCCGCACTCCAAAACCTTGCGGCTTATCGAGGCGCTTTGGACAGCGCGCCAGGGTCCTGGAGTGCGGCTGTCCTCTGCCGCTTTTCTGCTCATCGCCAAGTTATGCAAGCCCGCTTTCGCTCTGATTGCTGTGCTGGTTTTGACATCGGGTTGTCGCAGCGGCGCTCACAAGAAGACAAACGCCGAAACATTTGAGCCACCGGCGTCTTATGTGCGCGCGACAAATGGAGAGTCGAACCTGCTTGAACTCCAAATTGCCGCGCGGCGATTTGTGCCGAGTCGCGGAAAAGGCCCGGCCATTTGGCTGACAGGTGTTTCGCATATTGGAAGCACGAATTATTTTGCTGCGTTGCAGCGCCATCTGAATGCTCAGACGCTGGTTTTGTTCGAGGGCGTGGGGGATCATTCGCACGATTTCAAGAATCACTCCGCTGAAATCGCCGCCACTAACGATCCGGCGAAGACGGGCGGTGGCCTGCAATCCTCCCTGGCCAATTCGCTCGGGCTGGTCTTTCAGTTGGATACAATCGATTATGACCGGCCGAATTTTCGGCACAGCGATTTGTCGATTCGCGAGATCAGAGAACTTTTGGCCGAGCCACGCGGTTCGGGAGGAGGCGACGCTGCCGGTGACTTCGATAATCTCCTCAGCATGATGCAGGGGGACTCGTTCATGAACGTTGTGATGCAATTCGGTCTGGGGATTCTCGCTTCGAGCCCAAAATTACAAGCGATGAGCAAGGTGACTCTTATTGAGTTGATTACGGAAATGGGAGGCGATCCGTCACGGCTCGGCGCGATTTCGCCTGAACTCAAACAGTTGCTTGAGGTGTTAATAGCCAGACGCAATCAGCAAGTGGTTGATGACCTCAAAAAGGCGCTTAAGGAAGTTGGCCGGAAGGGGTCGGTATCTGTTTTCTATGGCACGGGTCACATGCCGGAGATGGAGACGCGCTTGCGCAAGGAATTGCATTATCGACCGGTCGAGGACGTTTGGTTTTCAGCCATCTCGGTAAATCTGGCCGCGGCGGGAATTTTTCCGAGCGAATTGGAATTCATTCGCGGATTTATTCGGAGTCAAATGAAGCAGTTGTCGGGGCCATGAGTGAAATTCGCGTCGGCACCGCGAGTTGGACTGATCCCGGATTTGTCGAGGATTGGTATCCAAAAGGTTTGCGAGCTGAGGATCGGCTTCGCTGGTACGCGGAACATTTCGATCTTGTTGAGATCAACTCCACATTTTATGCGCTTCCGGCTGCGAGCAGCGTAAAGCCTTGTTGCGAAGAAACTCCCGATAATTTCCCGTTTGATGTGAAGTGCCGAAGGTGCTTTCGCGTCATTCGATGCAGGTGAAATTTCTCCCGCCAGAATTACGGAGCCGCGCCGAGACTGAGAAGGGCATGATACAGCTAACGCAGGCCACGGAGCGATTGATTGCGAAGCGCCTGTTGGAATTGTTCGAGCCGTTGAGAGACGCCGACAAACTCCGCGTCTTCCTTTTGCAAATGTCGCCTGCGTTTCGGCCAAGGACTCACAAGCTGTCGGATCTGGATACGCTTGCGGAATTGTTCTCGAATTACGCGCTGAAACTTGCGGAGGTGCTGCGCAAGCCAATTGGGATTGCGCGAGGAGTTGCATAGGCGTTTGGCAGAACGGCAAAAGACACAGCAGATGAAGCTGCTGTGAAATGTTCCGCCTCGTTACTTCGTCGGCTACATGAGAAGCAATCAGAATCTGAGAGTCAGATCGAGTTGAAGGATGCTGTAGTGAGAAATGGGATTCATCTGCGGAATGTCCTGATTGCTGCCGCCAGTGCCGAGTTTGTCATTGATGCGCCGGCCATAGCCATAGCGAAGGGTTCCGACCACGTTTTCTGAAAAGCCGTATGCGATTGCGCCATAAATGCCTTCGAGGTTGCCGCGCCCTTCGAAAAAGTCGGAATCAAGCAAGTTGGGATCGAGGGCATATTGCTCGACGTGCTGCCAGTATGCTCTGGCTTCCCACGCGTGCTTGCGGCTGTTCGCGCTCGACACAAGCCCGAGGCTGTTTGTACTGCCGATCGCGACACCGACTTGATACGCGTTGACGTCGTCGGTTTGAGCGGAGGGAATGCGAATCAATCCGGAGGTCGCGAGTGCCGGAGCGCCCTGTGCTCTGAAGGCTGCTTTGGCACGATCGGAGCCGTCAAGATTTCGCGCGTAATCACCAAAGAGCCGCGTGCTGAATCTGGGGAAGTTGAAATTAAGTTCGAATGGAATATCGAGGACCAGCAAATCGTTGATGCCAGTTTGATTGTCCGCGAAACCGTCATAAGGGCCGGTCGGAAAGCCACTGTAGAAAACATCGTGAACTCCACCGACGCCGTTGGTTGATCCCTGGCCAATGAAGATGCCCCTGAAGTCGGGCGTCGAACCGGACAGATTCACGCCGTGGCCGGTATAGTTGTAAACAATTGGAGCGAGTTTGAATGTAAGGTCCCTGGTGATGTGATAGTTGATACCCGCTTGCCAGGCCAACATGAAGGCTGGCGTTGAACTGTCGTATCCGAGGTTGAAATATCCGCGGGAGGCGTGAGTTGGATTGGTGTCCTGGTAAATAAATTGGCCCAAATTGACGAACAAATCCGCGGGCCCAATCGAGTATTTAAATCGCTCGGCCAAACCTTCCGGATTGAGGTCACTGTCCCATATCATCGGCGTGAAATATAAAGGATTCGGCATCTTGCCCGCCGTGATATCCAGCCAACTGGCAGGCTTCCAGCCGAGATAGAGCTGGCCAACGTTGACGTTGAACGTGGATTTACCGAATGGTCCCTGATAGGGATTGCCGCTCGAGGAAGTCCCGAGGGTAACCCAGGGCGAGCGAGGATTGTTCGCGGTATCGAGCCTTACGCCGTAGTAAAAATCGTCGAGCACTTCTCCGCGCAGGCCAAGGCGGATAGCAATGCGCTCTCGATTGAGTTCGATGCGGCCATCGCCGGGATCATGAACTTGCCGGTTCTCATAGCGCAGTCGAAGGTCACCATAAAACTCCACATCTTTAAAAGCTTTATTGATTTTCCATTTGGATTCCATCGGTGGAAGGGAAGCGTTGTTCGTCCGAATCGCCTCAGATTCGGCTTTAGCCTTATCGAGCTCTTGTTGTGTGATAATGCCTTTTTGAAGAAGCAAGTTAAGGACGGGATCAGAAGGATCAGTGGCAGCCGTGCATTGCTGACCGCAAAAAAGAATGCACGCGAGGAAGATGGTGAAAACCAATGTTTCTGAGGGGGTCCAAACAGATGTTTGGATGTCGTTGAGAGCGCAGGACTTTTGCGCCCGTGCACTTGGGTGTCGCATCTGAGCCGAACCGTAGGTGCGGACGGCAACGGTTCAGTGACGGAATTGTTAAGATTGTGTTACGAAAATTGCAAATTGATATTTCGGTCATTTGCGTGACAGGGGTTCTGGCCCATATTAACGGCCAATGAAGAGCGTCGCGATTATCGGGGCGTCAAAAGACCGCGGCAAGTATGGGAATAAAGCGGTGCGGGCGTTCTTGCAGCAGGGCTACAAGGTGTATCCGGTAAATCCGAATGAGAAGGAAATCGAAGGCTTGACTGCGTTCGAGAGGATCGGCGATGTGCCGGAGCGGCCCGGGATGGTGAGCGTCTATGTGCGGCCAGGAATCTTGCTGACTCTATTGCCCGAAATTGCGGCGAAGGGTTGCGACGAGTTGTGGTTGAATCCGGGCACAGAATCAGACGAAGTTCTGGGGGAAGCGGAACGGTTGGGCCTGAATGTCGTTCAGGCGTGCAGCATTGCAGGAGTTGGAGTTTCGCCGAGCCGTTTATAGCTCGTGATCCAGGGACGTGAAGAAGCGGTCCCAACGTGGTTTCCAGTAATGCTCTTTATCCGTGGACATCACGACGGTAGTCGCCTTTCCCACGATTCGCTTTCGCTCGACTGCCCCCCAATAGCGTGAGTCAAAGCTGTCGTCGCGATTGTCACCCATCATGAAAAATTTGCCTTCAGGAACCACGATCGGACCGAAATCTCGAAGCGCGCGAACCCCGGGGTAACCGGCGACGGCGTGAGTTCGACCGGGCAGTTGTTCGGTTGCGAAGACATGGCTCGAGCGATCTTTAGAGGCCACATCGCGCAACAATTCTGTTGCGATAGGTTCGTACTCAACGGGCTTTCCGTTAATGATAAGGAGGTCATGGCGGAGTTCGATGGAATCGCCGGGCAGACCAATCACTCGTTTGACCAATCGCTTCCCGTCATGCGGTGAGAAAAAGACGACGATATCCCCGCGCTGGGGATTGCTCCATTCCGCGATATGCCAGGTGGTGAATGGAACTTTGAGATCGTATGCCAATTTATTAATGAAGACGCGATCACCTTCGAGAATGGTCGGCTTCATGGAACCGGTCGGGACGTCGTTCCAATCAGCGAGGGATGATCGGATCGAGAAAACAATGAGAGCCAGAATTAATAAGGGGCGAATCTCCTTGCGCCACCAATGCCCTATCCTGGCGCGCATATTTGATGATGCCATGGTGGTTTGACCGCATTCCAAGCGGTTTGTTCAATACCCAGCAGAATTCAACTTGCTCCGTCCACTATTTGACAGAGGATCGGTTGGAGTTTGTGGCCGGTTTTGTCTTCATACACTTCTGACATATGTCGCATGAAAGCTTCGGCCTGGTGATACGAGACGAGGTTTATGGTCGCTCCACCGAACCCACCGCCGGTAAGGCGAGCACCGAGACAGCCGGAGTGTCCGCGCGCCAACTTCACGAGGATATCGAGTTCCGCAGTGCTGTTTTTCAGGAAGTCGCGCGAGCTTTCGTGGCTCTGAAACATGTATTGGCCAAACTGGCGATGATCATCGTCGCGCAGCGCGCGTTCGCCAGCGACAACGCGTTGGATCTCGGTGACGACGTGGCGCGCGCATTCGTATTCGCGCGTGGTCAATTTGGCTTTGTTCGCTTCAAGGGTTTTGAACTCGACTGAGCGCAAGGATTTCGCGCCTAATTTTTGCTCGGCGGATTCGCAATTCTGCCGCAACTCATTGTATTCGCCGCCAACGAGTTCATGTTGAACGCCGGAGTTGCAAACGATGATCGCTTCTCCGGTCATTGGCGCCGTCTCAACCTTGAGGGATTGAAAGTCGATGCTCATGACGTGCCACGCTTTTCCAAAGAGCGAAGATATTTGGTCGAGCAATCCGGACTGGACACCAACATATTGATTTTCCGCTGCCTGGCACAGTTTCGCGATATGCAGTTTTTCCTCTTTCGGAATTGGTGGAAGATCGCGCTGAGCATCACGCGCGGGAGAGGCAGACAACCCCGTTTCGCTGAGGCTGAAAGGATAAAGGCGTCGGACACTAAGGGCGGTAGCGACTTCGAGCGCGGCCGAACTACTCATGCCTGCGCCCATTGGGATGTCGCCTGAAATCGCGGCGTTGAAGCCGTTGAAGTTCACGCCGCGCTTTTGAAGTTGTTGGAGGACGCCTTTGACATAGTTCGCCCACGGCGCATCGGGATTCTTTTTGAAATCGTTCGCCCAAAAGATTTCGCGCTCGGGAAATGAGCTGGAGACCAATTCGATTTTTCCATCGCTGCGCGGCGAAGACGCAATAT
>Ga0068857_100003975_pt1 | contig 12450 bp, 11 predicted proteins | sample KBSCornC72_FD_66591 | JGI IMG/M metagenome (GOLD analysis project Ga0068857, IMG submission 66591) | Corn rhizosphere microbial communities from Kellogg Biological Station, Michigan, USA - KBS Corn C7-2 | ecosystem: Host-associated > Plants > Roots > Rhizosphere > Soil ...
CTTCGCTGCGAAGGTAAATTTCACCCGATCCTGCAGCACATCCGTGTGACACGCATGACAACGTTCCTCGATCAGAAAATCCAGCGCGCACTGCGCCAGCCACGAAACTCCACCCATCCACCCTCACCCACCTGGCGCGATAACTTGAAAAAGCCGCGGCTCGGCAAGCCTCGCGCGGCAAATAATCGCCTTTACGTTGTCGTTGTCTTCTCCTTGCGCATCAACAGGAAGATACCGAAGAAGAACACGAAGATGCAGATGACCTGATTGAAGGAAAGCCCGCCCATCACGCGCGCGTTGGGCTCGTAGTAGCGGAAAAAATCGATGGTGAAGCGGCCGATGGCGTAGAGCACGCACAGCATGCCGAAGGTGGAGCCGCGCTTCTTGAGATACGGCTGCAAGAGCATCAGGAGCGTGAAGATCACGAGCCCCTTGAAGGATGAGTACAGCTGGGTCGGATGCAGCGCCACGTGCTCGACACCCCGTTCTTGCGCCAGCTGCATGGCGGCGGAGCCGGCCGGTGAATCGGGCGGAAAGACGATGCCCCACGCGTGCGTCGTGGGCTTGCCGTAACAACAGCCGGAGAGGAAGCAGCCGATGCGTGTGAACACAAGACCGAGACCGATCGATGGCGCCATGATGTCCGCGATCTGCAGAAACGGAATCTTGTTTTTCTGGACCCACCAGTACGAGGCGATGACGGCCAGAATGAAGCCGCCGTAGAACGTGGCGCCGCCCTGCCACAGTGCAAACATGTCGAGCGGATTCGAGTACTGGTCGAGGTGGAACAGCACGTACAACAGACGCGATCCGACCACCGCGGCCAGAATGATGATGACGCTCAGATCGAGGATCTTCTGCGGATCGACCCCGGCTTTTTTGGCGCGACGCGACGCCAGCCAGATGCCGAGCAGAAAGCTCAGGGCGAGCATGAAGCCGTAGGACCGGATGGAGAGCTTGCCAATGTGGACGAGTATCGGATGCATTTGATTTCCTTCGAGAACAGCCCGGGTGCCGCGCCACTATAACGCGGCTTCGCCGCGCTTTGCTAGTACTCCGACCAGCGCGCGGTGCAGTTGAGCAGAAGACCAATCAGAAAGCAGCTCACGAGCATCGAGCTTCCGCCGTAGCTGATGAACGGCAGCGGAATGCCGGCCACGGGAGCAATACCGGTGGTCATGCCGATCGACACGAAGAGCTGGAATGCAAAGTAGGACGCGATGCCGACGCACAGCGTGGCGGCGAACTCGCTCTTCATCTTCTGCGCCGCAACCAGTGCGCGTACTATCAGTACACCGAACACGAACAGAATCGCCAGCGCGCCGACAAATCCAAGCTCTTCGCCCAGCACCGAAAAGATGAAGTCGGTGTGCTTGGCCGGAAGGTAATCGAGCGCTTTCTGGCTTCCCTCGAGGTAGCCCTTGCCCGAAAAACCTCCCGAGCCGATCGCGATCTTCGACTGCAGAACCTGCCAGCCCGCGCCCAGCTTGTCGGAATCCGGGGCCAGGAAGTTGGTGACACGACGCTGCTGGTAGGGCTTCAGGTGCTGCCACAGATACGGCAGTGCCACGCCGATGCCCACGTTCGCCACCACCAGCGAAATACTCTCGAGGAGGAACGCGCGCCGCCAGTACGCAACAATGAGAATGGTCACGATGAAAATGCCGAACGGCCACGCGTTGCGCGTCACGTCTTCGCCATAGATCACGAGCACGCTGCTCACAATGGGCGAGAGCAAAAACAGAATGTGCAGACCGCGGAAGCCGCGCCAGTACAGGACGGGCAGCAGAATGCCGACGAACACCATGGCGGTGCCCAGATCGGGCTGCTTCAGCACCATGAAGAACGGCACGATGAAGCTGAGCAGCACGGGAACCAGTGTGCGCCAGGAGTTGGGATTGGCGCGGTGCGATGACAGGAGCCGCGCCCACACCAGGATCACGGCAACCTTGGTGAGCTCGCTGGGCTGAAGCGCCATCGGACCCAGGTCGAGCCAGCGCTGCGTCTGGCCCTTGGCCGGAAGAATGAGCACCACGGCGAGGAGTACGAGACACAAGCCGTACACGATGGGCGCAAGCGATTCGAAGAAGCGGAATGGGACCAGCAGTGCGGTCAGCATCACCATGGCGCCCAGCCCCACCCACAGGAGCTGGCGCGGGAAATACGATCCGGCGGCGAAGGCCGACGAATCCGGTGTGTGCGACACCGAATACACGATGGAAAGACCGATCACCGCCAGGATGCCGGCGCAGATCAGCACCACCCAGTCGAAGTCGCGCGTGAGTCTCACCGTTCACCCCCGCTGCCCATGCCCGCAATGGCGACGGGTTTGCCCTTCGGGTCCGTGGCGGTGGTTTCCACCTTCGGTCCCTGCATCAGTCGTCCGGGCCGGAAATATTCGCGGATGAAATCGCGCGAGATGGGTGCGGCAATTTCGCTGCCGTGCCCCGCGTTCTCCACGATGACGGCCAGCGCGATCTTCGGATTGTCCGCGGGCGCGTAGCACATGTACCACGAGTGATCCTCGCCGTGCGGGTTCTGCGCCGTGCCCGTCTTGCCCGCCACCTGGATGTTGGGCAGTCGCGTCCAGTACGCCGTACCGCCCGGAGTCTCCACCACGCCCAGCATGGCACGCCGCAGGAACGAAAGCGCGTTGCCGTCCAGCCCTTCCACTTTGGTGCGCGGATGCGGGAGCGGCGCGTCGCCCTCCACGCTCTCCACGAAATGCGGCGTCACCAGCCAGCCGCCGTTACCCACCGCGGCCGCGACGCGCGCCACGTGCAGCACGGTGGTGAGATACTCACCCTGTCCGATGGCGTTGTTGATCATCAGACCCTGCGTCCAGCGCCCTTTGCCGTGCTGCTTGTCGTAGTACTTGCGCGTGGGGACGTTGCCCGCCACTTCGATGGGCAGGTCGATCCCGGTTTTCTTGTCGAAGCCGAATGCCTGCGCCGTCGACGCGAGCGCGTCGACGTCGAGCATGGCTCCGATCTTGTAGAAATACACGTCGCACGAATTGATGATGGCCGACATCAGGTCCATGTTGCCGTGGCCTTCGGGCTTCCAGCACTTGAAGATGCGGTTGCCGAAGCGCGTCTGGCCGTCGCAGTAGACCAGCACGCGATTGGGATCAACGAGCTGGTTCTCGAGCGTCGCCAGTGTGACCACGATCTTGAACGTCGACGCCGGCGCGTAGCGCGCCTGCGAAATACGGTTGAACAGCGGCTTGGTCGGGTCGTGCAGAAGGTCGGCCATCATGGATGCCGACACGCCCAGTGCAAACTCGTTCGGATCGTACGCCGGGTGGCTGGACGCCGCGATGATGCCGCCATTTTCCACGTCGAGCACGACCGCCGCCGACGGATTGGGGCGCGTGGCGAGCAGTGAATCGAGATACACCTGCATCGCAAAATCCATGGCGAGGTGCAGGTCGTGGCCGGGAATCGGCGTGGTGGACCACTCCGTCACTTCGCCCAGCGACTGCCCGGAGGCGGTTACTTCAATGGCGCGCTGGCCCGCAATGCCGTGCAGCTTGTCCTCGTACTGGCGCTCGAGTCCGGCCTTGCCGATGAGGTCGCCCGGGACGAACTGTCCGCTGGACGAGAGCACTTCGTCGGGCGTTACCTCGCCGACGTAACCCAGCACGTGCGCGGCCACGTCTTTGCCGGGGTAGCGACGGCGCAGATGCTGCTCCACCTTGAGCTCGGGGAATTCCATCCAGTTCTCGCGCACGTACGAGATGATGAACTTGTCCGCGTCGGGAAAAAGTGGAAACGCGATGCGTCCATAACGCTTCTGCCAGGCGTCGAAGCGCGCCATGGCATGGGTGCTGTCGATGGGGATGTAGGGGGAGAGCTTGCGCACCGTCGCGAGGACGTCGTCGCGCTTGCGCCACTGCATGGTGACCTGAAAGTTCAGCGCGTTGTCGATGATGACCTGTCCGTAACGGTCGCGCAGGAGTCCGCGCGGACCCTGCAGGCGTTCGCGCTGCAGCTGGTTGTCGCGCGCGAACTGCGCGTACTCGTCGTGATGGATCACCTGCAGCGTGAAGAGGCGGCACACAACGGCGACGAAGGCGACCGTGCACAGCACGAGCAGCGTGCGCAGGCGTCGCGGTCCTTCGTAGAGGCTCTTACCGTCTCGTTTGGCCAAGCGTGGTCACCACCCTCGCACCGAGCATCGCGAGCAGCCGCTCCACCACGATGCCGGCAATGGCGGTGTACAACGCCGAGCCGAGCCCCACGGTGAAGAGGGTCACGAGCGCACTTCCCAGATGCGGCCACATGAAAACCAGGAGATAAATGATGTCGTGCGCAAAAGACGCCACGAAGAACACGATGAACAGGACCACCACGCCGGGCGACGTCGCCGCGCCCAGCCGTCCCGCGCCGTAGCCCAGCACCGTCTTGGCCAGCGCGTTCAAACCCAGGAAACCGGGATTCGCCAGGTCAACGATGAGCCCCACGAAAAACCCGAAGAACGAGCCCGCAATCGGCCCGCGCTGCAGCCCGAAGAGCACCACGCACACCACGATGAAGTCGGGCTCGACCGCGCCGATGGCGATGCGGTGGGCCACCGACGCCTGCAGCGCCAGGTACACCAGGATGCCGATGATGGGAGTAATGTGCTTCACGGGCGCCTCCGCAGCAAGATGTCGCGCATGAGGCTGGTGTCGGCGTTGTTGTAGAACAGCGAGCGTTCCCACGGAATCTCGTCGGTCATCACGAACACTTCCTCCAGGGCGAGGAAGTTGACCAGGCTGCGCGCATCGATGCGCAGCGACAGTCCGTCGCTGGCCGGCGCCACGCGGGTGACCACCGCCACCACGTATCCCTTCGGGATGGTGCCGCCGAAGCCGCTGGTGAGGAGCGTATCCCCCGCCATCACGTCCTCCACGGCGCCCACGTGCTTGAGCTCGAAGAAATTGCGGAAGCGCCATTCCAGCACGCCCACCACGCGGCTGCGTTTGTCCATGCAGCTCACCGGGTGGTTCTTGCTGGAGAGGAGCTGAACCCACGCGGTGTTCTCGAACACCTGCGAGAGGCTTCCCACCAGGCCGCCGTAGGAAAGCACCGGCATGCGCTCGCGAAAACCGGCGCTGGATCCCTTGTCGATGACGAGATTGGTCTGCAGGCGGTCGAAATCGCGGCCGATGACCTCGGCGGGGACGAGCTTGCGGGTCTGCTCTTCCTTGAATTCGGCCAGACGGCGCAGGCGTTCGCGCTCGTCGCGGAACTGGAGCAGTCGCTCGCGCTCGAGCGACAGCGTCGCCACCATGCGCGCCAGGCGTTCGTTCTCCGCATGCACACGCGTGTAATCGTGCATGACGGCGGTCATGTGCTGTGCGGGGGCCATCAGGCGCGCGAGAATACTGCGCCCGACCTCGAGCTGGGCCGGCTCGGGCAGAGCCATCAGACCCAACGACACAATGATCAGAACAACGAGGACCGTCCGGTCGCGATGCTTTTCAAAGACCGCTTCGAACAGATGCATTCTAGTCGCGCGAGCTGGACATCAGCACCCGTTCGTACTGGTGGATGTTGTCGAGCACCTTGCCCGCGCCGAGCACCACGCACAGGAGCGGATCATCGACCACGTTGATGGGCAGGTTGGTTTCTTTTTTCAGGAGCACGTCGAGACCCTTGAGCATGGCGCCGCCGCCGGTCATCACGATGCCGCGGTCGACGATGTCGGCCGCGAGCTCGGGCGGTGTCTGCTCCAGCGCGTTCTTGAGCGCCTCCACGATCTGCGAGATGGGCTCCGCGATCGCTTCACGGATCTCTTCACTGGTGAGCTTCAAGTTCTTCGGGATCCCGGCGACGAGATCGCGTCCCTTGATTTCCATCTCGAGCGTCTTCTCGAGACGCGACGCACATCCGATGCGCATCTTGATCTGCTCGGCGGTCTGTTCGCCGATGAGCATGTTGTATGTGCGCTTGACGTAGTTGACGATGGCATCATCGAGCTCGTCGCCCGCCACGCGGATGGAGCTGTCGGCGACGATGCCGTCGAGCGCTATCACCGCGATCTCGGTGGTGCCGCCGCCGATGTCGATGATCATGTTGCCCGATGGCTTGTCCACCGGAAGTCCCACGCCGATGGCGGCCGCGATCGGCTCCGCAATCAGGAACACTTCGCGCGCACCCGCGTGCTCCGCGGAATCGCGCACCGCGCGCTTCTCCACCTCGGTGATTCCGGAAGGCACCGCGATCACGATGCGCGGGCGGATGAAATGTTTTTTCTTCTGCGATTTGCGGATGAACTCGCGCAGCATCATCTCGGTGATCTCGAAGTCCGCGATGACGCCGTCTTTCATGGGCCGGATGGCCGCGATGTACTCCGGCGTCTTGCCCAGCATGGTCTTGGCTTCCAGACCGACGGCGTAGACCTTTTTCGTGCGCTGGTCGACGGCCACCACCGACGGCTCGTTGAGCACGATGCCGTTGCCTTTCACGAACACGAGCGTGTTGGCGGTGCCGAGGTCGATGGCGACGTCGTTGGTGAGGTAGTTGTTCAGTCTGGAAAACAGTGACATTTAGAACTCCAGTTTCGGGTCAGAAGTACCCGGCTTCTTTCAAACTCTGGAAACGATCGGACCCGATCACGATGTGATCGAGCAGCTCGATGCCGATCAGGTCGCCGCACTTCGCGAAACGTCTCGTGAACTCGATGTCCTCGCGGCTCGGTGTGGGATCACCGGTCGGATGATTGTGCACGAGAATGATCGATGCTGCACTGGCCGCGATGGCCGGCTTCAGAATTTCGCGCGGGTGCACGATCGACGCGTTGAGCGAGCCGATCGATACGGTGACCACGCGAATCACGCGATTCTTCGTGTTCAGGAACGCCGCTTTGAAGTGCTCGCGATCGTAATCCTTCATCTCGTCCATGAACATGCGTGCAATGTCACGGGGGGCCCGGACGGATGATCCGCTGGAACGCGACTCGCGCGCAAAACGTTTTCCCAGCTCGAACGCGGCCGCCAGCTGGCAGGCACGCGCAAAACCGATTCCCGGGACCCGGCGCATTTCATCCACGCCGGCCCGGCCCATGGCGACCAGATCTCCGAATTCACCAAGCAATCCCAGCGCCAGCACCAGCGCTCCCGAGCCGCGCGTTCCGCCACCGATGACGATCGCGAGCAGCTCCTGCAGTGAGAGTTCAGATGCGCCCCGCGCGTAGAGGCGTTCGCGCGGCCGATCATGCGACGGAAGCCCGCCCAGAGACTTCGATTTCGAGTCGTTTCCCATCCCCTCAACCTCCTCCACACACAATTCGAACCGGCTTCTACAGCCGGGCGTACGCTACCAAAGGGGTGCAAATTATGGCAAGAATATTACCGACTGGGGCGGCAAATGATCGTCAGCCGTGCAAATACCGGCCGTCGCCGTGTGGTCAGGAAACTGCCAGTCGCCGCGCGTGCTCGGTGGCGAACTCGGTCCACTCGCTGGAGGGATAGCGCGCCACGATTTGCTCGTATGCGAAGCGCGCGCGGTCGCGGTGTCCCTGCCGTGCGTAGAGATTGGCAACGCGCAGGAGCGCGAACGCGGCTTCGGTGTGATCGTCGTGGACACGCACGAAGCTCTCGTACGCCTTGAGGGCGATGTGCGGCTTCAGATTTCGCTCGAGGCCGAAGGCGAGATCGAGCTGGGAGCCGGCGTCGAGAATGAAGTCTTCGAAGGCGCGCAGAGCTTCCACAAAGACTTCTTCTGCGCGGCCCCTGCGCCCGGCTGCGAGGAGGCATTGAATGGAACGCTGGTACGCCACGCGGGCGCCGGCGCGATCACCGCACGGCAGGCTCACCCGCGCGAACTGCGCGTGCGCTTCGCCATCGTCCGGTCGCGCCCGGGCGTAGCGGCCGAATTCATCGCAGGCGCCGTAGTAATCTCCGCGGCGAAGGCAGCGCTGCCCCTTCACGAGATACCCTTCCACGTTGCCGCTCTTCCATCCGCCCGAGAGCAGCAATACCCCCGCGCCGAAGCCGAAACCGGCCACGTGCGTGAGGTACGCGACGTTGGCCCCCGCTCCCTCGAGCTGCACCAGTCCGCGCACCACCTGCAGGAGCACCCACAACGCCATGGCGAACACCACGTGCAGATCGGAGCGTCCGGCGCGATTGGTCGCCATGAGGGGGGCGAATACCCACCATGCAATGCGCACGTTGTGATGGCGCAGCCGCACCAGGAAAGCACCCATGAGTCCCGACACCGCGCCCGACGCGCCGATGATGCCGGCCGTGGTTTCCAGCACGTGCAGGTTGTACCAGCCCTGCGCCAGGTTGCCGGCCATGGCGGAGCCGAGAAACAGGAGCGAGAACCACAGCGTGCCGATGCGGTCCTCGAGATAGCAGCCAAAGAGCACCAGGTAGAGCAGGTTCGAAATGACGTGGAACCAGTCGAAATGGACAAACGCGGCCGAAAGCGACGTGAGGAGCGGCGAAAACCCGGGATAGTAGACCCAGTCGCGCACGTGGAACGGAAGCGCCCACGGGAACCACTTGTTGGCCGCAAACAGGAACGCGCACACGAACGAAAACAGCGCCGTCGCGAACGGAAAACGGCGCAGCCCCGCGTCAATGCCGATGGGAACGTAATAGAAGAAATACATTCAACCCTCGAGGCAGCAATTTCCACGCCCGCGGCCACCGGGCAAAAAAAGCGCGGCCCCCTCTCGCGAGGGAGCCGCGCCGCAATCCATTCAGCAGCCTGTGGCCGCCGTCGGGACTAGTAGTTCCAGACCGCCGCGATGTGAGTGACCGGGCCGGATGCAGTCGCATAGTTCGTGTATCCGGTGAGCCAGTAACCCAGGTTGAACGGCGTCTCGCTCGCGAGCTCGAGGTCGATGGTCCACTCTGCGATATTGAAACCGCAACCGAGGAACCAGTCGAAACCGTTGGGCGTGATCTGCGCCGGGTTGAATGTCGGCGCACCCGCAGTAGCCTTGAGCTTGTCGCCACCGATGGACTCCGATTCGATCGAGACCAGGTACTTCGCCGCGCCGATACGCGTGGTCAGCCAGCTCGTGACCTGCGTCTCGAGGGCCAGGCGAATCGTCGGCAGATACTGAGCCGTGATCTTGTCGAGCGAAGCCGCCGTCGTATCGGGATTCGAATACTCGAACTCCTGATGCATGTACTCGAGCGCCAGAACGATCATGTTGTCCTGGTTGACGTCCATGTTCAGGCCCACGCCGAGCATGAAGTCGGTCGTCTTGTCGCCGTTGGGAATCGCAATCGGGCCCGCGCTGCTCTTGAGCGAGTAGTCCGACGACGAGTACTCCGCAACGGGAACCACCGTCACGTTGTCCTTCCAGTCATAGAACAGGCGCGCCGCGATATCGAACGCGGTGCTGCTGTCCCACTCGATCTTGGTGGCGCCGACCGTCTGCTCGCCGCCGGCGGTGCCGAACGTCGCCGTCGCGTCGAACACCATCTTGTCGTTGTTGGTCCACGAGAAACCGCCACCGATGGTGAAGAACGAGCTGCTCGCCTTCGCATCGACGGCCGTGTCTTCCGCGTCCCACTTCGACTGCGTGATGGAAAGACCCAGAGCCATGCTCTCGCCGAGCTCCCAACCGCCGGCCAGGTCCCACTTGTTCATCGGGGTATCGTCGAACGTGGGCGAACCGGCGCCCAGGAAGCCCGAGCTGCCCGGCAGGTGGTTCTGGTAGAACGGATTGCCCATCCAGAAGCCCGGGTGATCCAGGGCGTTCTCGTTGAGGCTGATCCGGTACGTGCCCCACTTGCCGTCGTCGCCGCAGGCGTGAATCCAGCCCAGACCACGGGTGTCCGTGAGGCTGTTGCCGTCCCACTGGCCCATCTCGGCGTTGATCTGGTTACCGAACGAAGGCAGCGTGCTGTACCAGCGATTCACTGCCGAGTCGTCGCTGATGTAGTCGCCGACATTCGCCAGCGACCGGACTCGGGCAGTCGTCGCGGACGCGATCGATGCTCCGACCATCAGGACTAGACACGAAGCCAGAGCAATCCTGCTCCACTTCTTAAACATGTTGACCTCCTCTGGTGGGAATGGCTCGTTGCCTGAGTTCCACTCCCGTTGCCAATTGACTTCTCGAAAACACCGCCGCCGGATGCTCCGTCGGGGCTTGCTGTTAAGGCGCGTCGATCAAAAACCCGAGTCCATCACCCCCTTGTGCGAAGGCTAGCTGGTGGCGATTCCGGGCATCGCCCACGAGTCCTAAATCGCGCGGCCTTTCGGCCTACGCCCCCCGGTTGTCTCTCCGGTCCGGCCGAGGCCGGCCCGGAGCATCCGGGAAAACGTCCCTTCAGGGGACGCTTCCAGCTTGAGGGCGAAAGGTATCGGCGGTCCCAAAAACCTGTCAACGTTTTTTTGGATACCGGAATCGGTGCTACTACTGGCTACGGACGGGTTTGGAGCGTCGAGTTGAAGTGGCCTTCCGGAAGGGATCGCGGGTGAGCTGCCAGATTTCGGCCAGCCGGCGGCTGTACCGGGGATGGGACGGATCTACAGAATTCACAGTAACTTGTCCGTAGGAGTGGAGGAACGTCCGGTCGGGCAGAACCAGCCCGACGTGGGTGATGGAATCGCGGGCCTTTCCGAAGAACAGAAGGTGCCCGGGAACCAGCTCGGCGGGGGCCGGATTGGGCCGCTCCGCCCCGAAAAGGGCCTGCTGGTCCGAGTCCCGGGGCAGCAGAACGCCGTTCAGACGGAAGATACGCTGGATCAGCCCCGAGCAGTCGAAGCCGTTGGGGGTGGTCCCGCCCCATAGGTACGGGATACCAAGGAACGCGAGGCCCGTCTTCGCCAGCCGTTCGGGGTTGGGGCGCCGTTTGCGCAGGGGCTCCAGGCTCGAGCGGGCGACAAAGCCGGTCCTGTCATCGGCCAGGCGGACCGCGACGAGGCCTCGTGTCGACCGTTCCCCGGCCACCAGGCGGGTCCCCACGACGAGCTCCGTCACCGGGCTCTCTCCCGGGCTCAGGAACACCAGGGCATGGTTCGCCTTGATACGATGAGTCGCCGCCGCGGCGAACGAATCGGCCTGGACTGTCGTCCAGGTGGCGAGGTGCCAGTCGCGGATCCAGCCGATGTAGCCGTCGTCCATCCGCACGAGCGTCCATTCGTTCTCGGCTTTGAGCGGCGTCACCGCGTCACCCTGAATGGCCTGGCTCACGAGCTCGGCTTTGTGTGACGGCTCGCGGCGCACATCGGCCACCGCACTCACGATCCGCATGAGCTCCGGCATTCCCGGCATGGGTTCCATGTCTTCGATACGCTGTGACACGCCTACCTCTTTGTGGGGCGTCCCAGTTTGGGATCACTCAAATCGCGCAGCGCATCGCCGAGCAGGTTGAAGCCGAGCACGGTGAGCGTCACCACGATACCGGGCGCGAGCGAAAGCCACGGGGCGACGCGCAGGTAATCGATACCGCTCGCGATCATCGAGCCCCAGCTCGCGGTCGGCGGCTGCGCGCCGAGTCCGAGAAAACTGAGCGACGATTCCGCCATGATGGAAGCACCCAGTCCCATCGAGAAGATCACGATAATCGGCGTGAGCACGTTGGGCAAGATGTGGCGCACGATCACAATCGGGTCCGACGCGCCAATGGAGCGAATGGCGAGGATGAATTCGCGCTCCTTCACCGTGAGAACCTGGGCACGCACGAGCCGTGCCACGCCGGCCCAGCCCACGACGCCGATGGCGATGAAGAGCGCGAGCTTGCTCGGCCCCACCGCCGCCATCACGGCGATCAGAAGCAGGAGTCCCGGATACGCGAGCGTCACGTCGGCAAGGCGCATGATCCAGCGATCGGTTTTTCCACCGTAGTAGCCGGCGAGGAGCCCCAACGCCGTGCCGATTACCAGTGCGATCAGCCGCGACACCACGCCCACCTGGAGCGAGAAGCGCGCGCCGTACATGACGCGTGTCACCACGTCGCGTCCGAATGCATCCGTCCCGAAAGGATGCGAAAATGACGGCGCCTGGAGAGCATGATCCATGTCGATGATGTTGGGCTGGTAGTGCGTGATCATGGGTGCAAGCAGGCCCGACGAGACCACCAACACAACAAGCACCGCGCCGGTGAGCCCGCTCGGGTGAACCAGCAGGCGCCTCCACAATTTGGGACGTTCGCGCCTCAACGGAATCGCGGTGTGTCTCGCGGCGGCAACGTTCATTGCGCGCCGCCCAGTTTCACGCGCGGATCGACACGCGCGTACAACAGATCCACGAGCAGGTTCACGGTCATGAACGCGGCCGCCATGAAGAGCACCGAGCCTTGAATGGCGGGAAGGTCGCGTTTCAAAATTGCATCGAGCGTGAAACGCCCCAGCCCCGGCCACGCAAAAATGGATTCGGTGAGAACAGCGCCGGAGAGATAACTTCCGAAATCGATTCCCACCACGGTGATGATGGGGAGCAGCGCGTTACGCAGCGCGTGACGGACGAGCAGCCGCGGTTCGGACAGACCTT
>Ga0068857_100003980_pt1 | contig 12443 bp, 10 predicted proteins | sample KBSCornC72_FD_66591 | JGI IMG/M metagenome (GOLD analysis project Ga0068857, IMG submission 66591) | Corn rhizosphere microbial communities from Kellogg Biological Station, Michigan, USA - KBS Corn C7-2 | ecosystem: Host-associated > Plants > Roots > Rhizosphere > Soil ...
ACGTCGCGCTGTGCGCGGTGGATGCTCCAGAGGTAATAGAGCATCAGGAAGGTGAGGAAGACGGCGAGGATGATCGTGAGGGCCGCGCCGAGCGTCGGCTGGGGCCCGCCGTGGAAGTACAGGTCGATCTGGTTCCCGACCAGCGAGGTCTTCGGCGAGCCCGAGACGATGTTCGGCGTGTAGTAGTCGCCGAACATCGGCAGCGTGATGAGCACGGCGCCGCCGAGGATCCCGGTCTTCGAGAGCGGGAGCGTGACCGTGCGAAATGCCGACCACGGGCTCGCGCCCAGGTCGCGCGCCGCCTCGACGTGGCTACGTTCGATGCGGTCGAGCGAGGCGAAGAGCGGCAGGATCAGGTACGGGATGTAGCCATAGACGAGCGCGAGGATGACGGTCGAGGCGCTTCCGCCGAGCCAGTCGCGCGGCTGGCTCAGGACGTGCGTGAACACGAGAAAGCGGTTGACGTAGCCGTCCGCCTGCAGGAGGTTCACCCAGGCCAGCATCCGCATCATGTAGCTGATCCAGAGCGGCAGGATGATGAGGATGAGAATGAGACCCTTCCACCGGCCCGCGTGCCGCGCCGTGTAGTAGGCGACCGGGTAGCCGATCAGAAGGCAGAGCACGAGCGAGAGCAGGACGTAGACGATCGTCCGGACGCCGACGTCGAACCAGATCCCACCGGGCGCGAGCCGGGTTAGAGCCTCCTGGATCCAGCCGACGTTCCACTCGAGCGGGTTCCAGATCGGGACCGGCTGGAAGAGGATCGGGTCGACCGTGCCGAGCGCGACGCCGAGCACCGCGTAGAAGGGCACGACGAAGAGGACCACCAGCCACGCGATGCCCGGGAGCGCGAGGCTGCGCCAGAGCCAGCGGGGATACACGTCGGGCTAGCTGCCGCCTCCGGCCAGGAAGTCCGAGTATCCGTCCTCCCAGAGCTGCTGGCCTTGGGCGGTCAACGTCATCTCCTGCAGCGAGTCCGGCCCGAAGTCGTCCTTGGTGAGGACGCTGTTCTCGAGGTTCTCCGGGACGACGCCGTCCTTGACGAGCGACGCGGGGTCGACCTCGTTGATGGGCGGCTGGTAGCCGTTGAAGTTGACGAAGTTCGAGTAGGCGACGCCGTTGTCGAGCAGGTAGTTGAGGAAGAGGTGCGAGAGGACCGGCTTCTTCGTCGTCGCGCAGATCGAGAAGCAGTCGTTCTGGATCGGCACCTTGCCCTTCTCCGCCTTCCAGTACGCAAGCGCGGTCGCGGGTGTGCCCTTGGGCAGGTAGTAGATATAGCCGGCGATCATGTCGCCCGACCAGGCCTGGTTCAGCCAGCTCGTACCTTCCGGGACGGCCTGGTACTGGACGTCTCCGACCTTGATGTTGCAGATGTCGTAGAGCTCCTTCAGGTCCGCGACGGCCTGGTTGATGAGCGCCGGGTCCTCGGTGTTGATGTCGGTGTGGCCCTTGCGGAGGAGCGCCATTGCGATCGTCTCGCGAGGCTCGGAGAGGAGCGCGGTCTTGCCCTTGTACGCCTGTGCCTCCCAGAAGATGTCCCACGGCTGCTGCATCGACGCGATGTCTTCGGTGACGTGATCGGTCCGCCAGGCGATGCCCGTCGCGTAGCAGGTGTACGGGACCGTGTAGTGCGAGCCGCCGTCGTAAAAGGGATCGACGAGCTCGGGCCAGACGTTCTTGGCCAGGTTCGGGATGTAGTCCAGGTTGAGCGGCTTGATCAGTTTCCCTGTGACCGCCTGGTCGAGATTGTCCGGGGTCATCTCCATCACGTCCGGCTGGACGGCGCCCGAGGCGAGCCGCTTGATCCCAGACGAGATGTTGTCGAAGGCCGTGTACTGGACGTCGACGCCGTACTGCTCGCCGAAGTCCTTGAGGAGCTTCTTGTAGAAGTAGTCTGGATAGTTGAAGACGGTGAAGGTGCCGCCGGTCTCCGGCTCGAGCCCGGACTCGATCGGGTCTTCCCAGAGGGGCAGCGTCACGCGCTTGTCAGGCCGGGCGAGCGGAAGGCCTCCCGGGCCGAGGAGCTCGCCCGTCGTGCTCGTCTCCTGGGCAACGCTCGTCGAGCTCGAGCACGCGGCAAGGAGGCCCGGCGCGCCCGAGAGCGCGACGCCGGCTCCGGCCGCCCGCATCAGGAAGTCGCGCCTGCTCAGGTTTCCCCGTTCCTTCGGGTGGTGCGTCATCCTGTCCCCTCCTGAATCGTGGCCGCTGGGGTGGGGCACTGTTTCATGGACAGCCCGCTTCTTTCAAGTAAGACGCGCGCCGGTCAGCTGAGATAGCTGTAGACCAGTCGCTGGAAGTGTTGGATGAGGTGCTCGCTCGTGGGGAGGAGCCGCCCGTGCTCCACCATTCCGGACTCGAGGCCCGCGTGCACCGACTCGACGAGGCTGTTGTCCTCGGCCCCGACCTGCTCGTTGAAGGCGATCATCTCCTCGATCGTCTTCTGCGGCACGTCCTCCGAGAAGAAGTAGTCGTAGGTGCCGAGCGTCCTGCGCTCGTCGATCGGGATCCACGAGCCTGCGTTCATGTTCGGCGGCCCCGGGATGATGTCGACGGTGAAGTTCGGGAAGACGAAGACCGACGTGCTGCGGTCGATCTCCCCGGTCGCGTCATACGGGGCCTGCTTGCGGCCCTCGAGCACGGAGGAGCGCACCGGGCCTCTCTGCGTCGAGACGTAGCCGGACGAGGCCAGCGCGTACTCGTCGGGGTCGACGTTGATCACCGACGAGAACCCCGGATGCGCGACCGGGCAGTGGTAGCACTCCAGGTAGTTCTCCACCGCGATCTTCCAGTTCGCCTCGATGACGTACTCGCCGCGGTGGTGGAACTTGAGGCTCGAAAGGTCGATGCCGGTCTCCGCAATGGTCTCCGGCATGACGCCGAGCGTCTCCTCGAGCGAATCGGCCTCGAGGTCGGCGTTCACGAAGATGAACGGTCCCCAGGTGCCGACCTGCACCGGAAAGAGCGAATAGTTGTCGGCGTCGAAGCCCGGCTCGCGCTCCGAGCGCGGCGCCCTGAGAAGGCAGCCGTCGAGCCCGTACGTCCATGCGTGATACGGGCACTGCAGCGTCTCGCGGCGCCCCGAGCCCTGCATGACGACGTGCCCGCGGTGGCGGCAGACGTTGACGAATCCGTTCAGGTTGCCGTCCTTGTCGCGGACGAGGACGACCGGGATGTGCCCTGCGCGGGTGGCGTAGTAGTCGCCCGGCTCTGCGACCTCGGCAGTCACGCAGGCGTACTGCCACGTGTGCTTGAAGATCCGCTCCCGCTCGAGCGCGAGGATCGCGCTGTCGGAATACCAGCCCGCGGGCAGCGTGTAGCCGGCCTCGAGCCGCTCGCCGATCTCAGCAAACATCGTGTCCAGAGCATATCCCGGCGCTTCCGCCCGGCGGCCTGGCACCGAACCCAGCCGTCCAAATCAGACACCGGGGTCTGACCCCGGTCATGTCCTTGGCGGACTGTCCCCTCGGCAGCGCTGGCGGCTGGAACGCCAGCAATCAAGCCGAACGCTGTCCTCGGGGGACGCGCCCGTATGGGACACCGGGGTCTGACCCCCGTGTGGATAAGTCGCGCGCGGGGCTGGCGCAGCCGTCCCTAGTCCCAGTCGGGCTCGAACGGCTTGCCCGCAACGCCGCCGACCATGAGAAGGAGGGTGTTCGGCTCGAGCGCGGTTCCCGCCCGCTGCACGTCCGGCTCGAGGAAGAGGAGCTCACCGGGCCCGAGCTCGACCTCCTCGCCGTTGCAGGTGAAGCGCACGCGGCCCCGGATGACCGCGTAGAGCTCCTGCTGGCCGCCGAAGGAGTCCTCTTCGTGCGGCACGATGACCTCCTGACCGGCCTCGCCGTGGCATGCGTTGACGCCGAAGGCCTCTATGCCGAAGTGCTCGCGGACCGAATGCCAGCGGGTCGGATAGCCCTCGTCGTCGGTCCATTCCTTCCAGTAGCCGGGCCCGGCGGAGAGCCCCGCGGCCGGGATGTCGCCGATCCGCGCGGTCTGCCAGCGAGGCTCAGTCGACATACGGCTCCACCCCGCGCTTGAGGAGGCCACGGGCGAGGATGAGGCGCTGGATCTCGCTCGTCCCCTCCCAGATCCGGTCGACGCGCACCTCGCGCCAGAAGCGGGCGACGGGGTTCTCCGTCATGTAGCCGCGCCCGCCGAGGATCTGCAGCGAGCGGTCGACGATGCGCCCCGCGGCTTCCGAGGCGAAGAGCTTCGCTGCGGCCACCTTCCCGTGGACGACCCTCCGGTCCTCGTAGGCGTCGAAGGCGTGCGCCGCGTGGTAGGTGAGGAGCCGGGCGGCGAGCAGCTCGGCCAGAGAGTCCGCGAGCTGAAAAGAGACGCCCTCGTGCTCGGCGATCGGCTTTCCGAAGGCCACGCGCTCGAGCGCCCAGTCGCGCGCGATCCCGAGGGCGCGCTCCGAAGCTCCGCAGCAGCGCGCGGCGATGAAGAGCCGCTCGACGAGGAACCATTCCTTCGCGCCCTCGTTGCCGCCCGCCGGCACGCGGTTGTCGTCGGGCACGCGGCAGTCGCGGAGGACGAGCTCGGGATGGTGGTCGAGGTAGGGGTCGTGGAGGAATCCAGGAACGCGCGTGAGCTCGAGGCCGGGCGTGTCCGGCTCGACAAGGAAGAGGGTCTGCTCGCCGTCGGCGACCGCAAGGACGATGTAGAAGCCGGGGTCGCCCTCGCTCGTCACGAACCACTTCTCGCCGTTCAGCACCCACTCGTCGCCGTCGCGGACGGCTGTCGCGGCGACGGCGCTCACGTCCGATCCAGCGCCGGGCTCCGTGACCGCCCAGGCCTCCCGGAACTCGCCGTTCAGGATGGGTACGACCCAGCGGTCCCGCTGCTCGGCCGTGAGGATCTCCCAGAGCTCGGCCGGGCCGCGGTCGACCACTGCGAAGCCGAGGCCGTTCGTCGCCTTGCCCGACTCCTCCTCCAGCGCCACCTGGCCGAGCATGCTCAGTGCTGCGCCGCCCGCCTCTTCCGGCATGTTCAGCATCGAGAAGCCCGCGGCGCGCGCGTTCTTGCGCACCTCGTCAACCGCGGCGAAGTCGATCGCGCCCGCTGCCGCGATCTTCTCCTCCAGCGGGAAGACCTCCTCGGCGACGAAGCGGCCGACGCGCTCCTTCAGCTCGGCGATGTCGGGGGGAAGCTCTGGGACCACCATGGAGCGGGATCTTGACGTGTCGGAGGGGTCGGGGTAAACCGGGAACGGTGACGAGCGTCCGAATCGGATGTGCGCAGCTCTCTCCCAGGGTGGGCGACCTGGAGTGGAACCGCGGTCTCGCGAAGACCGCGATCCGGGAGCTGGGGATCCGCGAAAGCGGGATCACCGTCCTCCCCGAGCTCATGTCCTCCGGATACGTCTTCGACTCGCCGGATGAGGCCAGGTCGTGCGCCGAGCCCGCGGACGGCCCGACCGTGTCCGAGTGGACGGCGGATGCTGCAAGCTACGGGATCGTGATCGTCGGGGGCTTCGCCGAGCTCGGCGAAGACGGCGAGCCATACAACTCCGCGGCGGTGGTCGGTCCAGACGGACTGCTCGCCGTCTACCGCAAGACACATCTCTGGGACAGGGAGAAGCTCTGGTTCAAGCCGGGTGGCGAACCGGCCCCGGTGGTCGAGACTCCGTTCGGGAAGATCGGCGTTGCCGTCTGCTACGACCTCTACTTCCCCGAGCTGACGCGGGGGCTCGCGCTCGCCGGCGCCGACGTCATCGTCGTTCCGGCCAACCTGCCACTCTTTCCTCGCCCGAAGGGCGAGCGGCCCGTGGAGATCGCGCTGGCCCAGGCGACGGCGCACGTGAACAAGGTCTGGGTGGCGGTCTGCGACCGCGCGGGTCAAGAGCCCGAGCGAGGGGTTCACTGGACCGGCGCAAGCTGCATCGTCGACCCGGACGGGTGGCTCGCGGCCGGGCCGGTCGAGGACTACGGCATCGGGGTCCTCGACGCCGAGTGCGACCTCGCTCAGGCGCGCCAGAAGGCCTGGGGCGAGCGCAACGATGTCGTCGGCGACCTGCGGCCGGAGCTCTACGCCAGCCCGCGGACCGCGAGCGATCCTTCGAGGATGGCCTCCTCCAGCGAGCGCGGCGAGAGCCGGTCGCCCGCCTCGACGGCGCCCTGAATCTCGAGCTCGCGCACGGGCTCGCGGCCGAGAGCGAGGACGAGCGCGTCGGCCTCCATCGGGGCTTCGAGCTCCGGCGCGAAGATGTTCGAGAAGGTCGCGCGGCCGCCGTCCCAAGACGCCAGCTCGAGGTGGTGCCAGACCTCGATTCCGGCCCGGTAGAGGCGCGCCGCATAGAGGTTGCGCTGGTAGGCGTGCAGCGTCTCGCCCAGGGCCGCCGAGCCCACGGCGAGCGCGACCCTGTACCCGTTCGCCGCCAGGACCTCGGCCGCGTCGAGCCCCGAGGCGTCTCCACCCCAGTCGGCGATGACGACCCGCTTTCCGTCGGGGCGCCCGCCGCGCAGGACGCTCCAGGCAGTCAACACGCCCTTGAAGTCGGGCAGGTCGGGGACGTACGGCCGGGCGCCGGTGGCGAGGACGACCGCGTCCGCATCGGGCGGCTCATCGACATGCGCTTCGAGCCGCACGTCGACGCCGTCGAGCAGGCGCTCGTAGTTTGCGAGGAGTGACGCGGAGAGCTCGGCGTGGCCGGGCGCAGCTTCGGCGAGCGCAATCTGCCCGCCCAGCTGGATCGTGGACTCGTAGAGGACGACGTCGTGGCCGGCCGCGTGTGCCTCGGCTGCCGCCGCCATTCCCGCCGGGCCGCCACCGACGACCGCGACGCGCAACCGGCGCCCCGCCCGGATCGGTGCCCACGTCAGCTCCCGCCCCGTGCGCGGGTTCTGGGCGCAGGCGATCGGGATGCCGGCGTGGTAGTGGGCGATGCACGTGTTGCAGCCGATGCAACGGAGCTCCGGCACGCCTTCGGCCGCCTTGCGCGGCAGATCGGGGTCGGTGATGAGCGCGCGGGTCATCCCGACCGCGTCCGCGACTCCCTCGGCGATGAGCCGTTCGGCCGCGGCGGGATCGACGATCCGCGACGTCGCGATCAAGGGCGGCCCGACGCGGAACGGGGCCGCATGGCTCGCGATCGCGCTTTCCTCGACGGGCGGAGGCGGGACAATCCCGGTCGAGCCGCGGTAGGTGGAGGAATCGCCGAGCGCGATCGAGACGTAGTCCACGAGGGTGGCGAGCTCGGGGGCGACGGCGACGGCAGCCTCCGAGTCGGCGGAGAACCTGACCCCGAGGGCGAGGCCGGGAGCCGCCTGCCGCACAGCCTCGGCGACGGAGACGAGGAGCTGCGGACCGGCCGCCCATTCGTCCTCGCGGAGGTTCACGCCCGGCGTGAAGAACTGGGCGAAGAGGTAGTTGTGGGCGGCGGAAAGCTCGATGCCGTCGAGGCCTCCCTCGGCGGCGAGCGTGGCGGAGTGCGCGTACCCGGCGACGATCTCTTCGATCTCCTCGACGCGGAGCGCGCGCGGCTCGACGTGGAAGCGCTGGCTCGGGATGGCCGACGGCGCGACCGCGGGTGGTCGCGGTGGGTCGGCGATGAGCTCGCGCCCGCCGTGGAAGAGCTGGACGAAGAGACGCGTCCCGTATGCCTGGACGGCCCGCGCGACGCGTTGGTAGCCGGCGACGATCTCCGGCTCGTACCCTGCAAGCGTGTGCGCCGTCAGGCGGCCCGACTCGTGGACGGCCGTCGCTTCGAGGACGATCATCCCGGTGCCGCCCGCGGCTCGCGCCTCGTGGTAGGCGACGAACTCCTCTGTCGGCAGGTGGTCGTGGACGAGCGTCGTCTGATGCGCAGTCGAGACGATCCGGTTCGGCAGCTCGACGGGCCCGAGCGCGAGCGGGCTCAGCAGATGCGAGAGCTCAGGCACCGCCGAGCTCGGGCTCGAGTGCGGCCCGCTCCGAATCGCTGAGCGGGCGGGAACGACCGGTTTTCGTGTCGCGCGCGACGAGAACGGCCTCCGCCTCGGCCGCGAGCTCGCCGGCGACCGTGTGGATCTCCTCGCGTGTCGTCACGCTCGCCGTGCCGATCCTCGTCAGCCACAGGCGCGCGACGATCGCATCGTCGTCCTGCGTGAGCTCGCGGCGGAAGTCGATGGCCACGCGGGCGGTCACGTATCCCCAGGCGTCGCCCGACTCGCCGAGCGCACGCTCGAGCCACTCGTCGCGCACCTCTTCGAGGTACGTGAGGTAGACCGCGTTGTTCACGTGGCCGTAGGCGTCCTGGTCGCGCCAGCGGATCTCGATCTGCTTCTCGTGCACGTTGCCTCCCGAGTGGAGAGGATGGTAAGAGGCTGCGATGGCCGATCACAACCGCGTCCGTCCGCTCCTCTTCCCGCGCTCGGTGGCCGTCGTGGGCGCCTCGCCGCGCCACGGAAGGATCGTCGAGGAGGTCGTGCGCTCCGGCATCGCGGCCTGGGGAGTGCACCCGACGCGCGAGAACGTACTCGGCCTGCCCTGCTTTCCAAGCGTCGCCGAGCTTCCGGAGAAGCCCGAGCTCGCGGCGCTCCTCGTCGGCCACGAGCGGGTGGAGCAGGCGTTCGAGGAGGCGCTCGAGGCTGGCGTGCGCGCCTTCTTCCTCCCGGGTCTCGGCAACGAGGCCGGTGCGGCCGGCCCCGAGGTCGCCGAGAGGATCGCCGAGCGGGCCCGGGCAGAGGATGCCGTCTTGCTCGGGCCGAACTGCATGGGCGTCGCGGCTCCGGGGGAGGGCTCGCTCTGGATCGGAACCGTGCCGGGCACCTTCCGGCCGGGCCGGGTGTCGGTCGCCTCGCAGTCCGGCTCGATCGCGGAGGCTCTGCTCGGGATCGGGCCGCGGGTGGGCTTCCGCTGTGTCGTCTCGTCGGGCGGCGAAGCGGTCACGGACGCCGCGGACTTCCTGCAGTTCTTCGTAGAGGACGAGGGGACCGGCGCGATCGGGCTCTTCCTCGAGACGGTTCGCAGGCCGGCGGAATTTGCCGCCGGCCTCGCGAGCTGCGCCGAGGCCGGCAAGCCGGTGATCTGCCTGAAGGTCGGCCGCTCGCAGGCCGCCGCGCGCGCCGCGCTCGCACACACCGGCGCGGTCGTGGGCTCGAACCGCGCGTTCTCCGCTCTCCTGCGCAGGCATGGCGCGGTCGAGGTGGACGACTTCACCGCCCTCGTCGAGACCCTGGAGGTCCTGGGTCGCGCGCGCCGGCCGCGCGGGAAGCGAATCGCTGCGGTCTCGGAGTCGGGCGGGGAGGGCGCTCTCCTCGCGGACCAGGGCGAGGCGGCCGGGATCCCGTTCGAGCCCCTTCCCGACGAGGTCGCCGGGAAGCTCACAGCCCGCTTTCCCAACTACCTCGCACCCGGCAATCCGCTCGACGCCTGGGCGATCGACGAGGCGGAGGTCGTCTTTCCCGGGTCGATCGAGATCCTCGTCGAGTCAGGCGCCTTCGACATCGTCGTCGCGCAGGCCGACCAGTCGCAGTTCCGCGGTGCGGAGGAGCACGAGTGGTGCTTCATGATCGTCAAGGCGCTCGCAGAGGCGACCGCAGGAACCGCGGTCTTTGCCGCGGCCACGACGGTCTCCGCGGTCGATCCGCGGCCGGAGGTGGCCGAGTACGCCCTCGAGCACGACGTCGCCCTTTTGCGCGGGCCGCGCGACGCGATGCGCGCGCTCGCGGCCGCGGCGGGCCTGCGACCCGTCGGCTGTGCTCCCGCGACCCTCGACCCGGTGGAGCTCGCCGACCTCCTCGCCGAGGGACCCCTCCCGGAGTTCGAGTCGGCCCTCGTGCTCGAGCGCTACGGCGTGCCAATCGCGCCGAGGCGGCGGGCCACCTCCCCCGATGAGGCGGCCGCTGCGGCTTCCGAGCTCGGCTTCCCCGTCGTCGTGAAGGTGGACGGGCCCGCGCATAAGGCGGCCCAGAACGGCGTCGTGCTCGGGCTCGGGGACGCCGAGGGCGTGCGCGCGGCCGCCGAGCGGCTGGGAGGACAGGTGCTCGTGGCCAGCCAGGCGGGCGGAGACGCCGAGGCGTTCTGCGGCATGACCAGGGATCCCGACTACGGACCGGTGCTGGCAGTCGGCCTCGGCGGAAGCGCGGTGGAGACTCTCTCGCTCGCGGCGGTCTCGCTCGCGCCGGTCGCCGAGGACGAGGCGCGGCAGCTCGTCGCCGAGGCGCGCGGCCTGGATGCGGCACCCGCCGCCCGGGAGGCGCTCGCAGCGACCCTGGTTGCCCTCGGCCGCCTCGCGGTCGACCATCCGCAGATCGTCGCGATCGACGTGAACCCACTGATCCTGAGCGTGGACGGCGCGATCGCCGTCGACGCCCTCGTCGTCGTCGAAGGAGGATAGTGCCCCATCCAGCGATAGTCGGCGCATTTCCGGCGGCACCTGGAACCGCCATGCACTGTCCTCGGTCGCGCCAATATGACCGCATATTGGCGCTCCCTGCGTCCTTGCCTGGCGGCCCCATGCACTCGCCAGAAACGCGAGACCATCACTGGAAGGAGCACTCGTGAGTGACGTCGTCCTGTACGAGCGCCGCGGGCCCGCCGCCTGGGTGACGCTCAACCGTCCGAACAAGCTGAACGCGATCAGCGGCGAGGTGGTCAGGCGGTTGCGCAAGTCCTGGCGGGCTGCCGCGGAAGACGACGAGGTGAAGGTGGTCGTCCTCACGGGTGCGGGGCGCGCCTTCTCGGCCGGCTACGACATCGCCGAGGAGGTCGAGCAGCAGATCGAGAGCGCGGAGCGCTGGCACGAGGTGCTCGCGGAGGACGTCGACCTGACCATGGAGCTCTGGGCGCTGCCCAAGCCGACGATCGCGGCGGTGCGGGGATGGTGCCTCGCCGGCGCGTGCGAGCTCGCGATGGCCTGCGACCTCGTGGTCGCCGCCGACGACGCGCAGTTCGGCGAGCCGGAGATCCGCTACGGGTCGGGGCCCGTCACGCTCCTCATGCCCTTCGTCCTCGGTCAGAAGAAGACCAACGAGCTCCTCTTCACGGGGGATGCGATCTCGGCGACCGAGGCCGAGCAGCTCGGGCTCGTGAATGCCGTCGTCGCGCCGGATGCACTCGAGGATGCGGTGAACGCCTTCGTGCAGAAGATCGCCCCGACGCCGCTCCCCGTGCTGCGCCTGACGAAGCTCGCGCTCGTCCGCGCGCAGGAGGCGATGGGGCTTCGCAGCGCGGTCTCGGCCAACCTGGACATCTCGGCGCTGCTGAACGCGGCCGAAACCCCCGAGCAGCAGGAGTTCGACCGGATCGCAGCCGAGCAGGGCCTCCGCGCCGCGCTCGCCTGGCGCGACTCCCGCTACGGCGAGGGGCTCGCGTGAGAATCCTCGTTGCCGATCCGTATTACTCGCTCGAGGAGGTCGCGGAGATCATCGGCGACCTCGCCGAGGTCGAGCGCGCCGACGCGCCGTGGGCAGGCGACGACGTGGTCGGGTTGCTCATCAGCCCCGACCAGGAGGTCGGAGCGGCCGAGCTCGACCGGCTGCCCGCGCTCCGCATCGTCGCGACGTGCAGCGTGGGGTACGACAGCGTGGACACGGCCGCGGCGGCCGATCGCGGCATCTGGGTGTGCAACGTCCCCGACTACTGCGTCGAGGAGATGGCGGACACCTCACTCGCTCTGCTCCTCGCGCTCATGCGCGGCGTTGTCGCACTCGACCGAAGCGTCCGCGAGGGGAAGTGGGATCACGCGGTCGCGGGACCGCTTCGCACGAACCGAGGGACCCGGCTCGGGATCATCGGGTTCGGGCGCATCGGTCGCGCGCTCGCCGCGCGGACACTGGCGCTCGGCTTCGAGGTCTGCGCAGTCGATCCCCACCTCCCGGACGAGGCGATTACCGGCTACGGCGTGCATCCGCTCACGCTCGACCAGGCGCTCACGAGCTGCGAGGTCTTCTCCCTCCACTCGCTCCTGACGGACGAGACGCGCGGGATGATCGGAGCCGAGCAGATCGCGCGCATGCCGCGGGGTGCGCTGATCGTGGATACGGCGCGCGCGGCGCTGGTCGACTTCGACGCGGTGCTCGAGGCGCTCGACTCGGGCCACCTCGCAGGCGCCGCCTTCGACGTGCTGCCGGTCGAGCCGCCGACCGCCGACGCCCCTGCACCCGAGCGGCCGACGCTGATCGTCAACCCGCACGCGGGCTGGTACAGCCCGGCGACCGAGCACGAGGCCTACCGACGCCCGGCCGTCTCGGCGCGCGAGGCCCTCGAAGGCAAGCGGCCAACGGACGCGCTGGCGCCGTGAACGGCTTCCGATCTCCGCTCGCACCGGACGCGAACGCCGGCAAGGTCGCACTGGTCACGGGCGGGGGCACCGGGATCGGGCGCGCAACGGCCCTGGAGCTCGCGAGGACCGGGGCGAAGGTGGCGGTTTGCGGCCGCCGGCCGGAGCCCTTGGAAGCCGTCCGGGCGGAGCTCGGCGACGACTGCCTGGCGATCCGGACAGACGTGCGCGAGCCGGAGCA
>Ga0068857_100003985_pt1 | contig 12436 bp, 12 predicted proteins | sample KBSCornC72_FD_66591 | JGI IMG/M metagenome (GOLD analysis project Ga0068857, IMG submission 66591) | Corn rhizosphere microbial communities from Kellogg Biological Station, Michigan, USA - KBS Corn C7-2 | ecosystem: Host-associated > Plants > Roots > Rhizosphere > Soil ...
TCTCTTATGTAGCGTCATCGTTAGACTTGTCTGGCGGTCCCGTGACTCTTAGTGTAGCCATATTGGATCTAGCTCAATCGTGTATACTCCTCTTATTCTCATCGTCTGGAGGTGTCCGTGAAGACCTGCAATCTGCTCCGTCGCCGGATGTTGGCGTTCGCTATACTCGCGGCCCTTGCCACGCATATCGCTCTCGCGCAGGGCCAGAATGAACACTGGGTGGCCACCTGGACCACGGCGCTTCGTGCCGCGCCGTCGCTCGTTTCCGCTGCTGTCGGACAACCGTTCACGGCCGCCCAGCAGGCTCAGCTCGGCTTCAATAATCAAACCATCCGTATGATCGCTCCCGTGAGCATCGGCGGCCGGCGGGTACGCTTGCAGTTTTCAAACGCCTATGGAACTGCGGCTCTGAAGTTGGGCGCAGTCCACGTGGCCCTTCGCGCAAAGGATTCCGGAATCGTCCCGGGCTCGGACCGGACGCTCACGTTTAGCGGACAACCCGGCTTCACGATTCCCCCGGGGGCCTCCGCTCTCAGCGATCCGGTCGATCTGGATGTCCCTGCGCTGGGCGAGCTGGCCGTCAGCGTTTTCGTGCCAGAAGCCACGGGGCCGCCCACCATTCATTCGGCCGCGTTTCACACTACTTATATCTCGAAGTCGGGCGACGCCACCGCGCAGCCTTCGATTGAGGATGGCATCACAACGCAGTCCTGGTATTGGCTGTCGAGCATACAGGTTTTGGCTCCGGCGGAAGCTGCGGCCGTCGTGGCATTCGGCGATTCCATTACCGACGGCGCGCGCTCGACTCCGGAGGCCGACCGCAGTTGGCCCAGCCGCTTGGCGCGCCGCTTGGCTGCCAATCGGGACACCGCTCGCTTCGCGGTTTTGAACCAGGGTATCGGCGGCAACCGCATCCTGCGTGACAACACCGGCCCCAACGCGCTGGCGCGTTTTGACGAAGACGTGTTGAGTCCCGCGGGCGTAAAGTGGCTGATCGTGCTCGAAGGCATTAACGACATCGGCCAGGGCGCGCGCGCGAACGCTCTCCCCGAAAATGCCGTCACCGCGGAGGAACTCATTGCGGCTGACCGCCAGATGATTGAACGCGCCCACCTGCACGGCATCAAAGTGATGGGAGCCACGCTGACACCATACGGCGGCGCAGGTTACTCCAGCGAAAAGGGCCAAGCGATCCACGATGCTGTCAATACCTGGATCAAGACCGGCGGTGCGTTCGATGCCATAGTCGATTTCGAAGCCGCCACACGCGATCCTAACAATCCCAAGCAATTCCGTCCTGAATTCGACTCAGGAGACCACCTGCATCCGAGTGACGCGGGCTACCAGGCGATGGCCGACGCCATCGATCTGGCGGTTTTCGGCGCCCAATCGGTTTCCGCCACAGCAAGGAACCGCTAACGTAAATTCCGGTACGCGGTGATCGCCGCTTCCATACCGATTCGCGGACTGGCCAGCACGGGAATCGGTAAATCGCTGAGCAGGTCGGCCGCTCCGGCCATGGAGGCCTGCGCCAGCACGATGCAATCGAATGCCGGGGCGCGTTTGCGCAGCCGTTCGGCGATCCCCTGCCAATAGAGCGTCCGCTCACCGGCCTGAAAGCGAGGCCACAGGTCGGCCATCAAAAGAGTTTCGATCTCTGGCGTTTCCATCCGGGGTATTTCGGGCGCCGGTACTTCCCGCTGCCCGGGCGGGGCCGACTCGCGCAATAACGTGACTGTTGGATCGAGCGTACTTGCCACGCACGCCGCCACCAGCACACGTCCGCCTTTCGCAACCGCGCGCCGCGCCATGGCTCGATCGATGCGCAGGACTCGGGGATCGTTCATCTGGTCGGCGCATGTGCCCAGAGTGGAACAAGTGCAAAGCAGCATCCGCGCGCCATCGTCGAGAGCCATACGCATCCGGTCCTTTACATCGGCGGCAATATCGGCGGTGACGCGGCCCTGCGCGGTGGCGCGGTCGAGAAGATCCGCAGCCACCACATGCCGCGACGGAATCTCCGGACCCATCTCCGCCAACAACCCGCGAAACAAAGTTTCATTCGACGCAGTAGTGTGGAATAAAGTCAGCATCTACCACAGCACGCGTTCCAGCGCCTCGCAAAAGAAATATTCGCCCCACATCACGGATTCATCCACGCCCAGACCTTTGTGAACGTGATAAACGCCGCCTTTGAGGATGCCCTCCCACTTGGGGTCGGACTTCCCCAGATGCTTTTCGCATAGCGAGCGTAGGATGCGGACCGCCGTAGACCAATAGAGGTGCCCCTTCATCGAATCCGGTACCAGGCGGCACAAACGCAGCAGCCCCGCTGCGTAAATGGCGGCGGCCGAGGTGTCGAGCAGGGTTCGGTTCTCGGCGGGCGCGTTGAAATCCCAAGGCGGCACGCCATCGTTGGGCGAATGCGTGATATAGAAGTCGGCGCACGCCTGGGCGGTTTCGAGGAAATGCGGGTCGCGGCTGTATTCGTAGACCGTCGTGAAACCGTACATGGCCCAGCTCAGCCCGCGCGACCAGCAGGAATCGCCGCGATAACCCTGATGCGTCGTCTGGTGCAGGAATTCGCCAGTATCGGTGTCAAAAACTCCTTCGTGCGCCGTCGATCCATCGCCGCGCACCAGCACGCGCCTGGTGGTCCGCGCATGGCGCAAGGCGATGTCGCGCAATTTGCGGTCGCCGCTCTCGCGCGCGGAATAAAGAATGATCCCGACGTTCATCATGGTGTCTATGAACACCGAATTGTCCGCCACGAAGGAACGCAGGTAGCCGCCCTTTTCCTTGAAGCGCATCGCCAGCGTGCGACCGGCGTCGATCAGCACTTCGCGCCGGGCCGCATCCGGGTGCAGACGGTTCCAGCGGTAGTAAGTAGAGAGGAACAGGAAACCCAGGTCATGCGCGTCCCGATCCTTCTTGCGCGGCTCGATGGGTTCGGTGTAACGCACCGCATTTTCGTACCAGAACTTCGCTTCGGGAGAATCCGGCTCGGCGTGGCGGTAAAAGATCCACATCATGCCGGGCAGAAAGCCGTCGGACCAGTGAGTCCATACCTGTCCTTCATGCTTCCACTCTCCATCCTTGGTGTGCAGAGGGTACAGCATGGGATGCTTGTCGATCAGCTTCCGCACCTGGCGCTGCGCGAATTGGTAAGAGTGGGCGAACAGTTCTCCGGTATCGCTCGAAAGATGAATCATGTGGTGCCTCTCATTATAGGCTGGCTATGACGCCGGCTCAGCGTGCAGCACGCAGTTGGCGGCGCAAGCCCGCAGCTGGGATCTGTTAGGATGAGAAAAATGCCAACGAAAATCACTATCCGCGACAATGGCTCGATTCGCGTCGAAGGGGACTTCACCATTTACGACGTGAACGGCAATCCGTTCGATCTCGCGGGCCGCGAAACCATCGGTTTATGCCGCTGCGGACAATCGGAAAACAAACCCTTCTGCGACGGGACCCACGGCAAGGTCGGCTTCAAATCGGCGTGCCCTGCCCGAGCCTTACCACCACCTGTCGCCAAAGCCTAAGCGTCTCAATATCTTTGATCACGCGCTGTGGGACCCTGGCGCACGTTCCCAGGTGCCTTGCGCTATCGGTGTCCGCGCGAAACCTGTGTGCTCTTTCCCGTTGTGTTTCTCGGGCAAGGAGTACGGGCACATCCTAGCGTTCCATCCGGAGAGAATCGGTCTGCTTCGGGAACCATATAGCAACGTGAATTCCAAATCGGCGAACCGGAGCTGTTACCGGCCCGTAGGTGGGTTCATTTTGCATCCGTGGAGAGCCCGAAATGACATCGATGGTTCGAACATTCCCAAAAATAGTCCTTCTGTTTGCACTCGCGGCACTGGCGCGGCCTGTCTTCGCCACTATCAGCTATACGTCGTGCTCGAGTGGCTGCGGCAGCAGCACCGGCACTTACGGCGTCTGGCAAAACGCGCCGGGCTCGGCCGGACTGACGTTTTCCATGTCCCCGGCGACGTTTGCCGGAGGCAACCTGGTGAGCGGCGTATACAGCGATCCGACAGGGACGGTCCTCACCGGCTACAACGGTGCTAACCCCAACAGCCTCGTCTTGAGTGGAACGGCGCTGCTGCAAACCGTCGGCGGTGGCGGAAGCGGAATTGAAATCGCGCTTCCGGCGAATACCTACGCGTTTGCGATGGAGATCACTACGCCCGCCGGGTCCGGATTTACGAATCCCTGGGTGGCCGTCGGCGATCACAACGTAAACGCCACTAACTACAACATCATCATTCCGTCGGGTGGGAGCATCCAATTCTTCGGAATCATCAGTGCCACGCCGTTGAGCCAGTTATTCGTAGGTTCCATTGCTGGAGGCTCACCGCTCCAGATCAATGATTTCGAGCTGGGCCAATCTTCGCCCACCCCGGAAGCTTCGAGCGCTGCTCTCATTGGCGGCGGCTTGGTGCTATTGGGAGTCCTGCGCCGCCACGTCCACAAACCAGACGGCCCCCGGGCCTGAAGCGATCTGCGCCGGATAATGCAGGGGATCGAACGGCTGATGAAGCACGGAGCGCAGCGCGGCGGTTTTATCCCCGCCCGTGACCAGCAGAGCCGTGTGCCGCGCGGCCAACAGCACCCCGGGCAGCAGAGTAATGCGCCACTGCTGGAATTTTTCCACCCAAACGGCGGCGGCAATGCCCGACCGGTCTTCGATTAGCGGCTCTCCTGGAAACAGGCTAGCGGTATGGGCGTCCGGGCCCATGCCGCGATGCACGACGTCGAAGCGCGGCATTACGCCGGAGGCCAAGCCAAAGAATCCCTGGATGTCTTCGGTGTAGCGCGCCGCCGCCTCCGCCGGGTTCAATTCGGCAAGCACGCGATGAATGTTGGGCGCGGGGAAGTTGCCGGGCGTCAGCCAGGCATCTTTGGCAAACTTAAAATTGCTTTGCTGATCCCAGGGCGGCACCGCGCGTTCGTCCACCCAGAACAGATGCACGCGCTCCCAATCGAAAGTGGTGCGCGCGAAGATTTCGAACATCCTGCGCGGCGACGACCCTCCGGAAATCGCGAGCGACGCCAGCCCGCGGTCATCCAGTGCCTCGCGCAGCCAATCCAGAATCTGCCTGGCGCAAGCTTCTGCTGCCGCGGAAGCGTCGGCGAATTGACGAACCTCCATCAACCGAGCACCCGCTCGAATACGGGATCGCGGCCCAGGATGGATAATTCCTCGCGCATCAGGCATTCTTCAGAGTCCGGCGGCAGCACGGCCGAATAACTGCGCTCCGCGGTGCGGACTTCGAGCGAAGATCCCTCGCCGAGGCGAACTGAGGTTTCCGCTCCGCGGCCCGCGAACACCACCGAATGCACTCCTGGCCCGCCCGTAACCGGAATCAGCGTCACGTTTACCCCGGGGAGAGCGCGCTCCATCCACCGCGCGAAATACAGAGACCGGGTTCCGGGGCGGCCGCCGCCGTACTCGATGCGGACCTCTCCACTCGCCGCCGCTAGCCATCCGTCGTCGCACGCGTCCATCAAATGCGCCACCGCCTCGCGCCATCCGGTGAGCCGGGTCCATGCCAGATCCGCCACCTGCCGCCCGTCCTTGCGCATCCGCCGCAGAAACTCGATTGCCGATGTGGGATGACGCACCGCACGAGTGTTAAAAATAATCTTGTTGGCCAGCGGGAAGAAGGGATCGAGAGACCGGTCCAGGAATGCGCGCGGCCCGCGGCACCACAGCACTACCGGCAGATCCGGGGCGATCAACGGCACCAGCAGCCGGGCCACCTCATCGCTCTGTTCTGAATCGGCGGTAATCTCTATGCCCTCGGAACAGATTTGCTGCTGACCGCCGAACGGCATCCAGCATTCTGCAAATACCCGGCCGCTGAATTCGCCGCCCTCGCGCGGCCTCAGTACGATGGCGCGGCTGGGATGCCCGTGCATCAACACACCGATGGTCGTCCTGGCTGATTCGGCGTCCGCCTCGTCGTCGGGTTCAGCAACCACGATCAAGGTCATCGAGCAGGCCCGCAGCACGCCCCCGGCGCTGCCCTGATCCTTGGCGAGCTGTGCCCACAACTCGCGCAGATCGCGCAGAATCTTTTCCGGATCGATGACGGGCGCCGCGGGCTTCAACGGTTCCTCCGTCGCATCTAACTATTTCTCCACACGTGCCCCTGGCGCGCCAGCATTTCATCCGACGCCGTGGGCCCCCAGGTGCCCGGATCGTAATTCGGATATTCGAACTTGCGGTTGGCCCAGTCTTCGAGGATCGGCATTACCACCTGCCAACTGGCCTCCACCATGTCCTGACGCGTATATAGCGTGGCGTCGCCAGTCAGCGCGTCTTCGAGCAGCGTCTCGTAGGCCGTGGGCGACCGCTCGCCGAAGCTCACACCGTAGTTGAAATCCATCGACACCGGCCGGAGACGCATGCCGCTGCCGGGCTGCTTCGACAAAAACCGCAATGAGATGCCTTCTTCGGGTTGAATCCGAAGAATCAGAAGATTGGGCCGCATGGTCACGCCGCCCGCATCGGGAGTGAACAGCGCATGCGGCGCCGTATTGTACTGAATGGCGATCTCGGTGGTTCGCTTGGGCAGCTTCTTGCCGCTGCGGATGTAAAACGGCACGCCCGCCCAGCGCCAGTTATCGATATAGAACGACGCCGCGGCATAGGTGGGCGTCTGCGATGACGGGTCAATGCCCGGCTCATGACGGAATCCCGCGTATTGTCCCGCCACCGCGTAGAGCGGGACTTCCTCCGGGCGCAGAATCCGAATCGATCGCAGCAGCTTCGCGCGCTCGTCGCGCACGGCGTCCGGCTCATACGCCGCCGACGGCTCCATGGCGACCGTAGCCATTACCTGCAGCAGATGATTCTGAATCATGTCGCGCACGGCGCCGGCTTCCTGATAATACGCTCCCCGTCCTTCGAGGCCAATCGATTCCGCCGCCGTTATCTGCACATGGTTCACGTAGCGGCGGTTCCATAGCGGCTCGAAGATGCCGTTGCCGAAGCGGAAGGCCAGGATATTCTGCACCGTTTCCTTGCCCAGATAGTGATCGATGCGGTAGACGTCGGCTTCGTCGAACACTCCATGGATGCGCTGGTTTAACTCGCGCGCGCTGGCTAGATCATGGCCAAACGGCTTTTCGACCACAATGCGCTGCCAGCCCTGCGCGGTGGTGTGGCCCAAACCGGCGGCGCCCAACCGTTCCACCACCTCGCCGTAGTAACTGGGCTGAGTGGAAAGATAATACAGAACATTGGTCCGGCCCAGAGCCGTCAATTTGTCCTTGATCGCGGAGTACAGTTTCGGATCGCTCAAGTCGCCGGCGATGTAGTGCAGACCTTTCGCAAAGCCGGTCCACTGATCCTCGTCAAACGGGCTGTCTTCCAAGAACTCTTTCACGGAATCGCGCATCTTGCCGCGAAATTCGTCGTCGCCGAGGGGCGTACGCGAGGTGCCAATAATCGAAACCGTAGCAGGCAGACGCCGCTCGTAGGCTAGCCGGTAAAGCGATGGAATCAGCTTACGTTTGGTGAGATCGCCATTGGCTCCGAAGATGACGATGGCGCATTCCGGTACTTGGCGTTCGAAGCGGAGCGGATCGGCAAAAGGGTTGGAGTCGGTCACGTAATTTCACGTTAGCATGCTAGGATTGGACTTCACCCGCCGCGGTATTTCGAAATCATTACCATGACAACGACGTCCCCCAAGAAGGTTGTGGCTGTGGTGGAAGATCTCTTTTTCACCGTAAAGATCAACGAGGCCGCCAAACGCGCCGGGTTGAGCGTCGCCTTCGTAAAGAGCGAGCAGGACGCCCTTGACCAAGCCGCCGAACACCCGGCCCTGATCATTCTGGATTTGAACTTCGCCGGAGTCGAGCCAGTGGCTCTGATTCAGAAACTCAAGGCTGACCCAGCGCTCCAGAAGATCAGCTTGCTCGGCTACGTCGCGCACGTCGCGGGCGAATTGAAACAGGCGGCGCAGGAGGCTGGCTGCGATATGGTGCTCGCGCGCTCGGCGTTTTCGCAGAACCTGCAGCAGATCATGAAGCGCTACGCCTAAAGCCAGCCCCCGGACTAGCTTGCACCGGCGGAAACCGGCTGTATCACCGCTTTCATCGACCCTTTCGACTGAGGCATGCGCGGATCAGCGCCATACCCATGGATCTGGTCGCGCGCGTATTCAGCCTGCGGGCGCTCACAGGTGATCACAACGGTGCGCCCCGTGGTATCCACCTCGACCGCGTGCTGATAGGCGGTTTCAACCGGCAGGAAGAACAACGCACAAAGCATCTCCACCACGTAATCGTAGGTGTGCAGGTCGTCATCGAGCAGGACGACATGGTAGAGCGGGGCGAGGCGTTCGCTTTCGGAAGTTCCGCTTTCCGGAGTAGTCGTGGGGACTGTCAACTCTCAAATGGTAGAATGAATGAGAAAGGGGGCGCAACGGATTCGACGGGATTGCATCCGTCGTGGGAAGTCGTGCCGGGTTCCGAGCTCCCGTAAAACGATCGGAAAACAACAACTGCCAATAATCAGCAGTTTGCATACGCAGCTTAATTAATTAAGTTGCCGCTCTGAGGCCATGGGCCTGCACTGGTCTTAAGAGCGTCATCTTGCAGGATAGGCCTAAGGCTTCTGTCTGGAGCTGAAAGCCGAGATCAATCAGGCTAAGCCATCCCCCTCTTGCCGGTTCCGCATGGGGTGGACGAAAAATACCGAATCGGAAACGCACGTAGTCTTTTCGCGATTGACTTTCTCGGACGCGGGTTCAACTCCCGCCGCCTCCACCATTTTTATTTTCAACAAAAGTGAGCAATAATCCCCCCGCAGCTTGTTGAAATATCGACAGTTCCCCCAAGACAGTGCGGAGATGTTGAAAGCGCCGAATGTGCCACCCAGCGACAATCAGCTCCGCGCCGAGCGCGTCGTCGGACATTTCAAGCTCGGTCGCCATTTTGCCCGCGCCGGGGACTCGTCGTTGTTGTATACTGAGTCACACGTTCTTCGGCAAAGCGGCGAACTGTGAGGTCGAGTGCCGATATCGGAGGGTATTCTAGTTGAAAAGTGGCTTACTGCTTGCACTGCTCGCTGCCGATCTCGTCAGCGGAGCATCGTATACGTATACGATCCTCGACGTCCAGGGATCTGATGCTAATAGCATTAGTCCAAATGGAATCAATGATTCGCGCATGGTGGTTGGAACCTACTCGGTCACGCAGCAATGCGTGCATACCTTTTGTGCCATCCCGTATGGCTTTATCTGGAACAACGGCACATTCACCAGCATGACTTTCCCGGGAAGTAACGGCACGGTGGCCACCGCGATCAACAACGGCGGTAAGATTGTGGGGAACTATACTACGGTCGCGATGACTCCGCAAAAGTCAAATGGATTCATCTACAACGCCGGTACGTTTACCACACTCAATGTTTCTGGAGCGGTGCTCACCCAGCCAAAGGGTATAAACAGCACCGGTCAGGTGGTCGGCTATTTTCAATCTCCTTCCGACCACTCTCCCTCCGACCATGGTTTTCTGCAGAGCGGCGGCACGATCACCACCTTCGACTACCCGGGGGCAACATATACGCACTTTCTAAGCATTAACGATTCCGGGACCATCGCCGGGGTCGCGGGAATTGGTGGCACCGACACATGCTTCGTGTATTCGGCAGGTGTGTTTACGACGATCAACACGTCGGCTTATCCAAACTATTTTTGTAATTCGGCCGCCATCAACAATAACGGCCAGATCGCTCTCACTTTGGGAACACGATTTTCGGGGCTTAGCCCATTATTGGGGCTTATAGACACCAACGGCGTCTTCAATGCAATTAGCGTCCCCGGCAGTACTGTGGATTCAGCCGCGGGTCTCAACAACTTGGGTGACGTGGTTGGTTTGGAGTACACGGGTTTCTACCATGGATATGCCGCGTTTGTCTCCGCCAATGGAGCTACGTTAACTTCGCTAAACCCCAACGGGGCCACAGTGGGCGGCCCCGCATTTACGCTTACGGTCAACGGCTCTAGCTTTGTCTCGGGAGCGACTGTGCAATGGAATGGTTCACCGCTTTCGACGAGCTTCGTAAATGGGACGCAACTGACGGCCGCAGTACCCGGCAGCCTAATTGCAAATACGGGCAGTGCCAGCATAACAGTTGTGAACCCGGGGAGCACAGCTTCTAATGCGCTCACGTTCGGTATCAACCCCGTGACTGTGGGTGGCAGTGGCCCTGTTATCACATCGCTCAGTCCAGGCGCGGCTATCGCAGGGGGACCGGCGTTCACTTTGACGGTCTTGGGGAGTAATTTTCTAGCATCCGGTGGTATTTTCACCGCCGGGCCCGCGGTGCAATGGAATGGTTCGCCGCTTGTGACGAGCTTCGTGAGCGGGACGCAGTTGACGGCGACAGTGCCGGGCACTCTGATCGCGAATATAGGCAGCGCCAGCATCACCGTTCAGAACCCCGGCGGGGGCGTTTCCAACTCCGCGACCTTCCCGATTGCGGCGACTTCCTCGCCTGTTACGATCACTGCGCCCCCGACACTGCCACTCGGAGCAGTCGGCACTCTCTACTCGCAGGCGCTTTCCGCCGTTGGAGGCATCCCACCCTATTCCTGGTCACTGGTCTCGGGAGCGCTTCCATCTGGACTTTCGCTATCCAACGCGGGTCAGATTTCGGGCAATCCCACTGCCGTGGGGACTCTGGGCTTCACGGTGAAAGTGGTAGATGCCGCGTCTTCGAGCGCGACTCAAACCTTCAGCCTGACGATCGGCAGTTCTCAGTCGTTCACAAGCGCGCTTCGAGTTCCACAGATTGTGGATGGAGCGGGTTGGAGTGTGCGGTTTGCTGTTATAAACACCGATCAGGTTCCGGTCACCTTCACCTTCCAATTCTGGGGTCAGGATGGCAGTCTTCTGCCATTTCCCATCCTGAACGGTGCGCCGGGGGTTCTGACCGGTACTCTGGCTCCAGGGGCTTCGTTCTTCGCACAGAGTCCCGGAACATCGACCACCCTTCAGCAGGGCTGGGCCGAGATAGCGAGCAGCGGACAGATCGGAGTCACGACGATATATCAATTCAACGACGGAAGTCCTAGGGATTCAATAGGGACTGAGATCGCAACTCGGTCCGCTAACAGTATCCTGGTGCCTTTTGATAACACTCAGGGTAATGTGACAGCCATCGCGATCGCGAACACGAATCCCACACAAGCTCTCACCGTATCCATGCTGTTTGAGACGGAGGGCGGGGCGCAGTCTACCCGTTCGTTGGATCTCCCGCCGCATACACGGCAGACTTTCATTGCTCCGACTTTAAATCCAGCAGTCGCGGGCTTTCGCGGTTCAATCAAGTTCACCGCGCCGACAGCTGACATTGCGGTCGTGGGATTGGAGTTCACTTCGACCGGACAGTTTACTTCGCTGGGGACGTTCCAGTAACGGCCCCTTTGCTAGAACCGGCCCGAATGGGAGCTGCGCAGCGAGCTTCCATACACCGTCCTGATCGGTGCGCCTCTGGTTTTTTGGATTCGAGGCAACCGGTCTTCGTCACTTCTGTGGTGCCGGTTCTGCGCGGCTAGTATCGAAGACCAAACATGTTTGCCGACGCTGAAGCCTACGAGCGATTCATGGGCCGCTGGAGCCGGCTATTGGCGTCCCAGTTGGTGGATTTCACCGATGTGCCAGAGCGGGGACAACTCCTCCTCGACGTGGGCTCTGGTACGGGGGCGTTGACATTTGCTCTCGCGAAACAGAAGCCCCAGTGTCATGTCATAGGGATCGACCCATCCAAAGAATATGTAGCCTGCGCAAATGGCAAGAATCCCTTTCCGGATCGGGCCAGCTTAGAGACCGGCGATGCGCAACAATTGCGTTTCGAGGATGGGAGCTTCGACGCCAGTCTTTCCCTGCTGGTGTTAAATTTCATCCCTGATCCCAGGAAAGCGCTAGGCGAGATGCGTCGCGTCACGAAACCAGCGGGCCCAATCTCCGCTGCCGTTTGGGACTACGGTGATGGGATGCGGATGCTCCGAGCCTTTTGGGATGGCGCAGTGAGTATCGACCCGAAGGCCGAAAAAGCTGACGAGAAGCACATGCCACTCTGCCGGGCGGGTGAACTCTCAGAGCTATGGCGAGAGGGCGGCTTGGCGAACGTGCACGAGCAGCCGATGGTGATCACAATGAGATTCGCGTCCTTCGCAGATTACTGGGATGTCTTTCTCTTGGGACAAGGCCCTGCAGGCGCCTTCGTCGGGAGTCTCGCTCCCGATCAGGTGCGCGCCTTGCGCAGTGAGGTGAAGCGTAGAGTGTCTCCGAGCACGGAAAATCTGCCTTTCGTTCTTTCGGCGCGTGCATGGTCGGTGCGCGGCACCGTCCCCACGCACCATTAGATCCGGCGAGCGTGAGTCGGGCCGGAATCCAAACCCCGGTGACGGCC